>SXGQ01449616.1_pt1 | contig 10043 bp, 10 predicted proteins | sample 3178371 | NCBI WGS metagenome assembly SXGQ01 (sample SAMN11356859, study PRJNA531348) | freshwater metagenome | isolation source: freshwater sample F1-20 | place: China: Fuxian Lake, Yuxi | collected 2017-12-25 | reverse complement strand
AAGGCTGTTGCTCTATCCAACTGAGCTACGGGCTCTAATAAATACTAAATTAATTTAGAAATTTAATTTAAGAAAAAAGATTATGATTAAAAATGTTTGTTTTTTCAAGTTAAATTTTTAAAAAATGAAATTTAAATTTATACCTTACTAACTTCTTGCTCCAAATATTGCGGTGCCAAGCCTTATGTGCGTTGAGTTTAAAGCAATAGCATCTTCGTAATCGGCACTCATTCCGATCGATAATTTTGCTAAATTATTTTCGTAAGCAAGTTTTGCAAGCAACGCAAAATAGGGCGAAGCGTTCTCATTGGCGGGCGGAACCGCCATCAATCCAACAACATTTAATTCCAAATCATTCTTACAAATATTTATAAAAGTTGATAAATTTTCAATAGCGATTCCTGATTTTTGTGACTCGTCGCCAATATTAACTTGAATAAAAATTTCACAATTTTTTTGTAATTTTTTTTGCGCTTTGGCAATTTCACGAGCCAATTTTTCACTATCAACACTCTCGATGCAATCAAATAATTCAACGGCTTCTTTGGCTTTATTACTTTGTAAATGTCCGATGAAATGTAGTTTTATTTGTGGATAATTTTTACGCAAATCAAACCATTTTTGTTGAGCTTCTTGAATATAATTTTCACCAAAAATTTTACATCCTAAATCAATCGCTTCAATAATTTTTTCGCTTGCAATAGTTTTTGAAACCGCAACAATATTAACATCTTCAGGCTTTCTATCAAAGGTTTTGCAGGCTTTGGCGATGTTTTGCTTTATTAAGTATAAATTTTTTTCAATCATGAATTATCAAAAATTATTTGAGATAAAAAAAGTTCAATTAAGAACTCAAAAATTTAATAATTTAACAAATATTAAATCCTTATATTTTTTTACCGATCGTAAAAAAATTTATGATTTAAAGCAAGTGCTTAAAAATTTACCCAAAAAAACTTGCATAATTTTTCGTGAATATGATTTACCAAAACTAGAAAGAGAAGAGTTGGCGTTAAAATATTTTAAAATTGCAAAAGAATTTGGGCATGATTTTTTAGTGGGGAAAAATTTTGATTTGGCAATAAAAATTAAATGCGACGGCGTTCATTTTTCAGATAATGATTTAGAAAAATATTTGTTAACAATTCGCTATTCTTGTAAAAAAAATAAATTGATTTTTAGTTTCGCTTTGCATAATTTAAAAAATCTCTCTTATCTTGGAAAATTAAGCCCTGACATTATTTTCTTTTCGCCGATATTTAAAACTTCAAGCCATAAAAATCAGAGACCTTTAGGGCTTTTTAATTATGTAAAAATTGCTAAAATTTTTAACCAAAAAATTGCTAAAAATAATTTTTTTCCACTTGGAGGAATTGATTTGCAAAATTTACGTAGACTCAATAAAATAAATATCACGGGATTTGGTGCAATTGACTTTTTTAAAAATTTATGAAAATTACTCCGGTTATTTTATCAGGTGGCTCTGGGACTCGATTATGGCCAATTTCTCGCCAATCAAATCCTAAACAATTTTCTAATTTTTTTGGAGAAAAATCATTATTTCAAAAAACTATTTTACGTTTCAAAAATAATGAAAATTTTGAAAATCCAATTATTGTTTGTAATGATGAACATCGTTTTATTGTAGCTTCGCAACTTCAAGAAATTGCGGTAATTCCTCAAAAAATTATTTTAGAACCATTCGCTCGAAATACCGCCAGTGCAATTGCCGTAGCTTCTCATACCGTTGCAAAATCTTCTTCGGAAATTATTTTAGCCTTACCTTCAGATCATTTAATTTTAGATGAAAAAAATTTTCTTGAACAAATAATTTTAGCCAAAAAATTCGCTCAAGAAAATTATTTAATAACCTTCGGGATCTCGCCAAAATATGCTGAAACTGGTTATGGTTATATTGAAAAATTTGATGCAATCGATGAAGATAAAACTATTTTTAAAGTTGCCAAATTTATTGAAAAACCAAATAAACAAAGAGCGAAAGAGCTTATTGCTCAAAATAATTATTATTGGAATAGTGGAATATTTTTATTTGAAGCCGAAAATTATTTGCAAAATTTAGAAAAATTCGAAAAAAATACTTTTACTCATGCTAAAAATGCTTTTAATTTAGCCAAGCAAGACCTAGATTTTACTAGGCTTGACGCCGATGAATTTGCTAAATGCTCTAATATTTCTATCGATTATGCGGTGATGGAAAAAGCACAAAATATTGCGATTATGCCTCTTAATATTGATTGGAAAGATGTCGGTTCATGGAATGCGATCGATGATTTAGGCGAGAAAGATGATAATCAAAATAGTTTTAATGGCGAAGTGATTGCATTGAAAACAAAAAATTGCTATATTCATTCTTCTCAACAGCTTGTAGCAACCATCGGCATTGAGAATTTAATTATAGTTACTGCCAAAGATGCAATTTTAATTGCCAATAAAAATAATTCGCAAGATGTAAAAGAATTATTTGAAAATCTTAAGAAAAATAATTCTAAATATTGCGACGAAAATACCATTACTCTTAGACCTTGGGGCAGTTTTGAAATAATCGATTTGGGAAAAAATTTTAAGGTGAAAAAAATTATTGTAAAACCATTTTGCTCTTTATCTTTACAAAAACATCAACAACGCTCAGAGCATTGGGTTGTAGTGAAGGGAAGGGCTAATGTAACTTATGAAGATCGAGAATTTATTTTAAATGAAAATGAGTCAACTTTTATTCCTCTCGGAAAAAAACATCGCTTAGAAAATAAAAATCATGATTTACTCGAAATTATTGAAATTCAAACTGGCGATTATTTAGGCGAAGATGATATTACTAGGTTCAATGATAAATATGGTAGGTGCGATGGAGATTTTTAAAATTATTTTTTTTCACGAATTAAAAATGCTCTTAAAATCAAGGGGAAGAATAATCGCCAACATTTTATATTTTTTTATCTTCCTAGCAATTTTTCAAATTTTAACACAAAATTTTGACCAAAACTTACATTCACAATTTTTTATAATCGGCACCATCATTGCCTTGCTAACCTCAATCATAGCGATTAATAATGATTTTTTAGAAAAAGATTTTCGTGATGGATCACTCGAACAAATTATAATTGATTGCCAAAATTTAGAAATTTTTGTAATTGCTAAATGTCTTGCCAACTGGCTTTCATCAAGCTTTTTGATCGCCTTATTCGCAAGTATAATTTTACAAATGAGTGATTTTAAAACTTTAAATTTTTGGCAATTTTTTTTAGTTTTAATCTTAAATAGTTTATCGTTAAATTTTTTATTGGCATTATGCGGAAGCTTGTCAATGTTGGGCGGATTCGTTTCGATGATTGCAATAATTGCAATTCCATTAGCCTTACCAATTTTAATAATTACCTCGGCAACAATGAATGAAAATTTTGAACTGAATATTAAAATTCTGATGGCTTTGACAGCTTTCACAATTTCTATCACAAGTTTCGCCTGCGCAAAAATTATAAAAATTGCCAATAATTAATTTTAAAATTATTGAACAAATTCAATAATTACTTGCCCAATTCCAACCACTTCGCCTTCCTTAAATTTGATTTTACCAATTTTGATATCATGATCGGTGCGAATAATATTTTCCATCTTCATGGCTTCAATAATTACAAGCTCTTGACCCGCTTTTACTTCATCGCCTTCTTGCACTTTAAAACGAATAAGTTTACCGGTAATTGGCGAAGTAAGATTTTTCGGTTTGGCATTTTTTTGAATTTTCGGCATGAATTTTGTCAGCTCGGCAATTCTTGGGGAGTGAACGCTAACAAAGGCATCAAGCCCCGAATATTGCAATAAATAATTTCCCGTATTGTTATTTTCACGAACTTTAACACCAACGGCACGATCATTTACAAAACCACGGAACAGCTTCTCTCCGTTGTTCCAACTATGTTTTAATTCAATTTCTTTATCATCACATTCGATTTTTAGATAACCGTCAAAGCGATCAATAATATTAACGAGATAAGATTTTTCATCGATAAAAACTACCCAACGTTCGGAAACTTGTTTTTGACGATTACGTAATTGTCCCGTCATGTGGGCATTGCGTTCATAATTTTTTAAGAAAATTTGCATGGCACAAGAAACCAAAACTTCTTCGGCAATTGAATCGAGATGACTTCCCGAAAAACCGACCGGAAACTCTTCTTTAATAAAAGAGGTCGATATATTTCCCGCCACAAAACGTTCATTTTTCATGATAGTTTCAAGGAAACTTATATTATGCGAAACACCATTAATAGCAAAGCTTCCCAAGGCATTACGCATATGCTCAATCGCCTCATTACGAGTTTTACCAAATGAACATAATTTCGCAATCATAGCATCGTAAAACATGCTCACCTCTCCACCTTCATAAACACCCGAATCAACGCGAATATTTTCACTTTGTTCAGGTTCGATATAAAGACTAATTCTTCCGGAAGAAGGCAGGAAGCCACGCGATGGATCTTCAGCATAAATTCGCGACTCAATCGCCCAACCATTTAATTTTATGTCTTCTTGTTTGAATGGTAATTTTTCGCCAAGTGCGATTTTTATCATCAATGAAACAATGTCTAAACCCGTTACCAATTCCGTCACCGGATGCTCAACCTGAAGCCTTGTATTCATTTCAAGAAAATAGAAATTTCTATTTTTATCCATGATATATTCGATCGTTCCCGCCGAAAAATATTTAACTTTTTGCGCTAAAGCTTTTGATTGCTCATACATTTTTTGACGAGTTTTATCATCTAAAAATGGACTTGGCGCTTCTTCAATAACTTTTTGATTATTGCGCTGGATCGAGCATTCACGCTCTCCAAGGCAAACAATATTTCCATGTTTATCCGCCAAAACTTGAATTTCAATATGACGTGGATTTTCAATAAATTTTTCTATAAAAACGCGATCATCGGAAAAACTATTGCGGGCTTCATTGGAAGCCGAAAGAAAAGCTTCGGACATTTCTTCTTTTTTCCAAACGATTCTCATACCTTTTCCACCACCGCCAGCAGAGGCTTTAACCATAACGGGAAAACCAATTTTTTCAGCAATATGCGTCGCTTCAACGTCGTCTTTAACAACCCCCATATGCCCCGGAACCGTGCTGACATTGGCTTCGATCGCAATTTTTTTCGATTCAATTTTGTCACCCATCATTTCAATTGAATAAGTCGAAGGTCCGACAAAAGTAACTCCAGCCTTTTCCAAGGCGTTAGCAAAATTACGATTTTCCGATAAAAAACCATATCCGGGATGAACCATGGTGGCACCAGTTTTTTTAACCGCTCCGAGAATTTTTTCAATATTTAGATAACTTTGCGAAGAGGGCGAGGCACCAATATTTACGGCTTCATCCGCCATTTGAACAAAAAGAGAATTAGCATCGGCGTCGGAATAAACGGCAACGGTTTTGATGCCCATTCTACGACAAGTTTTTATGATACGACAAGCGATTTCACCGCGATTTGCTATGAGTAATTTATGCATTTGAAAAAATTATTTAATAGTTTAAAATTTCATTAATAAAAAATAATCCAAACTTCATAAAAAAACAAGAAAATAAATGAAAACTACTTTAAAAACCTTCTTAGAATTGATTAGAATCAAGCAATCAATTGGCTCCATGTTATTAATTTTACCGTGTTTTTTTGCGATCGCTTTGATTTATAAAATTAATCCAAACATTGAATTTTCAAAAATAATTTTTACCACAATTTTATTTACCATCGGTGCTTTTTTAACACGCAGTGCCGGCTGTATTGTCAATGATTTGCTCGACAAAAATTTTGATAAAAAAGTCGAAAGAACTAAAAATCGACCACTCGCTTCGCAAAAAATTTCAAGTAAAATGGCATTATTTTTTTTGAGTATTTTATTATTTTTAAGTTTGTTAATTTTAGTGCAATTTAATTATCAAACTATCGTTGGAGGCTTTATCGCACTAGCCTTAATAATAACTTATCCCCTGATGAAAAGAATCACTTATTTTCCACAAATTTTTTTAGGAATTACCTTTAATTTCGGCATAATTATGGCGGGCTTGGCGCTCAATTCTTCAATCGATTTTGGCTTAATAATTTTATATTTGGCATGCATTTCTTGGACTTTGCTTTATGACACGATATACGGCTTTCAAGACATCGAAGATGATTTACGTATTGGCATAAAATCAAGCGCCATAATTTTTTCTAAACAAAATTTTAACAATCCCAAAAAATCTTTATATAAAATTTCAATCATCACCACTTTATTTTTTATCATGCTTGGCGTTTACGAAGAGTTGAGTTTTTCTTATTTTTTAATCATAATTTTTAATGGCTTTTTAATTTTATATAAAATTTTAAAATGCGATTTAAAAAAACCCGTCGAATGTTTAAAATTTTTCAAAGAAAATTTGTGGTTTGGGCTTTTATTTTTAACCGCAATTTTATGTAATTAATGAAAGTCGGAATCCTCGGTGGAAGCTTTAATCCTGCTCATTTAGGGCATATTCATTTAAGTAAAATTGCTATCAAAAAACTTGACTTAAATCAATTATGGTGGATTCCAACTTCGCAAAATCCTTTAAAGCAAAAAAACGCTTTTTTAAATTTTGAAGAACGGGTTAAAAATTGCAAAATAATTACGCAAAAAAATCCGAAAATTTATGTTAAAAAAATCGATAATTTTTATAGCATTGATTTGATAAATTCTTTGCAAAAAAAATATAAAAATTACGAATTTATTTGGGTGATGGGAGCTGATAATCTCGCGGATTTTCATCGTTGGCACGATTTTAAAAATCTCATTTGCAAAATTGAATTTGCCATTTTTTCGCGTGATAATTATTTAAAAAAAATTAATAATTTTAAGGCGATAAAAATTTATAAAAAATATAAAAATAATTCTAAAAATTTGCCAAAATTTTCAATTTTCAATACTCCGAAATTAAATATTTCTTCAACTCAAATTCGCAACGAAAAAAATGTATAATTATATTGTTGATACCCATTGCCACTTAGACCTGATTGAAGAAAAAGGGATTGCAATTGAAGAGATTTTAAAAAATTGCCAAGAAAAAAATGTTAAAATTTTACATACAATTTGTACTCGAATTAGTGCCGTTGAAAAAATTTTAAAATACACTGAAAATAATCAAAATATTTATAGCTCGGTTGGCTTACATCCTTGCAATGTAAGTGTTGAAGAATTTAGAACCGCTTCAGAAATTTTAGCAATTTGCGCAAAAAATTCTAAAATTATTGGCATCGGCGAAACTGGACTCGATTATTATCATGATTTAAGCCAAATTGAATTACAAAAAAAATCTTTTTTAGAACATATTGAGGCTGGCACAAAAAGCGATTTGCCATTAATTATTCACTCTAGAAATGCCGATGATGATATGATGGAAATTTTAAAAAATTCGCAAAAAAATCAACAATTTCCCGCGCTTTTGCATTGCTTTTCAAGCACGCCGGAGTTGGCTCGATGCGCTTTGGATTTGGGAATTTATATTTCGATTGCCGGCATAGTTACTTTTAAAAATGCCGAGGAATTACAAAAAATTGTTAAAGAAATTCCGCTAGAATTTTTATTAATCGAAACCGATTCGCCTTATTTAGCACCAGTGCCTCATCGTGGCAAAACAAATCAACCAGCTTTCACTTTTTATGTGGCGGAATTTATTGCAAAATTGAAGAATTTAGAAGTCGAAAAAGTTATCGAGCAAACCACCAAAAATTTTCATAAAATTTTTAAAAGAGCCAAAATTATTGGTTAGGTTTTGGGTAAAAATCTTATTTTTCTAGCCCAGAAATTAATTGTGAAATTTTCTCAATTTCATCAAATTTCATGATAATTTTACCAACTCCTTTGAAGCCATTATAGGAAATTTTGCATTCCATTCCGCAGAGTTCGGAGATTTGATTTTCTAAGGCAACTAGATGTTCACTATTAATAAATTTAATTCGCGATTCGGTGCGAACTAAAACCGGAGTTCTTTTGGCTTTTTCGATTTTTTCGTCACGGACAATTTCTTCGGCGTCACGCACATTCAAACCTTTGGCGATAATTTTTTTCGCCAATTCTTCGGGATTAATTGAGTTGATTATGGCACGAGCATGTCCCATCGAAATTTGTTTGCTGTCTAAATATTCACGAACTTTTTCGGGCAATGTTAATAAACGCAACAAATTAGCAATATGAGCGCGACTCTTGCCAACTTTTTTGGCAACAATTTCTTGAGTGTAAGAAAATTCTTTCATCAATCTTTGATAGCCTCGAGCCTCTTCGGTCGGCGATAAATCGGAACGTTGAACATTTTCAATAATGGCGATTTCTAACGCATCATTGTCGGAAAATTTTCTAACAATTGCTGGAATTTCGGTGAGATTGGCAATTTTGGAGGCACGAAAACGGCGTTCTCCGGCAATAATTTCATAAAAATCCTCATCAGTTTTGCGTAAAATTATCGGCTGAATAACTCCATGTTCTTTGATTGAGTCGGCCAAATCTTGCAATTCAGTTTCTTCAAAATTTTGCCGAGGTTGATAAATGCCGGCACGGATTTTTTTGAGACTAATTTTTTCAACCGCATCTTGACTTTCTGGGTTAAGTAAAGGTGATTTTACCTTACTCTCTCCAAGTAAAGCGGAGAGTCCACGCCCAAGTTTTTTATCACTAAATTTTGCTAATGTGGCTTTTTGTTCCATGTGAAACCTATAATTTAAATTTATGGATTAATGTTATTTTTTATTTTGGTTAAGAAGTTGAAAAGTGCAAGAATTTTTATGAAATTTTTTGAATTGTGATTTGGGGGGATTGGGATTTACAATTTTTTCGTGATATGATCTAAGCCCTCGGACTATTACTCTCCCAATTTTCGGAAGAGCAATAGCACAAGATTTTATAATTTAAAATTAGATAAGATTAATTTATAATTTTTATCAATCTTAGAAATTGTAAGCAAAACCAACGCTTAATTGAGTTAAGCTTTTAATTTTCACATCTGAATCACCAATTTCTTTATTTAAATAAGAATATTTGAACTGACTACGAACTGAAAAATCATCATTGATTTTTAATTTATAACCAAAACCAGCCGTAGGTGCTACAATATTTTTCTTTGAATTATCAGTTCCGATCTCTTCTGAATCAACGTAGTAAGACTCGCGTAATTTAATCTGTACATAATTTAATCCCAAAATTCCATAAACAGAATTATTTTGATCAATTTGGTAAGATGGCTTAAAATCAAGTGAAATATTTTGAGTTTTTAATGTTGTTTTTGTTTGAACATTATAAGCATTGCCAGTTGAAGCAATTGCTCCGGCAGATGATGCATATACATATCCATTATCATCTGAATAAACTCCTGTAGAATTATTTCTCTTATCTTCATCTGACATTGAATAGCCTAACTCGATATCAAGATTTTTATTAGCATTAAAACCGAGAAATAGATTTGGATTATAACTTTTAGTTTCATAAAATTTTGAAACTGAAGGTTTGAAGGTAGAGCCGTCATCAAGTATTTCTGAACTTGTTTTTAGTTGAAGATCTTGACGCTGAATTTCAATACCAGCATAAAAATCAGATTTAGCATTCGCAGAAGTTAATGAAGCTAAGAGAAGAGAGAGTGAAAGAATATATTTTTTCATAATTAAAATAAGTTAGGTTTGGAAGGATTTTGATTACTCAAAATCATTAAGAAAAATTTTAAATTATTAAGAAAAATAAACAAGAAATTATTTTTCAAAAAGATGAAGCGTTTACCAACAAAGAAATTCTAAAAACCCAAATCTAATCGCGAATACGGCGATTTACTCGCCGTGAAGCGATTCAATATTAAGCTAAATTTGCGTTAGCAAATTTAATGCGTAGCAGAAGCGATTCAACTTAAAAGCTAAATTTGCTTTAGCAAATTTAATTTGTAGAAGTCGGTATTTTCATTTTTAAATCTTTGGCAATCTCAGGAGGCATGTAATTTTCATCATGCTTAACCAACAATTCATTTGAGTAAAATTTATTTT
>SXGQ01087711.1_pt1 | contig 10043 bp, 7 predicted proteins | sample 3178371 | NCBI WGS metagenome assembly SXGQ01 (sample SAMN11356859, study PRJNA531348) | freshwater metagenome | isolation source: freshwater sample F1-20 | place: China: Fuxian Lake, Yuxi | collected 2017-12-25 | reverse complement strand
GAGGTGAGCCCATTCGTGCCCCGGAAATGGGGTGCCCATTGAGTGGGGGCATAACTGGCAGCACGAATCGACCCGTCTTCATATTGATAGAACCTCTCCCCTCGTTCTCCGACATGCTCGCAATGAACGACCGTCCACTCCGGCTGATCGCCCCGCACCGATGCTTCCCAGGCTGCCATGCGAACCTGCCAGTCCGCCGTGGTGTGGCGAAGAATCTCCTCCTGTTCCCGGATCTGCCGCGCCAACTGGTCACGCTGGAGTTGTTGCGAAGGGCTGTAGGCCACGACGGACGATTCGTGATCGTTGTTCAGGAAGGCAAAGAAGCGGTAGTACTCCTCCTGCGAAATGGGATCGTATTTGTGGTCATGGCATTGGGCACACTGAATGGTAATGCCGAGCACCGCCTTGCCGATGCAGTCCATTCGATCAATGAGACCATCGATGCGAAACTGCTCGGGATCTGCCCCGCCCTCTTCATTCAACATCGCATTGCGCAAGAACCCAGTGGCCACGCGGCTGGAATCGGTCGCCTGAGGCAACAGGTCGCCAGCGATTTGCTCGATGAGAAACTGGTCATAGGGTAGGTCGCGATTGAGGGCGTCGACCACCCAATCTCGGTATGCCCAGACAAACCGGGGCTTGTCCTTTTCGAAACCATCGGAGTCGGCATAGCGAGCCGCATCCAGCCAATGTCGTCCCCAGCGTTCTCCGTGATGCGGGGAGGCTAGCAAACTCGATACGACCCGGTCCCAAGCCCCGGACGTTTTGTCGGCCAGAAAATGATCCACGTCGGAGGGACTCGGCGGCAGTCCGGTGAGATCCAGATGGAGGCGACGCAGAAGTGTGACCCGGTCGGCCTCCGGAGACAGGTTGAGATCCTCCCTCTCGAGTCGGGCGACAATGAACCGGTCGATCGGAGATCGAATTCGATCCGCCCGACGCACCACGGGCAACTCCGGCCGTACCGGGGGTTTCCATGCCCAATGGTCGCGGCGCACAGCATTCGTCGTCGATGCACCCCAGGCAACACCTCCGACCCAAAGCCACCCCAAAAGAAGGATCCGAAACCCAGCATGCACCGGAGAAAAGGAGGAGGCGGTGGTGTTCACAACAGCAACATTCTGCCCCGTGTCCGATGGTTGGTCCAATCGGATTTGAGACTCACTCGGGCCTCAGGTGCATGACAGGAAACGTCATTCAGCCTTCATGCGGCCAGATCAAGTGAATCGTTTCGGCAGGCATAAAGGTCGAGGCGGTGTTTCCTCGACCAATAAGCCAGAAGAGCCTGTCTGTTCGTCCTCGTGACGCCGCCGGATCATCCGATGGCCAAAGCCGGTGGAAAGACGTTGCTGAAATCGTTGCGCTGGGCCTGCTTCAATGAATCGGGGACGACCGCACGACGGCATCGGCGGGTGGCTCCATTGCGTTCCCGATGAGGACGGCAAGTCGACCCTGCTCCTCTCTAACTGCATGCCCATCGCGTCTGTCACCTGAAGAAGTGGCGCGAAGGATGATCTCGGCCGCGATGAAGTTCGGGACCCAGCACAGCCCGGCAACGGTTCGGTAGACATTCATGAACGAACCGCTGGCGGCCTAGAGCGCGGGCAACCAGAGCCGCACCCGCTTCAGCCGGGGTTGGCGATATCCGGAGCCACAAAGCAGCGCCGGGAGACCCCCGCGACGGACACAGGCAAGATCGTGAGGAGATCGGCGTCGAACTTTTCACTTCTCCGCTGTTCGAGCCATTTCCTGCAACACGGCCATGTCTGCCGGCTTACCGGCGGGATCGAAACCGAGGGTTTTCTCTCGGGCGATGAGCGCCTGCCGCTGCGTTTCGATGCGGGCGCGTTCTCCGGTTTTTGCAGCCACCACGTAAATCGTCGCGCGGCTGACGCGGTCGCGGATTTCCACGAATCCGCCACTCACTGTGTGCTCAACCTGCGTGACCCCGTCGGCATCCACGCGGAAAATTTCGGCCGGCGTACGAAGATAAGCAGGCAGCGGAAAGAGAAAGGTGGCCTCCCGCGGCGGGCCGAACTTGAAGACGTGTTCCTCTGGGTCCGGTGTGTAGGCCAGGTCGAGCGCAAACAGCAGCGCCCCGCGAGGTCCGGCCACCACATCCAAGTCCCAGTCCGACTTGCCATCCCGCAACACGCGTTCGTGGCTCGTGGCGTCGCCTTCGAGGCAGTAATTCTCCAACATCCGAATCTCGCGGCCGACGCGGGTCATCGGTTCGATCAAATCGGGGAAGGCCACCAGCGAGTGCAGACTTAGGTTGAACCAGTAGAGCGACGTGATGCGACTGGCGAGGGCATGGTAGGCTTGGAGACGGAGTTCATCGGGGGTCGGGGAACCGCGCTTGCGTCCGCCGTAGCCTCTCCAGTCATGGTGGGATCCTTGAGACCAATAAGCCACCGGACGGGGGCGGTTCAGTTCGCGCAACGACCGCGACATTTCGCCAATGGTTTCAAGAGGAGCCCCCCAGCGGATCCGTTGGCCACCCCAGCGGTCGTACTGGCCCCAGGCATCGGGCGATGGCGCGGTCACGCGATAGGCGTCGTAGTGCGGGTAGTCGGAGACACCGGCGTAGAAACGCCACACCCGTTCCTCGCTGAGCGTCACCGAAGTCGGAAGCCGGGTTGGCGCGTAGGGCGCGAACGCCTTCCAGCAATCCTGCGGTGCCACGGGCTTGCCACCGCCATACTGCGGCTCACCCAGAAACTCCACGGCATGAATGCGCGGGAGCATCGAGTCGCTGTCGTACCGCGCAACGGGTTGCAGCCGGTTCATGTATTTGAGCGGATACTTTTCGAAGAGCGGCGTGTCCGAATATCCGGGTACATGCTCGTGCATGCCCGCGTTGATGTGCATCCGGCTCAGCGTTTGCAAATACGGCTCCGCGTGCAGGGTGTTGCTGGAGCCCAGTTTCGAGGCCACCCAACCACCGCTGATATCGAACACCTCGCGTTTGATGCGTTGGTGGGTCCAGACGGTGATCGGCTTTCCGGCAGCGTCGGACAAGCGCACTTCCAGCGCAGCGTAGGTGAGCGGCAACCGACCCGTGTCCACGCGCGCACCGCCACGATGGTTCGCTGGGATGAGACCGTCCGTCGGAAAGCGATCCAGTCGGTTGCTGATCCACGGTTGAGCCTTGAGAGAGCGCCACGTGGCATTGTTCTCCGGCAACCAGAGACGGCAGGCTTCGAGTCGCAGCGAGCCAGCAGTGCGATTGACCAGATGAAAGAGCACGGAATCCGGTTGAATGTGGGTTCCCGTGCCGAGAAACGTCACGGCTGAGAGCCATACGTCGGGACTGTCGATCCGCACCTGCATCCGATCGGCCTCGCCCATTCCGGGAAGACCCACTGCCAACTCGGTCTGTGTGTTCGTACCCCACTCCGCGCGCTTGCCGTTCCAACTCCAAACAGTCATGGCACCCGGTGGCAGGCGGAGCGGTTCGCCGCCCCATGCGGACGGTAGGTCATGCCACGCCCACTCGTCGGTCTTCAGCAGTTCCTCGGGAGTGTGACCGCGCAACCGGATGTCGGCTGAAGCCGGAATGACCACCACTTCGGTGGATGTATTGCGCAGGTAAACCTCCACCCGCGCACCGAGGCTGAAATCGGCCTTCTTGCGATACTGCATCTCGGTGGATTGGAGGTGCGGCACCCGATGAACACCGTCCACCGACAGCGAGGCTGCCCAGACACCCATGGGGAGAACGGCCTGAAGGCTCAGGCATCCCAGCAAAAGCCTCAGGGCAACTGTCGCCATCGTGAATATCGGGGAATCGGGTCCAGACGTCATGGGGAGTAATGTGGTTAAGCCGCCTGTTACACGACAATTATTCTTCCCCTTCCCGGCAACCAGAATTGTGAGGCAATGCGCTGGGGAAAATAATCGTCGTCGTACACCTGTCCCCTCCCAGGCCGTCCAAAAGCTCTTGGAAACCCTTTTCTGATTCCGGCACTAGCAACGGTACTTGCCGACAAGTCATCGGCGACGCACCGTTGTATTCCATCAAACCATGAAACGCGTGCTCCTCTCCGTGATGTCCGCCGCCCTGGCGACGGTCCTCGTCTCCACACCCGCCTTGGCAGCCGACAAGAAAGACAAGAAGTCCGACAAGGAAGGGTGGAAGCAACTCTTCGACGGCAAAGACACCTCCCAGTGGCGCGGCTACAAAGCGACCTCGTTCCCCACCAAAGGTTGGCGTGTCGAAAACGGAACCCTGCGGCACGTGGCCGGAGAGGGCGGCGGCGACCTCATCACCCTCGACAAGTTCAGTGATTTCGAACTGCGTTTTGAATGGAAAGTTTCCCCCGGAGCCAACAGTGGCGTCATTTATCGCGTGACCGAAGACCACAACGCCTCTTACGAGACAGGCCCTGAATACCAGGTCCTCGACGAATCCAAGCACGCCGACGGCAAGAACCCCAAGACCAGCGCCGCCGCGCTCTACGCCCTCATCGCCTGCAACACCGAAAAAGAACTCAAGCCCGTGGGCGAATGGAATAAGGCCCGCATTGTAGTCAAAGGCAACCAGGCCGAGCACTGGCTCAACAAAAAGAAAGTCGTCGAGTACCAGTGGGGCGGCTCCGAGACCCAGAAGCTCATCTCCGAATCCAAATTCAAAGGCATGCCTGGCTTCGCCAAAAATTCGAGCGGTCACATCTGCCTGCAAGATCACGGCGACGACGTGTGGTTCCGCAATATTAAGATCCGCACCTTCTGAGGATTTGCGGCCCGGCCGCACAGAACTCCCCATCGACCCTCCCTCATCCGAGTGAATCCCATCTATTGGGACTACAACGCCACCACGCCTCTGGACCACCAAGTCCGGCAGGCGATGGAACCGTACCTGGAGAACGTTTGGGGCAACCCTTCCAGCGTTCACGCCGTCGGACGCCGAGCCCGAGCGGCTTTGGACGAATTCCGCTACCGATTGGCCGGAGCCTGGAAATGCAGGCCCAGCGAAGTGATTTTCACCAGTGGCGGAACCGAATCCAACAACCTGGCCGTGCTTGGAACAGCCCGCCTCCGAGGGGCCCAAGGTTACCGCCACCTGGTAGTCTCACCCGTGGAGCATCACGCAGTACTGCACGCGTTGAAACACCTCGAAGCCCACGAAGGGTTCACCCTCACGCTAGTGCCGGTGAATCACCACGGCCGCGTCTCCCCTGAGGCCGTGGCCCAAGCTCTTCGCCCCGACACCGCTCTGGTCTCGATCATGGCTGCCAACAACGAGACCGGCACCCTTCAACCCGTAGCCGAGATCGGTCGCTTGTGCCGCGAACGGGGCGTACTCTTTCACACCGACGCCGTCCAAGCCTTCGGAAAACTACCCTTCGAGCGCATCGACCAATTCGAGGCCGACCTAGTGTCGGTGTGCGCTCACAAGTTCCATGGGCCCAAGGGGGCCGGTGCACTGTTCATCCGCTCTCCCCTGCTCCCACATCCCACGCAACATGGCGGAGCCCAAGAAAACGAACGACGCGGTGGCACCGAGAACTTAACCGCCGTAGCCGGTCTGGTGAGCGCCTTCGAAACCCTCGTCCTTCAACCGGTTTTCCCGACGGACTCATTGAGAGCCTGGACCGAACGTCTGGCCCGGACCGTGACTTCCCTTCCAGGCGTCGAACGCCACGGATGCCCAGAAAATCGCCTACCCAATACCCTGGCTTTCTCGGTCGAAGGCACCGACAGCATCTCCCTCTTGGCCAACCTAGATCTGGAAGGCGTTTACGCCTCCAGCGGTTCCGCGTGCACGGCCGGATCTGTCGAACCCAGCCATGTGCTCCGGGCCATGGGCGTGCCCGAGTCTCGCGCCAAAGCCCTAGTCCGTTTCTCGCTCGGCCGAGAATCCACCGAAGAAGAAGTAGCCCGGGTAGAAAGCCTGCTCCCCACCCTCATCGATCGCTGCCGCGGGTGACCCCGCTGGAATCTTAAATTCCCAGCACCCCGATTAGACCGCCGGCTTGGCAATCCAGGGCGACGGGTCCCCCACAAAGTCTGCCAGCATCGCTGACTGCCGTTCCGAGGGAATGGGCAGAAACTTGCCGGTGGCCTCGGCATAAACAACACCATCGGACCCCAAGACATCCCCGCGAGTCAGGAAAAGTCGCCCCCGACGATTGGCCGTTAGTTCGGCACGGACCTTCAAAGGGACTCCGGGGGGCACCGATCGCAGGAACCGCACGTTCAACTCGGCCGCGAAGGCAAACGAGCGTGTGTTCACACCAATCACCCAAGCCATGACCTCATCCAACACCGTGGAGATCAACCCGCCATGCACCACGCCGGTGAACCCACAGTGTTCATCACGGAACTGAACCAAGACCTCCACGCCGCGACCCTCGCTGAGAAGGGTCAACCCAAGCCCGACGGGATTGTCGATCCCACAGACAAAGCAACCCCGGGTGACGGGCAGGCTTTTCCAAGAGCCCTCTTTTTCAGCGCGCTCAGGAGGGCACATGGCTGAGGGTCATTCCCAAGGCTAGCAGCGCGATCAAGCCAAAGTAGGCGATACCAATCGTCCAACGTTGCTGAGGCTCGACTTCAAAGAAACGCCGCGACTCCTCATCTCGCGCCCGGAAGAGGGAGAACAATCGAGGCAAACCCATGACCAGCACCATGAGTAGAATCGGGCTAATCCAGCCCCGCGTCATCGCCTCATAAACCAGGTAGGCAATCATCAGGGCATAGCCCGCCACCCACAGCCAAGGAGACAGCGCAGTGACAATCCGGCCTCCATCCAAAAAACCAACCGGAGCCATGTTGAACAAGTTGAGCGTAAAGCCCGAGTAGGCCAGGGCCGACCAAAAGGGATCGCCCGTGGCCACGTGGATCATGTAGCAAATACCCGCGCCGATCGTTCCAAAAATAGGCCCACCGATGCCCACCACGGCCTCGATCCACGCATTCCGAGGGGCGTCTTTGAGCGCAATGAAAGCACCCATAAAGGGAATGAAAACCGGCGCCCCGACCCGGAGCCCCTGACTTCGGGCGGCCACCAGATGGCCCAATTCATGAACAAAAATGAGGACCACAAAACCCAAAGCAAACTTCCACCCCCACAAGAGGGCATAAGCTCCCACGCTCAGGATCATCGTCCCGCCCGTCTTGAGAAAAACCGGAAGAAACTTCAGGAACGGCATTAGGAGCAGGAGCTTCGAGCCGAACTGAAACACGGTGGCCGCCAGCAGGGCGATCGTACCCCAAAAACCCTTCTTCTTTGGGGGCGGTGCCACCGTCACCGGAGGTCGCGCTGGCCAGGAATGTCCGGGGATTACCGGAGGGGTTGCGGAGGAGGATGGAGGTTCATCGTCCATAGTGAAGAACCCGACTCCAGTCGGAGGAAAACCGCAATCCAATTGCGGCCCCCGGTTGCGACAGCGAAGTCGAGAACCCGTTCAGGGAATGGGGGGCAGTGTCTGTGGACGTGGCGCTTTCGGAGAAATCGCCCTACCTCGGAGGTGCTTGGGTGAGGTTGGGGTTTTCGGCCACTCAGGGGTCACCGAGGAGGAGAAGCCAGCATCGTCTCTTCGGCGGGGAACGGTGGCTTCCGAGGCGAGGTGAGGGCTTTTTCGACCAAACGACGCCAGGCAGCGCGATCATTGGGACTCATGGCCTTCCAGCGCTCCGCCCTCCGCAGGAACTGCTCCCGGTCGGCAGGGCTCAAGGCCTCGAATTTCTGGAACCCACGCACACACCGCTCTCGAGCATCGGGCGTCAGAGCGGCAAAGTCGCTCAAGGCCTGTTCCATTTGATGGCGCTCGGTTTGAGATAGGGTACCCAAGGCGGCCTGACGCTCGTCGACCGTGAGGTCAAAGAACCGCGAAAAGGCGGCTGCCTTCCGGCTCCGTTCGGCCAAGGGCAGAGCCAACCATCTCTCCATTTGCTCACGGGCTACCTGCTGGGCGGACGGTGAGAGAGTGGCCATATAGGCTTCGACGCGCTGGCGATCTGAGGACACCTCGGCTTGGCGGACGAACCACGACAGGCGTCGCTCACTTTCGAGAACATCGCGCCGCTCGGCCTCGGGGAGCAAATCCCAGGCGGCTAAGCGCTCCTCGATCCAGGGAAGGTCTTCCTCAGGCACCACGGCCATCAAGGGGCCTCGCTCTGTAGGAGGCACTGGCAGCAGGGTTCGCAAGGAATCCTGAAACTGAGCCAAACGCAGACGAATCTCACGCTCGTCGGGGCGGAGAGCCCCGAACTCCCGAAGCTTGGCCTCGATGAGCGTTCGGGCCGCGGGAGTCTTTCGCGACAACAAGGTCTCCCGTTGTTCTAGGTTGGCGGCCAAGAGTTCCCGAAAACGGTCGGTGGGGGTCCGAACCTTGGGCACCGGAGGCAAGGTGGCCTGTTGAGGCAGGGGTGGACCCGATCGAACCTGAGGTGTTTTGGATACCCCCAAAGGATGCGGAACCGAAGGAGCGGTGTTTATCTCACGAGTGGTTTCACGGGTCGTCTCACGAGTGGTCTGGGGACGCACTGATTGCTGAACACCTTGCTGAACACCCTGCTGAACAACCGATTGCCCAGAATTGGATTGAGGATCTAAAGACTGCCCCAATGCCACAGGAACTCCCGTCGAAGTCACGACCAGAAAACCCATCACCCAAAGACCTCCAATTCGCAAGAGTGGCAAGAGTGGTCTGAAGGGCGCGTTGGCCAAAGACAACTGGACGAAACCCTCCTTGGACCTCTGCAACAGAATCTCCGTGGGCAACCTCATAGAACCTCTTTGGGCAGTCTCATGGAACGTCCTCGCGGAGGGCCTGCATGAGCGTCACATCGTCGGGGGCGGAGCGGGTCTCCAAAAGTTGAACCGCCTCGAAATCCTGCAGAACAGCCACCCCTGGCATCGCGGCAGCGACCGACAACTCGGCCGCCGTTCGAGCCATCGTTCCATGCCGATGGACCTGAACCCGTTGCCAACCCCAGTTGAGGGGAATCGCCACGCAAACCACGGCTACAACAATGGGGATCGAGTGCGCCCAAATTCGACCGGCTACCCCCGAAAAAAACCGAACCCCATTCGAAACTCGGACCACGCTCTGAGTCCAGTATCGGGAAATCCACGACTTTTGTTCCGGAGATTCCTGAAGGTCGGAAAGGACTCGAGCAGTAAAGTTGCTAGAAACTCTCGGCCTGGGCTGGGAATCCAGAAGATGATTCAGCGCCAATTCTTCTTCCAGACGCCGCGCCTCGGACGGACGTTCAGACAACTGCCGGCGCCATTGAGCAGCCTCGTCGGCCGTCAAACGGCGTTGGGCCACCTCATCCAGCCAGTCTTGGTTCAGCGGAGAGTCCATTGAGTGGTCGTGTGTCAGTCAAAACCAGTCTTCCCGGAAAGTTGCGCTAGGAGTTTTCCCATGAAGTGGGTCCGGCAAACATCTGAATGGCTGACAATCGGCAAACATCCCCTTAATCTAAGGCTGCTCGTACCGATCGCTTCCCAGATGCAACCCTTGCCCACGGAAACAGTGGTTCCTCATCCCGGCTCCGGCTGGTTGATCGGAGGATTGGCCGTGCTGAATCCGCAAGGGCACATCCTCTCGGTGAACGAGCCCTTGGCCGAATGGTTGGAAGAAACATCCGTGGGACTCATTGGGCGCGACTGGTGCCAAGTACTGAGCCACCGCCGCCCAGAGTGGGAGCCAGGAATCCGGGCCTGGACCGAATCGGCGGCTGAATTTCGAACCCAAGAATTACCAGGCCCTCCCGATCAGCCCGACGGGTGGATCCGCCTCACCGGGGGGCGCAGCCCCGGCGGACTTTTTGCTCACATCGAATCCTCGGTCCCCCCGCGACCTCGCCTCGAGGAGGAGTCTTGGCCGACCGCGGGTCGCGGCGGCGAGGCAAACCAGCGTCTGCGTCTCCGGTTGCTGCAAGCCGAAGCGCAAGTCGACAACCTGATGCGACGCTGGCCCGGGGTGATTTTCAACCAACGGAGTGACATGTCCTTCCACTACGCCAGCTCGCGTTTGGAAGAACTCACGGGAGTCCCCCTCTCGGAGTTCCTGCACCGATCCGACGTG
>SXGQ01443636.1_pt1 | contig 10044 bp, 11 predicted proteins | sample 3178371 | NCBI WGS metagenome assembly SXGQ01 (sample SAMN11356859, study PRJNA531348) | freshwater metagenome | isolation source: freshwater sample F1-20 | place: China: Fuxian Lake, Yuxi | collected 2017-12-25 | reverse complement strand
GGCGCTCACGCTCGCCGACCGCGTCGCCGTGCTGCACGACGGTCGCCTCGCGCAGTTCGGCACGCCAGAAGAGATCTATCAGCACCCCGCGACCGACTGGGTCGCGTCGTTCGTCGGCGATGTCGTCGAGCTGCCCGGTCAATGGCGCCACGGTCGCGTGCTGTGCGCGCTCGGGTCGGTCGAGGCGGCGGCCGTCGGGTTCACACCGGCCGATGGCGACACGGTGCGGCTCATGCTGCGGCCCGAGTGGATCGTTCCGCGCCCCGACCTGCTCGCCCACGCGGCTGCGGGCGCTGACGCCCGCGTCGCCGCCATCTCGTACGCCGGGCATGACGCGATGATCACGGCCGACCTCGTCAGCGGCACGTCGGTGCAGTTGCGCATGGCCGCGGTTGAGCTTCCCGCGGTCGGCGACGATGTGCGGCTCGCGGTGCAGCGCCCCGGGCTCGCGTTCTCCGCGAAGTAGTCGGCCTGTGCGCCGCGGCTAGGCTCGCGGCATGAGCTCGAACCCCGCTGAACTGCGCGCCCGCGCCGCCGTGCTCGATGAGGCCGACCCGCTCGCTGCCTACACCGCGCACTTCGTGCCGGGCGACGATCTCGTCGCGTACCTCGACGGCAACTCGCTCGGGCGCCCGGTGGCGAGCGTGCCCGCCGCCCTCGACGACTTCGTGCGCGCGCAGTGGGCCGGGCGACTCATCCGCGGCTGGGACGAACTGTGGCTGAACCGCCCCGTCGAGCTCGGCGACCGCATCGGGGCGGCGTGCCTCGGCGCAGCATCCGGTCAGACCATCGTCGCCGACTCGACCACCGTGCTCATCTTCAAGGTGCTGCGCGCCGCGATCGCCGTGCGGCCCGACCGCGACGAGCTCGTCATGCTCAGCGATGAGTTTCCGACCGACCGTTATGTGCTCGAGCGCCTTGCCGCTGATCACGGCCTCACGGTGCGGTGGGTGGATGCTCCGCTCGACGCCGGCATCACCCCCGAGCTCGCGGCCGAGGTCATGAGCGAGCGCACGATCGCCGCGCTGTTCAGCGGGGTCGCCTACCGCAGTTCGTGGTGGGCCGACATGCCCGCGGTCACTGCGGCAGTGCAGGCGAAGGGCGCGCTCATGATCTGGGACTGCTCGCACGCTGTCGGGTCTGTGCCGCTCGAGCTCGACGCCTGGGGTGTGGACGCCGCGGTCGGATGCTCGTACAAGTACTTGAACGGCGGGCCCGGCGCCCCGGCCTGGGCCTACGTCGCCGCGCGGCACCACGACTCACTGCGCAATCCGATTCCCGGCTGGCTCGGAGCGGCTGCGCCCTTCTCGATGACCGAGGGCTACTCGCCCGCGCCGGGCATCAGGTCGCTCGTGAGCGGCACGCCGCCGATTCTGAACATGGTCGCGCTCGAGCAGATGGTGGGTCTCATCGAGAGCGCGGGCATCAGGGCGATTCGCGAGAAGTCGATCGCGCTCACGACGTATGCGATCGAGCTCGTCGACGTTCTGATCTCCGACGCTGTCGTCAGCACGCCGCGCGACCCGGCGCGCCGTGGCAGCCACCTCACGATCGACCACCCCAACGCTGCGATCGCGGTCGACCGGCTGTGGGCGCAGGGAGTCATCCCCGACTTCCGGCACCCGAGCGGCGTGCGCATTGGCCTCTCGCCGCTGAGCACGAGCTTCGTCGAGGTCGAGCGGGGCATTCGCGCGCTCGCCGACGCAGTCTCCTAACCCGCCTCGGAGCATCTCGGTACTTGGTATTGCCAAGTACCGCTACTCAGTGTTACTGTCTACCGGTACCTAGCCACACTGAGTAACGAGAGGCGGCACATGCCGAACCAGATGACCGAGATGCTCAAGGGCACCCTCGAAGGAATCGTGCTCGCGATGCTCGCCGACGGCCCCGCCTACGGCTACGAGATCACGACGCGACTGCAAGAGCGGGGCTTCACCGACCTCGTCGAAGGCACGGTCTACGCACTGCTCGTGCGCATCGAGCAGCGCGGCTTCGCCGACGTCGAGAAGGTGCCCTCTGAGAAGGGCCCGCCGCGCAAGGTCTTCACGCTCAACCCGCGCGGCCGTGAGCAACTGGCCGAGTTCCTCGAGGCCTGGAGCTTCTTGTCGCAGCGCATCGACGCCGTGATCGCTGACCCCGGCGTGAACGCCTCCAGCACGACCACCACCAACCCGACCGACACCACCACCACGAAGGAGCACTGACCATGGCCAACTGGATCGAAGCCGTCACCGGCTCGCTCGAGCAGAAGAAGCAGTACCGCGGATTCAAGACCCGCATGGACGCCCTGCCCGAGCCTCACAAGACCGCAGCGACTGCGCTGCACCGCTACCTCATGTATTACGCCGGCGTGACCGACGGCGAGACGAGCGTCGTCATGATGGGCGACCTCGTCGAACTGTGGGAGCGCGCCGCCGCCGATGCCACGTCGGTGCGCGAGATCGTCGGCGACGAGCCGGTCGAGTTCGCCGAGACCTTCGCGCAGTCGTATGCCGGCGCACACTGGATCGACAAGGAGCGCGCCCGTCTGACGGCGGCCATCGCCCAGGTCGACGGCGGCCCCGAACCGGGAGCACGATGATGACGAGTGACGCGACGACCACTGCCGAGCAGAACGTGGCCGTGAAGGTCACGGGCCTGACCAAGTCGTTCGGCGAGCTCGACGTGCTGCGCGGCGTCGATCTCACAGTGCCCTCGGGCAGCATCGTCGCCCTGCTCGGCGCGAACGGCGCAGGCAAGACGACCCTCGTGCGCATTCTCGCCACGCTCATCGGTCTCGACGAGGGCTCGGCGAGCGTGAACGGGGCCGACGTCGTGACCGAGCAGCACCGGGTTCGACAGTCGATCAGCCTGACAGGCCAGTTCGCGGCGGTCGACGAGGTGCTGACTGGGCGCGAGAACCTCGTGCTCATCGCGCGATTGCGGCGGCAGCGCGACCCCGGCGCAATCGCGGATGCTCTGCTCGAGCGGCTCTCGCTCACCGAGGCGGGCGGCCGACGTGCGTCGTCCTACTCCGGTGGCATGCGCCGCCGACTCGACATCGCCATGAGTCTCATCGGTGACCCCCCCGTCATCGTGCTCGACGAACCGACGACCGGGCTCGACCCCGAAGGTCGACGAGAGGTCTGGAGCATGGTGACAGAGCTTGCCGAGCAGGGCACGACCGTGCTGCTGACGACGCAGTACCTCGAAGAGGCTGAGCAGCTCGCAGACCGCATCGCGGTGCTGCACGAAGGACGAATCGTCGTCGATGGCACGCTCGCCGAGCTGCGCGCACTGCTGCCGGCACCCACCGTCGAATACGTCGAGAAGCAACCCACGTTGGAAGAGATCTTCCTCAGCATCACCGGAGGCAACCATGCTGCGTGACACCTCGATCCTCACCGGTCGATCGCTGCGCCACATCCTGCGCAGCCCCGACACCATCATCACGACCGCGGTCACCCCGATCGCGATCATGCTGCTCTTCGTGTTCGTCTTCGGCGGCGCGATCGACACGGGCTCGCAGTCGTACATCGACTACATGCTTCCGGGCATCCTGCTCATCACCATCGCATCGGGTATCGCCTACACGGCCTATCGGCTGTTCACCGACCTGCAGGGCGGCATCTTCGAACGGTTCCAGTCGATGCCGATCTCGCGGTCGAGCGGGCTCTGGGCGCACGTGCTCACCTCGCTCGTCGCGAATCTCGCGGCGGTCGGCATCGTCATCGGGGTGGCGCTGCTGCTGGGGTTCCGCAGCGGAGCGAGCGTGCTCGGATGGCTGTCGGTGATCGGCATCGTGATCACCTTCACACTGGCACTGACGTGGCTCGCCGTGATCGCGGGGCTGGCGGCCAAGAGCATTGAAGGGGCGACGGGGTTCTCGTACCCGCTCATCTTCCTGCCGTTCATCAGCTCAGCATTCGTGCCCACTGACACCATGCCGGGGCCGGTGGCGTGGTTCGCCGAGAACCAGCCGGTCACGCCGATCGTCGACGCTATCCGCGCGATCTTCGCGCAGCAGCCGGTCGGTGCAGAGCTCGGCATCGCACTCGCGTGGTGCATCGGCATCCTTGTCGCAGCGCTCGTCGGCGCGACGGTCGTCTACCGCCGGCGGTTCCGCTGAACAAGAGTGCTCGCTCACGACAAGAGTGCTGCAGACAGCGAGCACTCTTGTCGGTAGGCGGCACTCTTGCGGCGCAGGGCCCTAGCGCGAGAGCGTTGCGAACTTTCGAATCGACAGCGGCACGAACACGAGCAGCAGCACGGCCACGCCGATGAGCACTGTTGCGATCGGGTTTTGCGCCGTCCACGCGTCGCCGACCGGGGTGCCGGGCGGCACGTTGCCGAACAGTTCGCGCGCCGACTGCACGAGCGCGGAGACGGGGTTCCACTCGGCGAACACGCGCAGAGGGTCGGGCAGCCGCTCGCTCGGCACGAACGCGTTCGAGATGAACGTGATCGGAAAGAGGACGAGGAACGAGGCGTTGTTGATGATCTCAGGGCTCTTGACCGCCATGCCCAAGAACGCCATCACCCACGAGAAGGCGTACGCGAAGAGCAGCAGCAATCCGACGCCGGCCAGGAACTCGAGCGGCGACGAGTTCACACGCCAGCCGACGGCGAGCCCCGTGAGCATCATGACGATCATCGAGAGTGAGTTGATGACGAGGTCACCGTTCGTGCGCCCGACGAGCACGGCGGCGCCGCTCATCGGCAGCGTCCGGAACCGGTCGATGATGCCGTCTTTCAGGTCTTGCGCCATCGCGGCGCCCGAGTAGGTCGACCCAAACACCACAGTCTGCGCGAAGATGCCGGCCATGAGGAATGACTCGTAGCCGTCGCCGGGAATCTCGATGGCGGCACCGAACACGAAGGTGAATAGCAGCACGAACATGATCGGCTGAATGAGGCTGAAGAGCAGGATTTCGGGAACGCGGATGATTTTCATGAGGTTGCGCCACGTCGTGACCCAGCCGTCGCTGAAGAATCGAGAGAGCGCACTGCCGGGCAGAGGCTGCAAGGTGCCGGATGCTGCGCTCGCGCTTGGCGTTGTGGTCGCCCTCAGGGTGGACTCCATGCTCATGCCGCACTCTCCGTGGTCTCGTCGGAATCGTCTGCGACATGGCCCGTCAGTTGCAGGAACACGTCGTCGAGGGTGGGTCGCCGCATGCCGGCGTCGTGGAGCGCGATGCCATCACGTGCAGCGGCGCTCATGATCGCCGCGAGGGCCGCCGGGCCGTCATTGACGGGCACGACCCAGGTGCGGCCACCCGTGACGACGGGTTCGCCCGTGCCGTGGCTCGCGAGCAGCGCTCGCACAGCATCCCCGTCAGATTCCTCGACGACTGTGAGTGCGACCCGCTGACCGCCGACAGAAGCCTTGAGCTCGTCGGCGGTGCCTTTCGCGATGACCGTGCCGTTGTCGATCACCGAGATGGAGTCGGCGAGACGGTCGGCCTCTTCGAGGTACTGCGTCGTGAGCAGCACGGTCGTGCCGTCGGAGACGAGCTTCTCGATGACGTCCCACAGCCCGATTCGGCTGCGCGGGTCGAGACCCGTGGTGGGCTCATCGAGAAAGAGCACGGGTGGCTTGATGACGAGGGCGCCCGCGAGGTCGATGCGGCGGCGCATGCCGCCCGAATACCCCTTGACCGGTCGGTTCTGAGCTTCGGTGAGCTCGAACAGCTCGATGAGCTCCGTCGCGCGCTGCCGCGCGACCTTCGACCCCAGGTGGTAGAGCCGGCCGACCATCATGAGGTTCTCGAGCCCCGTGAGGTTCTCGTCGACGGCCGCGTACTGGCCGCTCGCGCCGATCATGCGCCTGATCGACTGCGGGTCGGCGAGCACGTCGACGCCGTTGATCATGGCGCGCCCCGAATCGGGCTGAATGAGCGTGGTGAGCACCTTGACGGTGGTCGTCTTGCCCGCCCCGTTCGGGCCGAGCAGCGCGGTCACGGTGCCTTGCGGCACCTCGAGGTCGAGGCCGTCGAGTGCGCGCACGACCGGCGCACCCTTCGGCGTGTAGGTCTTGACGAGCCCTTCGGCTTCGATGAATGCCATGCGCGGGATGCTACTCGGGTGAGGCGACACTCTGGGGGCCGCGCAGAGCAGATCGCCTCCCGTTCGCTCAGGGCAGATCGAGGCTGTCCAGCTCAAGCACCACGACGCGGCCGGTGTCGACGCGCTCGGCGAGCGCTTCGTCGAGACTCGCCATCGCGACGGCGATCCTGCGGCCGTCAGGATGCACGGCGCAGTCGTAGACGCCGAGCGGCCCGGCGCCCGGCCCCGAGGCGAGGGGCTCGGCGCGGTGCACGATCGTGGGCGCAGCATCCGCCCCGTCGTCGATCGGACCGAGCCGCGCGAGGGCGCCCGCGAAGGCGAGCGCAACGTAGACCGTGCCATCGGGCGCGACGGAGAGCCCGTCGGGCCCGCTGCCCGGCTCGAACCGGCCCCGCACTGTGACGGCGTCGTCACGTGACATCAGCGACACGCGATCGGCGAAGGTCTCGGCGACGAGCAGGGCGCCCGAGTCAGAACGCTCGCATCCGTTCGGAAAGACGAAGGTCGCGTTCGTCGTCGACAGCGCGCCGTCAGGAGCGATGCGCACGAGCGGCGAGGGCACCGGCTCGTCGTTCTCGGGGTCGAAGCCATAGCCGCCAACCCATGCGGTGCCATCGAGGTCGACATGCATGTCGTTCGCGGAATGCGTCATCAACGGGGCGAGGTCGGCGTGCACGGTGACCGAGCCGTTCACCATGCACAGCACTCGACGCTCGGTGCAGTCGACGACGAGCAGCGAGCCGTCGGGCATCCAGCCGAGCCCGCCGGGCACAGCCGGCCCGCCACCGGCCGCATCGAGCACCGGCTCGGCCGCAGAACCTGGCACCCAGCGCACCACTCGCGATCGGAACATGTCGCTGAACCAGAGTGCGCCGTCGCGCCAGCGCAGCGCTTCAGGAAAACCCAATCCGTCGAGCATCGTCATGGAACCCTCCTAGAACGTCATCGTGAGACCGCCGTCGACGGTCAGCACCTGTCCGGTGATGTAGGTGTTCTCGCGCGCCGAGAGGAAGTCGACGGCGGGCGCGATCTCGTGCGGCATCGACGCACGACCGAGCGGCAGCTTGCCGCTCGCCACATACTGCTGACGGAATGCGTCGGTGTCGGTCTCGTCGGTGCCATCGGGCAGCAGGCTCATGCGCGTGCGCACGAAGCCCGGCGCGACCGCATTCGCGAGCACGCCGTGCGCAGCGAGGTCGAGTGCGGCCGAGCGCGTCGCCGCCTCGAGGCCGGCTTTCGAAACGTCGTAGGCGAGGCACCCGGGCTGCGCCTGCCGAGCGTGCACACTCGTGATGGTCACGATGCGCCCGAAGCCCTGCTCGATCATGCCCGGCGTGAGCATGCGCATGAGGTCGAGCGGAGCATCCAGATTCACGGCCCACACCGCCCGCCAGTCGTCGAAGCCGCTGTCGTGAATCGAGCCTTGCCGGAAGATGCCGGCGACCGTCACGAGCACGTCGACACCACCGAGCCGCTCGGTCGCGATCGCGACTCCGCGTGCGCGCGCCGCGGGGTCGGCGAGGTCGGTGAGCACGACATCCTGACCGTCTTCGCGGTCGAGGCCCACGACGCGATCGCCCCGAGCGCGCAGCCGGTCAGCGATCGCCGCCCCGATGCCGTTGGCCGAACCGGTGACGATCGTGCGCAGCGCGTTCATGGAGTCTCCGTGTGGGTCGGTGATGCGGATGCCCATCGCACGTCAAGAGAGACGCCCCACTCGAGCGTGCCGCCCGGGGGTAGTCGCACGAGTGATGAGTCGAGCGCCGTGCCTGCGCCGTGCGGTGTCGACGTCGGCTCGATGCCGAGGGCGACGACCTGCCCGTTCCACGGGTGCTCGGTCGAGACCCCGAGCTCTTCCCAGAGCAGCGCGTGGGGCAGGGCTGCGCCGTGCCACTCGACGAGCACCTCGACGTGCTCGCCGCGCGCGCCGATGCGCTGGGGCTGCACATCCATCAGCCCCGTGACGCGGGCGGGGGTGGCGGGGTCGACGACAGCCCAGCGATCGGCCGGGTCTCCCGGCCAGCCGAGCGGCGAGCCCTCGGGCAGACCCGCGTAGTCGAGCGGCCGCAGCAGCGAGCTCGAGGGCACGTCGAGCGTGAGGGGGCCGGTCAGCACGTCGCCGCCGAGAATGAGGTGCTCGGCGATGACGAGCACGCGGGTCTCAGCGCCCGCGTTGTGCACGCGGGTGGCGACGGTCGCACCATGCTCGGTGATCCGCCAGATTCTCTCGGCGCTGAGACGGTCGTGGTCTGCCCAGCCGAGGGCGACCGTGTCAGGCGTGCGCGATACCTCGAGCCACGGCGCTTGCGAGGCAGCGCCATGGAAACCCTCAGGAGGTGTCGCCGAAGGGTTCGGCTGCCCCGCGGTCGGAAAACACAGCTGCCAGCCGCCCCGCCACCGCTCGACCCAGGCATCTTCAGTGCTCGCGGCCTGTGCCGACGGTCTGACGGTCGAGGCCCAGGGCGTCGTGGCGAGCACTGGCCGGTCCTGCACGAGAAGCTCGGCGAGCACACCGCCCTCGTCGGGCCGCACCACGGCACTGATGCCGCCGCGCTCGAGGCGCACGGCCGGCTGAGCGGTCATCCCGATGCCTTCGACGCGTCAGCCCGGCGTCGCGCTATCGCGCTGGTCGCTGAGGGCCTTGATGAGAGCGTTCTTTCCATCGAGCACGACGTGCAGCATGGCCTCGGCCGCTTTCTCGCCGTTGCCCCGGTTGATCGCATCGAAGACGGCGGCGTGCGTCGCGGCGTCTTGCAGAAAGACCTCGTCGTCAGCCGCGGTCGCCTGCTGCACATTGAACGATGCGTACATGAAGTCGGCGACGACGCTGCCGAACTGACGCAGCAGAACGTTGTGCGAGGCCGCGTAGACCGAGAGGTGAAAGTCGACGTCGGCGTGGGCATAGCCCTCTCGATCTGTCGCTGACGAGACCATCGCCGCGAGCGCGTCGTCCATGCGCCGCAAGTCGTCCATCGAGGCGCGACCAGCGGCGAGTCGTGCCGCCGCGGGCTCGAGTATCTGGCGCACCTCGACGAGGTTGCGCATGATTTCATCGCCGCGGCCGACCTCGCTGTGCCAGCGCAGAATGTCGCTGTCGAAGACGTTCCAGTTCTCGGGCTGGCGAACCTTGGTGCCGATCTTCTGACGGATGTCGACGAGACCTTTCGCGGCGAGCACGCGCATGCCTTCCCGCACGGAGGTGCGTGAGACGCCGAACTGGTCGGTGAGCTCGGCTTCTTTCGGCAGCAGGTCGCCCGGCGCGTACTGGCCACCGATGATCTGGCGGCCGACACCGTCGATGACGCGACCCTGCAGGCCGCGCATCGCGTACCCTGCTCCGCGATCGACCTCACTGGCGATCTCCGCCATACGCCAGCCTCCCTGTGCCTAGACGACTGCACTCACCTTATGTGGCACCTCAGGGCTCGTGTAGACGCGCTCGTGATCGATCGAGATCTCGACGTGCCGCAGATAGGGCACGAGGCCCGCGAGGTCGACCTCGATGCCGAGGCCGGGCGCGTCGGGCGCGCGCACCTCGCCGTTCGCGTCGAGCAGGATGTGGTTGCTCGAGATGGCGAGCGCCACAGGCTTCGGTTCGACCGGGTACTCGCAGATGCGGTGGTCGGCCAGACCAGCGAAGGGCTGCATCGACGCCGAGAGCGCGAGGTGCGACGTGAAGGTGTGGTTGACGTAGGTGACGCCGTGCCGCACCGCGTGGTCGGCGACGGCCTTCGACGGGCCGATGCCGCCGATGCGCGCGGCATCGACCTGAATGAAGCGCACGCCGCCGTAGTCGATGAGGTTGGTCGCCATGTGCACAGTGTGGGCGCCTTCGCCGCCGGCGATGCCGACGGTGCGGGCGCGCGACGCGAGCGCAGCGTGCGCCACAAAGGCGTGCGGCACGAAGGGCTCTTCGAGCCACGTTGCGTGCGCATTCTCGAGCGCCTCCAGCCGCGCGATCGCGGCATCGACATCGTCGCCCCAGATCTGGCCGGCGTC
>SXGQ01187188.1_pt1 | contig 10044 bp, 10 predicted proteins | sample 3178371 | NCBI WGS metagenome assembly SXGQ01 (sample SAMN11356859, study PRJNA531348) | freshwater metagenome | isolation source: freshwater sample F1-20 | place: China: Fuxian Lake, Yuxi | collected 2017-12-25 | reverse complement strand
GCCACGGCGGATGACGCCGGGCTTGACCTCCTCGAGGAGCTTGCGACGGCTTTCGCCGCGCTGTTCTTCGATGAGTTCGCGACGGGAGACGACAAGGTTCTTCTTTTCCTTGTTGATCTTGATGATCTTGAAGTCGAAGGTCTGGCCCACGAACTGTTCGAGGTTCTTGGGGGGATTGACGTCGATCTGGGAGGAAGGCATGAATGCGTCGACGCCGACGGAGACGATGAGGCCTCCCTTGACGATGGACTTGACGCGGCCCTGGACGATGGAGCCTTCCTGGCAATTGGCTTCGATGCTTTCCCACTTCCGGATCTGGAGGGCGCGATCGTAGGAGACGGTCGGGGTGCCGTCCTTGTTCTCAAGCTTCTCGAGGTAGACCTCGAGCTGCATGCCGACCTGGATTTCGGCCATGTCGGGGAATTCGCCCTGGGGGATGAAACCCTCGGACTTGCCGTTGATGTCCACGACGACGAACTTGTCTTCGCGGATTTCGGTGACCGTGGCGTTGATCACGGAGTGTTGCTTGAGCGCGCCGAAATTGGACTCGGCGAGCAGTTTTTCCATTAGGCTCATGTTGTTTTGACTGTTTGTCCTGGCCGTCGCGGAGGACGTTTCCAGGGTTTGGTTGGTTTTTTGGTTTCCCGTCGGAGGGTCCGCAGACAGATGCCAGCGGGCCGATAGGAAGATCTAACGAACCGTCCGCCAGACCAGTTGGCAAGCGGATTTTGGGGAAAAGACGGCAGTCCGCCCGCCCTGGTTTATTTTGCGGCCGGACGGGCCCGGACCACGTAATCCACGATGCCTGCGGCTATGGCTTCGGCGATCTTCTGGCGGTAGGCCGCATCGGCGATCAGGGCGGCTTCCTTGCGGCTCGACATAAATCCGCCTTCGATGAGGACACCAGGGCAGGATAGGGTGCGCAGGACGGCGAAGCGGGCGCGTCGGACGCCGCGATCGTCGGCCCCGGTGCTCTTCACCAAGCGCCGCTGGATGCCCCAGGCGAGCGCCATATTGGCGGTGTCGAACCGGTTCCCGGGTTCGGCGCCGGTGGTCGATTTGGCTTTGCCGGCATTGGTCGACCGCTGGCCAGCCGGGGTGAGGCAGTAGGTCTCGATGCCGTCGGCGGTGGTGTCCCCGGTGGGCCCGGCGTTATAGTGTAGGCTGATGAAGAGGTCGGCCTTGAGGGACGTGGCCATGGCGGCACGATCATCGAGGTCCAGGAAGACGTCCTTGGTGCGGGTGAACACGACCTCGAAGCCCTGCTTTTCGAGTAGGATCTTCAGGCGAGCAGCGGTGTCGAGCGTGGCTACCTTCTCGGTGTATTTGAAGTGACCGCTGACCTTGCCGGTGTCCTTGCCGCCGTGACCGGGGTCGATCAGAATGCGTCGGACCGGATCCTTGGGCAGCTCCCAGAAAAGCGGAACGAAGACTTTATCGTAGTCACGTTTGGAGACGGTGAGGTGGCCGCGCTGCGAGCCCACCGCGTCGTCGAGCAATACCTTCACGCCATCGACCAGGACGAAGTCCTTGCTGTATTCCGCGTAGAGCGAGATGCCCGTGCGCGAGACATAGCGTTCGGAGCTACGGCCATCGCCCGCCTGGCGCGAAGCGTCACGCAGGCCGAGTTGGCGCACCGACTCCCCGAGGTAATAATCGGTCGAGGCTGCAGATAGCATCGCGCCGACGCCGAGCAGCAGAAGTATCGCTGCGAAGCGCCGCACGTCCTTATTCGGCGTCGTTCTCGCCGTTGTCTACGGAGGAGTCGTCCTCGCCGTCTTCTTCGCCCGGAGTCTCGTTGTGCACGAGCTTGCGCTTATTCTGCTGGACCGGGGTGAGGCCGACGACGATGGCGCGTCCGCTGCGCTTGGGCTCGTTGTCGCGCGTGCTGATGTGCGAGAGGGCCTCGATCGCCTTGGTGATGGTGGCGATGCCGATTTCCGGGTGCTCGAGCTCGCGGTAGCGATACTGGAGCAACAGCTTGATCTTGTGGCCGTGGAAGAGGAAGTTCTCGGCGCGGCGGACCTTGATGAAGAGGTCATGCACGTCGATACGTGGGCGCAGTTTGATCTCCTTGACTTTGGTCGCGGTCTTCTGGTGCTTGTTCTTCTTGGCTTCTTCGTAGAGGTACTTGCCGTATTCCTGCAACTTGCAGACCGGCGGAACGGCGGTCGCGGCGATCTCGATGAGGTCGACGCCGAATTCACGGGCGAGGTCGAGCGCCTGCTGCGTGGGCATGACGCCCATCATCTCGCCCTTGGGAGAGATGACGCGCACTTCGGTCGCACGGATGCGGTCGTTGCGCTTCGGACCTTTGTCTTCTTTGCGGAAGTTACCGCGATTCTGGCCCGCGTTGTTCTTCGGGCGGGGGCTTTTAGGACGATAGGGCGAAGGCATTAGGTACTGCGGAGGTGTCTGGCCGATAAACTCCCCGTTTGTCGCCGATGGTTCAAGCACCGATTATCGCCGCCGCACCGCCTGCGCCGGCGGCTTACTTCGCCGCCGCGATCGCTGCCAGGAGTTGCTTGCCGTGCTCGGCGGCCTCGACCTTGGGGATGACGCCGACGAGTTTGCCTTCGCCGTCGAAAAGGTAGGCGGCCCGGAGAGGTCCGAGGTACTTCTTTCCGTACATGGACTTTTCGACGATGGCATCGAGGGCCTTGGAGAAGAGGTCTTCCGGGTCTGCAACCAGGGTGAACTTATACCCGTGCTTAGCGGCGTACTTGGTGTGGGAGGCGCAGGTATCCCGGGAGACGGCAATTAACCTAAACCCTTGTCTAGCAATGGCTTTCTCGTTTTTACCCATCTCGGCGGCCTGTTTGTCGCAGGCGGACGTGTTGTTGCGCATATAGACGGAAACGATGGTCGGACCGTCGAGGAGGGCAGTAAACGGCCCATTGACAGGCTTGCCGTCCACCAAGGCATCTACTTTGAAAGTCAGTTTAGGCTTTTTTCCTAGGGAAAGCATGGTTTTTAGGTTTGGTTACATGGCAGGGGAGTGGGCTTGGCCCAGATTGTCAAACGGCCAGCCCGATCCGCCGCTTGCCGGAAAGTGGGCCCATCTCCGCTCCCTCGGCCCTTTCCCCTTTACAAGTTCCCTCGGACGCCCTTTGTTCCGACCCTTTCCGCCATGCAAAAGACCCGCAAGTCAGTCTCCAAGCGCTTCAAAGTGACCGGTACCGGCAAAGTGATGCGCCGTTCCCCTAATGGCCGCCACCTGTTGAGCTCCAAGTCCCGCAAGCAGCGTCGTCGCGCCAACAAGTCCAAGCGCGTCGACTCCGGCTTCGAGAAGAAGATGCTGGCCAGCATGCCTTTCGCCTAAACCGGCGATCTACTTTTTGGCCGAACGGGTGTTCATTAAGGCGACCCCGAGGCCATCTAACCAAAACCAAAACCAAATACCAACATGCCTAGAGCAACCAATGGCCCGGCCACCAAGGCCCGAAAGAAGCGCGCGATCAAGGCCGCTAAGGGCTACTTCGGAAACAAATCCCGTCTGTACGTCTACGCCCTCGAGGCCGTTCAGCGCGCGCAGAAGTTCGCTTATCGCGACCGCCGCAAGAACAAGTCGACGTTCCGTCAGCTTTGGATCGTGCGTCTCAACGCCGCCTGCCGTCCCCTCGGCATTTCCTACAGCCGTCTGATCTCTGGTCTGAAAAAGGCCAACATCACGATGGATCGTAAGAATCTGAGCGAACTGGCCATCCATGACGCCCCCGCTTTCGAAGCGATCGTCAAGAAGGCCCAGGCCGCGCTCGTCTAAGACGACTTCACGTCCCTTCACGAAGCCCCGGCCCTCCGGGGCTTCTTTGTTTTACGGTGCTTTCGCTTGCCGATTATCCCCTCCAACGCACAAATCAACCCATGCAGCAGCAGCTCGCCCAACTCGTCGCCGCCGCCACCCAGGAAGCCTCCGCCGTCGCCACCCGCGCCGAGCTCGAAGCCTTCAAGGCGCGCGTCGTCGGCCCCAATGGCTCCCTGACCCAGGTGATGAAGGGGATGGCCACCCTCTCAAAGGAAGAACGCCCGGTCGTAGGTAAGCTCATCAACGAGGCGAAGAAGTCCGTCGAGGAACTCCTCGCCGCACTTCTGGTCAAGGTCGAGAACGCCGAAATCGCCGCCGCCCTCGGCGCGTCTGTCGACCCGACCCTCCCGAGCCCCGACGCTCCGGCGGGCTCGCTCCATCCGCTCTCCCGCACCCGCGAACGCATCCTCGCCTCCTTCCGTAAGCTGGGCTTCGTCGTCGCCGACGGCCCTGAGGTCGAGACGGAGTGGCATTGCTTCGACGCCCTCAACACGCCGGCCGATCACCCGGCTCGCGATATGCAGGATACGCTCTACATGCCGAAGGCGTTCCGCTCCGCCGACGCGCCCCGCAAGGCCGACGAGGCGATCCTCCTCCGCACGCACACGTCCAGCGTGCAGGTCCGCACGATGCTCTCGCGCAAGCCGCCGTTCCGCATCGTCGCCCCGGGTCGCTGCTTCCGCCGCGACGCGGTCGACGCGACGCACTCCGCCAACTTCCATCAGGTCGAAGGTCTCTGGATCGATCGCAACGTGACGCTCGCCGATCTCCGCGGCGTGCTCGACTTCTTCGTCAAGGAAACCTTCGGCGCCGATGCCGAGATTCGCCTGCGCCCCTCTTTCTTCCCGTTCACGGAACCGTCTTTCGAGATGGACCTCCGCTCGCCTAACCTGGGTCGCCTCTCCAACCGTTGGCTGGAGATCATGGGCTGCGGCCTGGTCGACCCGAAGGTGCTCGAACTCTGCGGCCTCGACCCGAACGAATGGTCGGGCCTCGCCTTCGGCCTCGGCCTCGAACGCATCACGATGCTGGTCCACGGCATCGACGACATCCGCCACTTCTACAACAACGACTCGCGCTTCCTGCGCCAGTTCGCCTAAGCCATGAAAGTCTCTTTCCAAGCCCTCTCCCGTCACCTTGACCTCGCCGGCGTTACCGCCGAGCGCGTCGCGGAAGTCCTCCCGATGCTCGGCCTCGAGGTGGAGTCGGTCACGACCTTCGGCCTCGCCCCGCTACCGCTCGTGGTAGTCGGTGAGATCAAGTCTTTCGACAAGCATCCGAAGGCCGATCGTCTCAGCGTCTGTCAGGTCGACGTGGGTGATGGCGCCATCCGCCAGATCGTCTGCGGTGCGAAGAACTTCAAGGCGGGTGACCGGGTCCCGGTCGCTCTCCCAGGCACGGTGATGCCGAGCGGTTTCACTATCTCGGTCTCGAAACTCCGCGACGTCGACTCGGCAGGTATGATGTGCTCCTCTGAAGAACTGGGCCTCGGCAAGGGTGAGGACGGTCTGCTCATCCTGACGCCGCGCCAGCCGGCCCTGGGCACGCCGCTCAATTCGCTGTTCGGTGCGCCGGATACGGTGCTCGAAATTTCGGTCACACCTAACCGCGGTGATTGCCTCGGCATCCGCGGCGTCGCCCGCGACCTCGCCGCTGCGCTAGGCCTGACGCTGAAGCCGCTCACGGTGAAGACGGCCGCCGGCCTCGCCGCCGCACCTTCCGCCGCCGATGCGGTGAAGTTCGTCCGCTCGTCCTCCGAGTTCTGCCCTTACTACACGCTGCGCACGCTGAAGAACGTGAAGGTCGGCCCGAGCCCGGCATGGCTCCGCCGCGACCTCGAGGCCGCTGGCCTCCGTCCGATCAACAACGTGGTCGATATCACGAACTGGGTGCTGCTCGAACTGGGCCAACCGCTCCACGCGTTCGATGCGAAGAAGGTTTCCGAAGGTATCGAGGCCCGCCCGGCCCGCGAAGGCGAAGAGATCGTGCTGCTCGACGGCAAGAAGGTGAAGCTCGAGACCGGTGTCTGCGTCATCGCCGACGCCCAGCGCCCGCTCGTCGTCGCCGGCGTGATGGGTGGCGTCGATTCCGGCGTGACCGATTCTACGACCGACGTCCTGCTGGAAGCCGCTTGGTTCCGCCCCGGCGAAATCCGCCGCGTCGCCCGCCGCATCGGCGTCTCGACCGACTCTTCCCATCGCTTCGCCCGTGACGTGGATCCGGCCGGCGTCGAGCTCGCCTCGCGCCTCGCCACGGATCTCCTCATCGAACTCGCCGGTGCCCAGCCGGCTGGTCCCGCCGTCGCCGTCGGTAAGCCCCCGCGCGCAGACGTGACCATCGAGCTGCCCGTTGGCTACGTCGCGGCTAAGCTCGGTACGCCGATTGCCGACGCCGATGTCTCCGCGGCCTTCGCCCGCCTTGGCTTCACAGTGAAGGCCTCCGCCACCGGCTTCTCGGTGCTGGTGCCTTCGTTCCGTTCCGACGTGACCCGTCCCATCGACCTCGTCGAAGAATTCATCCGTATCCACGGCACCGACAAGGTGCCCGCCGGCCGTCCGATCGCCCCGCTCCCGGGCGACGAAGATGCGCTGACGTCCGTCTTCACCCGCGAAGTCTCCGCCCGCCTCGTCGGCGCCGGTTTTACGGAGTGCTGCCACTACTCGCTCCGCGACGCCGCGGAACTCGAACTTACGCTCGGCGCCGATAAGGCCGCCTTGGTCGCGATGGATAATCCGCTGACCGCCGAACAGACGCACCTCCGTGCGTCGCTCGTCCCGGGCCTCGCCGGCGGGCTTGCGCTTAACCTCTCGGTGCACGCCGATCCGCGCGGTCTCTTCGAAGTCGGTACGGTCTTCCGTCCGCAGGCTGACGGCACCGTGCGCGAATTCATCTCGGTTGCCTTCGCGATCGTCGCCGAACCGGTGACGCGTTCCTGGAAGTCCCGTGAGGCCTTCGACGGCCTTCGCGCGAAGCGCCTTCTGCAGGATGCCGCGGCGCTCGCAGGCGTCGCCTCGGTCCGTCTTTCGTTTGCCGCCGCCTCCGGTGGTCTCTGGCAGGCCGATCACGCCGCCGCCCTCGTCGACCGTGGCCGCGCCGCGGAAGGCGCCTGTGGCGTCCTCGATCTCCGCTGGACGCGTTCCCTCGGCCTGAAGAGCTCCGTCATCGCCGGCGAAGTCTGCTTCCCCCGTTCGGCTTTCGCCGAAGCCCGCAAGATCCCCCGCTTCGAAGCGTTCTCCTCCTTACCGCCCGTCACGAAGGACGTCGCGGTCATCGTGCCACTCGACGTCGCCGCCGCCGAAGTCGAAAGCCGTATCCGCCAAGGCGCCGCCAAGGCCGCCGGTAAGGAGTTCGCGCTGGAGTCGGTCAACTGCTTCGACGTCTTCACCGGCCCGGGTCTGCCTGAAGGCCACCGCAGCCTGGCCTTCGAAATCCGCTGGCGCCACACGGCCCGGACGCTCACGGACGAAGAAACCAATCAAGCCCTCGGCGTGGTCATCGCGACGCTCGAGAAGGGCGCCGGCTGGACCGTCCGCCGCTGATCATCATGGCCGAAGGTTTCGACATCGACCACCTCGCGAAGCTCGCCCGCCTCAGCCTAACGGCCGAGGAGAAGGTTCTCTACTCGTCGCAGCTCAACCAGATCCTGGGTCACTTCCAGGCGCTCGCCGACGCCGACCTGTCCGCGACGATCGACGACGCCCGTGTCGTCAACGAAGCCGCGCTCCGCTCCGATGAACCAGGTCCCGTTCTCGGCGCCGAAGCCGTCACGCGTATCGCCCCCGCCTCGCGCGATGGGCAGATCTCCGTCCCGCGCGTCGTGGACGACGAATCGTAAGCCATGGCCGACGCGCTCCATACGCTTTCCGCCGCCGAACTCGGCCGCCGCCTCGCGGCCGGTACGCTCACGTCCCGCGCCCTCTGCGAAGCGCTCATCGCCCGCTATCAGACGGTGAACGACAAGGTCGGGGCTTTCACGCATCTCGACCAAGCTGACGTGCTCGCTCAGGCCGACGCCTCTGATGCCCGCCGCAAGGCCGGGCAGGGCAGGGGTCCGCTCGAAGGCATCCCGGTCGCGATCAAGGACAACATCGCGGTGAAAGGTCAGCCGCTCACGTGCTCAAGCAAGATGCTCGCGCCGCTCGTCTCTCCTTACGACTCGCATGTCGCTGAACGCCTCCGTGCCGCCGGCGCGATCCTCTACGGTCGTCTGAATATGGACGAGTTCGCGATGGGTTCCTCCACGGAGAACTCGGCGCTCCGCAAGACGTTCAATCCTTGGGACCTCGCCCGTATCCCGGGCGGTTCTTCCGGCGGCAGCGCCGCGGCCCTCGCGGCCGGCCTGGTGCCGCTCTCGCTCGGTTCCGATACCGGTGGTTCCATCCGCCAGCCCGCCTCGCATTGCGGCGTGGTCGGCCTGAAGCCGACTTACGGCCTCATCTCCCGCTTCGGGCTCGTGGCTTTCGCTTCGTCACTCGACCAGATTGGGCCGATGGCCCGCAGCATCGAAGACTGCGAACTGCTCCTCGACGCGCTGACCTCGGCCGACGCGCGTGACATGACCTGCTTCGGCCCTTCCGACCGTGCGCTCACGGCCGCCGGCGACGCGAAGAAGCTCCGCATCGGCATCCCCAAGGGTGTCCTCGGCAAGGGCGTCGCGCCCGAGGTCGCCGCCGCGGTCAATGCCGCCGTCGAATTCTACCGCGCCCAGGGTTGCGCGATCTCCGAAGCCGAACTGCCCTCCGCCGACCTCGCGGTACCGACCTATTACGTCGTCGCGACCGCCGAGGCTTCCTCGAACCTCGCCCGCTATGACGGTGTCCGCTATGGTCATCGCTCTGCTTCGGCCGGCACGCCGGTCGAGATGATGACGGCGAGCCGCTCCGAAGGCTTCGGCCCTGAAGTGAAGCGCCGCATCCTGCTCGGTACGTTCGTGCTCAGCGCCGGTTACGCCGATGCGTATTACGCCCGCGCCCTCCGCGCCCGCGCCAGGATTCGTGCCGAATACCTCGCCGCGCTCGCCGGCGTCGACGTGTTGCTTACCCCGACCGTCCCGACACCCGCCTTCAAGGTCGGCGAGAAAGCCTCGGATCCTCTCCAACTCTATCTCGAGGATATCTTTACGATTCCCGCCAACTTGGCCGGCCTCCCGGCGATCTCGGTGCCTTGCGGCAAGTCCGGCCACCTCCCGGTCGGCTTCCATCTCGTCGGAGCGCCGCTCTCCGAAGCCAAACTCCTCGCCGCGGGCCGTCTCTTCGAGGCCGCCCATGGTTATGCCCACCAGCAAGCCGCCCTATGAGCAACGCACCTTCTGATTGGGAAGTCGTCATCGGCCTCGAGGTCCACGTGCAGCTGCACACCCGGGCCAAGGTGTTCGCGTCGTCCCCTTGGGGCTTCGGCAAGGAACCTAACGAGCAGGTCGACCCCGTCGTCCTCGGTCTCCCTGGCACGCTGCCAGTCGTGAACCGCGAGGCGGTCGAGAAATCCATCCTCTTCGGGTTGGTCGTCGGAGCGTCGGTTCCTGAGCACTGTTCCTGGGATCGTAAGAACTATTTCTACCCGGATAACCCGAAGAACTATCAGCTCACCCAGAAGGATTTCCCGGTCGTCGTCGGCGGCCAGGTCGAGATCGAACTCCCGGGCGCTTCGCGCAATGTGATGGGCGAGCATAAGTTCATCCGTATCCACCACGCGCACCTCGAAGAGGACGTGGGTAAGCTCAGCCACGCGGGCAGCGGCTCGTTGGTCGACTATAACCGGGCCGGCGTGCCGCTCCTCGAGATCGTCACCGAGCCGGACCTCCGTTCCTCCGCCGAAGCCGAGGCCTTCCTGCGCTCGCTCGTCGCGATGCTCACCCAGGCCGGCGTCGCCGATTGCGACATGGAAAAGGGCCAGCTGCGTTGCGATTGCAACGTCTCCATCCGCCGCCGGGGCGCCGAGAAGCTCGGCACCCGTACCGAGACCAAGAACCTCAACTCGATCTCGAGCGTCCGCGACACGGTGATCTACGAGACCGCCCGTCAGATCCGCGAACTCGAAGCCGGCCGTTCGATCACGCAGGAGACCCGCGGGTGGAACGCCGAACTCGCCCGCGGTTACGTCCTGCGCGACAAGGAAGACGCGCACGACTACCGTTACTTCCCGGATCCGGACATCCCGACCCTTGCCCGACCATGGACCCATCACCAGCGAGTTTGCCGACGACCGCGACATGGCCATCCTGATTGAAGAGTTCGTCGCAT
>SXGQ01335859.1_pt1 | contig 10046 bp, 9 predicted proteins | sample 3178371 | NCBI WGS metagenome assembly SXGQ01 (sample SAMN11356859, study PRJNA531348) | freshwater metagenome | isolation source: freshwater sample F1-20 | place: China: Fuxian Lake, Yuxi | collected 2017-12-25 | reverse complement strand
GCGGATAGCGACTCTTTCGGGGCCGATTGCTTCGGATACAGCGTCGATGACTTCGATAGTGAATCTCAGGCGGTTATTGATCGATCCCCCATAGCCATCGCTTCGTTGATTTGAATTCTCGCTAAGGAATTGGTGGAGGAGATATCCATTTGCTGCATGAACTTCTACCCCATCAAACCCTGCATCCACTGCGCGGATTGCTCCCGCTTTGAAGGAATTTTTGGCTCGCTCGATATCGCCATTCGACATAGCCACCGGGGTTTCGAAAGGAACATTTCCAAAACCGTTGAAGATCTCACCTTCGGGGCGAATCGCACTCGGACCTTGTGGTGTCGAGTCTTTGATGGAGGAAGGAAGAAGTTCTTTATGAGCTTCGATGACCGCGGGATGGCTTATCCGTCCTGAGTGCATCAACTGCATGATGAAGATCGGAGGGTGAGATGCGCTTTTTCGGACGCGCTCGGCTACCTCTTTCCATCGAGATTGATGGGAGTCGGTGAAGATTCCTGGAATGTGTGGGTATGCCTTGCCGATCTGTTCGGGGGCTGTTCCTTCGGTGACAATCAGCGAGAAGGAAGAGCGTTGGGCGTAGTAGGTCGCCATCAACTCATTCGGATCGCCATTTGCATCGGCGCGATTTCGAGTCATCGGGGCCATAGCGATACGGGTTTGCATCACTCGCCCCGACAGCTCGAAATTGTCGAAGAGGTTAGGTGACATCAGCGCTCGTTTTCGTCAGCGAGCGACGCGAACGCCTTTCTTCACAAGGCGTGGGAGAACTTCTTCTGCGAAATAAGGAAGCTCTTTAGCGTAATCGAGGAAAGCAATAGTCATTCCACCGAAGCCCACCTTCGCAAAGCGCTCGATCTCATCAGCGACCTCATCAGGAGTTCCGATCAGCGGACAAGATCCATGTCCTGCGGCAAAGCGACCACGGAACATCTCGAGCATCTCTTTCGTGAAGGACATCGCATGAAGCCCTTGAAGTTTCATCAAGTTATCGACAGCAGACCAATCGGCATACTCATCGGCGTAATAGCGAAGATGCTCTTCTGCCTCTTTTCTCGTTGGCTTACAGACAACGTGACCGAGAGTGAAGACGCCCATGGATCGGTTGTATTTCTCTTTCGCCTGGTTTGTGACGGTCTTTACTACCTCGGCGCCATCCTCGGGTCCGCCTACGACGGTGAAGGCAAAGTTCGCGTTCTTTGCGGCGAATTCGCGTCCTTGTGCGGAGGATCCAGCATTAAGGACAGGCAAGATTCCGTCGAATGGCTTAGGAAGTCCTTCGACATGTTGTAGTTTGAAGAATTTCCCGTCGTGGTCGAACTTTCCGGGTGTGGTCCAAATCTTTTTGACTACTTCCCACCACTCTTGGGCGAGCGCATAGCGATCGTTGTGGTCTTGGGGTAATTCGATACCAAAGGTGTCGTACTCAGGCTTATTCCATCCGGCGACGATGTTGATACCGGCGCGACCCTTACCGATCTGGTCGACGGTGGCCATCTGTTTTGCGACAACAATCGGGTGATTGAAAGCGGTATGAATCGTGGCGAAGACCGAGATGCGCTTTGTGTTTGCAAGAAGGCCGGCCGCCCATGTAGTCGGGTCGAGGACTCCTTCGTGGAAATTCGTCTCGCCGCCGTAACCAATCCAACGCGCGATTGGTAGAAGGAAATCTATCCCGGCATCATCGGCGATCTTTGCGAGTCGAAGATTGTCATCCCACGATCCACTCCATCGATCCGGGGCCTTCGTTACTGCCAATCCTGATGAGCAATTCGGCGAGAAAAGACCGAGTTTGAAGTCTTTATTGTCGAGTAGCGCCTTGGTCATTTTCTATTTCCTCTCCTATATTTTCCTTGATTGATTCTTTTTTTGTTTTTTTTTGGTGCCAGCTTTCCGGTTTAGGTCGCGCTTTACTTTATGAGGGCTTGGGGGTGCCTGGGAAGAGTTTTCGGTGGACAAAAGTGAGCGGGGTTCGGTTCTCACCCTCTACAGCATGAACCTGCCCAAGAATGATGGTGTGATCAAAGGTCTCGAACTTGTTTTCGGTGGTGCAATAGAGGCGGGTGACTACGCCAGAAAGCAACGGCGCCCCTTCAGCAGAGGTATCGAAGGTGAGACCTTCATACTTATTTGCAACACCCTTCGCGGAGAATCGCTTGACGAGATCCTCTTGGCCGGTTGCGAGGAAATGCACCACCCAATTTTGCGCAGTGATCCAATACTTATATGAGGACGAGGAGTGATCGACTGTCCAGAGAAAGAGGCGCTTCTCGAGGGAGATGGAGGTAAGGGAATTGCAGACTATTCCAATCGGGAAATCTGAATCCTTAGGTTTTGGTGCGGTGATGATTGCGACACCTGTCGTCCACGAAGACATCACTTCACGATAGGCATCGGGTGTGATCGCATCGCCCTGGAGTTTCATCACTGCAGATTAGGAATGTGAAGGGCAATCTTCAATCTCTTGGTGAAAGATTCTTTCCTGGTGGGAGTATCGGCGGAAAGTTCACGCTCAATTGAGGTCGGGTTGTGACTTGGTAGACATTTGGGGTGATGCGAAGAAATGCGTTAGCGGGGCCTTGACTTACACCGCTCTGAGCAGTATTTCACTCGCTCCCAATCGCGGGCCCATTTCTTGCGCCATTCGAATTCGCGGTTACAGGTGATACAGACTTTTGGGGCGAAGCCGTTCTTGATCTTTGCTTTCATTCGTCTTGGAAGTCACCGCCACGGCCGGTCATCTTCCCTCGCGGTGTCGAAGGGCGTTCGTACTTGTAGATGACAAGTCCGATCAGGCCAGCGAACACCGCGAAGATGATGAAACCGATTACCATGATTAGCCCAGGACACTCCAGATGACGAGTGCGAAGATTGCAAGACCCAATGTCACCATAGCTATAGCGGTGAGTGAGAGAAGCCCGCGAGATGAGGCGATCTTCTTTGTGAGGGCGCTGGGATTAGTAATCTTTGAGAGGTCTTGAAGGAGCGCTTCTGCTTCGCGGATTGCGGCGTATTGCGAAACGATCGCGAGGAATCCGGTGACTGCGGCGACTCCAACTGCTAGATATTTCGCGCCATCGGATGCGGTGGCGAAAGTGCCCTGAGCCGCGAGGACCATGACTGCGATTAAGACCAATGCTGGGGCGACTTGAGCTTTGATGATGTGTTTGCGTTTGGTGTTCCAGAGATTTAGAAGTGTTACCTCGTCCATGTGTTGCTCCTTGGATTCGGGTGAGCTCCTCACCGCGTGATTTAACGATAGAGGGTTAGGGCTGGTTTTTCGCGAGGTGGTGGGGTTTGAAGTGGCGATGTCGGATGAGGCGACCTATATTTGCGAGGTCCGGTACTTACATGGAGTGGGGTCGACATGAGCCAGCGAACAGTATTGCCAAGAAAAATTGTGGATGTGGCCGAGGATTCGATGCATGCGGCCCTTGGTATTGGGGTTTTCGTCATCGCCCTCATTTCCACATACCAAGGCATCATGCGCCTTCAAAAGGCAGACCCGATCTATCCGAACGGTGCAATTCAAGCTATCAATGACCTGCTCTTTGTCATCATCCTGCTTGAGATCTTACGAACAGTGATTGGGCGATTCACTAATGGTTCTTATCAACTCGAGAGTTTTCTTGTTATCGGCGTGATTGCTTCGGTGCGAAGCATCCTTACCGTGGGTGCGACTTTGACCCTTGGTAGTGATATCAGTTCAGAGAAATTCGATCGCTTACTCTTCGAGTTGAGTGCGAGTGCTGTGATCACTTTGCTCTTGGTCATTTCGTTGGCTGTTGCGAAATTTGCGCGAAGAAAGTTCGATCCTGAGGATCAGCCCTTTTAGATAGATTTGATGCGGGTTGATGTTGGCAAAGCATTACCTAGTTGATTCGCTTGAGTCCAGAAGGGCATTTCGGATTCGATGCAGTGACCTTCTTGCTTATTTTTCCTTTTGTGCATGTGATGGTCTTTAAGGGAGATTTCGCAGGCGTTGGTTTTGTGGTGCTGGTTTTAGTCTTTGGTGTGCTCACAGTCCATGAAAGTGGCTTTGGCTTCACGCCAGTATCTAGGAATAGATCAGGAAGAGCTTTCTTTGAAGCTTCACTGCCCCCATCCTTATTTAACTTCACTCTAATCAGAGAGGTGGAGTAAGAGAACCCTGTCGCCCGAAATGACAAGACTTTGTCGTTATCTGCAAAGAGCGTTGTAGCGACTTTCTGAGTTCCATCGGCTGTGGTGACGCTGATTGCGGCGCGATATTGGAGTGAGTCTTTGCCCCAGAGGCACTCCGCCAATCGCTTATCAATAGAAAGTTCATAGACGCCGACATTAAGCGCGCCATCTTTTCGGGTATGGGGTGAAGCAATCGAATAGGTGAGTTCTTTAGTCTCAGGGTTCCATTTCGGCGGGCTTGGATTTGCAGCAACCGCATTTGTGGAGATGATTCCGGGAACAATGTCGGCTTCACCGCAGTTTGAGATCAATTTCAAATCATCGAGTGAGATTCGAGATGTGGAGACTTGCCATGTCTCTTCTTCGAAGAGGTAGTTGAAATCAAATTTTTCTTCAAGAATTTGCCAAGCTGCTGAAGTTCCAGGATCGCGAGTGCTGAGGCCCGCTCCACTATATTTTGCGAAGTCTTCATAAGTCTTAAAAATGTTTTGTTCCTGGCCCCACGTTAGCTGCCAGTATGTGTCGTAAGCACGCTTTACGACCTCATAATTCTCTTGATTCTTCGCAAACTCTGTCATCACCGAACCGACCAAGGTGGGGCTTCCTTCAAAGCTCACCGAGATTGAGCCATCTGGCCCCTTAGATTCTTTGATGCCTGCATTGATGACTCTTCCGAAATACCAATCGACTTTATCGAGCATGGTCTTAGTCGCTTTGAAATTCGCTGTGATGCGAAACTTTGTTTGGCGCGGGAAAGGTTGGATCTCACTTGCGACACAGCGATAGCGTGAAGCGGAACCAAATCCTCCGGAACAACTATTTGCTCCTCCAATGAGATTGCCTTTCGAGTCCTTATCGGTATAGAGCGGAGCATTAATGTCGTAGACGATTGGAAATAATTTGAGAGTAAACCCATCGCGTGCGTACCAGGAGACGACGCTCCCTTCTGCGCGTGGATTAACGGTATTGCTCGCTGCGCCCGGAAATCCCAGCGTCACGGCATAGGTGGTCCCTGCAGCATGAGGTGCGCCACTTAGGTCCCAGATTCCGGTTCTTCCTCCTGCCGGGTAATTCTGTGCAGGTCGAGCCTTTGCGAAGACTGGCTGGTCTAAGTCGTTGTAATCACTCCTAAAATCTTTATCACTCCATTCAACATTTTTAAGTGGGATTAACTCTTTGAATTTTCCTTTGATCCACTCGCCTTTTGTATTCGTATATTCGACTGATGAGATGCAGTCATTCTTTACTTGTGCAACACATGGAGGTAGGACGAGATAAGCACCATAGTTATCGTTTTGAGGTGGAACTGAAATCTGAGGTGCGAAGGATGTCTCTGCGTTGAATTGAAATGAAAAGTTTTCGGTTGACTTTCCGTCTCCTGCTAGTGATGGTTGAAGCGGAGAGGAGATCGTAATTATGAGCGATGACAGAGCAAGGCCTGAAAGCCAAACCTTGCTCCGCCTCATCATTGTCACAGGGTAGTTGGCTCATTGGAGTTAAGTGAAAGTAGGCGCTGTCGCGATCGACTTCTTTCTTCCCTTGGACTCTCGAGGGAGAACTCCTTCACCCAGAGTTTGAGTGGGACTTGGTTGAGTGGTGCCCACTTCTCGACGGCGTGATACATGGCTTGAGTTTGCTTAAGGCTTGTAGCGCGGAGTTTTTCGATCTTCTGGGTGAAGGTGAGGAAATTCTCGGTGAAGTGGGCGATCTCTTCAGGGGTTGCCGTGAATTGCAGACTCATCCCATTCATCACGCTGTGGCGTCCAAGTAAGAGCCTTTGGTATCCCTGAACTGAGATCGAATTATTCACATCAAGACAGATCTCGCATGCCTCCCATGACCATCGACTAAATCCACCGGCGGGACGAACTTGGCAGATGTAACAGAGATGGATTCCACTGGGGCAATCGATTCCAAAGTATTTCTTCTGCGGTTCGCAATCGCATTGTTGGCTTGTTTCTCCATGCGATGAGAGTTCAAAGCAATCTGTGCATAGATAGAGCGAATTAAAGGCAAGAGTCATTACTGGTCCTGTTCTGGACCTCGTGTATTCACAAGATCCGCATCTTCCTCAAAGTCCGATTTGGACTTGGGGCGGGTCTTCCTTGAGGACCACCGTGCGCGGTGCGCGGTTGGTGCCGAACTAGCTCAAGGGCTAGGGCGTTCGTGCTCTTTGACCTGAGAGCAATTTAGCGGATGGGTAGGACAAAGGAAAGATAGATATGTCACGTACTCTCTCACAGTGAGATTCACCTCATGGATCAAATCAGAGCGCAACCAACGCTTTTTTCAGCGGTGGTGGATTGCGATCTCGATTCTCTGGGAGTGCCTTCGAACCCTGGTCGTTGATAAAACATTCGGTAGATATGGGGTCAACCCGTATATCTACTTCGCACTCGTCATGGCGATTGTTGTTCCGTATGCAATTGTGACGGTAAGACTTTTAGTCGCGATTGTCTTTCGTCGGTGGACGCAAGCCCTGATCTATGGTTTTCTGACGATAGTGCTTCACTTTGGACCAGATGTCTACATTGTCGCAACTGCACGTGAAGTGCCCGATAAATTGATGGAAAGTTTCTTTTTTGTCGTATTCATTTTTGCAGCAGTCGTTTGCCAGGGCATCATTATGAAAGTAAGAAAACAACGGAAATTGATTTCTCATGGTCACAAGACAGATTAATCTGCGCTTTCGAAATCCTTTGACTGCACTAATTTCTATCACTCTTGCGATTTCACTCTTTGGATTCGCTTTGCCCTCAAGTATGGCTAGTGCTCCTAAACCTGGTGGTAGCTGTTCGAAAGCAGGAAAAATCGAGACCACAAAAGGCTTTCGCTTTACCTGTATAAAGCTAGGAAAGCGGCTTATCTGGGACAAGGGTGTTCGAACCACAAAGAAAGCTTCAACAAATTCAACCTCTACGAGAATTCCCGTCAAGACTCCAATTGCTGTTGCCACCCCGATTTCTGCCGAAACTCCCTCCTCATCAAAGTTTGACTCGACCACAACCAAGACAACAGTCGACTCCGTAACCACAACTTCAAACGACACTTCTCCTGTCGTGACATCTACACCTACTCCCACCCAAATTGAGACAGCTTCAGTTGTTGCTACTCCTTCTCCTAAGCCTTCCACTAGCACCTCCGCCACGCCAACTCCAACTCCAACACAGGCGCCAGTAGTGGTCTCAGTTCCCGTTCCGGTACCGGTTCCGGTTCCGCAGCCAGTAGTTCCAATTCCTGTTGCGCCGGTCAAAGTAGCAAGCACAATCCCACAAATCGGAAAAGCAGGTGGATACATCTATCGATACCTTGACGGCAAACAAGAAAGGCAAAATGATGACGGCGAGTGGTACAGCACCGATGGGCGAGCCGAAACAACATTCGACCCGATTCGAGTCGCAGCCTTTAAATCGATAAATTCTCTAACACGTGACGAAAGCCATCAGAAGATCTCCTTTACATATGTGATCCGAGATTCATATCCAGCGGCGATTTCAAGCACGATTCGCTACCAAGTAGAAAAGGTCGCGAAGGTATTCAGTAACTCGTTGGATCAGAATCTGCCAGTAACTGTTTACATGGTCACCGAACAAGACCGTACCTATATAAATAACGAGCTACCTAGCCTCATCCCGGGCTTCTCTCCTCAATCGATGAGCATCCTGGATGACTACGTCTCACTTCCACGTTTCTATTCACGTGGAGGAACTGGTGGTGGTCAGGCCGGTTATATCGATCAGCAAGGTCGAGGGTTTTATCTTGCAAACACTTCGAGTTTGGCCGAACTTGATACGTATTGGCCCGAGGTTCCCCCGCATGAGATGGCCCATGTCTTTCAGTTCTTCTTCGCACGTGGATCAAGTGGTGGAAATGGCGAGGGCAATCCCGATTCAAAGTGGCATGGCCATCTCATTGAAGGTTCAGCAAACACCATCGGTATGGCCCTGGGTTTTGAGACGCTTGGGTGGTATCACGATGAGATGGATAAACTCTTAAAACGCACTATCCGAAATCAATCCTTCACTATGAACTCTGAAGCTGATGCGGTGACATTGATCAACGAGATTCAAAAGCGGGATACGGAGTTAAGGAATGAGTTTTCTTACGCAGCTGGCCAAATAGTCTGGGAGTATTTCATCGGCAAATACGGAATTGAGAAGTTCATAGAGCTAATGAAGAACGTGCCACGAACCGACAACTTCAGACTAAATATTCAAGCCACTATCGGGCAGAGCCAAGAGGTCTTCTATCAAGAAGCGGGTGCTTATCTCTTTGCGAACTGGAAACGACTTAGCCCATGATTGTTATTGAAGGAAGTGACTAGATTCCTCAATGTTTAAAGGATTTGGAGAGAATTCTCTTCACGTTTTAATTGGGGTGATCTTGGTAATCTCGAGTGCACCCACTAGTTCGGAAGCGCAGGTAAAGATCGGCCAGGCGTGTGAAAAGGCTGGCCAAGGCAAAAGTGTGAAAGGAATCAAACTCACCTGTAAGCGAGAGTCAGGTAAAAAAGTCTGGCGCAGGGCCAAACCGATTCCGAATCCCCCCTCTCCATCTATCACGCCATCACCCACACCCATACCCACACCCACCGCAAGCCCAACGCCTAAAGTCAATCCTTCTGCAATACCGACGCCAACTCCAATTATTTCTCCAACGCCTAGTCCAACCTTTGTGGAATCACCGATAACTGATTTCCAGAGTGTGCAGAGTTGCAGGCTGCAATCCACCGTGCCCAATCGTGAACGAACCGGCTTTCCCCGAGTGGACTCGCTCAGATCTTCTGGTCAACTTCGAGGCGTCCTAGTACTCGTGCAGTTTGCTGACCAACCAAACACCTCAGATGTTATTACTGAATGGAAAGGTCGACAGATTCCAGCGTTGAAGAAGTTCATCTATGCATCGAGTTTTCAAAAGCTCGCTGTAGATATCGATATTCACCCAAGTGCAGTAATCCTGGGCAATTCAAGCGAGTACCGACTAAACAGTGATGGCAATCCTGACCTATTTGGCCTAACCGACCAAGCGCTTAGCCGAGTGGACTCAACACTTGATTTTTCGCCATACGACTTCATCACGATCGCATATGGTTCTACACCTAACAAAGTGGCCGGTGTTATTGGATTTGGTCGAACTCTCGATGGAAGATCGTTTTCAGGTGGACTTATTGTTGGATCAATTCGCGAATACTACGGAGAGGAATCCAAAAAGAACTGGCTAGTCCATGAATTCGGTCATCTTCTGGGACTCACTCATCCGTACGCCTTTGACAACGAGATGCCGATATGGGATCTAATGGGAAATACGACAACCGATGTACCCGATTTTTCTGCCTGGCATAAGTTCTATCTCGGTTGGATAGAGGATTCTCAAGTTCGGTGTCTGAGCACGAAGCAGGCATCGAGGGTTTTTGTCACGTTGAGTCCCATCTCATCGCGGGAAAACGGGAGCAAGATCGTCGTAATTCGAAAGAGCGAGACCCAGGCATATTTCATTGAGTACCGAGGATCAGAGGAGATTGATGATCTCCGCGGAGAGTATTCAGTGAATGTCTACCTCGTGGATACCTCGATTAGTGATGGAAAGGGATCCATCAAGTTACTCAAAGAGACGGTAAAAGACTTTGCATTGGAGAATTGGAGCTTGAAAGTCACTTCAAAGAGTAATCTCGAAATAGAGGTACGAGGCTAGGCTCCTAGCGATTGCAACTTTTCTTGGACTTGTTTAGCGGCAGGGTTTGTCATCGCGGTTCCGTCGGAGAAGACCAGAGTCGGAACAGTCTGATTTCCGTTATTGACCTTTTCGACAATCTCAGCAGTGCCAGGGACTTCCTCGATGTTGACTTCGTCGAAGGTGATTCCGAGATCATTGAG
>SXGQ01891555.1_pt1 | contig 10047 bp, 10 predicted proteins | sample 3178371 | NCBI WGS metagenome assembly SXGQ01 (sample SAMN11356859, study PRJNA531348) | freshwater metagenome | isolation source: freshwater sample F1-20 | place: China: Fuxian Lake, Yuxi | collected 2017-12-25 | reverse complement strand
TCAAGCTGGCGAATGGACTTACACTCCGCAGACTGGACACACTAACGACAGCTTTACCGCTGAAGAGTGGATGAGCGATATCAGCGTTAGCCAGATCACCCTTGGCCTTGTGCTGAATACCTTCTCAGTCAGCCTGTCACCCAATGGCATGGTAGGCGCAACATTCGACTTTATGGGCAAGGACTTTGAAACTCCAAGCGATACCCGCTATTTTTCATCACCAGCAGCGGTTCCCGGTGAGGGAACAATGTCTTCAGCTTCAGGTGTTGCATACCTTGACGGCTCTAAATCATGCCGCATGACCAGCATGACGCTAAACGTCAACAACAATGTGACTATGGAGGACATGGTGCTGTGTGCTGGTAAGGGCGCTCGCTCTCGCGGGAAAGTTCTTGTGAGTGGCTCGGCAACATTTGTTCTGGATAATGAAGACTTGCTTGTCAAGTTTGTGAATGAGCAAGAAATCGAATTCATGGCAGTTCTAACCGCTCAAGATGGTGAGGCGCTTGGCTTCTATGCACCACGCATGAAGATCAATGACGCAAGCTATGACGATGGCGAGAAAGTGACAATTTTAACCCTTAACTTTGATATGCTTGAGTATGTTGGTAGTGCTACTGATATCCTCAATACCACTTTAGTTATCAGTGACACCACACTGTAATTAACCCGCGCACCTACTCCCCTGCACCTGCTTTCTTTGCGGGAAGCAGCGGGGGAGCAAGGGCAATATTAACCTCCCGCAAAGAGAATGAATTATGTTTGATATTACCTCAGTAAGTTCAGTAGATCGCTGTGCAACTGCATCCCCAATGGAAGTTCAGGACATGGATGGCCAAGAGCTTGGCTTTCAATTAATGGTATTGGGCGCCCAAGCAGATGCGGTGCAAAAGTACACCAACAAGATAGTCAACGATGAAATCATGCAGTCAGAGATTGCGCGCAAGAAAGGTAAACCACAAAAGCAGCGCACAATGGAGGATACTATCAGCGGAAACATTGAAGCCGCTTTGATTCGTGTTACTGATTGGGTTGGCGTAAAGCAGAAGTTCGACAAAGAAACCCTGCGCGAGGCCATCAAGAAAAACCCTCATTGGGTCAATCAAATTATTGAATACTCGAACGACCTTAGAAATTTTACGAAAGCGAGTTGATCGATCTTTATGGGTACGCCGAGCAATTTCTAGAGCTTGGCGTTACTACGAAAGACGGGCACACTCGCAGAGAGCACATGATAGCGGCGGGATATTCTGAGGATGAATTAATCAAAGCAGAGTTCCCGCCAATTTTTTATGACTTATGGCATCACTTTTTAAGATTGCATTACACGCGCGGGAGTAATGGATTTTCAGTAATGCCAATTAGCTACACCGAAATGCACAGCTACTTTGATTTGATGTGTGAAAAAATAGAGCCTTGGGAGATGTTTGTTATTAAGCGCCTTGACTCTATCGCCCTGCAAAAATTCAGCGAGAAAAAATAAATGGCAGTAGACATTACAACCATCGGAATTGAAATGGACACCACCAGCGTAAAGGCTGGTACTGCCGATTTAAATAAGGCCGCCATTGCCGGACAGAATATGGCTGACTCGCTTGATAAATCTGCTGACAAAGTTGTTAAGGCTGGCGCAAAGCAAGAGCAGGCATACAAAGAGGTTGCTAGAGAGGCGGCTGCCTCTGCGCGAAAGCAGGAGCAAGAGGCAGAACAAGCAGCTAGAAAGATGCAGGAGTCAGCAGCTCAGGCAGCAAGGTCAGCACAAAACCAATCTCGCGGAGTAATGCAAAACCTTGGCTGGCAAACTCAGGATGCTATCGTTCAGCTTCAAATGGGCACTGCTGCTGCAACTGTATTTAGTCAGCAGGGTTCACAATTGGCTAGCGCATGGAATCCCATGCTCGGGTTGTTCGTGGCTGTTGCTGGCGTGGTTGGTGGCGCTCTCGTTAGTTCATTTTCATCTGCATCAGATATAAGCGAAGAGCTTGCCGAAAAAATCCGCGAATTAAACAAAGAATACACAACTCTTGGCGAGTCGCAGCGTAAATTTTTGGTTGATGAAGAAATCAAAAAACAAAAACAATTGCGCGAAGAAGCTGAAAAATACCGCAAAGAAATTGAAGATTTGAATGCCGAATTATCGCGCAGAATAACTCGCGGAACGTCAGGGCAAATGAATGGCCAGTCTCTTGATACTGATGAAGTAAGAAATCGTATCATGCAGCAAAACCTTGAGCTTACACAGCAAATCACCGCTGCTGAGGGTGCGCTTGAGACTCAGAACCAGTTGCTTGCAAAATCAAAAGAAGAGGTCAAAAGAATAAATGGCGAGCAAATAGAAGGCGACAGTGTAAAACTAACAACCGCCCAAGAGCTAATCAAATCACTCGAAGATGAAAAGGCCGCACTGGATTTATCTGGCGTAGCTATGGCCGACTACATCGCCAAGAAGGCAGAGGCAACCGGCTCTGATTATGAGCGCATAAAATCGATTTACCTTGAAATTGAGGCTCTTCGGTTAAAAGAAGAGCAAGAAAAAAAGGCACAGCAAGAGGCCGATCGCGCACTAAGGATCGAAGAGCAGCGAGCCAAATCAATTGAGCAAATGACAGCACAAATGCAGCGCGAGGCCGATTTGTTTGGCGTTACCTCTCGCGAGGCTCAAGTTGTATATGACATTAAAAACGGTCTTATAAATGTTCAGGGCGGACTTAATGGTGTTGAGGCTCAAGGATTAATAATTGGTGCTCAGCGAATTGATCAGCTCAATTCGCAAAAGTCCGCTACCGATGAGTATGTTGATTCTATTAAGAAATGGGTAGCAGAACAAAACAAGCTTGCCGAACAAGAGAGTATTGATTTCTCGCAAATTGCTGACGGGGTAGATTCAATTGGAGGCGCTTGGTCAAGAACCGGATCAATAATCGTAGATGCTTTCGGCGGTATTGCCGATGCAATGGGAGACTACTTAGATCGACTTGACGAAGTTGACAAGCAAGAAAGAAAGCTTCAGGAGTACAGAGAAAAATATTCAAACAATCCCGAGGCAATGAAGAAGGCAACAGCTGTTCAGACAAAGCTTGATAAGGAGCGTGTTTCTGCTTCTGTGTCAGGATTTAAAACTATGGCCGGTGCAGCTTCTCAAATGTTCGATGAGCAATCCAAAGGGCGCAAAATTCTTCACTCTCTTGAAATGGGTTTTTCAGCCATTGAGATGGCTATGACTATACAGAGATCACTTCTTGCCGCCAAAGAAGCCGTTTTAACTCAAGGTAAAGGTGATCCTTATACGGCATGGGCGCGAATGGCTGCTATGGCTGCTGCTGTTGCTGCGCTTGGCTATGCAGTTGGTGGCGGCGGGTCTGGCGGCGGAGGTCAAAGCGCTCAGCAGATTCAGGGGTCTCAAGGAACTGGATCTGTGCTTGGCAGTAATGATAAGTCTGAGTCGATATCAAAAGCCTTTGACGTATACGCCGACATTGGATTAGAGCAGCTTGGCGAGTTGCGCATGATTCGCGAAGGATTAACTGGTCTTTCTGGCGGTATTAATGAATTATCGTTAAGCCTATTGACTAGCCAGCTATCAAAAGAAAATTGGTTAGCGTTTGCGGATACGACTTTCGGCAGCGCAATGCAGTCAGGGTTTTCATTGCCTACAGGTGGAAAAGGAGGCAGGCAGCGTCGGGCTGCTGCACTTGAGCCATTGCAGGATCAGATAATTGATGTGTTCGATTTTCTCAGCAATACGGCGGCGGCATCAATTGACTCACTGGGGTTGGCTGCATCTAGTGCGATAGATTCGTTTGTGATTAGCCTTGGTGACATATCATTTAAGGGATTATCTGGATCTGAGATACAGTCTGAGCTTGATGCGATTTTCAGCAAACAAGCAGATTTAATGACTGATTTCTTAGTGCCAGCCATGAAGGAATATCAGCAAATGGGCGAGGGGCTTTTTGAGACGCTTACACGTGTTGCTGCCGAGATGGCAACTTTCAACTATTACACCGATGCGCTTGGCCTTAATTTCAATATGACCGGTCTAGCCGCTATTGCGGTGCAGCAGTCAATCGCTGAATTCTCTGGCGGAATGGACAAGCTAACCGAAAACATGCAGACCTACTACGAAGAGTTTTTTACCGAAGAAGAGCGCGCAGCCAATCAAATGAAGCTGCTATCTGCTGAAATGAAAAACTTGGGATATGACATAGTTCCATCAAGTCGAGAGGGGTTCCGCAATCTTGTAAATGCTATTGATCTGACTACTGAGTCAGGGCAAAAGCAATTTGCAGGGCTTATGTCTCTATCCGAAGTATTCGCCGATTTAATACCTGCAACTGAGTCTTTAGTTGAGGCACAAAGAAGCGCCGCAGATATAGCAAAAGAGCGTGAAAACCTTGAGCGCCAATTACTTCAGGCTCAGGGTGATACAGCAGCGCTCAGGGCGCAGGATCTTGCTTTACTTGATGCAAGTAATCAGGCGCTTCAGCAACAAATTTGGGCATTGCAGGATCAGGCAATTGCCGCCAAAGAGGCAGAGGCATCTGCGCGCGCACTTGAGCAGGCACAGAAAGCCATAACAAGCGAGCGATACAACCTTGAGACTCAGTTATTGCAGGCTCAAGGAGATTCAGCGGCAATACGTGCAAGAGAGCTTGAAAAACTCGATGAAAGCAACCGCGCAATTCAATTGCAGATTTGGGCGCTTGAAGATTTGGCTGCTGCAAATAACTTGGCTCTGCAGTCAGCCAATGATCTAGCTAGCGAACAACAGAGAATCGCCGATGAGCTTGCGCAGAAGCAGAGCCAGATCGCAAGCGAGAGATATGGGCTAGAAACTCAATTGCTTCAGGCGCAAGGCAAAACTGATGAGATTCGCGCAAGAGAGCTTTTGCAATTGGACGAAAGCAACCGAGCGCTTCAACTTCAAATATGGGCGCTTGAAGATCAGAAAATTGCAGCAGAAGAGTCCAGCAGGGCTCAGCAGTCGGCGCTTGATGATGCGCGCCGCGCAGCAGAAGAGCAGCGAAAGCTTGCCCAAGGTGTTCACGATTCAATTAGTGATGCGTTACGGTCGCTGATGGGTGAGTCAGAAGCGTTTAATCAAATGAGCATGGCACAGGCTCGCCAGACTCTTCAGGGCGCTTTAGGTGTTGCGCAGAAGGGTGGCTCATTGGTTGGCTATAAAGGACTTGAGGATGCGCTTGGTGTTATTCAGAATATTGATGCTTCACGATTTGGCAGCTCTTTTGAATATAATCAGGCTCGCGGGCAAAACATTGGTCTTTTGTCACAGCTTGAGCAATACACCCGTGTGAATGGATCGCACGCGGATGGGTTGGATTATGTGCCTTTTGATGGGTACGTTGCCCAGCTTCACAAGGGTGAAAGGGTGATGACTTCTGCTGAAAACAAATCTCAGGGCGAATTAATATCAGAGATTCGCGCATTGCGTAGCGATCTAAAGTCAGGGGATAACGCAACTAATAGTAAAATGCTATCATTGCTTCGCATAGTTGAAAAATGGGATGGTGACGGTTTGCCACTTGAGCGGGTTTCTTGATGAATTCTACAGCCGTAAAAATAATTAAGCCGCTTGCTATAACTGATAGCATTTTGACAGCCACTAACGTTAGCGATAACCCGCCTTCAGATTGGGTAAGTGGTGCCTCTTATGCAGTTGGTGATGAAGTTGTTCGCCCTACCCTGCACAAGATATATTCAAGCAATACCGCCCATAGTGGCGTCACTACGTTGCCTGAAAATGACGCGGTAAACTGGACTTACAAGTCACCATCGAATGATTACGCGATGTTCGACGCATCTAATAGCACCCAAACTGTAAACGCCGATACTATTGAGGTAACGCTAGAGCCGGGGACTATCGTAAACACCTTACACCTAGCAAACCTTGACGCCGTTGAGGTTAGGCTTATCGTTGTTGATCCAGTTGCTGGAACGCTTCCGACTGAAACATTTGATCTTAAGTCATCCATACCAAGCCCGAGCTGGTATGAATGGATTTACACCACGCGCACCTATAAAAAATCGATTACAATACCGCTTCCAAGCTACAAGAATGCGTCATTTACGGTTGAGATTGATAAGACCGGCGCAGCCGCTAAATGCGGCACACTGGTAATCGGTAAAGCTTTTTCTTATGGAGAGGGGATAGAGTACGGCGCAAGTGCCGGAATTCAAAGCTACTCAACAAACCAAACCGATCAATTCGGCAATCGAAACGTTTTAAAGCGCGGCTATTCAAACAAGGCAGAGTGGAATGTATGGGTGCCATCAAACCAAGTAGATGGTTTTAATAATCTTCTTATAAGCTTGCGCGATGAGGTTACGCTTTACATTGGTACATCGAAATACGAGATGATGAGCGTGCTAGGTTTTATAAAAGACTTCAGGCCAAATATAACATATGACGATATTTGTATTTTTAATATGCAAGTGGAGAGCACAGCTTAATGAGCGTAACACCACCAACGACACCAGATTTTCCTCTGCCAACTGACAGCCCGGAAGATTTCGACGATAAGGCCTATGATTGCTTTCCTTATGTTGCTGCGGCTGCAACTAATGCCTATGCAAATGCTCAGGCGGCAGAAACGGCAGCTACAGCATCCGCTGGTAGCGCAACAAATTCAGCCAATAGCGCCACCGCAGCAGCTGGCAGTGTAGATGATGCCGCCGCACAAGTAACTTTAGCCACCGCTGAAAAAGTGGCAGCGCAGGCAGCAGCAGCAGCAGCAGAGCAGGCCGCAGGTTTAACGCCAGACCCTGATTTTGGGATGGTAATATCTACCCAAGCAATTTTAAACTTAAAGACAGCAACATTCACTGCCGTGGTAGGCGAGACATACCGGATTGATACCAGCGCGGGCGGGTTTGATTTTTATCCGCCCGCGGGAATGACGCAAGGTCAAGTTTTCCACATTATTGATCACGCAGGGACATTTAATATCAACTCTCCTAGGCTTGTTGCAGGAAGTTACAAAATAATGGGCGAAACGATTGACTTGATTTTGACTCAAAAAAATCAGCGCAGAACATTTGAATATGCCGGTGCAACTAAAGGCTTGGAGTTTTAACCATGACAGATAGGCGCGACACAGATTTTGTAGGGGCGATTACCGAAACTGGCGCTTTGCGTTTTGAGCCAGAGTGCGGGCAGTCGTTTGTTGGTCTTGATGGTAAAACATACCTTAGAAGCGGAATAGTTAGTTCCTCTATTGGGTCTTATCCGGTTGCTGCAAGCTTTGAAAAGTTAAAGGTTTCAGGCGTTCCAACAGCTCTTGTTTCTGCGGCAAATTTTACTCAAATAGCAGACAACGGAGCTGGCACTATTATTGCTGCCCATAATGACGCAACTAACGCGCAATCGATTTATAGATCGACAAATGGCGGCACAAGCTGGACAGCAATAAGCATCGGGTGGGGCGGTTCAGTAAGGGCGAGCGCAATTGTTTGGACAGGCAATAGATTTATGGTAGCTGGCTGCGATACTAATGCCATCTATTCTGCCAACTCTGTTGCTGGCACAAGCTGGGCTATTAATACAGTTGGCGCAACTGCAGCTAATCTTGAGGCTGGTAGCGTAAGGGGTGCGTGGGATGGCACAAGATGTTATTTCGCAGCAAAATCTACCGGTTCCGTAGCAAGTGGAAGCGTTATAAATTTGAACGACTCAGCAACACCAACAACAACAAGCAGAGCAGCGCCGAACGCATTCCCAAATATTCCTAACGTTTTTGCTGATGGGTCTACTATTATCGCTGATAATTTTTCGACTACAGATGGTGGCGCGAATTACACAACAAGAACATTCCCGGTAGATACCACATACCAAACCAACAAAATTGGTTCAAATTATGTAACGGTTTCTGATTTTGGTATTTACACATCAACAGACTTAAATACATGGACTCTGGTTTATTCACCGTCAACCATCCTAAAATGTGGCAAGTTGTCAAAGTCAGGAAGCAACTTGTACATCTCGCTTTACGCATCGGACGGATCTCGCGCTGTTATTTGGACATCAAACGGCACAACGTTTACGCTTCGCCAATTGTCTACTGGCTCAGGTCACGCCAATATAGATTGGATTTTTGGGGTTTCTGGAGCTATTGCGTTCCCCTCTGCGAGACTGACAAACACAAATACAGGATCAAATATTTTAAAGGTTGCATCATGGACAACTCCTGATTATGTGGGAGTAAACCGCGCAATATATCAAGATGCAACAAATGCAGGTACATCATCAACGGTTGCATACGTGGGGTTATCATGAGCCTTTTAAATTGTGAGCAGTGGCAGGATAGATACACCCACGACCAATGGGCAAAGCGCAACGGTATCTTTGGGTTTAAGATTGTTGACGCCGCCAAAACCGATACAATGGTTCAGTGGTTTTATGAGGTTATGCGACAAGCGCCGTACATCACTCCGAGTGATCAGCGCCTCGCATTGGCTTACGGGTATTTTGTGCACCTCGGATTGATGACCGCCGAGCAGGCTGGTGAGATATGCGGGACTGAAATTACGGCTCGCACAAAAGATGAGATTATAGCGATACTAACGCCCGAAGAGCAGGAATAAAAAAACCCGCACAAGGCGGGCAATCAGATGGTTTCCAAGTCATCTTTTTTTAAGATAGCACGATTCTGATATTATTCAAGGCGTACCACTTTAGGAGATAGTTCATGCCACCAAAAATTAAGCCAAGAAAAACGGCAGCGCCAAAGCCGAAACCAAAGGGCAAATAAAATGCCACCGAAAATTAAACCTCGCACATCATTAGCCAAGCAAGCAATATTTCTGGAGCCGACAAGTGAGCAGAATACCAACGCAGTTTTACATATTCGCTATGGCATTATCTGTTTACTTTTGGCCGTGGGTATTGTTTTCTTCTGATGCTTTCACTGTGTTCACGCTGCAGCTTTTGTTTGTAATAGCGTGTAATAAATTGGTCAAAGAAGATTGGATAATCGCAGTTATACTAATTGAGTTCTTTGTTATGTTGTTTAATGTGACATTTTTTTGCAATCCTGCGATTACAGACGCCATGCATGAGCAAATAACGCTATACGCGCTTATACTTGAGCTGCTGATAATTACCGCAAGCTTGCAGCTGGGGAGCGCTAGTGACGATAGCAGACGTGATATGGTGGACGATGATGACCTATGGGGTCACAGTCACAGCATATTCGCTCGGAATCGTGGTGGTTCGCTGCTATGAAAGAAAACGCACTAAATGTGGTAGACGCAATCGCGCTGGCCATTAACAACAAAGTCAGTAATTTAATTATTGCCTCATCGGTTGCGGTTGCCGGACAAGTATCCGACAAGATAAGTCAACCGCAATTCAAGCCACTTTCTGAAATACCTATTACCCATATTTTTTCTGAGCCGCAATCAGCTGGCAACATCATTACGATGATCGGTTGTTTGTGGATCATGCTGCAGATTTTAAACTTGTGTGGCGCGTTTAAATTAATTGGTTGGGTGTGGGAGAAATTCCGTGCGCGAAAAGATTGAGGGCTACGGCGGGCGCAGATTCTTAATCACAGTTGGCTGCGGCGCTGTTACGGCTTTTCTTTGCTGGCACGGGAAAATAGATGGTGGCGTATATTCGGCGGTAATAATCGCAACAGTTGCAACCTACATTGCTGGCAATACAGGGCAAAAAGTTTGGGGGAAGAATGAAAGCATCAGCGAACGCACGCAGGATTAAAGAGTATTTTGAAGGGCGAGAATATAAGGCGTACCCAGACCCCGGCAGCAAAGATGGCAAGCCTTGGACTATTGGCATAGGGCACACTGGCTCTGAAGTGCATGAAGGGCTGGTGTGGAATGACGCGCAGATCGATGCAGCTTTTGCGAAAGACTGCGAACGGTTTGAAAAAATCGCAAATGACGCGATCAAAGTAACCGTTAATCAGCATCAATTCGATGCTTTTGTGTCGATTCTTTTTAATGTTGGTCAAGGCAAGGCTGGTATAAGCGATGGCATTGTTGAGCTTAAGAACGGGCAGCCATCTACTC
>SXGQ01623055.1_pt1 | contig 10047 bp, 6 predicted proteins | sample 3178371 | NCBI WGS metagenome assembly SXGQ01 (sample SAMN11356859, study PRJNA531348) | freshwater metagenome | isolation source: freshwater sample F1-20 | place: China: Fuxian Lake, Yuxi | collected 2017-12-25 | reverse complement strand
TCGTGGGTCGACCGCATCGTCGGCCGGCCGGACGCGTTCGTGCAGACGCCGTTCGCGGCGGGTGCCGGGATGGCCGAGGCGGGCCTCCTCTGCTGCCGCGCGGCGCGGTACCCGGGCAAGGAACTCCGCTGGGACCGCGCGAGCGCGTCGTTCCTGGGCACCCAGGAGGCGACGGACGCGATCGTCCACCGGCACTACCGCATGGGCTTCGAGCTCCCGAAAATGTAGCCGGGCTACATTTTCCAGACGAACTCGATCGGCGAGTCGATCTCGGCGGCGAGGCTCTTGTGCACCGGGCACGTGTGCGCGGCGTTCTCGAGCACCTGCCGCTGCGGGTGGTCGGGCGGCAGCGGCACCTCGATCCGCACCGGGAGCCGCGCGATCCGCCTCGGCGGCGCGGCGCTCATCTCCTTCGTGACGCTCGCCGACATGCCGCGCAGGTCGATCCCGTGCCGCTCGGCGACGATCCCCATGATCGTCATGATGCACGCCGGCAGCGCCGCCGCGACGAGGTCCGTGGGCGAGAACCGCTCGCCCTTCCCGTGGTTGTCCGTGGGCGCGTCCGTCTCGATGACCGAGCCGGAGGGGCCGTGCGTGAGCGTGCAGCGGAGCTGGCCGTCGTAGCGTGCGGTGATCGCGGGCATGCCCCGATCGTACGCAACGCGATCCGAACGGGCGCATCCGTACGATGCCCGCATGACCCACCCGCACGCCGGCGCCGCCGCCGTGACCGCCGCCGTCGCCCTGCTCCTCGCCGCCACGCCCGCCGAGGACCTGCCCGACCCGAAGGACGCCGGCGTGGTCGGCACGCTCACCTACTGGAAGTCGGTCCCGTCGAAGCACCTCGCGCACGCGCGGAACGTCTCCATCTGGCTCCCGCCCGGCTACGAGAAGGACCCCGAACGCCGCTACCCCGTCCTCTACGCGCACGACGGGCAGAACCTCTTCGACCCGCGCCTCTCGTTCACCAAGGTCGACTGGGGGCTCGACGAGGCCGTGGCGCAGGGCATCAAGGAGAACCGGATCGACCCGCCGATCATCGTGGGCATCTGGAACACGCCGGACCGGCGCCGCGAGTACTGCCCATGGGACATGGCCCCGCAGTACGCGAAGTTCCTGATCGACGAGCTGATGCCTGCGGTCAACCAGCAGTTCCGCACGCGCGTCGGCGCGGCGAGCACCGGCACGATGGGTGCCTCCATGGGCGGCTTGGTGTCGTTCTGGCTCTGCTGGAAGCACCCCGAGTCGTTCGGCCTCGGTGCCTGCCTGTCGACGCACTTTCGCTACGACGCGACCGACCTCGCGCGCGCGCAGGGACGCGAGCCCGACGCCTCGCTCGCCGGCAAGCCGCTCATCGCGGATGAAATCGCCGGCGGCGCCAAGTTCGCGCCCGAGCCGCGCCCGCGCCTCTGGATGGACCACGGCACGCTCAACCTCGACGCCACCTACGCCCCCGCCCAACAGCAGGTGGACGCCTGGCTCGTGCGCTGCGGGCTGGTCCGGGACACCGACTTCGTCTCGAAGGTCTACGAGGGCGCCGACCACAACGAGGCCGCGTGGCGAGCCCGCGTGCCCGACGCGCTGCGCTACCTGTTCCCCGCGCGCGGGAGCGCCGGCAAGAAGCCGGTCCCCGGCAAGAAGGACTTCCGAAGCACCGGGAAGTGACGACCCGCGGCCGGGCGCGGCGATCGCGACGCCGCGCCGCCCCGCACTCCGCCGGGTGGCGCGCCCGCACCCCGCGTCCTAGCATCGCCGCCATGCTCGAGCGCATCCTTGATCCCGTGGCCTCCGCGCAGCTGCTGGCCGTCCTGATGGTGGCGATCCTCTTCCTCCAGTCGGGGATCGACAAGGTCGTGGATTTCGGCGGGAACCTTGCGTGGCTGCAGGGGCACTTCGCGAAGTCGCCGCTGCGCGGCCAGGTGAAGCCGATGCTCGTCACGGTGACGCTCACCGAGGTGGCGGCCGGCGTGGTGTCCGCGGTGGGCGCCCTGCAGCTGGTGACCTCCGGCTCCACGTCGTGGGCGATCGGCGGCGCGCAGCTCGCCGCGCTCAACGTGGTGATGCTCTTCCTCGGGCAGCGGATCGCGAAGGACTATGCCGGCGCCGCGTCGCTCGTGCCGTACTTCGGGCTGTGCGCGGGCACCGTGCTGCTCCTCGCCCGCTGACCGTCCCGGCCGCCCCCGCCGGACGGATACTCCAATCGCGGGATCGGCGCCCGGAGATGTTCGCAATGTCGGCGGATTGACCGTCATGGGCCTCAACCGGGCCGCGAGTGGTCAATATCTTCTTGCGCGATGTCGGTTCTTCGCACTGACTTGACGCGGACAGGGCTGGCGGCCCTGTTGCCGGACCTCGAGGCCATGGGCATCTGGGAGTACCTCCGCCGTCTCGGCAAGCCGGTCTCGGCGGCCGAACTCGCGGAACTGGTCCCCGTCCCACTACCTGCCGTCCAGGCCAAGCTCGACGCGATCGTAGCCGCCGGGCTCGCCGAGGCCCTGCCCGCCTCCGCCAAGCGCCGGAGCATCGCGTACCGGTCGCTGGTCGACGCGCTGGTCGTGGAATGCGACTGGGCGCAGGACGGCGAGACGATGCACCGCATCGCCGAGAGCATGCGCCGGCACATCGCCGAGGCCCAGGGCGAGACCGCGCTCACGGCCGCGCAGCCGGTGGCCGGCGAGTGGCGGGCCTTCTTCGGCTGCACGATGCACCTGACGCCCGACGAGCTCGCGGAGCTCCGTCGTCGGTTCAACGCGGTGGTCGAGTACACGGAACTGCTGGCCGCGCGCTACACCTCGCCCGCCAAGGAGCCGCCGCCGCTGAGCAACTACGCGGCCACCTTCCGCGTCGGCCCGGTCGCGAAGCCCTGCCTGCCGCACCCGCGCATCGTCTTCGTGAAGAAGGGAAGCGCAGACGCGCAGGACCACCGCGAGATCGCGACCGCGCCGGGCCCGAAGCTCTCGCGACGCGAGTGGGACGTGGCGCTCGCGCTCACGCGCGGCCTCACGCAGGCCGAGGCGGGCGCGGAGCTCGGCATCTCGCCGCTCACCGCCGTCACGCTGACCAAGCGCATCTACAAGAAGCTCGGCGTCCGCCGCCGCGCCGAGCTGGTGTCGCGGCTGCAGGCCCTGGGCGCGCCCCCCGCGGCGGAATGACCCCGGCCGGGGCGGGCGGGACTTGCCTCGCCCGAGAGCCGTGCTACTTTCCGGACATGCAGACGATCCACCACCGGTGCGTCCGGGCTGTCGCCTCGTTCCTGGTCCTGTCCCTCGCCGTCGTGTCCGCCGCCCGCGCGCAGGTGGCGATGAACCCGCAGGACGCCATGCGCCTCAAGCCGGTCTCCGCGACCGCCGCCCTCCGCCCCGTGGGCGAGGTGGCCGAGCTCCGCCTCCCGGACCTCGACATGAAGGCGATCGCCGACGAGGACCTCCTCATCGCGGCGCTCCGCGAGGCCCCGCGCTACGCGATCCCGCACGAGGTCCTCGTGACGCCCGCCGACGCCGGCACCTGGGAGGACGCCGCGGACGCCGCGGGCAACCCGCTCCGAGTCTGGCGCCTGCGCGTCGGCTGCGCGAACGCGGTGAACATCAACCTCGGCTTCACGGGCTTCCGCCTGCCGCCGTCGGCCACCCTCTTCGTGCACGCGTCGGACATGTCCGCCGTGGTGCGCGCCTTCACGGCCGCCGACAACAACGCGAGCGACCAGCTCTGGACGCCGCCCGTCCCCGGCAACGAGCTCACCGTCGAGCTCGCGGTGGACCCGCGCGAGGAGGCGGCCGTCCGCCTCGAGCTCGGCTCGGCCAACCCCGGCTACCGCGGGTTCGGCAAGTCGCCGGGCGACGCGGGCGAGGCGCTCTCGGGGTCGTGCAACGTCGACGTCGTCTGCGCCGCGGGCGACGACTGGCGCGACGAGATCGCCGCCGTGGCCGTCATCTCGACCGGCGGCTCGCGCTTCTGCACGGGCTTCATGGTCAACAACGTGCGCCAGGACCTGACGCCGTACTTCATGACCGCGCGCCACTGCAACGTGACCGCCTCGAACGCCGCGTCGCTGGTGGCGTTCTGGAACTACGAGAACTCCACCTGCCGCACGCCCGGCAGCTCGCAGAGCGGCGGCGTCGGCGACGGCTCGCTGGCGCAGTTCAGCACGGGCTCCGCGTGGCTGGCCGCGCACTCGCCGTCGGACATGACGCTCGTGCGGCTCAACAGCCAGCCGAACGCGGCGTGGAACGTCGCCTACGCGGGCTGGGACGCCCGCGCGGTCGACGCCCCCTCCTCGGTGTGCATCCACCACCCGGACACCGACGAGAAGCGCATCAGCTTCGACTACGAGCCCGCGACCACCACCACGTACCTGCAGAACGCCGTGCCCGGCGACGGAACGCACATCCGCATCACCGAGTGGAACGTCGGCACCACCGAGCCCGGGTCGTCCGGCTCGCCGCTCTTCAACCCGCAGCACCAGGTGACCGGCCAGCTGCACGGCGGCTACGCGTCGTGCACCAGCGACACCTCCGACTGGTACGGCCGCATGTCCGTCTCGTGGCTCGGCGGCGGCACCGCGAGCACGCAGCTCAAGGCGTGGCTCGACCCCGACAACACCGGCGCGCTCCAGCTGAACACGCTCTCGACGCGCGGCATCGGCATCAGCCCGGGCGGCAACGTCACGCACCAGGGCATGGTCGGCGGGCCGTTCTCGAACGACTCCTTCGTCTACACGCTCACGAACAGCACGCCCGCCGCCCGCGCGTGGACCGCGCGCACGCTGAACGGCATCGGCCTGCTGCTCAACGGCTCCGCCTCGCAGGTCGGCGGCACGCTGGCCGCCGGCGCCGCGGAGACCGTCACCGTCACGCTGGGCGCGGCGATCGCGTCGCTGCCGGCGGGCACCTACGTCGAGGACGTGGTGATCACCGACGTCGCCTCCGGCGTGTCCCGCACGATGCGCCACACCGTCGAGGTCGGCCTCACCAGCATCTCGGTGACGCCGCTCGCCGGCCTCGAGACGGGCGGGCCGATCGGCGGGCCGTTCAACGGTTCCATCCAGTACACGGTGACCAGCACCAGCCCGTCGCCGGTGAACGTCAGCGTCTCGTCGGGTTCCTCGTGGATCCGGATCGACGGCGCGGCCTCCGCGTCCTTCACGCTGCCGTCGCTCGGCGCGTCGCGCACCCTGACCGTCGGCATCGGCGGCGACGCGGCCAGCCTCGCGGCCGGCGTCTACAACGGCATCGTCTCGTTCGCCAACGCGAGCGGCGGCACCGGCGCGACCAGCCGCACCGTGCGGCTCGAGGTCGGGCGCGTGGTCTACTCCGCCACCGACCTGCCGCTGCCGGTGGCCGACAGCACCACCGCCACCAGCACGATCACCGTGCCGGAGGACTTCTGCATCGGCGACGTGGACGTGGACGTGAGCGTCTCGCACACCTACTCCGGTGACCTCGTGATCGAGCTCGAGTCGCCGGCGGGGACGATCGTGCGCCTGCACAACCGCACCGGCGGCGGCACCGACAACGTGGTCGCCCGCTTCGACGACGACGGCGTCGGCCGCGCCCCGGACGGCCCGGGCGTCCTGTCCGACCTCGACGGCACGCGTTCCGCCGGCCAGTGGAAGCTGCGCGTCAGCGACCTGGCCAGCGGCGACAGCGGCAGCTTCGCCGCGTGGTCGCTCCGCATGGTGCCGCAGTCGAGCGCCTGCGCGCAGCCGGTCGTGTTCCTGTCGCAGCCGCTCTCCACGAACCCGGGCTGGACGACCGAGGGACAGTGGGCGTACGGCGCGCCGACGGGCGGCGGCACCACCGACCCGACCTCCGGCAAGACCGGCCCGAACGCCTACGGCTACAACCTCGCGGGCAACTACGCGAACAACATGCCGGCGTACAGCCTCACCTCGACGGCGTTCGACTGCCGCGGGTACAGCAACGTGAAGGTCAGCTTCTGGCGAGAGCTCGGCGTCGAGAGCTCCACGTACGACAAGGCGTCGTTCAGCGTCAGCACGAACGGCACCACGTGGACCACGGTGTGGCAGCACTCCGGCGCGACCGTCAACGACGCCGAGTGGACGAAGGTGTCCTACAACATCGGCACGATCGCGGACGGCCAGGCGACCGTCTACCTGCGCTGGACGATGGGGACCACGGATTCCTCGATCGTCTACGCCGGCTGGAACAGCGACGACATCGAGTTCAGCGGCCTGCCCGACGCGCCCGCGTGCCCCGCGGACCTCGACGGCGACGGCACGGTGTCCGGCGCGGACCTCGGTGCGCTCCTCGGCAACTGGGGATCCTGCCAGGGCAGCTGCCCCGCCGACCTCGACGGCGACGGCTCGGTCACGGGCGCGGACCTCGGCGCGCTCCTGGGCAACTGGGGGCCGTGCGGCGGGTGATCGCCGCGGGCGCGCCCCGCACCGTCACCCGTACGCCGGCCACGACGTCCCGCGCAGGAACTTCTCGTACTTCTGCCAGCGGCCCACGCTGCTCGCGTAGAGCGGGCGGTTGACCTGGTCGTAGCTCAGCGTCCGCACGGTGCGCTTGGACTCGTGGAAGCGCGTGCACCCCTCGTCCCACTCGAGGCCGAGGAAGTCGATGAAGCGCGGGAACTGCGTGCCGGGGTCGGTCACCACGTCCTCGTAGCGGACGTCGAGGATCGGCAGGTCCGTCTCGCGCTTCCAGTGCTCCATCAGCCGGCGGCTCTGCTCCCACGCGGCGGCGATCCACTCGATGCGCGCGGTCCACGGGTAGTACGCGTTGTTGAAGCCGCCCATGAAGCAGCTGACGGCCACGTCGCGCGGGTCGCGGATGGCGTGGATGATCCGCGTGCGCGGGAAGAGGCGCGCGAGGAGCCCCACCACGCGGTTGTTGCCGAGCGCCTTGTTCACGACGCGCAGCGCGCCGGGCGCCTCCTTGGCGCAGTGCTGGGCGTACGCCTGCGCGGCGTTGCGGAACGCGCGGTCGCGCATCGGGCCGAAGCTCTCCGGCGCCGGGAGCGAGGCGTCCCAGGTGCGCTCGAGCTCGCGGGCGAAGTGCTCGATGCCCGCCATCTCGCCGACGCCGGCGGCGCGGCCGTGCGCGTCGATCACCTGGTCGAGCAGGCTCGTGCCGCTGCGGGGCATGCCGGCGATGAACACCGGAAGCTCGCTCGGCGACGCGCTCGTCGGGAAGTCGCGCATCGACGCGCGCGTCCAGTGCGACATCAGCGCCTCGACCGCCTCCGCGTAGAGCGCGGGGTCGAACTCCGGCTCGCCGATCGCGTTGGCGCGCGCGGCGGAATCGAACGCGTCCTCGAAGCGCCCGGCGCGGTCGCACGCCTTGGCGCGTAGGTAGAGCGCGGAGCGCAGCTGGCCGCCCGCCGGCAGGCGCGCGACCACCTCGCGGTCGAGGAGCCCGATCGCCTCCTCGTTGCGCTTGCGGTGCACCAGGAGCGACGCGTGCAGCGCGTGCGCCCGCGCCCGCGCGTCCGGCGCGAGCTTCGCGGCCTGCTCGAGGATCGGCGCGAGCGCGGCCTCCGCCTCGTCCAGCCGCACCGCGCTCTCGAGCGTCTCCGCGAGCAGGAACTGCGCGGGGAGGTTGCCGGGCAGCATCGCGAGCGCGGCATGCAGGCGCTCCACGGCCTTGTCGGTCAGTCCGGCGTTCGACTCCGCCTGCGCCACGATCACCAGCGAGTCCGGGTGCGACTCGATCCCCTCGGCGCGCAGCGCGAACGCGTGCGCGGCGCCGATGCGGCCCGACGCGCGGTCCACCATGGCGCGCATGCGCAGGAACTCGGCGTCGCGCGAGGCCGGCCCCACGTGCTTCTCGAGCACGGCGCGCGCCTCGTCGAGGCGGCCGGCCACCGCCAGCTGCTCGGCGCGGGCACGGTCGTTCTGCCGCTCGAGCTCGGGGCGGAGTCCGGATCCGATGGGCTTGCGGGGGGAAGGCATCGGGGCCCGAAGGCTATCCGCCCGCCGCGCGCCGCACGCAAACGCCGGAATGGCGGATGGCCGCGCCGCACCCATGGGCTACGCTTGGCCCGATGCCCGCCGGCGCCCGCCTCACGATCGCCGCCCTGCTCCTCGCCGCCCCCGCGGCGGCGGCTCCTCCCATCGTCCGCCCGGCGTCCGACGAGGTGATCTACCAGGTGATGCCGATCGCCTGGCGCGACTCGAACCTGGACACCGTGGGCGCCGTGCAGGCGCGGCTGGGCGACTTCGGGGGCCTCGCGGCCACGGAGAGCCTGGACTACCTCCAGTACCTCGGCATCACCATGATCTACCTGCAGCCGATCTTCCCGTCGGCCGCGTACCACGGCTACCAGCACGGGCCGGCCGACGTCGTGGACCCGCGCTTCGGCACCGAGGCGCAGTTCCTCGCGTTCGTGGACGCGGCGCACGCGCGCGGCATCAAGGTGATCCTCGACTTCGTGGCCTACGGCATCAGCCACAACTCGCCGTGGTACGCGTCCGCGTGGGCGAACCCCGCGAGCCCCTACGACGGCTGGCTCGCCTTCACGAACGCCGCGAACACCTCGTACGTGGGCTACACGTTCAACACGTGGAACGGGGCGCCCGTGGGCTTCATCCACTGGGACCTCACCAACCCGTCCACGGTGGCGCTGGTCACGCAGTGGGCGCGCAAGTGGCTCGACCCGAACGGCGACGGCGACACCTCCGACGGCGTCGACGGCTTCCGGCTCGACCATGCGTGGGCCACCGGCGGCGAGGGCTGGGGCGCGCAGATCGGGTTCTGGGAGACGTGGTGCAGCGCGCTCCGGGCCGTGCGCCCGGACGTGTTCATCTTCTGCGAGCCGTCCGACTGGGGCAACTACGGCACCGACCTGCTCACGCCGAACGCGTTCGATGCGGTGATCACGAAGCCCTGGGAGTTCGCGGCGCGCAATGCCGTCCTGAACCGCGACGCGAGCGGCCTCTACGCGTCCACCGCGACGCTCGTGGCCGCGGTGCCGGCCGGCAAGCTCGCGGTGGCCGAGACGAACGACCACGACTCCGACCGGCTCGCCTCGCTCTTCGGCGGGAACAACGCGCGCCAGAAGGTGGCGGCCGCGGTGCTGATGACGCAGCCGTTCCCGCCGAACGTCTACTTCGGCGACGAGATCGCGATGCGCGGCGCCAAGGCGAACGTCGGCAGCGACGCGAACGACATCCCGATGCGCGAGCCGTTCAAGTGGAAGGCGGTCGCGGGCGCGCCGATGACGAACTACCCGGCACTGACGGTGGGCACGCCGGCGCCCGCCTACGCCGCCAACAACGACGGCCGCAGCGTCGAGGAGCAGCGCGGCGTCGCGGGCTCGGTGCTCGAGACCTACCGGTCGCTGATCGCGGTGCGGAAGGGATCCGTGGCGCTGCGGCGCGGGCGGTACCTGCCGGTGGCCTGCTCCAGCAACTCGGTGTTCGCGTTCGTGCGCCACGACCCGGCCGAGACCGTGCTGGTGGCGATCAACCTGAACTCCGGGACGACGAGCGCGACGCTCGACCTCTCGGCCTTCGGGGTGCCGGCGGCCGGCACCGTGCCGGTCAGCCTCGAGAACGGCGGCTCGCTCGCGGCGGTCACCGCGGCCAACAAGGCGGCGTACGGCATCTCGATCCCCGCCCGCGGCTGGTTCATCGCGCGCGCCGCGCTCACGCCTCCGCCCGACGCGGCGACCCCCGGCGTGGACGGGCGCGCGATCCCCGCCGACGCGGGCGCGGCGGCGCTCCGCGCCACGCAGTCGTGCACCTCGTCCTTCGGAGACAACGTGGCCGAGCTGAACCAGCTGTTCGCGAAGGCCGAGGGCGGCGCGCTGCGCGTCTCCGTCACCGGCAACCTGCCCGCGGACACCACGGCGCTCCTCCTCTTCGTGGACACCGACCCGGGCGGCGCGTCCGGGCAGCAGTCGCTCGCCACGGCGGGGCTGCCCTCGCCGCCGGCGGGACTCGCGCCGCTCGACGGCACCGCGGTCGACGACGGCTTCCGGCCCGACGCCATGTACTACGTGAACGCGGTCGGCAGCACGCTCTACGTGGATCGCGTGGCGCTCCCGGCGGGTGCCGCGGCCACCAAGGACTATCGCGGCGCG
>SXGQ01358889.1_pt1 | contig 10047 bp, 6 predicted proteins | sample 3178371 | NCBI WGS metagenome assembly SXGQ01 (sample SAMN11356859, study PRJNA531348) | freshwater metagenome | isolation source: freshwater sample F1-20 | place: China: Fuxian Lake, Yuxi | collected 2017-12-25 | reverse complement strand
GACACCGCCGCCGTTCACCTGTTCCCTGCGGTAATCAGCGGGGCAGTGGGTGCGGCCCTCCCCACCGATGCGATCAGCATCGTCGGAGCAGTCGCCTTCGTTTTCTTCGTGTTCTGGACGCTCCGCGGCGACAGCGATTATCGACTTTCTAACGACGGTTGTGCGCGCAGGCTGAAGGGCATACGAAGCTGGACCAGCGACTATGGAGATGGAGATGCAATGGATGTACCTTGTCTGTTATGTTCGCGATTTCCGTGGCTGTCATCGCCGTAGCTTTGCTGCTCTCGTCCGGCAGGCCTCTTCCCGTGCCAGTTCGGGACCTGCTCGATGAATACCTCTCGGGGGACGGCAGCTCCACCAATTCACTCGTCGCAATCGGCTACGGGATCGGAATCGGCGCAGCCTTCACGCCGTTGAGGCTGTATCTCAGGTACTTCGCGACCGTTGTGCACGAGCTCGGTCATGCCTTCATGGCCGGGGCTCTGCTTGCCCGCCCGAAGTCGATTCATATTCATCCAAGTTCATCAGGTCTCGCAATCTATGAGCTATCTCCCAATTGGGGTCGGTTCCGGGCAACTCTGGTGTCCGCTGCCGGTTATCCCGCTCCCAGCATTGCGGCACTCGCGGCCATCAATGCGGTGCAACAGGGGCGGACCATGGCGTGGGCCGTCTTCTCGGTGGCGGTGCTCTCACTCTCGGTCGTTCTGTTGATCCGCAACTTGTGGGGCTTTGTCTGGACCGCGTCTGTCATCGGGGTCAGCTATTACGGATACGACAAGCTCCCCGTGGATCTTGTCGGCGCGGTCGTCGCGGGCATTTCCGGCTATCTGGCCCTCAGCAGTGTCCAGTTTGCTTGGATTCAATTGACCCTCACCCGGAGGTTCAGGGGTGCCGGTGTTGATGCCGAGTCAATCGAGGCCTTCACCAAGATTCCGTCGAAGGTGGTCGCAACGGGTCATCTCCTTGTCACTCTCGTCCTCGGCTATCTGTCGCTGAAGCTTGCGCTCGGGCCCAAGTGGAGCGAGATCGACCAGTGGATCAGCGACCTCTACTGAAACTCGTCCAAATCGTCCGATTCGTCCAGGCTCTGCTGGAGTTTCAGTGCTCCTGCCGCGCCGACGATCGCCAGTCCCAGGCGGGATGCATCGGCCACAATGTCACCGAGCAAGCCCCCGACGAATCCTTCTACTGATCCGACTATGTTGCAAAAGAAGACTGCAAAAATAACTCCTGCAAGACCCCAGTTCGTCTCGAGATGCGTGTCGATGTGCTTGAACAGGAAGTAAAAGCCGATCATCACCGCGGCGGTGAGCCCTGCCCGCAGCAAAGGTCCACCGAGCAGTCCCACGGCATAGCCCAACAGTCCACCGAGGACGGCGGCCTCGACCCGTGACATCTCGCGGAATCTTTCGGACGCTCTCATGTGATGATCCATCTCAGCATCAGCAGCACGAGCAGAAACAGAACACCGCCAATGCCGGCTGCGATTAGTTGGCTGTCCACCTGTTTCTCACACGAGCCGTCACACAACAGATGCCCACACACGTCACATTCTTCGGTCGGATCCTCGGACCACGGCAGGGATTCAGACATATGGCAGACCTGCCTATTGGGCCAAGACAACTGGAAACGGAGTATAGTTGCCACTCAAGGGGAGTAGGTCTGTGTCGAATTACTGGTCTGTGATTAAGAGGCTTGCCCTTGTGCTGCTGACGGTATTCGCGTTCGGTGAGCCGGCTTCCGGCGCAGTCATCGCCTCCGCGAGCGCCGTGCCCTCCACCAGCGAGTCCTCAATACCGGACCCGATCGAGATCGTTGTGATGGTCGATGAGTCAGCCAGTCTGTCCAGCGCTGACATCCGTCTGATGAAGGAGGCCCTCGGCTCATTGATAAGGCTGCCCGAACTGGCAAACACGGCGAGTTCACGGACATCAACAAGAGTTGCCATTGCTCCCTTCAGCAGCGGTCGGAACTTGCCCCGCATCGACCCGCTCTGCTCTCTGGCAAACGTGGCAGAGGCCATGGAGCGCCTTGAAAGGTGTGTGTCCGGTATCAGGCGGCAAAACACCAAAGGCAATGCCGATACTGACTTTGCTGGTGCGCTCGCGGGTGCACTCGGGTTGTTCGATGACAAGTCGGCCAGCAAGGTCGTCCTGTTGATGACAGACGGGCAGTACGACCCAGACGGCAGTGAGAGCCTGAGCCAGGCGGAGGAAGAGCAACTGGAGTCTTCGCTCGGTCAGTTGCTGGAGGAGCGCGTGACGTTGTGGCCACTCGGATTCGGCAAATCTGACCTCAAGTCACTTCAGGACTATGCAGGCCTTGCGTACCAGGGAGACCCCGACTGTGCAGCCACGCCATATGCGTCGCGGTCCACTGCGGGCGAACTGGCCGAGAAGATCAAGGCAATCATTGCCAACTCGACTTGCAGGCCGGTGGTGAACTGTCGCCTCAACCCGAAGTGCAAGGTCCTGGTCAACCCTCTGTTGTCTCAGGTCACCGTCGAGGTGTTTTCGCCAGCAGGGAAGCCCTTCGACGAAAACGACATAGGTGTGGTGCGACCGGGCGGGACCGCGACTTGTGCAGACGCAAAGATGAACTCCGAGGGAACCCAGTGGCTCTGCGAGGAGGCAATCACCGGTCGGGACGGCGGCGTATGGCTGATGAATAGCTCTGCCCCGGGCCTCGAGGCCCGTGTGATCATGTACGGAGAAGTTAATCTGAGCGTGATCGACTGCGAAGTGGCAGATGGGGAGCAGCCCAACCCCAGTGTCAAGATCGAGCGAGTCGACGGTACTGAGGTCGACTTCGACTCAGTGCCGGAAAACGCGCCGTGGCCCAACGTGATGGTCAAGAAGACCGACAAGGAAGGCGAATCACTGGCCCCCAACAAGGTTCTGCTCAACAAGCCGGTCATTAAGCTGCTGGGGTCCGATGCACTGGAAGGAGGGTCAGAGCTCAACGTGGCGCCTGACAAGGAGATTCCTGCTGAGGACCAGCTGCTTGTCCGGGTGGCCCAGAGCGTCGGCTGTCGGATAAGGCTCACCACACCTGACACCACCATATCGACGGTTCCGCCCACTTCGGTCACGTCAGCTCCTGGTGTCACAACTGTCCCCGAACCATCAGAAGACGAATGCGGATCAGACGGCGATTGCCCACGGTCTCTTTGGCCGTGGGCACTGCTTGTGCTTGGGGCTCTCGCGGCAATTGCGTACGCAGTGTGGCGGTCCCTGCCGATGAAGTTCCCCGAGGGGACACACATCGGCCGCCAGAACCGGTTTGTGCCGACGGTCTACGAGGAGCTTGTCGACATCAGTGGCCAGAGGCGTGTCTACTTTGATGTTCTGATGAGCGACAGCGGTCCTGATGTCATCGTGTATGACTCGAAGTCCGAAGCCCGTTATGTGCTGACCCGTGAGGACGACGAGTTTGTGAAGATTCGGTCGCTGTGGGAACAGTCTGAGGAAGAGTCAGTTGATCTCGATGCCCCTGTGCTTGATGATGAAACTGTCGAGCCGCTCATCGTCTTGAATGACGCGTCATTCAACGTGCGGGATGCCGACCCATCAGCCTCTCCCGGGAAGAACGAGCGGCTCATGCTGCGGCTCATCTGGCCGGAACCTGAGTACGACGAGGAATAGTCCTCACACCCCAATTCACGGAAGGAAACACCATGATCAAACAGAGAATTCTCTACGTGGGCATCGGGGGCAGCGGCCTCGATCTCGGAATCGAACTTGATGCGGCTCTCAAGCGGGAGATTTGCGGTCTTGACGGAAACGAACTGAGCAGGCGGGGACTTGCTTACGGAAACAATGAGCTGCCGCCATTCGTGCAGCAGATATACATTGATTTTGCCGCTGCCGCAGTGAGCCATGTTGCCGACCAATTGGGGGGCAATGTCCGCACAGTCACGAGTGTCATTCCTGCGATATCAAACTACGCTGCCGTTGCACAGTCACTGCGGGCAAGAAGTCTCCCTCATGTTCGTGAGTGGCTGCCCGGTTCGAATGGCGAACCAATCGTGAACCCACTCTCCGCTGGTGCTGGTCAGTATCCGACTGTGGGCCGGGCCGCTCTGTTTCAGTCGATCCAGAGCCAGGGTCTCGATCAGACCATCCTCGGGCCGATGAGTGATGCAATTGCTGACCTATCCGGGTCAATGGGGGACCTCATCGTCTACACAGGCGGTCAATGCTCGACTTCTCTCACTGTATACGTCGGTTTCTCGGTATCGGGAGGCACCGGAAGTGGCTTGTTCTATGACGTGCTCATGTTGCTGATGCACCAGCTGCGGGCGATGATGAGAGGATCGGAGGTAGTCATAATCCCGACGGTTCTGATGCCCTCGACCTTCGACGGAGTGCTCCCTCCGGTCAGACTTCAGCGGGCGAAACTGAATGCCGCAAGCGCTCTTACGGATCTCGCCAACATCATCGACGAACTGCCGCGAGCGGGCGGCAACAATGCCTTGACCGAGGTTGTCTATCCCGGTGGTGGGAACGGCGTGAAGATTCAGTTGGGGGGCGTCACCGGGGGGGTGGAAATGCCTGTCATCGCAGTGACCACCAGCACCCCCGGCATGAACAGGTCCGACACCATGAGGATGCTTGCTTCCGCGATTGTCACCCAAGTGAGCCTGAGCGGCTCCACGTCCCCTGACGGAAGTATCACGATTGAGCCGACATTCGCAGAGAATCTCGTGAACATTCGTGGTGATATCACGATGAACCCGCAGAATGTCCTGCCGCGCCCCCTCATGCCGATGGTCTCTGCATCTATCACCATGCCCGCGAAAAAGATCGCAGACATCACGGCAAAGCGACTTCTTGCCGAAGCATTCACTCAGGCTGGTGGCAGGATTGAACGGACTCCTGCGGAGCGTGACGAGCTGGCGCGCAGGATTCTTGTTGAGAGTGGACTCCGCAGTCTGGTTGAAGGCGAGACCTTTGGCGGGAAGTACAGACTTTCTTTTGCTCCCCCGGGGAACATCAACAATGAGAGCGACTTGAGGAACAAGATCAATCAACTCAAGTCAAGTATCTCCTCCAATGTCATCCCGGTGGTGGACGATCAGATTAGGGAGAACATTCGTGGGTTGGCCGCGTTCGACATAGTCGAGGGGATCGCGAAGGTGCTGGGAACGGACTCTTCGTTGTCGCTACCCGTGGTCGCATCGGCAGCCCAGCATGCACTCGCGACACTACGGTCCGCCACGCCTCCGGGAATGACTCAGGAGGCTCCAGCTGATGCGACCAGGACAGGAGGCAGAGGCCGCAAGAAGGGACGGAGTCGGGTCGCGTTTCTTCCTGGCAGGGGCAAGAAAATCACAGCAGTCGAGATCAATGCCGCATTCGCGAAGGCGGAGACCGAGTTCAAGCAGGATGTGCTCAGGCTCTGGTGGAACAAGTGGGATGAGATCCGGCACATGTGGATGCCGTCTGCGAACAACGGTTCGACAAAGGTCGCCGATCTCAGTGAGAGGTGGTCAGTAGTGCTTGAGGAGGCGAGTCAATCAGCCCAGAGTGAGGCTGCAGCACTCGCAATGCCCCGACTCGGTGTGCGGGACTTCGTCCCCACGCACGGTGTGAGCATTCAGCAGGCTTTGGAGAACATTTATGCAGACACCAAGAGTTCTCTGTTCGCGGAGCGTCAGGTGACCCCGCAGACAGCGCATCAACTGGTGCAGAGCATCCTCGGTACCGGGCGAGACGGAGCAATCTCAGCAGTGCGTAGGGCAGTGACAGTCTTTCGGTCTGGAAGGACGTCCCACGAATTCGCTGAGACGCTGCTGGAAAGTCTCCGAGCTGAAGTCCAGAACGTGTTCTCGCATCCAGTTCCCGGATTGTCACCGGCATTCCAGCCATTGTCGTCTTTGTTGCGTCAGATGGTTGAGAATCCGAACGCTGACTCCGGAGAGCTCCAGGTCGAACTTGGGAATCTCGTACCCGGTGTGCTGGTGCCACAGCGTGTCTCAAATAATCAACTTGAGAACCTTGAGTCACCGAGTGTCAACATCACGTATCCTGGTGAACCTGATGTGAACATCGAGAACAAGATTCTCGAGTTGGTGTTCTCCAGCGATTCGCTTCGAGCATTCATGGACCTCAATGCAGGGGCATCGGTTGCCACTATTCGGGGCAAAGCGGGCATAAAAATTGCGGCAGTCGGTGATTCAGACACACTCACCGTGAATATCAACCTTATTGGTCAGCTTCTTTTTGAGCACACTGAGGTGTGCAGCACGCTCCAGACCTTGCAGACCGAGATTCGCAGCAACTCATACGAGCGACTTGAGTGGAGACAGCGTCTGGGATTTGCCAACCCGGGTCGAGTGCTAAGCAAGACCCTCGGGGCTGAAGCACTTCGTCAGTTGATCCTGGGGCTATGGGGCGGACTTATCGAACTTGATGGGCGTGGGGATGTCTCTAGCCCCACCGGTCTGGTCGTCTATGACCACAACCGACAGCTTCCCGAGCACAATCTCCCACGACTTGATCTTGGCTCGAATGACCAGTCCCCATTGAACGGATGGACGGGTCTTCTCGCCGCGTTCGAAAACCTATTGATTGATCTCGGGACCCGTGACGCTTACTTCCAACAGCAGGTCGTGGTTGAACTGCTTAAGTACGTGCCTGAAAACCTAACTCGTGCCGACAGTGTGATGCCTCCAATCATCCAAGCACTTCTCGAGTCTCGAGCGAGGGTCATTGCGGAGGCACGGGCCACTCTCGCGGAACCGTCCAAGTATGGAGCAAGGACACTTGCCAGTTACAGACAGGTGCTGGAGTTCTGGGAGGGAGACTTCGTTGACGCATGGAAGCTCGGATCTGATCGGCTGCACTTTTTCTCGTTGAACCAGATTCATCAGTTGGACTGATCCCGAATGCCCGACTTGGTTGACAGAAGCGCGCAGGTGGCGTTTGTCGACTTTCGTTCGTTTCTGGAGAGACCATCTTCGGTAGAGGACTTCCTCGAGTTGGTTGTCAGGACAGACAAGCGGTTCCGTGCAGGATCGGGCTCCGGCGGGGTGATCTACCCGTGGAACCTGCTGTTGGTTGACTCTCCTGCGGGGCTTGTTGAGCACGAGGACTTCTACGACCAGTTAATTCGCAGCATCTTTGATTTTCGAATCCTGATCATGCTTGCCGTAGATGAAGCCGAGGAGGGTGAGGAATTTGAATTGGGAATTCCTGAGTCACTACGGGCAAATCCGGTGCGACTGAAGCTACTTGTCAACACGAACAGGGTTGGTGTTCTCTGGCGCTCAGGCGGGCTGATTCCTTCGGGGGTGGTTCACTGGGAAAGAGACCCGGCCGGTGAGTTAGCACTTGAGGCTCTCCTGGATGTCCTGCGGGAGCAAGCCGTGTTCACAGGTTTGTTCGGGCACATGACCCAGCGAGATGAGATTGCGTGGGCCATCGGGACCCGTCAGGTCTGGATGGGCAGGCTGTCAGGGGCTCTCACACAAGATGCTTTCATCGAGGTGGGCCGGGACGTCCTGGGATCAGGGCGTTTGGCGTCCAAAGACTTCGAGCCTTGGCCAGAACCTGACCACATGGTTGGGTCCGCTAGGGAAGACAAGGTCATCACTCACGAGGGCAAAGTTGGTTCAACTCTCAGTCAGGCGACCGCGCACTTGTCCTCTTGGAAGAACTCATTCGGTCTGCTGTCAAAAAAGAAGAGGCTCGATCGTGTCGCGGCAACCCCAACAAGACAGCAGGGATTTCTCGCACAATTTGACGCGCAGGCCATCGAGATAATTCCGATGCTTCAACAGTTGGTGAGGGACATAGACGCCTCCAATGGCTTCGACAAGAATGAGCTTCTTGTACTCCGCGAAAGGGGGGTCAACCTCCGGGCTGTCCGCAGCCACGAGAATGCCAACGAGTCCCTCGAGAACAACTTCTTCGAGGGAGTTCTGCACCACACCCAGTCATCCATTCAGGACGGGCACAGCATTGAGGATCTCTGGGATGCAGCGAGTCAGTCCGCAAAGAGGATCAGGCCCCGATCGGCCGAGGAGGCTGCCGAAGCGATGGATGCAGACATTGCGAAGTTCGCGGCACTTCTCGAGGCGGCACGAAAGACCTCGGCTTTGCCCCCATCCGGCATCCTGTTCCGGATCGGTCGGCTGGTGGCCAGAGCCATCAGGCGCCCTGTAGTGCGGTATGTCGGAATGTTCCTGTTCGTGTGGGCATTGGTGGCAGGTGGATACGAAATCTGGGGGGAAGGTTCTGATGGGGGTCCGATTCCATGGCCTGATTTCGTCCGCGAGACGCTGCACCTGGCAGTTCTTAGTCTTTGTGGTCTTCTCCTGTTGTTGGTCGCTGTTGGTGGGTTTCTGCTACTCCATGCAGACGAGAAGATCCGGGTCTGGGGACGACAACATGACGGAGTCTCACTGGATAAGTCGTGGGTTACCGTCAAGGAGACCCTTGCGAACATCGCAGTAAATGACTGGGCGTACTACGAATTGAGGGAGAGAGTCGCGCGCCAGATTGAAGCGCTGCGCGGGGTGCTGGATATCGTGTCGGACAATATCGAATCCAACTTTGTTGCCCCGTTTCGTGATGTCGATCCAGACGAACTTGATGAAGAGATACCGAATCCACAGATACGGGAAGACCTCAATGCGCGTGCTGAGGGACAGGCATTCAAGTTCCTGGCTGAAGTCAAGAAGATTGTTCGTCTTGACCTGTCCTCTATGGTCTCCGAATCACTTGAGCTCACCTATGCGCTCGGTTCTCCCAACGGTGAGAGGAAGGTCCCGCTGCGTGTCAACCAACATCTCGGCCAGGCGATCGAGCGATATGTGCGTGACGGAAAGCACTTTGGGTTGCTGTATGAGCATCTCTCCACATCTTCGCAGTCGCTGTTTCTGCGCCGTGAGCTTGCCCAGCGTATTTGGGAGGAACCCAGGCTGGTCGACGAGGCGATGAGATCAGTGGTCCTGATGAGAACCCCGGTCGAACTTATCACCTTTGTTGAGCCGAATCATCTTCGGCTGTTGATGAGTGATGATACAAACTCAGCCGAGGTGAGGTTCTGCCCCACGTATGCATCGGCGAGGCTAGAGGCGGTGTCAAACCAGATCGACTACCTGCCGCCCGGAATCATCTCCACGGAGGCCCTCTCTGCTGCAGGAGTCATTCGTGTTACACCGTTCAGGCCGGACGTTCTGACGTACTCATGATCCGAAGGATTCCTCCTCGTCCTGTCGCCTAATTTCCCGTTGGTTGAGCAGGTACCAGATGCCAGCCGCGATGGGGAGTACGAGAACGAAATCGGCGGCAAAGGTCCACAGTGCCCCTGCCAACAGCAGGATTATGAGGAGGATGACAACAACCTTTGTCACAGTGACGCATCCACTTCGTTTCGGGTGTGCTCGAGAGAAGCGTCTGTGGACATGTGGTGGAATCTAGTTGCATTGGGCGAAGTTCGGGAGAAGCCCCATGTTGTCGGCATTTCGGCGCTGGAAGAATAGAGAGATGGCTGAAAAAAATTGGGAGGACGAGGAATGGGAAGACGAACCCCGTGATTTCCGGACGATTGTCTTCGTACTAGCTGGCATTACCGTGGTTGTCTTGTCCTTTCTGCTTGGTCGATGCAGCTCCGAAGGCACCTCTACCGACGGTAGTGGTACCGCCACACCTGCGCCCACCTCGGCTTCAGGTGTCGTTAGCAGCACGGTGGCACCCGTGGCGTCGCCACAGACAACTCAGGCGATTGCTACAAGGACGACAATCCAAGGTGACGGTGTCGATGACACGGAGCCGCAAGTCTTTTTCCAGCCAGAGGGCACTGCTTCACGGATGCTGACGCGGGTGAATGCGGAGCGCTCTGCAACTGGTCTGGCGCCGCTGACCTGGTGCCCCTCACTGGCCCGATCTGCCTACAACCATTCTCGGGACATGGCAGAACGGCAATACTTCGAGCACGACTCACCGGAGGGAGACGAGGTCTCCGATCGTGCGCAAGCCGAAGGTTACGACTATTCGTTTGTGGGCGAGAACATTGCGGTGAGACAGGAATCGGTGGTCG
>SXGQ01223204.1_pt1 | contig 10047 bp, 10 predicted proteins | sample 3178371 | NCBI WGS metagenome assembly SXGQ01 (sample SAMN11356859, study PRJNA531348) | freshwater metagenome | isolation source: freshwater sample F1-20 | place: China: Fuxian Lake, Yuxi | collected 2017-12-25 | reverse complement strand
CTGCGCGGCGCCTACGGTGCCGGCGTCGTCATCCCGCCGAACGCCACGCTGCTGTTCGAAGAGGAGCTGCTGGCGTACTGACGCTGGCCCCCTGACCCGCACGGGCCGCTGCTAGCGGCCCGGTCAGGCTGACCCGAAGCCATTTCAAGTGACGGGGGAATGGCTGACAAGCGCTTGTCATTCGCCCATGCTGTGATCCAGTCCCCGCTGCCAAGATCACGCCATGTCGATTGACCAACGCCGCTCCCCCCGTGTCGAGTTCTTCCTCGTGCCCGAAGAGCACGAACAGCTGCCCGTCTGGGTCATCAAGCCCGAGGGCCTGGCCAACGCACGCGGTGGCGTGGTGGTCAACCTGAGCGAGGCCGGCCTGCAGATCCTGGCCTCCGCCGAGCCCCCGCTGGACGCCCAGCACTACGAGTTGCGCCTGCTGCTGGGCGAAGACGAAGGCGTGCCGCTCTTCAGCGCGGATGTGCGCCGTGTGTGGAGCCGCCCGCTGAGCCAGCTGGTGCAGTTGAGTGGCTTCGAGTTCGAGAACGCGAACTCGCAGGCCGAAGAGTTTCTGCTCACGCAGACGGCGCAGATCACCGCCCGCCAATGGGTGCGCTGCGTGCTGATGGAGCGGATGACGGCGCTGGCCTGACCCGCCCAGCCCCGCACTGCCCCGGCTGGTGTCGGGCGCGGAGTTGGGATAGCGTGAACGCCAGGGCTCGTGGCCTTCACGGGCTGGTGCTGACCACGCCGCTCCGGCAGGGAGAACTCGCTTGTTCCACGGCCCCCTCGACCTGCGCTCCGCCGAGATCCTGCGCGAGCTGAAGACCCGCATCAACGGGCTGAACCTGCCGCCTTCCAAGCTGGACGAGTCCATCCTCGTCGCGAGCTGGAACATCCGCGCCTTCGGCAAGGCCGAACGTGACCCGCTGGCGCTGCACCTCATCGCCGAGATCCTGGGCCAGTTCGACCTGATCTCCATCGTCGAACTGGGCGAAGACCTGAGCGAGCTGGCCACCGTGCTGTCCTACCTCGGGCCGTACTGGAGCGTCGTCTACTCCGACCTCACCGAGGACGCCGCCGGCAACTGGGAGCGGCTGGCCTTCATCTACGACCAGCGCGCCGTGCAGTTCTGCGGACTGGCCGGCAGCGGCATCGCGCCGCGCGAGAAGGTGGGCGACGAGTACATCAGCTACAAGTCCTTCTGGCGCGCGCCGTTCTCGGTGGCGTTCCGCTCCGGCAACTTCGACTTCGTCGCCATCGCCGCCCACATGCGCTGGGGCAAGAGCAAGGCGGCCCGCGTCGATGAGATCGAGCGCTTTGCGAAGTGGGTGGACTTGAAGCTCAAGCGCGAGAAGCGCGTGGATGCCGACATCCTCGTCTTCGGCGACTTCAACACCGAAGACCCCGGCATGCTGGATGCCCTGCTGTCGCAGGGGCTGAAGGTGCCCACGCCGCTGCAGAACATCAAGACCAACCTGCAGAGCACGCAGCACTACGACCACATCCTGCACAACCCGAACTTCACCCTCGCCTTCACGGACAAGGGCGGCGTCGCCAAGGTGTTCAGCCAGGCCGATCACGTGTGGTTCCCCGACGTGGCGGCCACCCGCTTCAGCTACCAGCTGTCGGACCACTTCCCCGTCTGGGCCATGCTGCGCACCGACAACGACACGGAGAAGCTGGACCAGCTCATCCGCGCCGCGCGGCAGTGAGGTCGGCCGCATGCGGGCCTTGATGCGGTTTCCCGACGCTGCCGTGCACGATGCCGCCGTGCAGTCGTGGATGGCGGCGCGTCCGAGAGCGCTGGGGCAGATCGCCCGGCACTGGTTCGACGTGATCCGCGGCTGCGGCGCCGATGTGCGCGAGCTGCTGCACGACGGTGCGCCGACGGCCTGCGTCGGCGATGCCGCCTTTGCCTACGTCAACGCCTACACGGCGCACGTCAACGTCGGCTTCTTCTGCGGCGCCGAGCTGCCCGACCCCGCCGGGCTGCTGCAGGGCACGGGCAAGTTCATGCGCCATGTGAAGCTCAGGCCCGGCGTGCCGGTCGATGACGGTGCGCTGCAGGCGCTGATCCGGGCGTCCTATGCCGACATCCGTGCCCGCCTGCGGCAGGATCAGTCGATGGCGGGATAGTCCCCGGTGCCGTCCGGCCACGGGGTCAACACCTCGAAACCCTGGGCCGTCACGGCCACCATGTGCTCGAACTGGGCCGACAGCGAGTGATCGCGCGTCACCACCGTCCAGCCGTCGTTCAGCTCGCGGATGGCGGCACTGCCGGCATTGAGCATGGGCTCGATGGTGAAGATCATGCCTTCCTGCAGCTTCAGCCCCTCGCCGGGGCGGCCGAAGTGGTTCACGTGCGGGTCGTCGTGGTAGACCGTGCCGATGCCGTGGCCGCCGTACTCACGCACGATGCTGAACCCGGCCGCCTGTGCCACCTTCTGGATGGCATGGCCCACGTCGCCCAGCGTGGCGCCCGGGCGCACCTGGTGGATGCCGGCGCGCAGGGCTTCGTAGGTCGTCATCACCAGCCGCCGGGCCAGCACGTTGGTCTCGCCGACGATGAACATGCGGCTGCTGTCGCCGAACCAGCCATCCTTCGTCAGCGTGACGTCCACGTTGACGATGTCGCCCTTCTTCAGCTTCTTGTCCTTGGACGGGATGCCGTGGCACACGACGTGGTTGGGCGAGATGCAGGCCGTCTTCGGGTAGCCGTGGTAGCCCACGTTGGACGGGATGCACTTCAGCGTGTTGACGATGTAGTCATGGCAGAGGTCGTCCAGCTCCTCGGTCGTCACGCCGGGCACGACGTGCGGCTTGAGCATGGCCAGCACCTCGGCAATCAGGTGCCCGGCCTCACGTGCCTTGGCCACCTCGTCGGGCGTGCGCAGTTTCAGGCTCTTCATGCGCGGGCTCCCTTGGCGACCGGCTTGGCCTTCGCGGGCTGAGCCCACCCGGCGACACGCGCCAGGTCCAGCCCACCCTCCTGCTCGGCGCGGATCAACAACTGGCAGATGTCGCTGTGGCTCAGCTGCGGGTGGAGTTCGGCCAGCATGCCGATGCGCATCCAGTGCTCGGCCTGGGCATTGATGGAACGCGACAAGGCCTGGCTGGCAACGCGCAGGCTCTCGTGCAGCGGATCGGAGATTTTGACGATTCCCATGCCGCCACTATATACGATTCATATACGAAACGTATATCAATCGTTTTTGGGCACCACCACCGCTTCGTAGGCACTGAGGAACTCAGGCGGCATGCGTTTCGGCTTGCCGCTGCTGATCTCGATGCACACCAGCATCCAGCGCCCGCGCACCAGCGTCACGCCGTCGCCCGCGCGGCGCAGCTGGAAGCGCCGCTCCATCGTCAGCCGGCCATCGCTGGCCGTCAGCCAGGTGCCCAGCACCAGTGCCTCGCCTTCGAACGACGGCAGCAGGTAGTCGTAGTGGCCTTCGCGGATGGCCATCGCGCGGTCCAGGCGGCGGTAGTCGTCGAGCGTCAGCCCCAGCGCATGCGAGTGTGCCCAGCCCGCCTGCTCGCACCATTGCACGTAGACCGCGTTGTTGGTGTGGGCCAGCCCGTCGATGTGCTCCGGCGCTGGCGTGAGCACCAGCGTGAAGGGCGACGGATAGTCCCAGTCAGTCATACGCCGAGACTTCCGGCCGGCGCGCCAGCACGGCGATGGGCGGCGCCCAGCGTTCGCCGCGCGGCTTCTTGCTCGTCACCAGCGTGATCTCGCTGGGCTCGAACACCTCGACGTTGTGCGTGATCGGCGTCGTCAGCAGGTACTGCGCGCGGGTGCTGCGCAGGAAGTGGCCGACGAGCTGGATGTTGCGCACGTCCAGGTGGGCGAAAGGCTCGTCGATGAACACTAAGCCGCCGGGCGTCTCGTCGTCCTTCATCAGGCCCACGAGCAGGATCAGGCTCTTCAGCACCTGCTGGCCGCCCGACGCCTCGCCGTCGTTCAGGCCCACCTCGCCCTTGCCGTCGAAGTTGAACTTCACGTGCAGGCCGGCCTGGGCCAGCACGGTGTCGTCGTTGTCCAGATGCGGCAGCACGGCCTCGGCGGTCGTGCCGGCCAGTTCGCCCAGCTCGGCCACGTTCTTCTTGTAGCGACGCACGGTGGCGCGCATCACGTCGATGTAGCGCTCGCGGGCGTTGAAGGCGGCGATGCGGGCCAGCTCGTTGCTGGCGCGGCGGTCGCTGAGCTGCGTGTCCTGCTCGTGCACCTGCGCGGCCATGCGGGCGTGGCGGTCCACCACTGTCGCGTCGACCTCCCAGTGGCCGCCTTCCAGCTCCTGGTCCACGTGGTGCGCGCGGATCTCGGCCTGGCGGGCGTTCTCGAACTCGTCGCGGGCGGCGAGCAGCGCGGCCGGCGTGACCCACTTGGCGGGGAACTGCGCCTTCTGCTTGCGCGACTCCTGCGACGCCTTGCGCAGCGCGTCGCGCTTGGCCTCGTGCTCGCGCAGGCGACCGGCCGCGGAGCCCTCGCCATCCTTCAGCGCGATCTGCGCGCCTTCGTAAGCCTGCTCGCTGCGCGTGGACTCGCGCACGACGCGGTCGTGCTCGCTGTCCAGCGAGCTCATGCGGGTGGACGCCTCGGCGCGCGCCTGGCGCAGCACGGGCAGGCGGCTGCGCGCTTCGGCGAACTCGTCGGCGCGCTCGCTCAACTCCTGAGCGGCCTTGTGGCCCACGGCCGCGCGCTGCACGTCCTTGAACTGGCGTTCGACCTCGGCCTGCGCCTTGGCGATGCGGCTCAACTCGCCGTCCCAGCGGGCCAGTTCGGCTTCCAAAGCACCGCGGCGCGAATCGACGGCCGACGCGCCGAACTGATGGTCACGCGGCTCGACGAACACGCTGCGACCGCCGCGGCCGTCGCGGTAGTAGGCATCGGTGGTGATCCATTCACCGCCAACCTTGGCGCCCTCTTCCGTCGACGTCACGCAGCGGATGCCGCTGAGCTGCCGCGCCAGCCACGCGGGCAGCGGCGCGCTGACGTTCAGCGCGGCCAGCAGCGTGCCGGCCGGTGCCTGCGTGACGGGCGACGTGTCAGACACGACGTAGTGGCGGTAGCGCTGCTTGGCGGCGATGTCGAAGGCGCGGCCTTCGTCGCTGCGGTGCTTCAGCACGACCACCCAGCGCGACGGGCGCAGCAGGCCTTCGGCGGCGGCGCGCCAGGTCTCGTCGGCGATGTCGATGGAATCGGCCACGAGGTAGTGGGCGATGCCGGCATCGTCCAGCGCGCGCTTCATCGGCGCGACCTCGGGCGGTGGCGGGGGCAGGCGCTTGCCGCTCAGGTCGCCGAGCTGCGTCTGCGCGCGCGAGGCCTTGTCGCTGGCGCGGGTGTAGTCGGCGCGCAGGCGCTCGCGCTCGCTGGCCAGCTCCTGCATCTTGGCTGTCAGCGCGGCGGCGTCGGCCTCCACATCGGCCAGCGCCTTCAGCTCGTCCTCGCGCTTGACCAGCGCCTCGGCGGGCCGCTCGGCCTCGCGGGCGGCGTCGAACGCAGCGCGGGCCTCGCGGCGTTCGCCGTCCAGCGCCTTCAGCCGCTCCTTGGCCGTCTCCTGCGCGGTGAACAGGCCGTGCAGCGCCGCGCGCTTGTCGCTCAGCGCCTTCACGTCGCCCGACGCGAACAGCCGCTGGCGATGCAGCTCGCGCGCATCGCGGGTGATGCGCTCACGCGCCTCGCTCCAGCGCAGCACCGGCAGCACTTCGGTGGCCAGGCGCTCGCGCTCCTGGATCTTCAGCTGGTATTGCCGGTGGCTGTTGACGCGGTTGGCCAGGTCGCTGAGCTGCGCTTGCGTGTGCGCCAGCTCGGCGCCGGCCTGCTCCACTTCCTTGCCCAGCTGCTGCTGGTGGCTGCGCGCCTGCTCGTAGCGGTCCAGCACCTCCTGGTCGCCGAACACCTCGAACACGAGGCGCAGCAGTTCCTTCGGGCTCAGCTCGCAGAGCCGGTCGGTCTGGCCCTGCTCCAGCGCCAAAACTCGGCCGATGGCGCGCGTCAGGCCAGCCGCTTCCAGGCGCTTCTTCCACGCCTCGATGCCCAGCCAGTCGCGGTCGCCCTTCTCGGCCAGTTGCTCGATCTCGTGCACGCCGTCGAGGATGGTGTAGCGGCGCACCCAGTCGCCGCCGTGGCGCTCGATGCGGCAGGCCAGCGTGACCTGGTCGGCGTACAGCAGCGACGACGCGAACGGCCGGCTGCTGTTCTGGCGCGAGCGCGGGCGGTTGTCCACCAGTGCGCGCAGCCAGGCCGTCTCGGCATTGGCGTGGCGGGCGTAGGTCTTGTACGTGCGGCCGCCCGAGCATTCCAGGCCCAGCAGCGTGCGCATCGCGTCCAGCAGCGTGGTCTTGCCCGAACCGTTGGGGCCGGCGATGGTGATGATGGCGCCGTCCAGCGGCAGCGTGACGCGCTGGCAGTAGTCCCAGTGCAGCAGTTCGAGCGATTGCAGGTGGAACATCAGTCGTCGATATCTTGTTGTTCGGCCTCTTCGGGGCGCGGCAGCGGGTGGCCGGCGCGGGCCATCACGTCGCCCAGGGCGCCGTCGAGGATGCGCGGCGCCAGCAGGTCGTAGTCGATCAGCAGGTCCAGCAGCGGGCCCTCGGCAATGTCCTCGCCGCGGCGCGTGATGAAGCCGTGGCGCTCCAGCAGCTTCAGGTTGGTGTCCAGCCGCAGCTTCTTGCCGAGCTGGTCGCCGAAGTCGGCCAGCAGGCTGCGGTAGCTGATCAGCGGCGCGACGCTGGCGGCCTGCGGCATCGGCTTGTCGGTGGCGAACATCTCGCCCTGGCCGGCGTGGATGGCGTCGCTGCGGGCCACCTGGCGTTGCCGCTTGGGCAGCACGATCAGGCTCCACACCACGACCAGCAACGCCACGCCGTCGCGCGGGATGTCGAGGTTGTTGTTGGCGGCCAGGCCCATCTCGCCGAACACGGCGCTCTCGGCCGGGCGCATCAGCGCCACCGAGATGTGGTCGGCATGCACGTTGTCCACCAGTTGCAGGCCCACGCCGGCGAGCCGCGCGCCGAGCTGGTTCCACAGCTCGGTGTCGATCAGCGCGCGCTTCACGAGGGGGTGGCTGCGCGGCAGCCAGCGGCGGGCCAGCAGTTGCGCGGCGAGTTGCTGGGAGTCGTCGAGAGGGCTCATTGGGAAGACGTATCAGGGGTCAGGACGCCGCGGCTCATCCATTTGACGAACTCGTCGTCCACGGGGCCTTGCTCGGCGGACCAGCGCACCGACCACGGCTGGCGCGCCATGTCGCCGGTGGCGCCCTTCAAATGGCGGGCTTGCGCGTCGCCCAGCAGCGGCAGCAACTGGGCGCGGTAGGACGCGCGGGCGTAGCTTTCGCCGAGGATGGCGGGCGTCAGGTCATGCTCGCCGCTGCCGGCGGCCGTCCAGGCGTTCAGCAGCGCCTGCATCTGGTCCATGTCCGGTGGCAGCTGCATGACGGCCAGCTCGCCCGCAGGCGCCACCTGGCCTTGCGGCAGCGCGGCGGCTTCGCTGGGCTTGGGGCGGTCACGCTCAAACTCGGCTTCGGCCGTGTCAACGAGGTCGCGCTGCGCCACCAGCACCGGGTGCACCGGCCGCTCCCAGGCGCCGTTCAGCAGCGTGGCCAGGTCGCCCTGGCTCTGCAGCCAGCGGCGCACGTCGGTCGTCGTGATGCCGGTGGAGCCCAGCGTCACACGCTGGCGGTCGGCCTGTTGCAAAGCGCGGTTGAACTGGCTGGCCATCGCCAGCAGCCGCGCCTGGGCCAGGCCCAGTTCGCGCGCCAGCCGCTCCAGCCGCGCCTCGCCGGCCGATTCGGCCTGCGCAATGATGGCGCCCAGCGCCTCGCCGGCGCGGTCCACCAGCGTCAGCGCCTTCTCGAAGCGCGTGCGTGCCCGGCGCAGCGCAAACTCGCTGCCGCTGGCGATGGCGTCGGCGAACTCGTCGTACAGGCGAGACAACTGGGCCAGCAAGTGCTGCAGCTGGGCCGGCTGCAAGGTGCCCAACTGGTGCGCACCGGCCACGCCGGCCAGCAGCGAGGCCAGGTCGCCGTCGGGCGACTGCTCCTGCGTCAGCGGCTGCAGCAGGCCCACCAGCTGCTGGGCCAGCGGCGTGACGGCATAGGTCTGCGCGGTGGCGTCCCACGCCAGCAGGTCGGCCTCGCGCAGGCGCTTCAGCACGCTGTCCAGCACCTCATCGCGCAGCACGTGGAAGGCCTGGTTCAGCGCCTCGCGCGTCAGGCGCGATTCGCGCAGCGCCATCAGCTCGAAGAACACCCACACGCGCAGCCGCACCAGCGGCGCGGGGCCGCCGAACAGTGCGCGCTGGGCCGTCAGCAGCGCGTCTTGCCGTTCCAGCTGCCACCACAGCAGCGCGTCGACCGGTGCAGCGCCATCGCGAAAGTAGTCCTCCACGCGGAGGGCGACGTCGTCGGCTTCAGGCGCAGATGGGAAAGAGGTGGGGTCGGCCATGGGGCGCGGATTATCGACGGCAGGCCCCGACACCCCGGAGGTCAGCAATCTAGGGGTGTCGATGGCTTTGACAACCGCCCCGCATCCGGCAGCAACCGCACCGCGCCGCTCCTATGCAGCCGCGGCCATGGCACGGTTTTTGAACTCGTTACTACCACAACTTAAGGAGAAGCCATGACACGCCGTTCCCTTTTTGTCGCTGCCACCGCCCTGGCGTTTGCCGCAGCAGCGCCGCAAGCGCGCGCCGCCGTGGTCATCGACTACAGCAACTTCGTCAACGCCTGCGGCACGTCGCTGACCTGCGTCGGCGCGGCCACCAGCCTTGCCAGTGGCGAGTTGCGGGTGACGCCTTCCAGCGGCGGCAGCGGTGCCGGCTACAGCACCACGGCCGTGGCGCTCGGTGCCGGCGCCACGTTCAGCACCACGTTCCAGTTCCGCATGAGCCGCGCCGGCGGCATCGACCCCGCCGATGGCTTCACCTTCGTCCTGGCCAAGGCGGCCGACGGCCTGGGTGGCGCGGGCGGTGGCATGGGCTACTACGGCGTGCCCAACAGCGTCGCCATCGAGTTCGACACCTTCAACAACGGTGAAACGGGCGGCAGCAACCACGTCGGGCTGGACATCAACGGCTCGCTGAACAGCAACCCGGTGAGCAGCCCCTACGGCGTGTCCAGTTGCCGCCTGTTCGACAACTCCTACCTGGCCGACGGCTGCATGAGCAACGGCAAGGTCTGGTCGGCCTACGTCAACTACGACGGCACCACGCAGAAGCTCAACGTCAGCGTGCAGCAGGAAGGCCTGGCGCTGATCCAGCTCATCACCGACTACACCATCGACATTGCCAGCTACCTGGACTCAGATGCCGCCTATGTCGGCTTCACGGCAGCCACGGGCTCGGGCGTGCAAAACCACGACATCCTGAACTGGCGCCTGGCGAACGACACCTCCATCACCACCGACCCGGGCAACAACGTGCCCGAGCCCGCCAGCCTGGCCTTGCTGGCCCTGGCAGGCGGTGCCGCGATCGCGGCCGGCCGCCGTCGCCGCGGCTGAACGCAGCCCCGCCCCGGCATTCGACTTTTGCGAATGCCGGGCTCAACCTCACTGAAACCCGCCCGCCGCTTGCGGGCGTAGTCTTTTGGGCATGACAACACGCATGCCCACCTTCTTCCTTTCTCACGGCGGCGGCCCCTGGCCGTTCATGGACGGCGACTACCGCCGCGCCCATGCCCAGCTGGAAGCCTCGCTGCAGGCCCTGCCCGCCACGCTGCCGGAAAAGCCCAAGGCCATCCTGATGCTCTCGGCCCACTGGGAGGAATCCGCCTTCACGGTGATGACTTCGCCGGCGCCGGGCATGCTGTACGACTACGGCGGCTTCCCGCCGCACACCTATGAGGTGGTCTACCCCGCCCCGGGCGATCCTGCACTGGCCGAGCGCGTGGTGTCGTTGATCGAAGCGGCCGGCCTGCCCGCCGCGCGCGATGGCCAACGCGGCTTCGACCACGGCGCTTTCTGCACGCTGGTGCCGATGTACCCCGAGGCCGACGTACCAGTGGTGCAGCTGTCGCTGAAGCGAGGCCTGAGCCCCGCAGACCACCTGGCCCTGGG
>SXGQ01143065.1_pt1 | contig 10048 bp, 9 predicted proteins | sample 3178371 | NCBI WGS metagenome assembly SXGQ01 (sample SAMN11356859, study PRJNA531348) | freshwater metagenome | isolation source: freshwater sample F1-20 | place: China: Fuxian Lake, Yuxi | collected 2017-12-25 | reverse complement strand
GTTGTGCACGCAGGCGAACAGGACCGTGATCACGAGGCCTTGCGGGCGACCTGCAGCCGGCGTTCGTCGGTCGCGCTGACCGCCGTGTGCGACAGGGCATGCAGCGCCGCCGAGACGACCGCGGCCACCACGGGGTTGTCGAGCGGCGTGAGCCGGTAGTGCATCCAGATGCCGTCGCGGCGGGCGTCCACCAGGCCGGTCTTGCGCAAGTACGCCAGGTGGCGCGAGGCCGTGGGCTGGGGCACGTCCAGACTCGCGTGGAGGTGGCACACGCAGACCTCGCCGTCGCGCAGCAGGGCGAGAATCCGCAGCCGCGTCGGGTCTGCCAACGCCGCGTAGACGCTCGTCAGGGCCTCGAGATCCTTCACCTTGGGCGCCGGTTTGGCCGAACAGCAGGAAGCTGACATATATGGCTTGACAAATATATCACCGATCCATATATTCGCTAAACCGAATATGACGACCACATTGAAGTCACTTCCCGTCGCCATCGTCGGGGGAGGCCCGGTGGGCCTCACCGCGGCGGTACACCTCCTGGCACGGCAGCAGCCGTTTGTCGTGCTCGAAGCCGGTGCAGAGCCCGGCGCCGCCATCCGCGAGTGGGGACACGTGACGATGTTCTCGCCGTGGCGCTATACCGCCGACAAGGTGGCGCGGGGCCTGCTCGCAGCGGCCGGCTGGCAGGCGCCACCAGACGAGGCACTGCCCACCGGCAACGACCTGGTCGATCGATACGTCCGGCCCCTCAGCCAGTTGCCCGGCATCGCGCCCCATGTGCGGCTGAACGCACGGGTCACGGCGATTGGCCGGAAAGACTTCGACAAGGTCCGCACCAAGGGGCGCGACGAGCAGCCGTTCGAGGTACACCTCGACTCGGGTGAGGTGATCGAGGCGCGCGCGGTCATTGATGCCAGCGGTACGTGGAACCGGCCCAACCCGGCGGGATCGAGCGGGCTGGCGGTGCCGGGTGAGCGCGAGAACGCCGCCCACATCGCCTACGGCATTCCCGCCGTGAACGGCGCCGCCCGCGCGCGCTATGCGGGCAAGCGGGTGATGGTGGTCGGCAGCGGCCATTCCGCCTTCAACGTCATCCTGGATTTGCTGGCACTGGCCGAGCAGGCGCCGGGCACCGATGTCACCTGGGTGATGCGGCGCGAGAATCTCGACACGGTGTGGGGCGGCGGCGCGGCGGATGCCCTCGAGGCGCGCGGCGAACTCGGCGCGCGCGCCAAGGCGGCGGTGGCGGCGGGGCGGCTCACCGTGCTCAGCCCCTATCGCATCCGGTCGATCGCGCGGCTGGGCGGCGCCCTCGCCGTGACCGGCGCCTCGCGGGGCGTGGCGTCCACGGTGACCGCCGACGAGTTGATCGTGTGCACCGGTTTCCTTCCGGACCTCGCCATGCTCAACGAGATTCGGGTCACCGTCGACCCGTGGCTGGAGTGCACCTCCGCCCTGGGGCCGCTGATCGATCCGAACGAACACAGTTGCGGTACGGTGCGCCCGCACGGCGCGAAGGAACTCGCGCATCCCGAGAAGGACTTCTACGTGATCGGGATGAAGAGCTACGGACGCGCCCCGACCTTCCTGCTGGCCACCGGCTTCGAGCAGGCGCGATCGGTCGTGGCGCAACTGTCGGGTGATTTCGCGGCCGCCGCCCGCGTGGAGCTGGAGCTGCCGGACACCGGGGTCTGCAACACGACCGCGGCCGCCGGCGCCGCCGGCTGCTGTGGCGGGCCGGCGCCCGTCGGCGTCGACGCCTGCTGCGTCCAGGATGCCGATGCGAAGGAGGCAGGGGAGGCCGGTTGCGGCTGCGGCCCGGCGCCGCCGCAGCTGCTGCAGATTGGATCGCTCGCGCGCAAATGACGCGGCGCGAGGTCTGGGCCGTGGGTCTCGGCCAGTGCGTGAGCTGGGGCGTGTTGTATTACGCCTTCGGCGTGCTGATCGTGCCCGTGGAACGCGACCTCGCGACGGCCCGCTGGGTCGTCGTCGGCGCGTTCTCGTTGGCGCTGCTGGTGTCGGCGATGACATCGCCCCATGTCGGCAGGCTCGTCGATCGCGGACACGGTCCGACCGTGGTGCTGGCCGGTGGCCTCACCGCGGCGGGCCTGCTCGCGTTATGGGCGCTCGTGCCCGGCGTCTACCTGTCCTACGCGATCTGGGCCGCGCTTGGCCTGTGCATGTCGGCCATCCTCTACGAACCCATCTTCGCCATCGTCGGCAAGGCCGTGGATCACGCCGGCGACCGCCTGCGGGCAATCGCGACCATCACCATCTTCGGCGGCTTCGCCAGCACCGTGTTCTTGCCGCTGACCGGCGCGCTCGTCGAGCGCTTTGGCTGGCGGCCGGCAGTGGGCGTCCTGGCCGGGGCCTTGGCCCTGACGACGGTGGCCGTGCATCGCGTCTCGCTGGCCGGCGTCGGACGAGCCCGCGAGGCCGGCGCTCGCGCGGCCGTGCCGCACGTGCCGATGAGCGGGCACCCGGGGCTGCTGCCCATGCTGGCGGTCTTCACCATGTCCAGTTTCGCGGCCACCGCGCTGGCCGCCAACCTGGTGCCGGCCTTGATAGAACGCGGCCTCGCGCCGACGGCCGCGGCCGCCTTTGGCGGGCTGTTCGGCATCATGCAGCTGCCCGGGCGCTTTGCCTTCGCGAAGAACACCGGCGCGGTGACGCCCATGACGCTGCTGGGGACCAGCCTGGGACTGCAGGTGGCGGGTTTGCTGACGCTGGCGGCGACGCACGCAACCGTGGGCATCGGCACCGGCGTCGCGGTGTTTGCGTGCGGTTCGGGCCTGGCGACGGTCGCGCGGCCGTATCTCGTGCTGGTGTTCTACGGCCAGGACCGCGCCGGCGAGATGAACGGCGTGTTCGCGCGGCCGCAGCAACTGGCGCGCGCGGCCGGACCGGTGGCCGCGGCGGCGCTGGCCGACGTCACGGGTTACGGCGTGGTGTTTGGATTGCTGGCGGTCCTAATCGCGGCCGTGCTGGTCGTGCTGTTCGGTGCCCGAAAATAGCATCGGGAGGCAATCCCGACGAGGATTGCCTCCCGACAAGTGTCTCCCTCCCGACAAGGAGTGCCTTCCCGGCGCGTTACTTGACGATCACGCCGCACGCGATGCGGTCGCCGGCGGCGCCGCCCGGGTCGGTCTTCATGTCGTCAGCCGCGGCGTGAATCATCAGCGCCGTCCCGCCGTTGGCGTAAATCGAGTTGGCGCCGTCGCCCATGGTCACCGCCTTGTTGGTGACGGTGGCCTTGGCGGTGCCGTTGGCGGCGACCGTGAAGTTCATCATGTCGCCGGCGTGCGGACCCTCGGGGCTCTGCAGGCCGTGCTTCTTGTTGGCCGGGTTGAAGTGCGGTCCCGCGCTGGTGAAGGCCGGGCCCTCGCACTTCGGGATCTGGTGGATGTGAATGGCGTGCTCACCGGGGGTGAGGCCCTTCACGTCGAGATCGATCGAGATGCCGCCGTCCTTGGCGGCCGAGATCATCGCCATGCCGATCGAGGCGCCCTTGGCGTCCTTGATGTCGACGTGCTTCATCCCCTGGGCCGACAGGCCGAGCGTCACCAAACATGAAAGTGCAATTGCAGAAAGTGTCCTGATCATTTGCTCCTCTAAAGCATCCCGGGCTTCGCCACGGCAGCGAAGACGTCTGCGGGTCATCATGGCACTCCGGCCGGGAAAAGAGAAGGACCCGTCACAACTGTAAATTCTTCGGTCGGGCCATTGAAGTAACACACATTTAACGTTACCGTTGCAACGTCGTAGCTTACTCATGGGCTGGCGGGTATTCATTGGCATCGTGGCGGCTGCGGCGCTTGCCGCCGAGCTGCCCGTCCGTGGCGCGTCGCCGGACTCGCCGGACGGCCCGATCGTGGCTCTCTCCCAGGAATTGACCGCCAGTTTGCAGCGCCTGCACTCCGGCAGCACGGCGTGGCGGGACGCCGTCGCCGCGCTCAGCGCGACCGGCCGCCGGGCGATCGTGGTGACACCGGATCGCGTTCGCGTTCGCGATCCCAAGGGCCGGGGCGACCGGCCGTTCGACGACGGCCTCCTGGCCGAGGTGCAGCCGTTGGCCGACGAGCAGGCGCGAGTGCAAGTCGTGGTCGTGGTGGTCAACGTGCCGCTGCTCGACGAAATGCACGCGAGCGGGGTTCGCGTCGAGTTCGAGAAGGACCTCGACCGGATCCTGGCCCACGAGGTGTACGGTCACGCCATCCCGTATTTGCTGGCGGGCTCCCTGTCGGGGCGTTGCCCCGATCCGGTCCCGGGGCAGCGCGCCACCGAGGCGTGCGCAATCCAGCGCGAGAACCAGATTCGCGGCGAACTTCGGCTCGGCTTGCGCCGCGAGTATGGGCTTGACGGTCTGGCGATTGCCCGCAGGCTCCGCCGCTAGGTTCAGGCGTCCGCCGGGCCATGCGGGATCGTTAACCTCCTCGTAACACCCTCGTCATCTTCGATTCATACCCCCTGCATAACCTGATCGGGTTGCTACCGGGCCCATCGTCGGCCCTGTGGCGAGTCTTCCCGAGTCCATGTTTGAGGGGTGTATGAATCGAAATGTAGGCGCGGCGGCCCTAATCTGCCTGCTGCTGGCCGGTCCGGCCACTCTCGCGGCTGCCGAACAGGCGTCACAGGCCAGCTCGACCCGAAAAGTCCGGGTGACGGGCATTGTCAAGGACGAGTCGAACAACATCACGTTGCCGGGTATCCCAGTGGAGGTGGCCGGCGCGGCCACGGTTTACACCGATGTGGACGGCCGCTTTGTGTTCGACCTGGCGCCGGGGACCCATGAAATCAAGGTCGCGATGGACGGGTACGAGACCCGCATCATCAAGGTCGAGGTGGCGCCGGGCTCACGCGTGATCGACGTCAACGTCGGCTTGCAGATGAGCCGGTTTGCGGAGACGGTCACGGTCACCGCCGACGCCTTCCTGGGCGCCGTCACCTCGTCAACCGAAGCGCAGATGGTGGAGCGCAAGGCCGCGCCGGTGATCACCGACAACCTGGGCTCGCAGGAAATGAAGAAGAACGCCGACACCGATGCCGCCGCCGCCATGTCGCGCGTCACCGGCCTGTCGGTCGTCGACAACCAGTATGTCTTCGTCCGCGGCCTGGGCGAGCGCTACAGCAACACGACGCTGTCAGGGTCGACCTTGCCCACCACCGAGCCCGACAAGAAGGTCGTCCCGCTCGACCTCTTCCCGGCCGGTCTCCTCGACAGCGTGCAGGTCAGCAAGTCGTACTCGCCGGATCGGTCGGCGGAATTTGCCGGCGGCCTGGTGCAGATCAACCCGATCAAGTTTCCCAGCCGCGCCGTGCTGTCGTTCAGCTACGGCCTCAGTGGCTACTCGACCGCGACCGGCAAGTCGGTGCCGTTCAGCCCGCTCGATGGTCGCGACAAGCTGGGATTCGACAACGGGCTGCGGGCGTTGCCGAGCGGCATTCCCGACAACAAGATCGTCCGTCGCGGCATCTACACCCCTGAGGTCGGCTACACGCCGGAACAGATCACCGAATACGGCCGGCAGCTGGGGAACACGTGGAGTCCGGTGGCGGCGGATGGCGCGCCCGGCCAGAACTGGGGGACGGTGTTCGGCAACCGCTTCGGCAAGTTCGGCGTCGTCGCCAGCTACACGCAGTCGTACAAGGAGCAGCACGTCGAGGAAGAGCGGGCGTTTTACCGTATTGGCGACGACGACCAGCTCGAGGCGGTCAGCGATTACGACATGAAGTACGGCACCCAGCGCGCCCAGATTGGCGCGGTCGCCAACTTCGCCTACCAGATGAACTCCAACAACCGCATTTCGTTGGAGAACTTCTACAGCCACAGCGGCAAGGACGAGGGCCGCACCTTCGAGGGGCCCAACACCGAGAACGTCTTCTACTACCGCAACAGCAGGCTTTCGTTCGTCGAAGAAGGGCTGCTGTCGACGGCCCTGACCGGCGACCACTTCTTCCCGGGCGCGTCCAACAGCCGCATCGACTGGCGGGTGAACCTGGCGCGTGCCAACCGCGACGAGCCGGACCTGCGCGAGACGCTGTATCAGCAGCCGTTCCTGGCCGGGACCCTGCAGCCGAACCCGGCGGTCGCCCCGGTGCTGGCCGACGAATCGCAGAGCGGCTTCCGCCTGTTCCAGGAATTGGATGACGAGACGCTGGACCTGGCCGTCAACTACGCCGCGTTCAAGACGGCCGGCGCGCGGCCGACGCAGTTCAAGTTCGGCGTGAACTACGTCGAGCGCACCCGCGACTTCGCCTCACGGCGGTTCCGCTTCATCCCGATCGTGGCCACCAAGGACGGCGCGGCGCCGATCAACCTGACGCAGGCGCCCGAGGCGCTGTACGCCTCGAACAACATCGGCACGGCGTTCCGCTTCAACGAGGAAACCCGCCCGGTCGATGCCTACGACGGCGAACAGGCGACCATTGCCGGCTACGGCATGCTCGACATGACGCTCTCGGCGCGCAGCCGCCTGATCGCCGGCGCCCGGGTGGAGAACTTCGAGCAGACCGTGAACACGTTCGACCCGTTCGGTCTGTTCGAGCGCACCATCACCGCCGAGAACAAGAACACCGACATCTTCCCGTCGGTCAACTTCGTGCAGTCGGTCGGCGCCAGGCAGAATATCCGGCTGGGCTACAGCACGACGGTCAACCGCCCGGAATTCCGCGAGCTGGCCGAGTTCGAGTTCACCGACGTGGTCGGCAGCCGCGCCACCCGCGGCAACCCCGATCTCGAGCGCGCGCTGATTCAGAACGTCGACGCCCGCTGGGAACTGTTCCCGGGCGGCCGCAGCATCGTGTCGGCGAGCACGTTCTTCAAGTACTTCGACCAGCCGATCGAACGCGTGGTGATCGCCTCGGCCAACCCGATCACCACCTACCAGAATGCCGACAAGGCGCGCAATTTCGGCGTCGAGTTCGAGACCGCCCTCGAACTGGGGGGCGGCTTCTTCGTCAACGCCAACTACACGTGGGTGGACTCGAAGATCACGCTGTTGCCCGAGCAGCAGTCGGTGCAGACCTCGCAGGAGCGAGCGCTCGCCGGCCAGTCGAAGAACCTCTACAACATCACCGGCGAGTGGGCCCGCGGCGGCTTCTCGGGGCGAGTCCTGCTCAACTACGTCGGGGATCGCATTGCCGACGTCGGCGCCAACCAGGCGCCGGACATTGTCGAGCAGGGACGCCAGACCGTTGACCTGGTGTTCGTGCAGCGCTTCGGTTCGCGCTACAACCTGCGCTTCAGTGTCGAGAACCTGACGGACCCGGAAATTCTCTTCACCCAGGGCAGCGCGCGCCAGCGCTCCTACAAGTTCGGACAGACCTACGGGTTCTCGTTCGGCGTGGATGTGTTCTAAGCCATGGCCAACGCACAGCGGAGAAGCATGATCATGAAGCAGATGTCTTACAGGCTGTTCGGACTCGCCGTGGTGATGGCGATGGTGGCCGGCGGCGTCGCACCGGTCTCGACGCAGACCACGGTGCCCGGCATCGACAAGCCGGTAATCGTCGTCACGGGCGAGATCACCACCACCGTGAACTGGACCAGCAACTACTATTACGTCCTGCGCGGCGCGGTGTTCATCAAGGACGGCGCGACGCTCAACATCGCCGCCGGCACGAAAGTGATTGGCGAGGCCGGCAGCGTCGGCACGCTGATCGTGCTGCGGGGCGGGCGGCTCAACGCGATTGGCACCCGCACGGCGCCGATCGTCTTCACCAGCGACCAGGCCGTGGGCAACCGCGCCCGTGGCGACTGGGGCGGCCTCATCATCAACGGCCGCGCGCCGGTCAACCTCGAAGGCGGCGAGGGCGCCGGTGAAGGCGATACCGGCGTTTACGGCGGTACCAACCCCAACGACAACAGCGGGATCCTGCGCTACGTGCGCGTCGAGTTCGCCGGTGTCGAGTTCAGCCCGGACAACGAACTGAACGGCGTGGCGTTCCAGGGAGTGGGCCGCGGCGGTACGTATGAGTACATCCAGGTCCACATGAACCGCGACGATGCGTTCGAATGGTTCGGCGGCACGGCGGATATCAAGTATGCCGTCGCCTCCAACGCCGCCGACGACAACTTCGACTGGACGTTCGGCTGGTCGGGCCGGGCCCAGTTCCTGGTCGTGACCCAACGCGGCGATGATGCCGACAACGGGATTGAGGCCGACAACAACGAGTTCAACAACAACTTGCTGCCGCGGTCGAATCCCCAGGTTTACAACATCACCATGTGCGGCGACCCTGACCGCAATGAAGGGCCAGAAGGCCCGCGCGCTGGCAACTTGCGCCGAGGGACGGCGTTCACCATCCGCAACTTCCTGATCACCGGCTTCAAGACCGTGGGCTTCCAAATCAGTGACGCCTCGACGAGCGCGCAGGTGGACAACGGGACATCGCAGATGGGCGCGGGCGTCGCCTGGGGCATGCCCACCAACATGCACGCCAGTGTCGCGACCTACATCACCAGCGGCCGCTTCCCGAACATCCGCACCGGCGTCACCGATGCGGAGGTCGGCGTGTCGACGGCGGCTTGCTCAAACCACGAGAACCCGAACTTCCAGCCGAGCGGCGTGGCCACCCTCGCCGGTGGCCAGCTCGCCCCGATTCAGCCGCCCAACGACGGTTTCTTCGAGGCCGTGACGTTCATCGGCGCGGTGGCGCCGGCGCCGGCCGACAACTGGATGAGCGGCTGGACGTCGTTCCCGCAGCGCTAAGATAGTCTTCGTGAAGGCATTCCGCGGGCTGGGTGCATTGGTCATCGCCATGGCGATGGCCGGCTGCACCCAGCCGACCTCTCCCTCCAACAAGGCCCCGCTGTCCCAGACGTTCGACACGCCGGAAGCGCTGGCCCAGGCCGTCCTCGCCAAGCTGGCGAGCAAGGACGTGCCGGGGCTTCGGTCCCTTGCGCTTTCCGAGCAGGAATTCAAGGACCACGTCTGGCCCGAGCTCGATACCAGCCGGCCCGAGCGGAACGTCCCTTTCGAGTACGCCTGGGGGCAGTTGAAGCAGCGCAGCGATGGGTCGCTCGACAGCGTCGTCAGTCGCTATGCCGGCCGGTCACTGAAGTTCGTTCGCACGAGCTTTCGTGGCGAAACCACGCAGTACAAGTCCTTTGCCGTGATGCGGGAGAGCGAGGTGGTTGCCGCGGATGAGACCGGCAAGGAGCTGGTGCTGCAGTTGTTCGGTTCCGCAATGGTCAAGGACGGCCGCTACAAGATCTTCTCGTTCGTGGTCGACTGAGGTCGCGTCGCCAAAATAGATCGCGGAGCGCAGGCAGGGACGTCCCAGGCGCGCTCGCGCCGATTCCGGCCCCGATTAGCGGCATCCGCACGATGTAACGGCAATGTAACATTCGTGTGACATAATTCCGGGGTGCGCTTCCGCCTAATCCCCCGCGAAGAGAAGTTTTTCGGCGATTTCATTGCCCTGGCCGACAAGATTGTGACCGGGGCCACGCTGTTGGAACGGATGCTGGCATCCGATCCCCCGGCCTGGGACGTCGCGCTGCAGATCAAGGTCGTCGAGAGCGAGTGCGACACGATCACCCACGGCATCATCCAGCGCCTCAACTCCACCTTCGTCACCCCCATTGACCGCGAAGACATTCACACGCTGGCCAAGTCGCTGGACGACGTGATGGATGCCATCGACGCGGCGGCGACCGTGACCCGCCGCTACCGCATGGCGTCGCTGCGTTACGGGGCCCGCGAACTGGCCTCGCTGACGTGGCAGTCGGCGATGCAGGTCAAGGTCGCCGTCGAAGCACTCGAGCGCAAGACCGGGGTGCACGACCTCGCGGTCGAAGTGAACCGCCTCGAGAACGCCGCCGACGACGTGCACGACGAGGCGTTGCGCCGGCTGTTCGAAGAAGAGAAGGACGCGATCACGCTCATCAAGTGGAAGGAAGTGCTCGACCTGCTCGAGGAAGCCACCGACCGCTGCGAAGACTGCGCCAACGTGCTCGAAAGCGTCGTCGTCAAGCACGGGTAGCGCGCCGTGGAGTCCCAACTCGCGATCGTTGTCCTGGTCATCGCCGTCGCGCTGATTTTCGACT
>SXGQ01043513.1_pt1 | contig 10048 bp, 11 predicted proteins | sample 3178371 | NCBI WGS metagenome assembly SXGQ01 (sample SAMN11356859, study PRJNA531348) | freshwater metagenome | isolation source: freshwater sample F1-20 | place: China: Fuxian Lake, Yuxi | collected 2017-12-25 | reverse complement strand
GCCACCTAGACGCGCGAAGATCGAGATGAGCGATGAACCGAAGGCCAGACCGATCAGTGGCTTCAGCACGTGGTGCAGGTCGGTGATCTTGCCAGCGCTTCCTACTAGAAACATGTAGTAGCCCGCCACGCCAAGAAGGCCCAGGCCCACCACCAGCATGCCGGTGATGGCGCCGCCGCGAAAGGCACCGTCCAGGGCGGGGCCGATGCCGCGGGTGGCTGCCTGGGCCGTGCGTACATTGGCACGCACCGACACGTTCATACCGATAAAGCCGCAGGCGCCGGATAGAACCGCGCCGACCACAAAGCCGGTGGCGGTCAGGCCGTCCAGGAAAACACCGATCAGCACCGCCAGCACAACGCCCACGATGGAGATGGTTTTGTATTGACGCGCCAGGTAGGCGGCCGCACCGGTCTGGATGGCGGCTGCTATTTCCTGCATGCGCGCATTTCCGGCGTCTTGAGAGAGGATCCAGCTGCGGGCCCAGACGCCGTACACCACGGCGATAAGTCCACAGGCGAGCGCCAAAATGAGCGCTGAGTTGCCAACCATAGCTATTCTCCAGTTGTTTTGTCTTAAAGGTTCGGTTGCAAGGCTGGGGCGAACACCGCCTTGCGTTGCTTCCTCAACCCCAGCACTGTCTGGTGTCAATTGGCCAACACAGAGAATTTAACGCGAAAAGATGAGCGTTCATGGTTCGCGTAAGGCCGGCATCAGTAAAATGAGGGTAAATACTAGTTAAACAGCGGTCAGCCTGCTTGACCGTGACCCCTTCATCATTTCAACCAGCTTGTTTACCAAGATTACCGAGAACCCATGTCCTTATCCAAAGTCACCCCCGGCAAAAATGCACCCGACACTTTCAATGTGATCATTGAAATCCCCATGAACGCGGATCCGGTGAAGTACGAAGTCGACAAAGAGTCCGGCGCGATTTTTGTAGACCGCTTCATGAGCACGTCCATGCACTACCCGACCAACTACGGTTACGTGCCGCAGACTATCAGCGGTGACGGCGACCCGGTGGACGTGCTGGTGATCACGCCGGTACCCTTGATCCCCGGTGTGGTGGTGACTTGCCGCCCCATCGGTATTTTGAAGATGACCGACGAAGCCGGTGAAGACGGCAAGGTGCTGGCGGTGCCCACTGACAAAATTTTGTCGATCTACACCCAGTGGCAAAAGCCCGAAGACCTGAACCCGCTGCGCCTGAAAACCATTGCCCACTTCTTTGAGCATTACAAAGACCTGGAAGAGGGTAAGCGGGTCAAAATCAATGGCTGGGAAGGCCCAGAGTCGGCTAAAAAAGAAATCACAGACGGCATCACCAACTACCGGAATTCGCTCAAGGGCTGATGTTGGCGGGCTGACACACACTTTTTCTACGCAAAGGTTTTGTATGCCGATACCTTGGCTGACAGTGCTTCAAAGCGTGCCCTGGTCTGATGTGGTGCGTAACGCGCCCAAAGTGGCTGCAGGCGCCAAAAAACTGTGGGACAACGTCGCCCATAAGGGGGCCGCTGCGCAAGATCCCGCTGACACAACATCGACAGTTGAAGCCGAGCCTACATTGCTCAGTTTGAGGGCCGATGTCATGGCTTTGCGGGCCGCCAGCATGCGTTTGCAGCAGCAGTTGGCCGAATCTTCGGCCCTGGTGTCCGAGTTGGCAGAGCAAAACACGCAATTGATTGCGGGCATGGATGCATTGCGCCGCAAGCAAAAGCGCATGCTGTGGGCCTTGTTGGTCGTCGCGGCCGTGGCGCTGGTTGCCCTGCGGCTTGCATTTGCCTGAATGGCGACTCAGCTGGCTGTCGGCTTGAAAGGGTTGCGCCGCTCCAGCTCCTGCATGTAGCCGGCGATACCTTCTTGCTCGCGAGCTAGAAAGCGCTCAACAGCATCGGCAAAAGAGGGATGTGCCAACCAGTGGGCGCTGGTGGTCTTGACGGGTAACAAGGCCCTGGCCATTTTGTGTTCGCCCTGAGCGCCGCCCTCAAAGCTGTCAAAACCATTCGCGATACACCACTGCAAGGGCTGGTAATAGCAGGCCTCAAAGTGCAGGCAGTCGACCCGCTCCAATGCACCCCAGTAACGCCCGTAAGCGGTTTTTTGACCGTTTTTCCCCCCTGAGCTTAGCGCAATCAGACTGCAGGCCATTGGCCGGCCCTCGCGCTCAGCCACAAACATCAGCCAGTTTTCCGGCATGTGCATTGCCATCAGCTCAAAGAAGTTGCGGCTGAGATAGGGCGCGTTGCCATGCTCGAGGTAAGTGCGCTCGTAGCAGCGGTAAAAAAAATCCCAATCCGCCGGGGTGATGTCCGCAGCGCGTTTTGTGCTGAAAACTACGCCCGCCTCAGACACCTTGCGTCTTTCCTGGCGGATTTTTTTCCGCTTTTCCTGATTCAGCGAACCCAAAAAATCCTCAAAATCTTTGAATCGAGTGTGCGTGGGGGGCAGCGCAGTACGCGCAGCGACAAGCGTGGGGGCCACAGTCTGCAGCGGCGGGCCGCCCCTAGCCAAGACAGCCCCCTCGGGGGGCAGCGCAGTACGCGCAGCGACAAGCGTGGGGGCCATATTCTTCCAATGGAATTGAACGGTATGGCGCAGCATCAGGCCTGCTTCAGCGCAGGCGGCAATATCGGCGTCGTTACCAAACAACAAATGCAGCGATGACAGCTTCTCGCTTTCGCACCATGCCATCAGTGCCTTGACCAGCAGCACCCGAGCGGTGGCGTCTTCGGCCAGCAGCCGCGGGCCTGGCACCGGTGTGAAGGGTGTCGCCACCAAAGCCTTGGGGTAATAGGCCAGGCCATGCTGCTGGTAGGCGTTGGCCCAGGCCCAGTCAAAAACGTATTCGCCGTAAGAGTGCGACTTCAGGTAAAGAGCACACGCGGCCACCAGCCGGGTGCCGTCGTAAAGCGCCATAAAACGTGGCGTCCAGCCGGTGTCCGGAACGGCGCTGCCACTGGCTTGCATGGCCGCCAGATACTCATGGCGCATGAAAGGATTGAGTGCCCCGGCAGGGTCTTGTCGTGCCAGCAATTCGTTCCATTGAAGGCCATCCATTGCTTGTGGGCTGTCCAGCACCCAAATGACATAATCGTCTGGCTTGTTTTTCAATGTCGATTTCCCGTTTATTGCCTGAATGATGGATTGTCTTTTGTCTGAGCCCCGCTCACCGAACAGTTGCCCATGCTACTGAAAATTTGTGTTGCCCAGCTTAACTACTGTGTCGGCGACATGGCTGGCAATGCCCGCAAGATCATTGACGCCGCGCGCAAGGCTTATGCCGGCGGTGCCCGACTGGTGCTCACGCCCGAGCTGGCGATTTGCGGCTATGCCGCTGAAGATCTTTATTTGAGGCCGGCTTTTATTCAGGCGTGTCAGGATGCCGTTGACCTTGTTGCCAAAGAGCTAGCCGGTTTGCCGGGCTTGAGTGTGGTGATTGGATGCCCGGCCCAGGTGGATGGCGGCCCCGGCCTGCGTACGCACAGCGTCTCCCTGCCGCGGCTTTATAACGCGGCTTATGTGCTGCAAAACGGGCTGCGCGTGCACACCTACGCCAAGCAGGAACTGCCCAATTACCAGGTCTTTGATGAGCGACGTTATTTCACGCCGGGGCAGGGCGCTTGCGTTTTTCATGTGGGTCAGGGCGAGGAACGCGTGGCCCTTGGTGTGTTGATTTGCGAGGACGCCTGGTTTGAAGCGCCTGCCCAGCAGGCTAAAGCCGCGGGCGCCGAGCTGCTGGTGGTGATCAATGCCTCGCCATTTCACCTGGGCAAGGGCGATGAACGCGAGGCGATGATGCAAAGCCGCGCCAAGTACTGTGGTTTACCGCTGGTCTTTGCGCATCTGGTCGGTGGACAGGATGAAGTGGTTTTTGAGGGGCGTTCGTTCGCCGTTCAGGCAGACGGCGCTCTGGCTGGACGCGCGCTCAGTTTTGAAGAGTCACTCTTTGCAGTGGACGTTTTGCGCAATCCAGGCGCTGGTCTGTATCTGGCGGCTGCGTGCGCGCCTACCCGAAGTTTGGAAGCCGATCTGTGGGACGCGCTGGTGTTGGGCGTGCGCGATTACCTGGGGAAAAATAATTTTCCGGGGGCAATTTTGGGCTTGTCTGGCGGCATTGACTCAGCCTTGGTGCTGGCTGTGGCGGTCGACGCCTTGGGTGCAGACAAGGTTCGTGCAGTGATGATGCCTTCTGCTTATACGGCCGATATGTCATGGCTGGACGCCCGCGAGATGGCTGCTCGCATGAAGGTGCGTTATGACGAGCTGTCGATTGAGCCGCAGGTCGAAGCGTTCAAGGCATCTCTGGCCGGTGAGTTCCGCGGGTTGGCAGAAAACACAGCCGAAGAAAATATTCAGGCCCGCATCCGTGGGGTTTTTCTGATGGCTTTGTCCAACAAGTTCGGCTCTATTGTGCTGACAACCGGCAACAAAAGCGAGATGGCCACGGGCTATTGCACGCTTTACGGTGACATGGCAGGCGGCTTTGCCGTCATCAAGGATTTGCTCAAGACCACGGTTTTCAAGCTGGCGCGCTGGCGTAACGAAAATGATCCCTACGGCAAGGGACAAAATCCGATACCTGAGCGAATCATCACGCGAGCGCCCAGCGCCGAGTTGCGCGCCGATCAAACCGACCAGGACAGCTTGCCACCCTACGAGGTCTTGGATGCTATTTTGCAGCGCTACATGGAAAACGATGAGAGCATTGAATCTATAGTGGCTGCAGGCTTTGATGCGGCACTGGTCGATCGCATCACTCGGCTGATCAAGCTCAATGAATACAAACGCCGCCAGTCGCCCATTGGCATCCGGGTTAGTCACCGCAGCTTCGGTAAAGATTGGCGCTATCCTGTGACCAACCAATTCCGGGCGTAAGCTGTTGACTTCAATACATTGGCAGCACTGATAATTCTTATCGAATCAACCTACGGAGTAGACCTGTGAAACAAATTACCGCTGTGATCAAGCCTTTCAAGCTCGAAGAAGTCCGCGAAGCACTCGGAGACTGTGGTGTGACCGGCCTGACAGTCACAGAAGTCAAGGGCTTTGGCCGCCAAAAGGGGCATACCGAGCTTTACCGGGGTGCTGAATACGTGGTCGATTTCTTGCCGAAGGTCAAAGTCGAAGTGGTGGTGAAGACTGAGGATGTAGACCGCTGCGTCGACGCCATCGTGCGCGCAGCGCGTACCGGCAAGATCGGTGACGGTAAGATTTTGATCACAGCCGTTGAGCGTGTGGTCCGCATCCGAACCGGGGAAGAGGACGAGTCGGCTGTTTAAATCTGATCAAGGTCAAGCTTGCTAGGCGCCAAGCCCGCCTCTGTTACCAGAGACTTCAGCAGCAATTCTGTATTTGTGCCACTGCGTATCAGTTGCATTTGTTCGGCGTTCATAAAGCCCTGCTGCACCGAAGTCGATAAAAAAGCCAGCAGGTTGTCGTAGTAGCCCTGGATGTTGAGCAGGCCGACCGGTTTATCGTGGTAGCCGAGTTGCCGCCAGGTCCAGACTTCAAAAAATTCTTCAAACGTGCCAATGCCGCCGGGCATTGCCAAAAAAGCATCTGCACGCTCGGCCATCAAGCTTTTGCGTTCGTGCATGTTTTCAACCACATGCAATTCGCTGCAACCAGAGTGCGCCCATTCTTTTTCGACCAGCGCCTTGGGTATCACACCAACCACACGGCCGCCGGCTTGCAAGCAGGCGTCTGCCATCATGCCCATCAGACCGTTGTGTCCACCGCCGTAAACCAGTTGACCCTTGTTTTGTGCAATCCACAGGCCGACCTCGCGGGCTGCCTCCGCAAAGGCAGGCTCGGTACCCGGCCGTGAGCCGCAATACACGCAAATTGAAAATGCAGGACTCATGCCGCGAATCGGTGGTAAGCGGCGGCGGACCAGATCCCGATGCTCAGGGTCAGGCTGAGTAATACGGCGGCGCTGCCAATGTCCTTGGCACGCTTTGAGAGGTCGTGCCACTCAGGGCCGATGCGGTCGATGGCGCTTTCGACCGCGGTGTTGAGTAGCTCGACGACCATGACCGCCACAACGCTGGCGATAAGTAGGGCGATTTCAACCCAGCCTTGACCCAGCCAAAAGGCGGCGGGCACCAAAATGATGGCTGCCATAGCCTCTTGCCTGAAGGCAATTTCACTCCATCCAGCGCGCAGGCCGGCCACCGAAAACTGAGCGGCATGCCACATGCGCGACAGGCCTCGACGCTGCTTTTGAGGGTTGACGGGCTCGGTACTCATTGAGTTTCAGACAGGTTTGACCGGTTTTTGATGAAAGCTGACAAGGCGCGTGCCTGCCAAAGCGTCATGCAAGAACTGTCGCTTGGGGTGCAGGCGTGAAAGAAGAGCCCAAAAAATGATCCAGCCTGCAGCTAGAAAAAGCGAATAGCGAACTTCGATGTTGAAAATCCAGCTGGCAGCCAGTGGCGGCAGAAACCACAACCAGCTCAGTATGTAGCGCCAGAGTGCGCGCTGCTGGCTCAGTGCGCAGCCTTTCAGGTCGGTCACGCGGATGTGCCAGGTTTTCATGGCCAGGGTTTGTCCATGTGACCAGAACCAAACGAAGTAAATACCAAAAACCACAAACAAAAAAAATTGCTGGCTGTGGCGGTTGTCTAACGCATGGCGCGTCTGTGTCAGGGTGCTGAACAGGTAGTCAGCAATGAACATCACACCAAAAATCAGCATGCCTTCGTAGAGCCAACAGGCCATACGTCTGCGCAAGGAAGGGGTTTGAGGCTCGTCAATCATGGCTTGTAGTCAATCGCACCGGTTTGTGGCCTGGCGCAAAGCCGAAGCTGGAAGCCGCTTATTCGGCCTGCAAGACGGGCTGAGAAAGGGGGGCGGCAGGCGGATTGATTTTAAGCTTATTAGCGGCTGTTTCAGTGGGGGCCAATTTGGCGAGCTTTTTTTCTGGAACAGGTCGAGCCGGCAGGGCTGCTCCGACGGGTGGTCGTACACCGCCTTCTGCAAGTTTTCGCTTTTCTTCGCTGCTCAGCGATTGGTAAGCCTGCCATTTGGCTTGCTTTTCTTGGGTACTGAGTTGTTTGGACAGCTCCTGGGTGCTGGCAAAGTTCAGTCTGGCCTCGGCCCGAGCGCGCGGGCTGAGAGCCGCCCATTCTGACATCCGGCTGTGCATTTTGGCTTTGTCATCAGCGCTCAGAGACGGATAGTTCAGTGAGATTTCTAGCCATTTGCGTTTTTGGCCATTGCTCAGGGATGCCCAGCTTTTAGCCAGAGGCTGCAAAGCCAGTTGCTGGGCCGGAGTGAGCAAGGCCCACTCCTGTTTGGCTGATGGTGCACTGGCTTGTTTGTTCGGAGCAGATTTCACAACCGGAGCAACTGGGTTGCTGTCCTGGGCCAGGGCCGGCAAAGCAGATGCGGCCAATAGGCTCAGAAGTACCCAGAAAGTGATTCGCCAAGCCTGACGAAGCATTGGCAGACGGCCCGGAATCAGGGACATTTGTGCGGTTCGGCTTAAAGGTCAGTTTTAAGGAACTGCAGGAAGCCAGGATCTGAAAAAGCGGCTGGTGGCAGTTCGTCGGTGAGCAAGGCGACATCAACTTCTGCCAATTCCCGGGCGCGATCCTCGTTTTGAATTGAGTTGATGAAAAGCAAGCCCGCCACCAGCGCCAGCAGCGGCAGGACAGAACCGATGCGACCTAGCCAGCCCAGGCCATCGTCACCGCCCCAAGTCAGTGCATTGCCGTTGGCAGTTGTTGCGTAGGCAAAACCTGGTTTGGCCAATTTGCGCTTAGACAAGGCCTGAAAACGCGAGACCCGCAAGCGCTCCGAAACATGATGCGGCAGCTCGTTGGCGCTCAGAGTGAGGTATGAGGCGAGCTTGTGACCCTGGCGGTCTTGCAAAATATCTGCACGGTGGCGTATTGAATTGGTCATAGTTTGATTCCTTTGGCGCCTAAGGATTTGCTGAGCGCGTGAACCGCTCTGGAGCAGTGAGTTTTAACACTTCCTTCTGAACAGCCCATGGCAGCAGCTGTTTCCGCGACGTCCATCTCCTCCCAGTAACGCATCAGAAAGGCTTCCCGTTGACGTCCGGGCAATGCCTCAATGTGTAATTCGATCTCATGCATGATCTGTGCCCGTTCGGTGGCATCTTGCGCGCTTTCTGTGCCTTCGGAGTCCACCAGGCTCTCCAACGTGCCTAAAAAGTCAAATTCACCCTCTTCACCAGACGAGTCAAAGTCATTGATGTTCGTGAAGAGAGCATTTCGGGTTTTGCGTCGGCGAAACCAGTCGAGCGTGGCGTTAGACAAAATACGTTGAAACAACATGGGCAGTTCGCCGACAGGTTTGTCGCCGTAATGCTGAGCCAGCTTCATCATGCTGTCTTGAACGATGTCGAGCGCCGCCTCTTCTTCACGGACGTGGTACATGCTGCGTTTGAAAGCACGTTTTTCAACGCTTTTCAAGAAGTCGGAAAGTTCTTGTTCAGTAGCCAACGGTGATGGATTCCGGTTGTCCCAATGTTGTTCTTATCTTTGGCGGATGAGCGGCTGGATTCCGTAACTTGGTGTCGGGAAATTATGTCACCTGCTCCCGATTTAACAGGGCGATGCCTAAACTTTAGTCAGCCCGTGTTCTGATAATGTCATAATAGCTCCTGCAATTTAAAAGGCAAACGGGTCATGACTCGGCGGAATATGAATCTGCTTATGGTTTTGGCCTCAAGTCTCAACGCTGTTTCAAAAGAACGGGCGAAGAGGCACCCAAGTTATTTCGTTAGAGAAATTCACAAAGGTTCATCATGGAAATCACCAAAGCGGAAATCGCATCCGCTGCTGCTGTTTCGCAGCCATCCCTAGACAAAAATCCTGATTTGATGGGCGCCGAGATCCTGGTGCGATCCCTTCAAAACGAAAATGTACAGCACGTCTGGGGCTATCCCGGCGGCGCCGTCTTGTACATCTACGACGCACTTTACAAGCAAGACACCATTCAGCATGTGCTGGTGCGCCATGAGCAGGCCGCAGTTCACGCCGCTGACGGCTATGCGCGTGCTACCGGTGAAGTCGGCGTGGCCCTGGTGACATCTGGCCCTGGCGTGACCAACGCCGTGACCGGCATTGCGACCGCCTACATGGACAGCATCCCTATGGTCATCATCACCGGTCAGGTGCCCACGCATGCGATTGGTCTTGACGCTTTCCAGGAATGCGACACCGTGGGTATCACACGCCCCATCGTCAAACACAACTTTCTGGTCAAGGATGTTCGTGACTTGGCCGTAACGATCAAGAAAGCCTTTCATATCGCCCGCTCCGGACGCCCCGGCCCGGTGGTTGTCGATATTCCCAAAGACGTTTCCTTCAAAAAATGCGCTTTCCATTACCCCGAAACTGTGGAAATGCGCAGCTACAACCCGGTGCGCAAAGGCCATAGCGGCCAAATCCGCAAAGCCCTGCAGTTGCTAATGACGGCCAAGCGCCCTTATATCTACACAGGTGGCGGTGTGTTGCTCAGCAACGCCTATCAGGAGCTTCGGACTCTGGTGGACATGCTGGGCTATCCCTGCACCAACACCCTGATGGGTTTGGGCGCTTACCCGGCCAGTGACACTAAGTTTCTGGGCATGCTGGGCATGCATGGCACGGTGGAGGCTAACAATGCCATGCAAAACTGCGATGTGTTGCTGGCCGTGGGTGCGCGTTTTGACGACCGCGTGATCGGCAATCCCAAGCACTTTGCGCAAAACGAACGCAAGATCATTCACATTGACATCGACCCATCAAGTATCTCCAAGCGGGTGAAGGTGGACATACCCATCGTTGGTGATGTCAAAGATGTGCTCGTCGAGCTGATTGCCATGATCAAAGAGTCCGGCCTCAAGCCTGACACTCATGCGCTGGGTGGCTGGTGGGACACGATAGATGGCTGGCGCAAACGCGACTGCATGAAGTACAGCATGGGTGACGGCAGCGTCATCAAGCCGCAGTACGTGATTGAGACGCTGTCTGAGATGACCCGGGATGCTGATGCCTACATCACATCAGACGTGGGTCAGCATCAGATG
>SXGQ01628817.1_pt1 | contig 10050 bp, 4 predicted proteins | sample 3178371 | NCBI WGS metagenome assembly SXGQ01 (sample SAMN11356859, study PRJNA531348) | freshwater metagenome | isolation source: freshwater sample F1-20 | place: China: Fuxian Lake, Yuxi | collected 2017-12-25 | reverse complement strand
TCCATGTCGGCTTCAGCCAAGGCCGATGGTGATGACGCGTTACGCAACAAATTATCTAATTGATCGAGTTCACCAAGCTCTTGCATTGACTGCATCGCCTGGCCAAAACCCATCGACTCATCACCGGTGAACTCATGCGATTGACCCCAGCCTTTTTGTGGAAACAATCCCTGTAGTTTTTGTGAAAGTTGATCCATTTGCCAACGTAGATCCATATCTTCTAGAAGTTTTTCGCTAAGTTGACGCATCTGGTCGCGCTGCTCGGGAGTCATTGAATTCAACATCGCTTGGGCATTTGCCATTCGTTGTGCCATGATTTCAAGCAATTCATCCAGCGTCTGCGGATTTTCAGGAAAAAAATCACCGAAATCCTGCATGAACTGCTCGAATTTTGGTTCTTCGCCGCGTTCTCGAGATTCAAGCATCTCGTTTAACGCCGCCATCATGTCTTTCATTCGTTGCATGTCTTGAGGAGTCATTTGTTCAACGGCACCAGACATCTGGTCAAGCATTTGTTGCAGCATTTGCTGGCGAAGTTTTTCGAGGAGCGCCTCGAATCGCTGCTTTGATTCAGACGATTGAAAGTCGTAATGCTCAAGTTCGTTGATTTTGCCTGCAAGGTCACTTGGCAACATGTCAAGACGAAAATTGCGCTCTTGGGCCGACTCTTTGGCGATTTCAGCACGACGTTGATCGCCTGATTTTTCCGCCGCCATAAGTGCATCGGCAATCGCGTGTCGTTCTTCGTCTACGAGATCATCTAGCTCTGCAGCAATTTCGCTATAAACGCCGCCCAAATCACCACGATCTTTTATCGCTTCGCGGCGCTCACGTAAGCGTTGCATCATTTCACGAAGTCCCATTAATTGCTCGCCCCGCTCGTTTCGCATTCCTTCTTGCATCAACCTACGCAGTGCCGCGTTGACATCTCCGTGGTGCAACAGGTCGTCAGTTATTTCGTCAACGATGTTTTGTGCGTCGAATTCAAAACCGCGCTGAGTTCCATCCCAACGCGAATATTTAAAGCGATTAGCCACAAGCGAACGCTAGTACCGAGAGCCGTAGACTGAGAATTCGTATGAGATTTCCTAGAACTTTTATTTTCGTAGACCTTTCTGGGTTTACGAACTATATGGAGACCAATGGTGACCGCAAGGCGACCGCTCTGCTGGCTGAATTTCGTTCCGTAGCCCGAGCAATTGCCTCAGAGCGTGGCGTGCGAATCGACAAGTTTCTTGGTGACGGATTGATGGCCGTGGCTGTCGAGCAAATTGAGGGCGTTACATTTGCCTTAGAACTTGACCGCCGAGCAGAAACTGTTTGCGCGCCACTGAAACTGCGTATCGGAATTGCCACGGGTGACACAATGTTGTTTGAGGGCGACGATTACATTGGCCCAGCACCGAACCTTGCCGCAAGACTTTGTGATAGCGCCGCGGGAGTCGGCGTTTTGATTGCGACCGAACAAATTTTCGACTTACCACAGGGGGTTAAGGCGCAACCCCATGATGCAATCAAACTTCATGGTTTCAATGATCCGATCAATGTCTCGGTGCTTATAGGTCGACCAGTTCTTGCTGAACGCCATGACACCACCGAAATCTGGACGCAGCGGCCAGTTAGCAATTAATTTTTAGCACGATAAACCGCTCGACCGGCAGTCGCATCTTTGTTCAATCGCTTTGAGAGGTGCAAACCTTCAAGCACAAATTCAACCGCACTTGCGATGGCCGCCGGAGATTCATCGCCATTTGTGAGACCATTCACAGAGGTGCGAAGCGCCGGCATTTTTTCGAGGAGTGCAACATAGTCGGTCGAAACAATATCTTCACCAGTTTGCACGACAACACCTTCACTGAATTCTTCTGCGACTGCACGGAGATTTTCTAAATCGCTGTGCTGTTTAAAAACTTGTAGTACTGCCCCGCGTACCAGTTGCTGAAAAATCTGACCTTCGCGACCATCTTCGACAGCATCAATTTCAATTTTTCCTGCGGTTGAGGCAGCGAGCGCATCTAGATCGCTAACTCGCGGAGCCACATCGGTCTCACCAGCATGCAACGCCCTACGAACTGCATTTGCACACAGCAGTTCTTGATTACTCGTGGTTAAGCGAACACTAACGCCGCTGCGTTGATTGACCTGGCTGTTGGAACGAGCGAGATGGCTGATAGTGGCAATGATTTCTTCCATGAACTTTGGCGAGCGAACCTGAACCGAGCCGATGCTGGCTGGGCGCGACTCTTGGCGCACAACTGCGATTTCGGTTTCGATGTCAAGTGGATAATGCGTGCGAATTTGGCTACCAAATCGATCTTTGAGTGGCGTGATGATTCTTCCACGATTTGTGTAGTCATCGGGGTTGGCCGAGGCGACCAACATCACATCAATTGGTAGACGAATTTTGTAACCACGAATTTGAATATCGCGCTCTTCAAGAACATTAAGCAAACCAACTTGAATTCGCTCCGAGAGGTCTGGCAGTTCATTAATCGCAAAAATGCCACGGTTGCAGCGTGGAACTAAACCGTAATGCAAAGTCAACTCATCGCTGAGATAGCGACCCTCGGCAACTTTGATCGGGTCAACTTCGCCAATCAAGTCGGCGATAGATGTATCTGGTGTTGCAAGCTTTTCGCCGTATCGCATGCTTCTATGCACCCATGAAATTGGTGTTGCATCGCCGTGCTGCGCAACTAGTTCACGCGATTGACGCGAAACCGGCGCATACGGGTCGTCGTTGATCTCACTTCCTAAAACAATTGGCATCCACTCGTCAAGCAGAAAAATTAACGAGCGAATGATTCGTGTCTTGGCTTGACCACGCTCACCGAGAAACACGATGTCGTGGCCAGCAAGTAACGCGTTCTCAAGCTGTGGCATGACTGTTTCTTCATAACCAAGAACGCCATCAAATAATTGTTCGCCAGCATTTATCTTGGCAACGGCGTTTTTCCGAATTTCTTCTTTAACTACAACCGATTTCCATCCGGATTTTTTTAATTCGCCAATAGTTCTTGCAAAATTTTCAGGGGTCTTAAGTTCAGTCATAACTTGACGTTAGTTGGATCAAATAGATTTTGGCTAGCCCGAGTTGATAAAAGACGCTCAGGCTTAGTTACTTGCCTGCTTTTGAAGTTGGCGTCTTGGCAGGGGCAGACTTCTTTTTACCTGAACTAGAACTAGCGGTCTTGCTTGTTGAGCCGGCTTCAGTAGCGACTGTCTTTTTTGGTGATGCAGAAACATCACCATTCTTGTCAACGACGACGACTTGGAAAGAGTTTGTGCCACCAGGATTATCAGACACTTTTATCGATGCCGCCGCAGATGCAGGAACAGTACTCACAAGGATTCCGTTGCGGTAGATGTTGACAGTTGCACCGGCTTTAGCCGTAACTTTAAATGTCACGGCGTTGCCAACTGCTTTGGCAGTTGCTGCGGCTGGTGGAGTATTAACCAAAAGCGGTGGCATTGGTTGACCGAGTATCGGCCTATTCAACGGATCGTTATTTGAATTTTGAAATCCGGCCGGAAAACCATTCGGCAGATTGTTTGCAAAACCACCGGGAGCAATTGGCATGGCGCCACCCACTGGTACTGCCGTCAGACCATTTGGAACCGGGATAAAACTATTAACAGGGATCAAAGGTCTAATTGGGATAATCGGCAAAGTCGTAGTCGTAGTTGATCTGCTACTGCCGCCGCCACCGCCGCCACCACTGCTTCCGCCACCACCGCCACTGCTTCCGCCACCGCCACCAGATGAAGGTGGAGCAGTAGTAGTTGTAGTGCCACCACTTGTTGTAAACGAATAATTACTGGTTGTTGCGCCTCGCGAGTCAACAACGGTTGCTGATGCATAGTAAGTGGTGCCGCCGTTAAGTTCTCCGATTTGTGAGATTCCATATCCACCGCCACACGTAGAACCGTTGCCACTGCCACTGGCACGAGCAACGATGTTCGTCAGAGCGGCATTTGTCGCCAAAACACCACTCGTAACATGCCAAGCCACGCAAGAGAAATTGAATTCAACGACACCGTTATCGAGTGTCCAAGAAACTGTGGGACGACTAGGGATCGTCGTCGAAGTAGTAGATGTCGTAGTTGACGTAGTAGAAGTTGTGGTCGTTGCACCAGTTGACGAACCTGCAGGTGGCGAAGCACTCAATAATGAATACGACAGAATATTAGGTGAGTCACTACCTGGCCCGGTAACGACACCGGCGGTAGCAGTTGATGTTATCCATGATGCGACACCCGACACCGAAAGCGACGAATTTGCGCTGAGCGCCAAGGATGCGATACCAGCCACATGTGGCGAAGCCATTGATGTGCCTGAGATTGTATTAGTCGCACTATTTGATGTGTGCCAAGCAGACGTGATATTTGAGCCAGGTGCAAAAACATCAACGCATGAGCCATAATTTGAAAACGAAGATCGAGCATCAGTTGAAGTTGTCGAGCCAACAGTTATCGCTGAAGATTCAGCAGCTGGCGAATAGTTGCATGCATTGGCATTTGAGTTTCCGGCAGCTACCACGAATACAACACCGTCAGCCACGCCTCGAGCAACTGCGAGATCAAGTGCGGCCGAACGAGAACCGCCAAGACTCATGTTGGCAACAGCGGCAACACCACTTTGATGATTTTCAACAACCCAGTCGATACCAGCGATCACACCCGATGTTGAGCCAGAACCACTGCAATCAAGAACACGAACGGCAATAAGTGATGCGCTAGGTGCTACACCATAATTAGAACCAGCGACTGTGCCAGCAACATGAGTACCGTGACCGTTGCAGTCTTGAGACCCGCGACCATCGGAAATTGAGCTGTAACCCGAAGTTACTCGCCCACCGAACTCGCCATGACTAGCCAAAATTCCTGTGTCAATTACATAAACGTTGACTCCAGCGCCGGCGTAGTTTCGCGAGTAGAGACTATTGAGTGGCAAGTTGCGCTGATCAATTCGATCTAAACCCCACGACATTGCGGTGACACCGCCGTCGGGGTTTGCAGCCGGAGTTACAGGGCTAGACGCAGCCGACGCACTTGAAGTGCCTGCTGAATTAGTTGCCGTGACAGTAAAGGTATAAGCAACACCGTTTGTCAAACCATTTACCACACAAGTCAGAGCACCAGTAGTTGTACAAGTCTTAGCACCAGGCGATGAGGTTGCGGTGTAATTAGTAATCGTTGCATTGCCGTCACTTGCAGGTGCAAGCCAATAAAGATTTACCGATGCGTTTCCAGCGCTTGCGCGTACATTTTGCGGAACACCAGGTGCTTGTGGCACGGGTGCCGCTGTGTACTGCCAGTTGAGACGAGTGGCACCTTTTTTACCGCTATAGCCATCAATCGCAATTTGATATGTCGTACCACTTCTGACAGCAACTGTGACACGACTCCATGTGCCGGTTTCACCAGTTGCATCGTCGTTAACTGCAACCATCGTCAAACCATTTACGACAGAACCTGTATAGACGCCGAGCAGTGTGTCAAAGTTGCTGCTTGAAGTTGTCAAAACCAAAGTGCCAGTTTCGGTGGCAACCCACTTGTACCAAATGGATGCGCTCGGTGCATAACCACCATGTGTTGGTTCGCCAGATTCACGAGTAGCAGTGAGTGTCGAACTTTCTACAAAACTATTTGCGCCAGAAATAGCGATAGCGCCAGAGAACGGATCGTTCGAAAGTGCACCAATGGTTGTTATCGGCGTGGTTGCACCGGTGGGCACACCTGTGCCCGCTGAGTTGGTGGCCATAACTCTAAAGATGTGGCTAACACCAACGGCAAGTGTTCGCATTGAAAGAAAAGTTGAAGTACTCACACCGTCAACAAATGTTGTCCATGTCGTGCCGGAGTTTGTTGAATATTGAATTGTGTAGTCGGTGATGAATGCGCCACCATCAGATGTAGGTTCTTCCCAATCAAGATCGACTTGACCGGTGCGTGCGATAACTGTGAGGTTTGTCGGTGCGCCAGGAGCAATTGGCGTCCACGGAGTAGAAGGGTCGGATGGATCCGATGGCAAACCAATGCCAATTGCATTTTGTGCCCGAACTCGAAAAATATGTGCAACGCCATCGGCAAGCGGGCTTACTGTTCGGGCAACATTTCTACATACGCAACCAACAACCCCGGTGTTTCCACTCCAAGTTGTCCATGAAACTCCGTTGTTGACTGAATACTCGATTATGTAATTTGTGATCGGCGAGCCACCGTCAGAAGCCGGCGCCTCCCAGCGAATTGCGACATAGCCAGGCCCAATTTGGGCATCGTCTACACAACAAGGTTGAGATGCGATGCCAGGTGCAGCAACAGCCGACGACGCCGAAACTGCGCTTGTTCCCGCACCATTGACCGCACTGACTCTAAAAATATACGAAGTGCCATTTGTCAGACCGGTGACAGTGATTGAAGTGAGGGCGTTGACATTATCTGTGAAGGTCGACCACGAAGTACCCGAGTTAGTTGAATATTCAATGATGTAGTCGGTCACCGAACTGCCGCCGTCGGTGAGCGGCGCTGTCCACCTGATTGCAATCTGAGTCAGAGAGACTGTTGAAATTAAAACATCTCGAGGAGCGCTGCTCACAGCGACATTCCACGGGGTCGCAGAAATCACACCCGAAGCAGCACCGGTGCCGATTGAGTTAACCGCTTTAACTCGAAACAAATATGAAGTTCCGTTGGTGAGACCCGTGACTGTTGTCAAGAGTGCAGTTGAAACCCCGTCGGCAAAAACCGAGTAAGTAGCGCCTGCATCGCTGGAATACTCGATGACATAATCGGTAATTGCAGAACCACCATTGAGCAATGGCGCACTCCACGCCAAACGAACACTCGTATTCAAAGCAGTTGGCAAAACCGAACCTGGCGCACCTGGAACACCAGTAGTTGCAATCGCGGTTGCTGACGGATCACTGGTTCCGGCGCTGCTGACCGCGCTGATTCTGAACAAATAACTAGTTGCGTTTACTAAACCGGTCACAGTTGCCGAAGTTGCTGCAGATGTGCCGTCGTTGAATGTCAACCAGTTGGTTCCATTGTTGGATGAATACTCAACTAAATAGTCAGTGATTGCGCTTCCGTTGCTAGAGGTTGGCGCGACCCAAGTTAAAACCACCGAAGCGTTGCCACCGATTGCCACTAAATCGCGTGGCACACTCGGCGCAATTGGCACTGGTGCTGACCATGTTGCCTTTGTATAGAGCAACAAGTTCACCGAACCTGAGCCGGCACTAACAACAACATCTGGCGTTGCGAAAGAGATTAACTTTGATCTGACTGCGTCGGGCGACAATGTTGAATCAGCCTCTAACAACAGTGCGGCGGCACCAGCGACATGCGGCGCAGCCATTGAAGTGCCCGAAAGCGAACGAAGTGCATTTGACGATGAAATCCAAGCCGAAGTGATACTTGAGCCAGGTGCAAAAATATCTAGACAAGAGCCGTAATTTGAGTAGCTTGCGCGAGCGTCGACTGAAGTTGTTGCGCCAACTGTAATTGCCAGAGGTTCAGAGGCGGGCGAATATCGACAAGCCAAACTGTTGTTGTTGCCAGCAGCAACAACCATGGTTATGCCGTCGGCGACGGCGTTTGCCACCGCTTGGTTCATTGCAGTTGACACTGATCCACCAAGACTCATATTGGCAACTGCGGGTACACCTGCGATGTGATGTGTGATCATCCAGTTGATTCCGGCGATCACGCCAGAGTATGAGCCACTGCCACGACAGCCAAGCACGCGAACAGGAATGAAAGATACGGACTTCGCAACCCCAGTTGTTGAACCACCGATTGTGCCGGCAACATGCGTGCCATGACCATGGCAATCAGCAGAGCCTCGGCCGTCATTGACTGCGGTATAGCCAGCCGCAACACGACCCGATAGTTGAGTGTGATCGGCGCGAACGCCAGTGTCAATTACATAGGCGTTGACCCCGACTCCGGTAAAGTTGTATGAGTAATTTGAATCAAGGGTCACAATGCGTTGGTCAATGCGATCTAATCCCCATGAAGGCGGGTTTGCTTGGTCACCTTCGACAGATATCAGTTCGTCGGGTTCGATGCTTTCAACCCGAGTGTCTTTTTCAAGTCGCGACTTTTCTGAACTGCTTAACACTGCAACATAACCATTTATCGCCTGAGTGAAAACTTGCAGAACATTTACACCAAGGTCTTGCTCAGCGGATACAAATTGTTGCGCCGGAACATCTGCGCGTAATCTGACAATATAAGAGTTCGGTAACGGCTCACCTGACTGGTTTGTCGTGAGTGGCACAGTTGTACTGGTTGTACTAGTTGAACTAGTGCTAGTGCTAGTGCTCGTACTCGTGCTCGAACTAGTGCTCGTGCTCGAACTAGTGCTCGTGCTCGAACTAGTGCTACTAGTAGTTGAACTTGTCGAGCTAGTAGTGCTAGTAGTTGGCGCTGTAGTTGTGCTTGAAACTGTTGAGGATGTCGCAGCAGTAACGGGAACCGTTGTTGTACTGCTAGTAGTCGAACTTGAAGATGAAGTTGTTGTACTGCTAGTAGTCGAACTTGACGATGAAGTTGTTGAAGTTGTAGTGCTAGATGAACTAGTTGTCGCCTCATCATCAAGGCGAATAACACGGTCGAGTTCAACCACTAATACTTCACGATCTGCCTTGAGTCGACGCACATCGGTTGCATCAAGTTCGGCGACAAAGCCACTCGCCGCGTTGTCATAAACTTGACTAATTGAGTTACCTAGTCGAGCTTCTTTAGAAATTTTGGCTTGCAAGTCTGCATTATCCGAAAACATAACGATGTAATCGTCTGTTGGCGCATCGGCACCAGCAATTGGTGTTGGCAAAAATTGCACACCCAGTGCGCAGATTAGCGAAATTGCAAACCATGCTCGCCATTGCGATCGTGTCACTTTTGCTTGATACATCTATATAAAACCTACCCAAGCCGTGTGGCACTGAACTTTGTACAAGCAAGTTTGAGCAGGCATGCTCAGACGAAACTTTAATCTAAAGTTGACTTGATTAGTCGGGATTAAGATATGTTGGCTACCCATCACCTAAAACCCAATTCCCATACGCACATCATCCAAAAGGAACACAAAATCATGACAATCCGTTTAGGCGATACTGCTCCAGACTTCAAAGCCAACACAACCCAGGGCGAAATCTCATTTCATGAATGGCTAGGCGATTCGTGGGGCGTGCTTTTCAGTCATCCAAAAGACTTCACCCCGGTCTGCACAACCGAATTGGGAGACGTTGCAAAAATCAAACCCGAGTTTGACAAGCGCAATGTCAAAGTCATCGGTCTCTCGGTTGACTCGGTTGAGTCGCACAACAAATGGGAAGCCGACATTGCCGAAACACAAGGCACACCAGTTAATTTTCCAATGATTGGCGACCCAGACCGCAAAGTCAGCAATCTCTACGACATGATCCACCCAAACGCCAATGACACGCTTACCGTACGCAGCGTGTTCATTGTTGGTCCAGATAAAAAAGTAAAACTTTCGATCACCTACCCCGCATCGACTGGTCGCAATTTTGACGAAGTTTTGCGCGTGATCGACTCGTTGCAACTGACTGCAAAGCATAAAGTTGCAACACCAGCAAACTGGAAGAACGGCCAAGACGTGATCATCGGTGGCGCGGTCTCAGACGAAGACGCAAAAAAATTGTTTCCGCAGGGATGGAAAACAGTTAAGAGTTATCTAAGAGTTCTTCCACAGCCAAAGTAAGGATTTGCACCACGGCATAGAATTAGTGACCGTGAACCAGACAACTCAAAAGATAGAACCAGAAAACATTGCGGCGCGCGCCGACTCGGCTTCAAAAATTTATGGCGGCGGCGAGAGCGAAGTTCGTGCCCTCGACAATGTCAGCGTCAGTTTTGAGCGTGGCAAATTTAGCGCGATCATGGGCCCAAGCGGCTCGGGCAAATCAACCCTGATGCACTGCATCGCGGGCCTCGATTCACTGACATCTGGCAGCGTTTTTATTGGCGACACTGATTTGTCGAAACTAAGCGACAAAGAAATAACGAAACTACGCC
>SXGQ01211435.1_pt1 | contig 10050 bp, 10 predicted proteins | sample 3178371 | NCBI WGS metagenome assembly SXGQ01 (sample SAMN11356859, study PRJNA531348) | freshwater metagenome | isolation source: freshwater sample F1-20 | place: China: Fuxian Lake, Yuxi | collected 2017-12-25 | reverse complement strand
TGGGGTGCGCCATGAGGGCACGTCCGAAGGCCACCATTTGCTGCTGACCCCCTGACAAGGTGCCGGCCAGCTGCCAACGGCGCTCCTTGAGGATGGGGAAGAGCTGATAGACACGCTCCATCGTGTCGGCGCGGCGCGAGCGCGCGAGCGCGCGATAGGCGCCGATGTCCAGATTTTCCTCGACGGTCATTTGCCCAAACAGCAGGCGTCCCTCTGGCACGATCGACACGTCTCGATTGCACATCTGGGTAGCGGTCATCCGGGTAACGTCTTCGCCGCGTAGCGCAATGCGACCGGATCGAACCGGTAGTAACCGCATGATGGTGTTAATGAGCGTGGTTTTTCCAGCGCCATTGGGACCCACGACTGACACCAGCTCGCCCTCATCTACATGAAGGCTCAGATCCCAGATCGCAGGCGCATCTCCATACGAAACGTTGATGGATTCAACGCTCAGAAGTCTGGAACTGTCAGCGGCCGGGTTCATGGGGGGTTCCAAGATACGCGCTGATGACCTCGGGATCAGCAATGACTCTGCGCGGATCACCGCTTGAAATGATCTGGCCGTAATTAAGCACGATCAGTCGCTCGCAGAGCTCGAGCACTGCGCGCATGTTGTGTTCGATGAACACAACGGTTGAGCCGCGATTTCGAATCTCCCGCACCAGGGTGATCGCACTATTAATTTCTGACGGCGTGAGACCCGCGAGGACCTCGTCGAGCAGAACAATCTGCGGCGCCGAGGCAAGCGCTCGCGCAAGCTCGAGGAACTTCCGCTGATGCAGATTAAGCTCTGTGGGGAGGGCCCGAGCGCGCTCAGCCAGACCAACGAACTCAAGCCAGTGCATGGCCTGGCGCTCGGCCTGGGCCCTGGAAAGCTGCCGGCCACCAAACATGCCGGCAAGCGTGGCGTTCTCTAAAACCGTCAGCGTGACAAACGGACGAGGGATCTGATAAGTGCGGGCAATGCCTGAGTGCGCGGCCTGATAGGCTGGGAGCGGCACCAGGTCGGTACCGTTAAAAACCACGCTACCTTCTTCTGGCTTGTAGAGGCCGCTGATCACATTGACCATGGTCGACTTGCCAGAGCCGTTTGGGCCGACCAGGCCGAGGATTTCGCCTCGTCGGACCTCCAGGCTGACATCGTTCAGCGCCCGTACACCGGTGAACTGCTTGGTGACATGGTTGACGGAAAGAATCAGGCTGCCGGCCTGGCCCTGACGGGCGATCGGCGGCGGCGATAGCGGCTCCGGAAGGGGTTTCGGGGCAGACTCGCGCTTGCGCCACCAGCGAAGCAGCTGCCCCATAATGCCCTGCGGCATGAACAGAATAACGACGATCAGGATCAGGCCGATGGCTGCACGTCCGGCGACAGCGAAGTCGCCTGCGGTAAACGAATACAGAAGCGCGGTGATTACTGTAGCGCCCACCGCAGGTCCGAACCAGTGGCGGGAACCGCCCAGCACGCTCATCAACACCACGTTGAGCGGCACAACGATGTTGAACACCTCACCGACCGTTACATAGGAGACGAATACCGAGTGGATCCCGCCTGCCACGCCTGCGAAGGCGCATGAAATACCGAATGCGATCAGCTTGTAGCGATAGGTGGGTACCCCTTGAACTTCGGCCACATCTTCATCGTCGTGAATCGCAAAAAGCGCTGACCCCAGGCGACCACAGTAAATCCAGTAGGCCGCCCAGAGCATGACGGCTGCCAGCGCGAGGATGATCAGGTAGAAGCTTCCCGAGGGCGTGGGGCCGATTGCCGGAATCGGCACCGCCGACAAATAAACGCCCGGGCCACCATCGATCGGAGTGTTGAGAATGATCGTGCCGATCACAAACGTGACTGCAAGCGTCAGGAGCCCGAATAGCTCCCCTCGCAAACTTCGGAGTCTGAACACGATAGCGCCGAGCGCTACGCCAAAAACGGCCGCCATCATGCCCGCGACGGGGAGCGTGGCGAGGAAAGGCCAATCAAGTTTGCCCGCCAGCACAGCGGTGGTGTAGATGCCTACGCCGAAAAACGCGCCGTGACCGAACGAGAAATAGCCCGAGTAGCCGGACAAAATGTTCCAGGATGTGGCGAGTACGATCCAGTGCAGCACCAGGTAAAGAAAGGTTTCATAGAAGGCAGGCAGCTTCAATAGCGGTACCGCGGCAAGCAGCGGCAGGATGAGGGCGAAGCCTGCGATCACGCGTCGGTCCATGTCAGACCTTCCCGGGTCGAAGCAGCAACACCGCTATCAACAGCGAGAACGAGACCAGCGGCGCCCAGGCTGGCGCAGTGACAGCCATGGTGGCTGCTTCAGACAAGCCGATCACGATCCCGGCCACCAGAGGACCCAGCGGGTTTCCCAGACCCCCGATCATGACCGCAGAAAACACCACCCCAACCCACGCATAAATTTGCGAAGGGGCCAGCGTGAAGCTAAGCGCGAGGCACGCCCCCGCGACGCCCGCAAACGCAGAGGCCGCACCTGACAACATCAGCGCGAGCATGGGCTCATTGATGCCAAAGGCAGCGGCCATCCGCGGATTTTCGGACATGGCCCGCATGGCCTTGCCAAGCGCGGTATAGCGCAGGAGCGCCCAGGCCGCGAGTGACAACGCAACCGCGATCAGTAGCGTCATCAGTTCGGGTAACGGGAAAAAAAGCTGACCGACCTGAAACTTGACGTCGCTGTAGGAAGACTCGAGCTTTCTATAGTCGGCCGACCAGATCCACTGAATGACGCTTTCGATGATGACGGTCAGACCGAAGGTCACCAGCAGCGAGTTAAACGGCGTGACCTTGAACCGTGCAAAAACCCAGTGCATCGCCATGCCGATCAGGAAGAACCCTGGCACGATGATGACCATGGTGAGGAACGGATCTAGCTTGAAGTGCTCGGACAGTTGGTAAGTGAGGTATGCGCCTAAAAAAGCGAGGGCAAAGTGCGCCAGATTGATCTGGCGCAACATTCCCCAGGACAGGCTCAAACCGAGTCCAAGCAGGCCGTAGAGACCCCCAATGAACAACCCGGACAGCAACGACTGTCCGAGCAGTTCGAAGCTGGGCATCTGCATTGCTCAGGGCGTCCTGAGCGATACGCCAGGTTTGGCGAAGGGCTTTGGCCAGACCACCACCCACTCGCCGTTCTGCACCTGCTTGAGCTTGGTGAGATCGTCGCCGTAATTGTTGACCCCATCAAAACGCATGGAACCCTGGATGGTATTGACAGTGTTTTTCTTGAGCCACGCGCCAAGGGTTTTGTCATCCAGCGATTTGGTGGCGTTGACAGCCGCTTCAAATATTTGCCAGGCGGAGAAGGACGCCGCCGCTTGCGTGTCGACTGACGTGTCTGGCAGCGATGCCTTCGCGGCCCGCTCGTTGAAGATCTTCGAGAACTCAAGAGCCCCAGCGTTTTTCATCATCGGTTCATGCTGCTCGAATATGGTCATGGCGAGCCCGAGGTTGCCATCGGGCGACTTGATCATCGGTCCCGGCGCTGGCAGGAAGTGGAACATGCTGGGCGGCGCGTAATCGATCTTCTTCATGGCGTCGAGCAGCAGCATGCCCTCCAGGGCGATCACCCCTCCCCAGATGAAGTCAGGGCGCGCGGCCTTCAGTCGGCTGGCAATCGCACCGAAGTCACGGTTGCCGAATTCCCACTCCAGCCATAACATCTCTTGGAGGCCGCGCTTCTTCGCTACGTCGCGTGCGCCGACCGACATGAAGTGCACCGACGGAAACTTTGAGGTAACGATCGCAATCGTCTTGGGCGGCTTGGGACCGGCTGCGAGTGCATCGAGCACCATGTTCGGACCCGAAATTTCCGGGGTTGGGCCGGTTGCCCAGGTTGGGAACTGCATGTCGTATTTGGCCAGGCCCGGAATGCCGAAGGTGTGATGAACCAAAATTTTTCCGTAGCGCTGGGCGACGCCCATCGCCGACAGAATATTGGCTGTCGCATAAGGGCCGATCAGCAGATCAACCTTATCCACGGTGACCAGCTGCTCATAGAGCGTGCGCGCAAGATCGGGCTTGGACTGATCATCTTTCAGCACCCATTCCACCGGGCGCCCCAACAGTCCGCCCCGCTTGTTCAACTGCTCAACATAAATTTCACCGGTGAGCTTGTGAATCATGGCGGTGGCCGATAGTGGGCCAGTAAGGGCAAGCGTACCGCCTACGCGAACTGGCGTACCGGACTGCGCAGACGCTGCGCCCGCGAAAGGCATCGACAGCAAAGGTGCGCCGGCAGCGGCGAGAAGTGGCTTAAGTGCCTCTCTACGATTCGTCTTCATGGCTCCTCCGTGGTGATTGAATTTACGTTCGAACGGATATGTACGTGCGCCGCCCGCACGGCACTCGATGATTCAGTGCGCGGCAGCCTGCAGCCGGGCTTCCAGTTCCCGCATGATTCTCTGCCCAGAGACTACCAGCTGCTGTTGGCGATCCGCCAGCGCACCAAATGCCATCTGGCCGTTGCGTTTACGAAACTCGCCGGCGATCATGACCGAATCAATGTTGGCAAGGCTCGCCTGGGTGACCAGCGTGGCAACCGGGTCATGCATGGGCTGCATGTTGAGATCGGTGGCGCGGACCATAATGAGATCGGCCTGCTTGCCAGGGGTGAGCGATCCGATTCGGTCTTGCATTTTAAGCATGCGGGCACCTTCAACCGTGATCCATCCAAGCGCCTCGCGTGCGGTGATCGTGCCGGTGTCTGGCAGCTTGCCGTCGCGGGATTTGGCGCGCGCATTGTCAAAGGCCTTCTGGGACGCGAGTGCCATGCGAGCAACCGTGAACATATCGCCGCTGATGCATGACTCCAGATCAACCCCGAGTGAGGGCTGGGCGCCCAGATCGCGAAGCCGCCCGGTAATTGCAAACCCGTGCCCCTGGAACATTTCGGTTTCCGGCGTGAGAGAGAAGCTGACGCCGCGGTCCAGCATGAACTTCAGCTGCGCGTCGGTCAGATCGTTACCGTGAACGATGTTGTTGTTATCACCCAGCAGACCCGCCTGACCCAGGCGATCCCAGCCGTCGGGCACGCGCGCGGCGGCGCCCGCGCAGTGCATGCTTGCGATGAGACCGAACTCGCGCGCGAGTTGAAAATCGTCTACCGCAACCTCATAAGTGGAGTAGTGGGGTCCCAGGATAGCGAGGCCAAGCGTCATCAACTGATTCTGCGAACTGAATCGCGACTTGAGAAGCCGCTCTACTTCGCTTCGGGGGTGCGGAACTTCCCAGAACGGCTTCTGCCCGGGTTTCGGGTCGGGTTTGGGGGAGCCATGAAAATACACTGCGCGGATCTGCGACTCGGCGAGACCGTCAATCGCCGCATCGGTATGGGCCGGTGTGGGATTGTTATGGCACCAGTCGGCGAGCGTGGTGGTGCCGCAGTTGATCTGGTTTAAGGCCCCTGCGAGCGTGGCGATACGAATGTCCTCGGGCGAAAAAAGCGTCGCGAGACCCGCGTGCATTTTCTTGAAGTATTCGAGGATGGTCCAGTTGGCTGCTACGCCACGCAGCCCGGTCTGCCACGTGTGCATGTGCGCGTTGACCAGACCGGGTGCCACGATCATGCCGCTTGCATTGACCACCTGGGCGCCGGGTGCCGACAAGCGAGACCCAACCGACACGATCTGGTTACCCTCGATGAGCACGTCTCCCTGCGAGAGATCGCCAAGCTCGGGGTCCATCGTGACCAGAAGGCCATCTTGAATCAGCGTTTGTTTCATCTTGAACTCAATGGGATCGGAGCGGAGCAGATATTGGCTCAATTCGCAGCAGGCAGCAAGGACGATTCAGAGCGTCCCAGGACTTGGCGTGTGGTCCTTGTTCGATGGGCTTGCGCTCGTGAACCGGGCAGGCGCTCAGTCGTTTATGAGGGCACGCTCTCGCAGCCAGTCGGTCGTAAGCGAAACAGCCTCGCGCATCAGATCGGGCTGTCCGACGAAATAATGCGTAGCGCCACGAATAACGCGCATCGTTTTGTCCGAACTCGCCACCGCGCGGTAGATCTGTCCGGTATGGGATTGCGGTACCGCATCATCGGCCGAGTGTTCAATGGCAAGAAAGGGCACGTGAATGCCCTGTGCGCTTCGTACACCGTCCGCATTGCTGTCATCGAGCGACCACTGCGAAAGCCACGACCTCAGCGTCGAGAATCGCGCAAGGCCCACCGGCCCATTGTTTGCCACCTCGGGCACCCCCATGAAGCAGGTGCCTACGGGCCGGTCATTCGGTTCGATGCTGCCGTCAAGAAAACGCGGGTCGGCCATGGTTCGGTGCGTGACGAACCCGCGCTCCAGCTCCCGGCTGCCGCTTCGCTTGAGATACTCGAGGGTGTCCCGCACCCAGGCAGTGCGGCGGTGCGCGCGGGCAAGTTGAGCCGCGCGAAACTTTGCGAGCCACGCGGCGCTGTACGGAGGTTTGTTGTCGGGATGATAAAGATCGAGCTCAGGGTCGCGGCGATCGGGGTCGTTTTCGTCAAGCACGCTGGGATCGATCCATTCGGAGAAGGTGTGCGCGCGCGACATGTGTGCAGCCTGAAACATGACCGCATCGGCAGGAATCAGCCCGGCGGTCATGATCGAGCAGGGGTCGCCCGCGGGCGTGTGCGATATCGTCGGCCGCTCCGCCTGCGACTGATAGAAAAGCGAGAGCGACCCCCCGCCTGACCAGCCGGCCAGCACCAACTTTTCATAGCGCCAGACTTCGCGGGCATGGCGGATATAGGCACCCAAATCGACGATCACATTTTCCATGATCAGCGCGCTGTCGTTGCGTGCGTAGCGGCTGCCCGCGCACAGAACGTGCTGGCCGCTTTCGGCCATGGCCCGCGGCATGGGAAGCAGTTGCAGCGTGCTTGCCGGATGCATGTAAATGATCAGGGTTCGCGACGGGACGCCTTCAGGAACGTAGCGAATGCCCTCAAGGTGCACCGTTCCTACAGAGCCCGAGAACCCATACACAGATTTGAAAGCCGATTGCTCGGGGAACTGGACATGAACCCATTCCGATTGGACGCGGTGCGAGGCTACTGCATTCAAGGCAAGCGCTCCGGTGAGTGAAAGCGGAAGGTGAGAGATGGCTAGCGGGATGCCGATCGTTGCTGCTTTTCGCGAGTCCAGCCATCGCAAAGCGCGCGCGCGCTGCCTCGAAAACCACTCAGCATCTGCTCCGAAGCAATTTCAGCCGTGAGTTCGAGGCGGATTCCGTTTGGATCAAAGAAATAGATTGAGTGCACATAGCCGTCATGGTCAACGGGACCCAGCACCGAGACCCCCGCTGACACCAAGCGCTTGCGGGCAGCGTCTAGCGCCTCAAGCGTATCGACCCGAAGCGCGAGATGATTGACCCAGGCAGGCGTATTGGGTGATGGCGCTGCTGTTTGGCCATCACCCAGGTCGAAAAATGCGATGCAACTGCCATCGCGCATCTGAAAGAACAGGTGCAGATGCGGGTTCTCATCGCCAGTGCTGGGGACTCGCTCATTTCGAATCGCGTGCACCAACGGCAAACCGAGCAGATCTTCGTAAAAGCGTCGGGTCTCCTCGGCGTCCCGGCAACGCCAGGCAAAATGATGCAGCTGACGGATCGGCACGAAATCAGACATCGCGGTCTCCTAAGGTCTGTCCTGACGCCGGTCCAGGTCGGGGTCCGGAGCGAGTGAGAGGCGGGGACCCATCAGGGCGCTCTGCCCCCCGAAATACGCCCTGGGTCCTACGATCAGGCCCTGGGACCCAGTTGCCGGATCCAATTGCGCAAAGCAACCATTTGCTCAGCGATGATCTTTCGTGTGGCCTCATCGGTCAACTCTCCCTGCTCGCTGAACCGGGTGTGACACGCGCCAATGAAAACCTCGGGTTTGGTAAGAACGTTGGCCTCGAGGCCGCCGATGATTTTGCGGAGATCGTATTGACTACGGGCACCGCCGATTGGCCCCCTGGTGGCCGACAGAATTGCGGTGGGCTTCCCCTTGAAGGGCTGCGGGTCGAGGCGTGAGAGCCAGTCGATTGCATTTTTCAGCACGCCGCTGACTGAAAAGTTGTATTCGGGGCTTGCAATGAGCAGGCCGTCGGCCTGACCGACAGCTGCGCCCAGGGCCTGCACGCTCGCCGGGAATCCCTGAGCCTGCAGATCTCCGTTGTAAAGCGGAACCCCGGAATAATCAACGATCTGAATCGAGAGATCGTCAGGGGCGAGTGCCGCTGCTGCCACGAGTGCAGCATTGTTGTAGCTTTTTGATCTGAGGCTTCCCGACAGGGCAATGATTTTCAGTGCGCTCATGTTGAATCCGCGAAAAAGGGTGGGGGAAATGGCATCGAATCTGTTGAACTCGCACGTGGCTAGAACGATCGCTGGTGGGGCCTGGAGCGATGCGAACGCTGATCATACCGTCAAGCAGGGCGAATACCGGAACGCGCTGAAGCAGCGCAGCGGTTGACACGAATCTCGTCTCGCCTCTAGTGTCAACGGGTCCGACTCATGAAAGCGTCATATGAACCGCAGACACCTGGTTCAGACCCTACCGATGCTCGCGCTGCCGGGCGCGCTCACCGCTCAGCCTTCATGGCCAGATCGGCCGGTTCGCCTAGTGGTGCCTTACCCGCCGGGTGCTTCCACCGACGCACTGGGGCGCATGGTTGCGCAAAGAGTATCGGCTGCGATTGGGCAGCCGGTGGTGGTTGAGAACCGCGCCGGAGCAAGCGGGATCATCGGCACCGAGCATGTGGCCCGTGCTGCCCCCGACGGCTACACCTTCCTGCTCGGCACCGATTCCACCCACGCCTCCAGCACGCACATGACCGCGACGCCGAGCTATCACCCGATTCGCGATTTCACACCGCTCACTCTTGCGGCGGCCAATCCGATCGTGCTGGTCACCCATCCCGGTGTCCCGGCACGAACACTACCCGAGTTGGTTGAATGGCTGCGCCGGAACCCGGACAAGGGCGGCTTCGGAAGCTCGGGAGCCGGGTCACCTCATCACCTGTCGGGCGAATTGCTGCGTGAGCGCTCGGGGGCGTCTTTTGTTCACGTTCCTTACAAGGGTGGCGCCCCTGCCATCGCAGACCTGATAGGTGGACAGATCTCCATGGTGTTCGCAAGTGCGATCACCATCCTCCCGCATATTCAGTCCGGCCGGCTTCGCGCCATTGCGGTGACCAGCGCTGCGCGCTATCCGGGTTTGCCGGATGTCGCTACCGTTGCGGAAACCTATGCTGGATTCGAGATGAGTTCATGGCTCGCGTTTTTCGCGCCCGCAAATCTGCCAGCCTCCATACAGATGCGGTTGAGCAGCGAGATTCGTCGTGCAATCTCAGACCCGGAAAATCGGGACAAACTGGCAGCGGGCGGACTCATTGTGGTGGCGGGCAGCCCCGCCGAGCTTGCCGGCGTGGTCGAGCGGGAGTTTGCAGCCCGTGGCCGTCTGATTCGTGATGCTGGGTTACGGGGGGCATGAGGGTGCGACTCGAGCGGCGCCAGTTGACTGACAGTTGTCATGTGTGCGCCGCTTTGGCCTGGGTCTAACAGTCGACTGCGGTGGCGCAGTTCGATTGACAGGCGCGTTCGCCGGCGATTTAATACGCCCTCTTTTTTTCCGCGTCGACGCAAAGATTTTTTTGGCCGGCGTTTTTATCGTTTGACAAGGGGACCATAGTGAACAAGAACGAACTGATCGAGCACATCGCAAAACAAGCCGACATCTCCAAGGCAGCGGCCGGCCGCTCGCTCGATGCGCTGGTTGGTGCGGTCCGCACCACGCTCAAGAAGGGTGGTACCGTGACCCTGGTGGGATTCGGCACGTTTGCAGTAGGCAAGCGCGCAGCACGTACCGGGCGGAATCCCCGAACTGGCGCCGCGATCAAAATCAAGAAGGCCAATGTGCCAAAGTTTCGTCCAGGCAAGGCGCTCAAAGACGCGATCAATTGAACATCATCAAAGCGCGAGCGCGTAGGGCGGCACTTCGGTTTGCGGTGCTAATGTCTTTTCCCTATAATCGTCTCCTTGCTCGACCGGGTGCTTAGCTCAGTTGGTAGAGCGGCGCC
>SXGQ01059164.1_pt1 | contig 10050 bp, 8 predicted proteins | sample 3178371 | NCBI WGS metagenome assembly SXGQ01 (sample SAMN11356859, study PRJNA531348) | freshwater metagenome | isolation source: freshwater sample F1-20 | place: China: Fuxian Lake, Yuxi | collected 2017-12-25 | reverse complement strand
TCATTTGCGTCGCCGACGCCCGAAAACCCGTGAGCGACCTGCCACACAGCCTGCGCCTGTATCGCCAACAGAGCCTCACTCGTGGCCCGCGGCTGCTGGTGCTCGGCGCCGTGCACGGCAACGAAACCTGCGGCACCCGTGCCATTGAACGCGTGATCCGCGCCTTCGAGCGCGGTGAGCGCGAGCTCGCGCGGGGCAGTGTGACCTTCGTGCCGGTCACCAATCCGCTGGCCTATCGAAATGGCACCCGTATCGGCGAGCGCAATCTGAATCGCAATCTGCGTCCCAAAGAAATCACGGTCGATTTCGAGGATCGTGTGGGCAATGTCCTGTGCGGGCTCTTGGCCGAACACGACGTGCTGCTCGATCTGCACTCCTTCACCGCGCCGGCGGCGCCCTTCGTGATGGTGGGGGGCACCGACCCGCAAAGCACCGAGTGGCGCTTCGCGCGCACGCTCGGCCCCCAGCGTTTCGTCAGCGGCTGGATGGCGGTGTACGAGGCGGGCGTCGCACGGCGAGTACGCGAGGGTCGAGCACTCGACGACCCAGGTCTGCTCGATGCGGATTACGGGGTCGGTACTACCGAGTACATGCGCAGCCGCGGTGGCTACGGCGTGACGGTCGAGTGTGGCCAGCACGAGGATCCCGAGGCGGTCGAGGTGGCATCGCGCGCCATCGACAACGCGCTCGATTTCTTGGGACTGAGCGATCGGCGCGACCGTGCCATTGCCGGTGCTTCGACGGTAGGAGCGGCCGCAGTCATTGCGCCCGCAGCGGAAGTGTTGAGGCTGACCGAAGTTGTCGATCGCGAGCACGCCGCAGACAGTTTCGTCAGCGAGTGGTCGAGTTTCTCACCCGTGACGGCGGGACAAGTGGTCGCGCGCCGTCACGACGGACGCGAGATTCGCGCCGAGTCCGTAGGCTGCATCCTGTTTCCGAGTCGCCTCGCGATACCCGGTCACGAGTGGTTTTATTTTGCGCGACGCGAGTCCTGAGGCGCAGGCGCGGCCGACGGTCGCCAGTCGAACTCTGCGCTCGGCGCGGTTTTGCGGAGCCGCAGCACCACGAAGGGCTTTTCGAATTCCAGACTTACATTGTTCACCTGACCGTCGAACACCTCGTGCAGGAAGTTCGACTCGACCCGAATTGTGCTCGGCCTCGGTGGCGGCTGCAGTTCCTGATAGACGAGCACGTTGTTGCCTTCGAGTTCGGCGCCGACCGTAAGGGGCTGCAGAGGGCTGCCATCGCCGGTGCGCCAAAGAAAACCGCGTTCGACTTCCAGTGCCACCCGCGCCCGACCTGCCACCGAGGCGGGTTGCACGTTATCGCTTACCCCACGCGCTGCGAGCAGTTTCAAGGCATCGTGATAGTGAACCGCATGGGTGATTTCCCAGCGTCCGGTACGCGAGTTAAGCGACACCCGAGTCAAGGACACGTGAGTGCGATGCGCTAGGGCGATGCGACTGCCGAGCGTTGCGGCCAACGACACGCCACCGAGCGCTGCGAACTGCAGCACTCGGCGGCGTTGAAGATCAGCGTCGCTCACTTGGCGGCAGGCTGCAGCGGCAGATCTTTCGCCGTGGTCTTGTCGGTCGACTTGGGCTCACCTTTCAATTCGGCGAGCGCATCGAGCATCTGATTGCGATCGCGGTCGAGACCCTTGAAGAGTTCGATTCGACTCGGCTCGATCCGCCGCGGCGTGACGTTGTTGGTCTTATCGGCGTCGGCGATCAGGTGGTTGCGATCGAGCTCGACGCTGACGAGGCGCTTCTTGCGCACGAAGAGCTTGGTGACATCGAGGGCGTTATAGCGCCAGATTTCGGCTGGAACGTTGTAGTCCTCGGTGCTGCCATCGGCATAGGTGAGCGTGAGCGGCAGCGGTGTCACGAGTCCGCCAAGATTGCGGAAGTCCACGAAATAGACGTATTCACCAGACTTGATCGAGCGATCGAGCACGGTGCGCTCCCAGTCGCGCAACTTCTCGCGGAATTCCTTAAACTCGTTACGGTCCTTGTTGGTCGCGAAGAAGGCGTCGTTCTCGTTGTAGAAATCTTTGAGCTCCGGATAGCGATCGACGCGGGTCGGACGACCCGCGTCGCGGTTAAGGCGTTGCGAATAGGACTCGGGCCAGTCGGCGGCGAACTCCTTGCGCTTGAGTGGGAACTCGACGTCGGGGTTCTGCGTGGACACCTGGTACTCGCGGATGTCGCCAACCGCCACGTTCACGTGGTCCGTGCCGTAGAACCAACCGCGCCAGAACCAATCGAGATCTACGCCCGAGGCGTCTTCCATGGTACGAAAGAAATCGGCCGGGGTCGGGCGCTTGAACTTCCAGCGATTGGCGTACTCGCGGAACGCGTGATCGAAGAGTTCGCGGCCCATGACCGCCTCGCGTAACACCGACAGCGCCGCCGCTGGCTTCGAGTAGGCGTTGGGACCGAACTGCACGATCGTGTCGGAGTTGGTCATGATCGGCACTTGATCCCTCGACTGCATGTAGTCGGTGATGAAGTCGAGCACGTTGGTCTTGTCGCCGAAGGTTGGGAAGTTTTCTTCCCACTCGAGTTCGGCGATGTATTCGAGGAAGGTATTGAGACCTTCGTCCATCCAAGTCCACTGGCGCTCGTCCGAATTGACGATCATCGGGAAATAGATGTGGCCCACCTCGTGGATGATCACGCCGATCAGCCCGTACTTAGTGTTGCGCGAGTAAGTGAGCTTGCCGCTTTTCTCATCGGCTGTCGGTCGGTACCCGTTGAAGGTGATCATCGGGTATTCCATGCCACCGCGTTCCCAGGAGTTGACCGAGACCGCGACCGGGTAGGGGTAGGGAAACGAGAATCGCGAGTACACCTCCATGGTGTGCGTCACGGCGTGGGTCGAATATTTTGACCAGATCGGTTCGCCCTCGTTGGGATAGAACGACATGGCCATCACGAGGGGGCGCTGTGAGTCCTGTTGCCGATAGCCCATCGCATCCCAGATGTACTTTCGCGAACTTGCCCAGGCGAAATCGCGGACGTTCTCAGCCTTGAAGCGCCAAATGCGGGTTGCTGCGGTGCCTTCCTTTTCGTTGGCGAGAGCTTCCTCGGGTGTCACCACGAAGACCGGCTTCTTGGCGGTTTCCGCTTGCTTCAGACGCGCGCGCTGCTGCGCGGTAAGCACTTCGGCCGGGTTCTGCAACACGCCGGTCGAGGCAACGACGTGATCGGCGGGTACGGTCAGTTCGACGTCGTAGTCGCCGAATTCGAGGGTGAATTCGCCGCGACCAAGGAACTGCTTGTGCTGCCAGCCGGTGTAGTCGGTGTAAGCCACGAGGCGCGGGAACCATTGCGCCAAAAAATACTGGTAGGTGTCGTTCTTCGGGAAATACTCGTAGCCACCGCGGGCGCCGATCGCGGCCTCATCGACGATGTTCGCGGCCCACTCGAAATTGATTTCGATGCTGGTGCCGGGACGCAGCGGCGTCGGCAGGTCGATGCGCATCATGGTGTCGTTGACCGTGGTGCGCAGCACGCGACCCGCCGCGTCGCGAACCGCGCTCATCTCGTAGCCGTATTTGCGATCCTCGAAAGCCTGATGTCGACGCATCGCGGCGAAGCTCAGACTATCGCCCGTGCCCACCGAGTCGCGTCGCGTGCCCGAATTGGCCGCGACCTCGGAGCGACGCGAGATCGAGTCGTCCTTGAAAATATTTTGATCGAGCTGCAGCCAGATGTAGCTGAGCGTGTCGGGCGAGCGGTTCATGTAGGTGATGGACTGCTTCGCCGTGAGCCGATGACGCTTCTCATCGAGCGCGACGCGGATGCGATAGTCCGCACGCTGCTGCCAGTACTGCGCGCCCGGCGCACCTGATGGGGCGCGGGTGACGCCCGGCGTCGGCAACAGCGTGTCGAGTTGCGCGAACAGTTTGTCCGGGTCGCCCGGCATGCCTTTGGCCTGCGCCGGTTTGGCGGCGAGGGTTACGAGCAGTGCGACGGCGAGGGTGCCAGCGAGGGCGATGGGGAAAGAGCGTGCAGGATTTTTCATGTGCGGATTCTACCGAGCGCCGCCGCCTTGCGGGATACTTAGCCGTAGCGCCGCAGCGGTTTGCGGCAGGAGATTAGTCATGAGTTCCGGACGCTGGCCGCGTTGGGTACGGGTCGTTTTGTATTGCGCCGTGGGACTGGTGACGGTCGCGATCGCGGGGTTCGTCTGGCTGTTTTTCTTAGGCGGCATCGCCATCTCGGACCGGACCATGCTCTGGCGCATGGGGCGCGGAGAGAGCGTCGAGCCGCCGAGCGCAAGCCTGATCTCCGAGCAACTGCGCGTGCCCGCCGGGTTCGAAGTGTCGTTGTGGGCGCAGGACCTGCCGAGTGCCCGACTCATGGCGCCGACAGCCAACGGCGATCTCATCCTCTCGCAGCCGCGGGGCGGACTCGTCGTATTGCTGTACGGGGACCGCGACGGCGATGGTCGCTCCGACGGTCGGCAGACCCTATTCGCGGGTCTCGATCGGCCGAACGGCGTCGATCTGCACCAGGGTTGGCTATACGTCGCCGAGGCGACGCGGGTGTCGCGGGTACGCTTCGATGCGGCGGCGCGGCAGATCACGGGCAGCCTGCAGCCGCTCGTCACCGGCCTCACGGCCGACGGCGCGCATTCGCGCAAGACCGCGAAAGTCGGACCCGACGGTCTGCTCTATCTCGGGCAGGGCTCGACCTGCAACGTCTGCATCGAACAAGACTCGCAGCGCGCGACGGTGATGCGGTTCGCACTCGATGGCAGCGGCGGCGAGATCATGGCCACCGGCACCCGCAATCCCTACGGCTTCGACTGGGCACCCTGGGATGGCGCGCTGTATGCCACCGAAAACAGTCGCGACTTGCTCGGCGATGACATTCCGGCCGACGAACTCAATCGGATCGAGCCGGGCGGCTTTTATGGTTGGCCGCACGTGCACGGCCGCGGAGCCATCGATCCCGAGTTCGGTCGCGGCTACGAATCTTTGATCGCAACGGCGCGGCCGCCGGCGCACGCGTTCCGCGCCCACAACGCGCCGCTCGGGGTGCGTTTTCTGCGGCACTCCAGCCGTCCCGCGGGTTACGAGCGCGCCGCACTCGTCGCCTTGCACGGTTCCTGGAATCGCAGCACGCCAGATGGCTACAAAGTTGTCTCGCTGCATTTCGCCGACGACGGTCGCATCGAGGAGCGCGATTTTCTGTCCGGCTTTCGCGGCGCCGCAGGACTCATCGGTCGACCGGTCGACGTCGCCGAAGCAGACGACGGCAGCATCTACGTCTCGGACGATTACGCGGGCGTGATCTACCGCGTCGGTCGATAACGGCGACTACGTCAGGGTGCAGCGAATCGCGCGCCCACGCAGCCGCCATCGCCGAAGCGTTGCCAGGCGCTCTCGGCCCACTCGTCGACGCGATTGCGAAATGTGGCTCGGAACAAGGCGCATCGCTGCGTGAGCGGCAGCGACTCACGCTGCATTTGCGCCAACACCGAATCTCGCGAGACGTCGGTTGTCGCCATGCGGATGCCGCCATCGCGCGGGGTATCGAACACGATCATCCGCGGGGCCTGTGAGTCGGCTGTCCATGGCGTCCACTCGATGCCCTTGCCGTCGCTGCCACGGCCCGGTTTGCCGTCGCGGGCGAAGCCTGCCCAGTAGGCCATCATGCGTTCGCTGAGGGCGAGACGTGCCGCGGCGTTGTCGTCGTTGTAAATCATCGAGCCCAAAGATCCGACGTCAAAGAAACCGAACACGAACGGAATCTCGAGACCGTGCGCCGCGCCGACGATGCGCGACAAATCGACGAAGCCGAAAGGCTTGCCTTGCTCGTCCCAATCCCAGCGATAGGCCCACGCGGGTTCGCCGTGGCGCGCGAGCACGTTGGCGATGGAGTCGACCGCATCGGCCTTCCACACCAAGGCGCGATACCGGGCCTCGCGATCGTAGGCCTCCGCATCACGCAGCATGTACGGTAATCCTGCCGCCGTGCGCACCAGACGCTCGTCGAAGGCCATGAAAATCTTGGGCTCGTCGCGATTGGTACCGAGAATCGTCGGTACGTCGATGTGGGTGGCCGGGTCGGCGAGCAGCTCGCGCACGTCGCCGGCCCGAATCACGGGGCCGTCCTGGAACACGGAGGGAAGCCGATCGAGATCGCCACCGTTGCTGCGATACGCGCCGTACAGCGTCCACGGCTCGAGCGAGCGCAAGAAGCGGCTCTGCTCGGCGGCCGACATGTTCGCGGCGAGCGCGTTCGCGGCGTCGGCATCGACGGCCTTGCCCGTGTCGATCAGCAGGCGACGCACGATCTGCTCCGAACTCGCCGCAGAATCCACGGCGGGTGTGCGTGCGAAACCGAAGCCCATGCTTTGCACGATCAGGCGATGGAAGAGTCCCTCGGCGGTGGGCGTGAGCAGCAGCGCCACGGCGTTGGTGCCGCCCGCGGACTCGCCAAGCACGGTGACATTGTGCGGATTGCCGCCGAACGCCGCCGCGTTGGTACGCACCCAGCGCAGTGCGGCGACCACGTCGAGGCTGCCGTAATTTCCCGACAGGTCCGGGTCATCGGTCGCGGCGGTCAAGCGCGGGTTTTCTGGTGGGACGAACCAGCCGAACGGCCCGAGTCGGTAGTTGATCATCACCACGAGCACGCGCTCGCGCTCGGCGAGCACCTGGCCGTTGTAGAACGCAGCGTGACCAGTGGTGTTGCCGCCGCCGTGAATCCAGACCACCACGGGCAGCGCGGCGCCCGCGACTTCGGCGGGCTGCAACTTGGGCGCGTAGACGTTGAGGTACAAACAGTCCTCGCTGCCTTCGCGGCTTCCGGACTTGCCGACGCCCGCCAGCAGTGAACCGTACTGGATGCAGGCGCTGCCCGCCGTCAGTGCCTCGCGGCGACCGCTCCACGGGGCGGCAGGGCGCGGCGCCCGCCAGCGCAGCTCGCCGACGGGCGGCGCGGCGGAGGGGATGCCCAGCCAACTCGAGCCCCCCGCGGCATTGCTGAAACCAACGATTTCGCCGCTGTCGAGCTTGCGAACCGAGGCGGGGTCCGAGGCCGGGGTGAGCGTCTGGGTGCTTCGGGTGCAGGCGCCGAGGGCGAGCAGCGCCACGGCCGCGACGCCGAGCGCCAAGACCTGCTTGAGGGGTCGCATCGATTCGATCTTCCTGAACATTCTGCAGTCCCTCGCGTGCTACGGTGCCGCGCACGTGGTTCGTTCGATGTTTCGCTGGTGCCCCGGGCCGGATTTGAACCGGCACGGCCTTACGGCCAGCAGATTTTAAGTCTGCTGCGTCTACCGGGTTTCGCCACCGGGGCACCGACCCGTGCAAGTGTAGGCCACGAGGCCTGTGCTAGGCTTGCATCGCGGTTACCGATGGCAGGGACGAGCGGCGCCGCAGAGTTACGTCGTCGGTTTAGAAAACATCGCTAAATGGTTGAGCTGTCGGTAAAAAATCTGCACGTGTTCCGCGGCGAACGGCACCTTTTCCGGGGTCTCGCTTTCGCCCTGCCGGCGCAGCGGTGCTTGCAGGTAACGGGCGCCAACGGCGCGGGCAAGACCACCTTGTTGCGGGTGTTGGCGGGCCTGCTCGAACCCGAAAGGCTCGAACTGCGCTGGCGCGAGCGCGAGGTCTCGCCCCGCGATGCGGGGTATCACGGCGAGTTGTCCTATCTCGGGCATGACGCTGCCCTCAAGGCTGACCTCACGGGCATCGAAAACATCCGCTTCGCGGTCGGGCTGCGCGCCGCGCTCGATGCCGATGCGCTCGGCGCGGCGATCGCCAGGGTCGGCGCTCAAAAATTTGCCGAGCGACTGGTACGCACACTCTCCGCTGGCCAAAGACGGCGTATTGCGCTGGCAAGCTTGCTGCTGAGTGGCGCCCGGCTCTGGTTGCTCGATGAACCTGCCACCAACCTCGACACCGCGGGGCAGGCATTGGTCGGTGAGCTGATTGGCGAGCAGCTCGCGCGGGGCGGAACGGTGATCGCCGCCACTCACCGGGATCTTGGCTTGGCGGCCACAGCGCGGATTGCCCTCGAGCTGGGGTCGAGCGCATGACCTTGCCGCGAGGTCGCACGGGGGCGTTCGGCGGCGCGCTCAAAGTATTGAAGCGAGATCTGCGCCTGGCGGTTCGTCGCCCCGGCCAGTTGTTGCAACCGCTCGCATTCTTTGCGGTCGTCAGCTTGTTGTTCCCGCTCGGCTATACGCCGGAGCTCGATAAATTGCGGGCGATTGCTCCCGGCGTGCTCTGGGTCGGTGCCTTGTTGGCCTCGATGCTCGCCCTCGAGTCCTTGTTCCGCGAGGACGAAGCCGATGGGACCCTCGAGCAGTTTCTGATCTGCGGACAACCGCTGGTCGCGCTGGTCGCCGCCAAAACGCTTGCGCACTGGTTGTTGACCGGGCTGCCGCTGACGCTGATAGCGCCGGTGCTCGGCATTGCGTTGGGCGTGCCTGTGGCGGCGATGCCCGGCATACTCTCTTCATTGGCGCTCGGTAGCGTGACGCTCAGTTTGATCGGCGCCGTCGGCGCGGGTTTGACCTTGGGGGTGCGGCGGGGCGGGGTGCTGTTGTCGCTGTTGACGCTACCGCTCGCCGTGCCGGTGCTGATTTTCGGGGCGCGCGCTACGGAACTCGCGATCGCGGGCGAAAGTCTGACAGGGCCTTTGTACCTGCTGGGCTCGCTCGCAGTGCTCGCAGCAACCTTGGCGCCGCTCGCAGCGGCCGCGGCCGTACGCATCGGCGTGGAGTGAAAGGGACAGATGAATTGGACCTGGTTTCATAAGTTCGGCTCGCCGCCGCACATTTATCGGATCGCAGGAACGCTTACGCCGTGGTTCGGTTGGCCGGCGGGACTACTGATCGTCTGCGCGCTTTACGCGGGGCTTGTGCTGGCGCCGCCCGACTACCAGCAGGGTGACGGCTTCCGCATCATTTACGTGCATGCGCCCTCGGCGTGGCTGTCGGTGATGATCTACGGCGTCATGGCGAGCGCCGCCGCCATCGGCCTGATCTGGCGGATGAAAGTTGCGCACGCCGCGGCGGCGAGCTGCGCCGGAATCGGCGCCTGGTTCACCGCGGTTTCATTGATCACCGGTATGCTCTGGGGCAAACCGATGTGGGGCATCTACTGGGTGTGGGATCCGCGGCTCACGGCGCAGCTGGTGCTGCTGTTACTGTATCTCGGCTACATGGGCTTGCGGTCGGGTATCGATGATCTCGGTCGCGCCGATCGCGCTTCGGCGGTGTTGGCCATCGTCGGTGTCGTCAACATCCCGATCATTCGTTACTCGGTCGAATGGTGGAACTCCATCCACCAGGCGCCGTCGGTGATGAAAATGGATCGACCCTCGATGCCGATGGACATGCTGGTACCGCTGCTCATGATGCTGCTCGGCTTCACGTTGTATTTTGTGGCCGTGATGTTGGTACGTCTGCGCGCCGAGATCCTGCGGCGCGAGCGCAGCGCGAGCTGGATCAAAGAGGCGCTACAATGAGCGAGTTCCTTGCCATGGGTGGTTATGCCACATTTCTTTGGCCAGCCTATGCCGTCACGCTGTTCGCGGTGCTCGTCAACGTCATCACGGCGCGGCGCGCGCATGCGGCAGCGCGTGATGAGGCGCGGCGCCGTCTCGACATGGAGACCGCGCCTGAACACGAGCGCGAAGTGAGAGGTAATCCATGACACCGCGGCAACGTCGCATCACCCTGGTCGTCGGAATTCTGGCGGGCGTCTCGCTTGCGGGCGTGGTTGCGCTCAACGCCTTTCGCGACAACGTGATGTTCTTTTTCGACCCGTCGCAAGTGGTGGCGGGCGAGGCCCCCATCGAGAAGCGGTTTCGTCTCGGCGGCATGGTACGACCGGGCACCGTCGATCGGCAGGCGGGCAGTCTCGACATGAGCTTCCTGGTGACCGACTTCAAGCAGGACGTGAAGGTCGTCTATTCGGGCGTGGTACCTGACTTGTTTCGCGAAAATCAGGGTGTGGTGGCGCATGGTCGTCTGGGTAAGGACGGCATTTTCGTTGCCGACGAAATACTCGCCAAGCACGAC
>SXGQ01046205.1_pt1 | contig 10050 bp, 10 predicted proteins | sample 3178371 | NCBI WGS metagenome assembly SXGQ01 (sample SAMN11356859, study PRJNA531348) | freshwater metagenome | isolation source: freshwater sample F1-20 | place: China: Fuxian Lake, Yuxi | collected 2017-12-25 | reverse complement strand
GGACGAAATGGGGTACTTGCCGTTTACGCAGTCTGGAGGCGCACTGCTGTTTCATTTGCTGTCCAAGCTTTATGAGAGAACCAGCGTGGTGATCACAACCAACCTGAACTTCTCTGAATGGGCCAATGTGTTTGGAGACGCCAAGATGACCACGGCACTTCTAGACCGACTGACGCATCGCTGCCACATTGTTGAAACTGGCAATGAGAGTTGGCGCTTCAAGCAGTCCCAAGCGAGCACTCAACAGTCAAAGAAATCAAAAGGGAAAGTAGCAAAAACGCAGAACAGTTAAACTTATCCACAACCGACTAGGCCAAATTATTTAAAAACTGGTGGCTCAATATTGGTTGCAAATAGTGGCTCACTTTGCGATGCAATTCAACAATCCATCCGGCTTTCGTTAAAGCGGTGACGAATTCATCTGGGTAAGTTCGAAGCTCATCTACTTTACTGTGATATTCGTCAGGAAATTGTGCACACAATGCACGAACTGCATCGCGAATTTCTTGATATTGGTCTGTTTTATTCATCTTTGTTTTGAGAATGTCAGGTAGATCTAATCTGCATGAATATTTCTGAAGGAATTTTAAAATTTGAAAAGTCAAAATCTATCTAACAACTTAACACGGGTCTATGTGGCGACAAGCATAGTAACGTTAGGTGCAATAACGCACCTAACGTTACTTATTTTTATGAAGCAACACAGTTGTAGTTTTCAGCTTTATTGATATCGCCACTTCCGTTATATTTCGGCCAAGTTGGGAACAGACAAATGGGACGAGTGCGCCCTGCAGATGCAGCACTCGTGTCTGTTCCGACTTGAGTAGTAGGTGCAACACCATCTGTTACCCATTTGTCGAGTAAACTTAATTGGTCATATGAAGGATAAAACGCACCTCGTCCATGTCCAAGGCCTGGAACCGTGTAAAGTTTAAAAAAGGTATCTACCTTAAATTTTCCATATCTAGTGATTTGATCTTGGTAGTAATCAATAGTTGTGCCTGGACTAACGGCATCATCTGCCAAGCCCTGCGAAATTATCAATTTACCCCCTCTAGCTTGGAATGCACTTGTATCAGGATTCATTGCACCAATGACATCAGACATTTCAACGAGTCGTTGTTGATATTGACCAGGTCGATTAATGTCAAATGACAATGTGTCAAATGAAGTACTTCTACTGATGACATATTGCATATAGTTGTCACCTTGGGTGAACAAATATCCGTTAGCCGCAACTGTAGGTGGTGGCGTATAAGTTGGAGACGCAGCTACACCAAGTCCGTTTGCCATATCCGTCCCCTCAAATAGCCTGTGTCCACGATAACGGTTTACACCATATGCCAATTGATAAGGCAAAACTATATCGTCAGTAGCTGAGCGAATAGTTTGTAATTGAGCATCTGACAAACAATTCGGCCCCTCATCAGTACCGCTAGGGCAACGTAATGTTGCAATGATCAAAGCCTCTTTAGCTTTACATGCTTCACTGTTACTAACAATGCCATCAACGACACCATCATCAGCATCACATTTGCTAATGGCCGTAGTTCGAACTAAATTGAATTTAGCAGGCGGCACAAATCCACCAGGAGTTTTGTACTCAACTTGTCCTATTCGGACTCCCATTAGGCGCAAACCCCAAAAGTAAATAGCTGGTGCGTTTGCAATAACGCCATCGTAATCATTTGGAAATCTCTGAACTACTGTCATGCCTTCACGTCCACCTGTAGACGCTCCAGCGAAATAAGATCTCTGAGGTGAAGCGCCATAAAATGACTTTATGAGAGAGAAGGCTGTATCTTTGGTTTTTTTCAAATGTTGGTAACCAAAATTCAATAGTGCACCATCGTTCAAAGCAAATTCAGCTGTTGCTGAGCTACCCACATGACCAGAATCTGAACCAAATGTTGCGTAATTTTGCGAGAGCGGAGTTGGACCGGGAACATGGCTAATTGCTCCAGTTCCATTAACAACTGTTCCGTTGTAGCCTCCACCACCCATTTGTAGAGCCTTACGATTCCAATTCGTAGGCAAATTCAACTGGAACTGAATATCTGGAGTACCACTAGCTTTACTCTTTGCATCAGCGGCAATGCGACCAAGAATCTTGCAATATTGCCCATTGGTATTTCCGGTTGCATTCGCCTCCACCAGTGTTGCTGAAGTAACTATCGCTCCATCTGTCGATAAACCAATTTCGTTGCTTGCCACAGTTTTTGTTGTCATAGCTGGGCAGGCTGCGGCTAATTCGCCAGGAGTCGGCAATGGGCCATTACCAGAACCACCGCACCCCACAAGAAAAAGTGCAACGCTACTAGCGATCAGTCCTAAAGGCCGAATCGAGTAATTTTGAAATTTTGAAGAGTTCACCATGTTTGTCTCCTTAATAGAACGAATTTCATTCTATGGATCACTTTATATACAAACAAGAACTATTTAAATATAGTAGATATTCAATTTATGACTACCATTGACTCATATGAAATCAATCAACTGAAATTTCGAAACAAAAAAAACAGAGATCAAATTAATGATCTCTGCTGAAATTCAATCTTTAAATTTACTTTGATGAAGAAATTAATTTATCTCAACTTCCGCATCCATTGCTAAAAAACCATCCAAAGTAGTCGCCCAAAGTTTAACTTTTCGATCACTGTCAAGCCGGCCACAAACTTTAAATGGCGAAATGTCAAAGATAGGTTTTAAAGCTTTAAATGAGAATTTTTTAAGTGAAGCCTCAGGCATTTCACGACGAATTAAATCAAGTAATAAAGTTGCAATTAAAGGCCCATGCACAATCAGTCCTGGATAACCTTCAACTTGAGTGACGTAGCGCCGGTCGTAATGTATGCGATGAGAGTTGAAAGTAAGTGCTGAATATCTAAACAATAAAACATCATCAGGGACTATTTCACGAGTCCATGTAGCATCAATTGGTGGAGAAATGCCAAGCGCAATAAGATCGGATTTTTCAGGCATTTCTCGATACACAATGTCATGCTCTTCTTTTATTGCCAATTTGCTGTTAGCACTGATCTCATGGTGAACGTTGACAAATACCAACGGTCCAGTACGACCTTCTTTTATTCGTACATCTGCAATTCGGGATACACGGCTAATGTCTTGACCAACTCAGCCCCCTTGAGTTCGAGAGACGTCAAATTGCGCTATGAAGAGTGTCTACAAAATTGGTGGAATGCCAAGATTTTTTGCGGCTGTAGCAACATAATAATGCGCTCTCAAACCCCAATCTTTAACTTTTTCTGGATGTCCCATTGTCCAGGAGGGGGACTCGCCGCCATCGTGCCCCATATTACTTCCCGCTGCAACGAAACCATCGCTCACATCTCGTGAAAGGCTGGAATAGGGAATTCCGCCAGAAAATCCCCCCGTTCCACTTAGCTTCATTCTTCTTGTCCACAAATGTGATTCAGGAAGCCACACTTCAAATTTGATTTCAGAATCAGCTGAAGGGCGTGCTATCCCACGAACACGACAAATTGAAGATTTAATTGAAACACCTTCAATTTGAGAATTTTTATTTACGAGTTTTGATTCAATAAAAGTAACTGCTTCCGATTGAGTGCCAGTCAGGCTATTGCAATCGTCTTCCTTTGCTAGAGCATTAGTCATACTTTGACTAAATGCAAAAAACGTAACTGCGTAAATGAATTTTTTCATTTGTCTCCTTTTTTTAAGTTACGACAATAAGTAATTACCTTTTTTGATTTTGCACAGATAACTACTATTTTGAAAATACAATAAAAATTCACTTTATATAGTTTTTTTGTATACCAAAGGAAATATCAAATGGAACTGAAACAATTGCGCTACTTTCTAGGAATCACAGAAGCAGGCAGCTTACTTCAAGCATCCAGTCGCCTTCACATTGCGCAGCCAGCACTTGGCCAACAAATTAGCAGTCTTGAAAGTGAACTTGGCGTAAAGCTCTTTTCTCGCTCCACAAAAGGAATGATGCTTACTCACCAAGGACGAGTTTTTCTTGAACATGCAAAAGTTGTTTTGACAGATGCAGAAAGAGCTAAAGAAGCAGTACGACAGTCTGCGACACAACTGCAAGGACATGTAGTATTGGGTCTTCCAACAACTGTAGCACTTGCAGCCACAGTACCAATTGTTGAAGCCTGCAGAAAAAAATTTCCACATATTCAACTGCAAGTTATTGAAGCCTACAGTGGCTTTTTGCGTGAATGGTTGCAGATGGGAAGACTTGATTTAGCAATCTTGTTTGGTGATGGACCAGACATGGATTTACAAAAAAGACCATTGCTAGAAGAGCGATTGGCATTCGTAGCTCCACCAAATAAAATAACTCTGCCAAAATCAATTCGCTTAAAGAAAATATCTGAACGAGAATTGATATTACCGGGTAAAGAACACGGCCTGAGAAAGATTATTGATGATGTATGTCATCAACAGAAAATTATACTAAACGTAATAACAGAGATTGATTCATTGTCCAGTGTTAAAAGTGCTGTGTCAAAGGGTATTGGATGCACTATTCTTTCCCAATCTTCTGTCATTGACGAAGTTCGATCTGGGGCATTGCAAGCTTCAATCATTTCAGATTCAGAAATGAAACGTCGCGTTGTTTGTGCGACAAGCATCACTCGACCTACAACTCAAGCAAGTGCTGCGGTCATAAATCTAGCAATCCAGTTAATTAACAATATGGTTGCGACAGGTTCTTGGCCTGCAAAGTGGATAGGAGAATCAAATTGCGAACATTAATTTCACGGGTTACAAATCATAATTTTTCTTTAGCCCAGTGTTAGCTCTTACGGGTTCAGAACTTAATATTCGCTAGGCAGCATGATCACCCAATGCTCACCATCCCAACAGGCGTACAACGTGATCGTGCTCATTGGAAAGTCTGTGTATGGAATTTCCTGACGAGCGTGCTCTTTGCCATTGCCATCCTCATAGATCATCTTCGCCCTGCTGCCATTTAAGTTCATCCGCACTAGAACAAACCAATCCTCAATGCCGATATCGCAGAGGTGACTGGCGATAGCGTCCATCATCCAAAAGCATTCAGCCTCTTCTGCCAAGTACTTGGTGCCATCTGTCAGCAAGTGTCTACGGCTGATTCGGTAATAGTCAGTTGTTCCAATAAATTGCGTAAGTTGGGTTGAATCAAATTTTTCATCTGTAGTCCTTCTCGTGTGACTACAATTTGTTTTCAGACTCGCAGATGGACAACCAAACTTTGGTAACCCGCCAATTTGGACGGGTACTAGTTAAAAATCACCATGGGTCGAAAAATCGGATTTCAAAATTTACCGTAGCCCAGAAATTTTGGGTTGCAAGACCCATTCGGGCTGCAGTTACAAACCCCGCTACTTTCACATATTCCGCGCGTGATACGCAAAAAACGACGCGCTAAAACGCCCTAGAGCAAGTCGTTTCCTAAGTCAGAATACTTTGGGTGCTGAGAACCCAGATCAGCGCTTGCAGGGCTGATTTGACGTGCTCGTAAGCTGGGCACTGAAAGAGTGCGAGAACTTCAAAAAAATTTATGAAAACTATTCTAAACATTTCGGCATTTGAGCGTTGAAATCAATGATGAAAATCGGTAAAAATTAATCAATGAACAGACCATACACTGCATCAAAGAATTCTCAAGAGAATTAATCTAACTCGGGATACTTGAAATCAACAACGTTAATTTATTTACATGCAATGTGCCATCTAAGGGTGGGATAGCTAAGCAATTAATAGCTTCTCGCCTTTACTTTCTAAAAATGCCAACAGCTGGCTGGCTGCGGGCGTGAGATCTGCCTCGCTGCGAAAGCACACCACAAATTGCCGGGCCGCCCAGTCATTCAACAACTTGACTGTTTTAACCTCACCCGCTTTGGCATGAATGGCGGCCACTTCATTGGGCACCACACTCACGCCCAGGTTGGCGCCCACCACCCGAAATGCACCGTCAAAGTTGGACACAATGACGCGGTAGTTAACGTGCTTGCCCACTTTGGCGGCAGTCTTTTGCAACATGGTGTGCACCGCAGTGGCAGGCGGCAAGCCCACATGTTCAAACGCCAGCGTGTCTTCAAACAGTACAGATTTTTTGCGCGCCAACGGATGTTGCGGATGCACCGCCAGCACCAAGCGATCGTGTCGGTAAGTCTTGCACTGAAGACCCGATAAATCAAAGTTGCCCCACAACACGCCCAATGGCGCTTGACCACCGCGCACCATGGCCACAATCTCAGACGACAAGCGCTCTTCTAAATTGACCTTGATGTGGGCGTGCGCAGGCGCTTTCATGAACTGCGTCAAATCGTCCAGCAAAGATTCGGCAATCACGGACGAACTGGCCGCCAAGCGCACCTGCCCTTGTACGCCGCTTTTGTAGGCCGCCATGTCGGTTTCAATGCGGTCCATGGTGAGCAGCAAGGTGCGTGCGTGCTCGATCAAGGTGTGGCCCACCGCCGTGAGCTCAATGCCGCGGCGCCCCCGTAGCAGCACAGTTTGCCCCAGCACGTCTTCCAATTGCGTGATGCGTTTGCTAATGGCACTGGGCTCAATGTGCGCATGTGCCGCCGCAGCTTTGATGCTGCCGTGGTCACACACCGCGACCAACAGGCGCAGCGATTTCAGGTCCAAATCGCGCATGGAGATTCCTTTGTGGCTTGACTTCTTTAAATTCCGAAATGGAATTTAACCATGAAAAATGATCACTTGATGTTTCATCAGGAATTTATGAAACTCTCCGTCATGACAGGCTCAGATGCCTTTCAAGATGCCTGTACCTCTTGGCTTTCACTTTCGATTGGAAACACCCCATGACCACTCTGCCTGCCGCCGCTGTCATTCGTGAAGTGGGTCTTCGCGATGGTTTGCAAAGCATCCAAACCATTTTGCCCACCGCGCAAAAAATCGAATGGATCACCCAAGCCTACGCGGCAGGCCAGCGCGAGATTGAGGTGGGCTCCTTCGTGCCCCCCAAACTCATGCCGCAATTGGCCGACACCGGTGAGTTGCTGGCCTTTGCCAAAACACTGCCGGGCCTGTTTGCCTCGGTGCTGGTGCCCAACTTGAAAGGCGCTGAACGTGCCCTCGAAGGCCAAGCCGACTTGATGGTGTTGCCACTCTCCGCCAGCCATGCGCACAGCTTGGCCAATCTGCGCAAGACCCCCGACGAGGTGGTGCAAGAGCTGGCCCGGATTCGTGCGGCACGCGACGCTTCAGGTCAAAAAACACTGATCGAAGGCGGTGTGGGCACGGCCTTTGGTTGCACCTTGCAAGGCGAGGTGAAGCCCGAAGAAGTGTTGCGCTTGATGCAAGCCTTGTTGGACGCGGGTGCCGACCGCGTCAGCTTGGCCGACACCGTGGGCTATGCCGATCCACACAGCGTGAGCGTGCTGGTAGAAAAAGCCTTGCGCATTGCTGGCGACAAATTTTGTTGCGGCCATTTTCATGACACACGCGGCTTGGCGCTGGCCAACGCTTACGCCACGCTCAGCTTGGGCGTGAAGCGTTTTGACGCCTCGCTGGCCGGCATTGGTGGCTGCCCCCATGCGCCCGGCGCCAGCGGCAATGCCTCCACCGAAGACTTGGCTTTCATGCTGGAAGCCTCCGGCGTGAAAACGGGCATCGACATTCCGCAACTGCTGGCCCTGCGCCAGCAAGTGGCGGGCTGGTTGGTGGGTGAGCAAACCAACGGCACCTTGTGGCGCGCAGGCTTGCCCAAAAACTTCAAACCCGCTATTTGAGCATCGCCCCTTCAACCTCATTTCTTGGAACTTGCACGATGCACACTGAAGCCACTGGTCTACCGCTTGAAGGCGTTCGCGTTCTTGAATTCACGCACATGGTGATGGGCCCCACCTGCGGCATGATCTTGGCCGACTTGGGCGCCGAGGTCATCAAAATTGAACCTCCCGGCGGCGACAAGACACGCAAGCTGCCGGGTCTGGGCATTGGTTTTTTTCGCAGCTTCAACCGCAACAAAAAAAGCGTGGTACTGGACATTCAAACACCCGAAGGCATGGCCACGGCCAAAGAGCTGATCGGTGAATGCGATGTGCTGTTGGAAAACTTTCGCCCCGGCCTCATGGACAAACTGGGCTTGGGCTACGCAGCGTTGGCGCAAGCATTTCCCAAGCTCATTTATGTGTCGCACAAAGGCTTTTTGCCAGGCCCTTACGAGAACCGTTTGGCGCTAGACGAAGTGGTGCAAAACATGGCGGGTCTCACCTACATGACAGGCCCCAAAGGCCGACCTTTGCGCGCAGGCACTTCAGTCAACGACATCATGGGTGGCATGTTTGGCGCCATTGGCGTGCTGGCCGCTTTGCGCGAACGTGATCGCACTGGCAAAGGCCAAGAAATTCAAAGTGCTTTGTTTGAAAACTGCTGCTTGTTGGCATCACAGCACATGCAGCAATTTCAAATGACAGGCGAAATACCGCCGCCCTTCCCCTCGCGCATTTCGGCATGGAGTGTGTACGACACGTTTGAAGTGGCCCACAACGAGCAGTTGTTCATTGGCGCCGTCAGCGACAAACAATTCATCAGCTTGTGCGCGGTCATTGATCGCGCCGACTTGGCCAACGACCCCGCCTTGGCAACCAACGCACAACGCGTGGCGGTGCGCCCCGAACTGCTCAAACGTTTGGGCGAAACCCTCGTGCAATTTGAGATTGACGATTTGTGCGCCAAGCTGGAAGCCGCGGGCCTGCCTTACGCCAAAGTGGTTCGCCCTGACCAACTGGTGAACGACGAACATCTGATTCAAAGCGGTGGCATGGTGCCCATGACCACCGACGAAGGCACCACCACCCAAGCCGTGCTGCTGCCTTTGATGATGGGCGGGCGACGCCCGGGTGTGCGCCGCCCCATCGCCAAAGTCGGCGAACACACACAAGAAATTTTGGCTGCATTGAGAAACAAGAGGAGACCCGCATGACATCGCATTTGAACCGCCGCAACACCTTGGCTTGGCTGGCCGCCACTGCCTCTGCAGTGGCCCTGCCCACCGCATCATGGGCACAGTCTGCCCCCCTCAAAGTGATCTTGCCCGTTGGGCCTGGTTCTGGCGTTGACACCATTGTGCGCACCGTACAAAGCGCTTTGAGCAAAGCCCTCAATGACCAACCCGTGGTGGTAGAAAACATTGCAGGCGCTGGCGGCATTCCAGGCACCGCCGCCTTGGTCAAAGCGGCGGCCGATGGCAACACTATTGCATTCATCTCTAACAACCATGCCGTCAACCCCAGCGTCTACAAAAAAATTCCCTACGACAGCTTGAACGACATCACGCCTATCAGCGTGGTGGGTGGATCGCCATTTGTGCTGGTGGTGAACCCCAACAAGGTGCCCGCCAAGAACGCCAAAGAATTGGCCGCCCTGATCAAAGCCAAGCCTGGTGAATTCAATTACGCCTCGTCGGGCAACGGCACCATCATCCACTTGGCGGGCGAAATGTTTGTCGATGCCGTGGGCGTGGACGTGCGCCACATTCCGTACAAAGGCATGGGCCCCATGATCACCGACCTCATGAGTGGCCAGGTTGAAATGGGTGTGGCCGCCGTGGCGGCTGTGCAAGGCCAGCTCAAAAGCGGCGCTTTGCGCGCCATGGGGGTCATGCACAAGTCGCGTGTGGCCTCCTTACCCGATGTCCCCACCATTGCCGAGCAAGGCTTCCCAGAGGTCGACGTGGCCGGCTGGTTTGCAGCCATTGGCCCTGCCAAATTGCCTGCAGCCCATGTGAAACGCTTGCATGAGGCCATCACCACGGCCTTCAATGACCCCGCGGTCAAAGCGGCCATGGCCAAGCAAGACAACTTCATCACACCCACCAGTCCGCAGGTGGCTGCGCAATATTTGAAGACAGAACAAGACAGATATGCGAAACTGGTGGCCAAAGCAAACGTCAAATTGGATTAATGAGCATTCAAATCCTCATCGTCGGTATTCACCTCGCCCGCAGCACACGCGGGCGCATCTGCTCGCCCCCCAGAAAAAGCTGCTAATTTTTTTGCAAGCGTTTTAATTTTTTCTGGAGAGCTTCATGGC
>SXGQ01843513.1_pt1 | contig 10051 bp, 6 predicted proteins | sample 3178371 | NCBI WGS metagenome assembly SXGQ01 (sample SAMN11356859, study PRJNA531348) | freshwater metagenome | isolation source: freshwater sample F1-20 | place: China: Fuxian Lake, Yuxi | collected 2017-12-25 | reverse complement strand
CGGTCGACGACCTCGATCGCGTCGGAGCGGCCGCACCAGCGGCACGAGACCGCCTCGACCTCCTCGGAGCGGAGGGTCTCCTCCTCCACCTGGTGCTCGCCGGCGAGGTCGAAGTGCCAGTACTCGGTCGTGCGGCGGGTGCGCGTGACGTCGAACCGGGTCAGGTTGCCGCAGCCGGCGCAGCGCCACCGCTCGCCGTCGGCGGGTACGCGGAGGTCGGCGGTCTGGTCGGCCACGGGGGTGCTCCTCTGGGTGGGGTCCTGCGTCGGCGTGCGTGAACGTGGGGCGCGGTCAGCGTAGTGCGCGCGCCGTCACGCCATTGTCGGAACCCACGTCTAGCGTCGTCCTCCATGAGCACCACCGCCCACCGCCCGACGCGGGAGACGTCCCGCTGGGAGGCGCAGCGCAGCTTCGACGAGCTGGGGCGGCCCCTGCGCGACCTGACGTTCTGCGTGGTCGACCTGGAGACGACCGGCGGATCGGCGGCCGCCGGCTCGATGATCACCGAGATCGGCGCGGTCAAGGTGCGTGGCGGCGAGGTGCTCGGTGAGTTCCAGACCCTGGTCAACCCCCACGCAGAAATCCCCGCCTTCATCGCCGTGCTGACCGGGATCAGCAACTCCATGGTCCATGACGCGCCCTCCATCGAGTCGGCCCTGCCGGCGTTCCTGGAGTTCGCCGCCGGGTGCGTCCTGGTGGCTCACAACGCCCCCTTCGACGTCGGCTTCCTCCAACACTTCGCCCGTCAGCAGGGACGGCCGTGGCCGAAGCTCGAGGTCCTCGACACCGCCAAGCTCGCCCGTCGCGTGATCACCCGCGACGACGCACCCAACTGCAAGCTGTCCTCGCTCGCCACGCTCTTCGGCTCCTCGACGACGCCCAACCACCGCGCGCTCTCCGACGCCCGGGCCACGGTCGACGTCCTCCACGGCCTCATGGAGCGCCTCGGCGGCCTCGGCGTGCACACGCTCGAGGAGCTGCAGACCTTCTCCTCCCGCGTCAGCACCGCCCAGCGACGCAAGCGCCACCTCGCCGAGGGGCTCCCCCACGCCCCTGGCGTCTACCTCTTCCGCGACGATCGCGCCCGGGTCCTCTACGTCGGCACCTCCCGTGACCTGCGCACCCGTGTCCGCACCTACTTCACGGCCTCGGAGACCCGCACCCGGATGGGCGAGATGGTGGGCCTGGCGACCACCGTCACGGGCATCGAGTGCGCGACCCCGCTCGAGGCCGAGGTCCGCGAGCTCCGACTGATCGCCGAGCACAAGCCGAAGTACAACCGCCGATCGCGCTTCCCGGAGAAGGTCCACTTCCTCAAGCTGACCCGCGAGGCGTGGCCGCGCCTCTCCCTGGTGCGCACCGTGCTCGACGACGACGCCGACTACCTCGGTCCGTTCTCCTCGAAGAAGACGGCCGAGAAGTGCCTCGCCGCCCTCCACGACACGTTCCCCGTCCGCCAGTGCAGCGGGCGGATGCCGCGTGTCCCGACCGGGACGGCGTGCGTGCTCGCCGAGATGGGCCGGTGCCTCTCCCCCTGTGACGGCTCGACCGACGAGACGACCTACGCCGCCGTCGTGCGCCAGCTGCGCGACACCCTGCTCCGCAGTCCGCAGGAGGTCGTCGAGACGATCAACGCCCGGATGAGCGCGCTCGCCGAGCACGAGCGGTTCGAGGAGGCGGGCGTCCACCGCGACCGCCTCGCCACCTTCGTCCGCGCCGCCGCCCGCACCCAACGGCTCTCGGCGCTGACCCGCTGCCCGGAGATCATCGCGGCCCGCCGGGAGGACAGCGGGCGGTGGGCCGTCCACGTCGTGCGCCACGGGCGGCTGGCCGCGGCGGGCGTGATCCCGCCCGGCGCCGACGCCCACCACTACGTCCGCGAGCTCACCGCCAGCGCGGAGACCGTCAGCGGGGCTCCCGGTCCCGTGCCGGCCGCGACCGCCGAGGAGTCGGAGAAGGTCCTGCGGTGGCTCGAGTCACCGGGCGTGCGGCTCGTCGACGTCGACGGCGAGTGGGTCTGCCCGCTCGGCGGGGCTGCGCGCCACCTCGCCCTCTACGACGCCGCGCACCAGTCCCGGCTGTCGCTGGTGCCCTTCGACGAGCAGCGCCTTCCCTCGCCCGTGCACCGGCCGGTGCGCTGAGCGGCTCAGTCCAGGCCGATACTGAAGGCCGACTCGAGGTCATGGCGGGAGTAGGTGCGGAAAGCGATGTGTGTCTCGGTCTCCGTCACGCCCTCGACCTTGTTGAGCTGGTCGGCGACCACGCTGGCGACGTCCTCGTGCTCGCGCACCCGCACAAGGGCGATCAGGTCGATCTGTCCGGTCACGGAGTAGACCTCGCTGACCCCCTCCAACGACGCGATCGCCTCGGCGACCTCGGGAATGCGCGCGACGTCGGCCTTCACGAAGACGATGGCGGTGATCATGGCCTCACCGTAGCGCCCCGGCGGCGATCAGCCGACCGTGACCGATCGGTCCGACCCACTAGTCCTTTGTGACTAGGAGAGGGCCATTTCCGCACGGTGTGAGTCGGGTGACACCTAGCGTGGCGAGGTCTGCCACTGCCCGACGAGGGGAACTTCCGGGATGCCACGCTCCACGCACCGCGCCACCGTCCGCCTGCGGATCGCTACCGCGATCATTATCGGACTCGTCGCTGCGACGTTCGGGCAGTCAGTGCCCGCGTCCGCGGTCCCACCGGACATGCCCACCGGCCTGTCGGTGAACCAGCCGGACAGCACTACCACGATCCTCTCGTGGGAGCACGTGCCGAACGCGACGCGGTACGCCGTGACAGTCGACGGCACGACCACCAGCACGGTGAACAACGTCTTCGTGCCGACGCAGGCCCTGCCGGAAGGCAATCTGAGCTGGTCTGTCACGGCGTACACAGGTGCGGAGGGTGGCCCGGCGGCGTCGAGCACGTTATCCAGCACGCGATTGGCAGCTCCTGTTCTCGTGTCACCAGCCGCGAACGCGCCTCTGGCGCAACCCGTGAACCCGCCCCTCCTGACGTGGGCTCCGTCGGCGGGCGCGACCTCCTACAAGGTCGAGGTCGACGGTGACGCGGACTTCGTCGGAGCGAGCAGCTACACCACAAAGAACACGTCGCTGGTCGTCCCTTTCCCGCTTGGTGACGGCGACTGGTACTGGCGAGTGACGGCGAGCAAGGGCACAAGCCTGAACTCGCTGGCCAGCGAAGAACGACGGTTCGTGGTGTCGCCCCTCCCACAGCCCGAGATCGACTCCCCCGAGGACGACGCAACGCAGACGTTGCAGGACGTCGTGCTGGACTGGCGTCCTATCGAGGGCGCAGCGTCGTACGACGTCCAGGTGTCCACCGAGGCCGATTTCAGCCAGGGCGGCGCCCTCATCGACAGTGCGACCGGCATCCTCGGCACGAACTACTCCCCTGCCGTCACCTACGACAACGCCAGCTACTTCTGGCGCGTCCGAGCCATCGACATGTCGGGCCAGGCGACCCCGTGGACTGCGGCCCGTTCGAGCTTCACCCGCAACTGGCCGGACCGTCCGACGGCGGTCTATCCGGCTGCCGCAGGCGCGGAGGAGGTGCCGGCCCCACTTTACTTCCAGTGGTCGTCGGTCAAGCATGCCTCCGAGTACGAGTTCCAGCTGGGCACCCAGGCCAACTTCTCGGTCGGCACATTCGAGAGCTGCCGCGTGGCCGGCACGACGTTTACCCCCGGCATGTTCGCCGTCAACACCACGGGCATCCTGGCACCGCCGCGCGCCAACGAGGACTGCATCCCCCAGGCCGGCGAGATCAACTACTGGCGCGTGCGCGGACTCGATCGTCCCTTCACCAAGTCCGGCGACATCCCCGGCGTGCAGGGGCTGTTCTCCGACGCCCAAGCGTTCACCTACCTTCCACTCAGCGTGACCAACATGACTCCGCGCAACGGTGTGGCCGTTGACGTTCCCACTCTGAAGTGGGACACCGCAGTCGGCGCTGAGTCGTACGAAATCACCATCCGGAGGGCCAACGGGTCGCAGGTCGTGAACAAGGAGACCTCGGCAACGAGCTACACGCTGCATGGCAAGACCCGCCTTGCCCCGGCCGACGGCCCGTTCACCTGGCGGATCACGGCACTGGGAGCGGACCGCAGTCGATCGGTCACATACAGCAACACGTTCAACGTCTCCGGCAACGACCCGTCGAGCACCGAAGCACCCCTCACGCCGCTGACCCCTACGTCCACCACGAGCGGGATCATGACTGCGCCGTCCCTGACCTGGTCCCCGCTGCCGGGCGCACACCACTACTCGGTGAGCATCGGCAACGCCACGGACGGGACGCAGGTGTGGTTCGGCCACGACAGCGACGACCTCTTCGGAGAGCCGGTGCCCTATCCGGCGATGACCGACACGTCCAAGCGACTGCTGCTCCCCGGCACCTACGACTGGAGAGTGACGGCGTACGACGAGAACAACGTTGCCATCGGCAGTGCAGGGCCGGAGGGCCGGTTCACGGTAGAGGACATCCGGTCGACGACCGGGCACGCCCTCGCTCAGGGCGGGCAGCAGCTCGACGCGAACTTCGACGGCCCGCAGAACCCGTGCACTCCGACGACCGGCGGATGCACCGTCCCAAGCACACCAGTGCTCAGCTGGACCCCCGACCCGCGGGCGTCCTACTACATGGTCTACGTCGCGAGCGACCCGAGCTTCACCAACCTGCTCGAGCCGAGCAATGCTGTTCCGGCGACACGCAACACCATGTACGTCCCTGCACTGGACAATCGAGCGCACACCTATCCGGACAGCCAGGCAGGGCAGTCCTACTACTGGCACATCCGCCCGTGCCGGACGGCGCTGAACTGTGGTCCTGACCCGGTCTCGCAGACCGATGTCGCGCAGGGGACCTTCAAGAAGCGCTCCCCCGAGATCCAGGGCCTCGAGCACGTCACCGACCCAAGTGGGACCGAGATCACCTTCCGCTGGTCCGACTACTGGGGCACGAACCAAGAGCAGCCGTGGGCCCAGACCGGCGAAGTGCCCAACCAGTCCGCGAAGCAGTACCGCATCGAGGTGGATGACGACCCGTCGTTCGCCGGCACCCTGATCGACACTGCCCTTGTCGACCAGCCCACCTATACTGCGCTGAGGAAGCTGTATCCCGAGGGCAAGCTCTATTGGCGGGTGCAGGCTGTCGACTCGGACGACAACGGGTTGGCTTGGTCGCGCATCAACGCCACCCCGGAGTACCACCAGTTCACCAAGCAGAGCCTCCAGGTGAGCCTCACCGCACCCGTGGCGAACGCGTCCGTCACCGGCACGACGCCGTTCCGGTGGGAACCCCAAGCCTTCGCCAAGTCCTACGACATCGAGATCTACGCCAACGACGACGCGACCTTCTCGGCGGCGAACAAGATTGCATCGGCCACAGGAGTGCGGAACTCGGCCTACGTGCCGATCGACACTCTCCCGGTCTCAAGCGACTTCTACCTGTGGCGCGTTCGGAGGACGGACGCGGACGGCAACAAGGGCGATTGGTCCGTGGCGGGCCGTTTCCGTGTCACGGCAGGTGCCGTGCAGCTGCTGTCACCGGCTCTCGGTGGTTCGACCCCTCCGAACAGCGCCCTACTTCAGTGGAGCCGCGTCACCGGCGCGGCGTCCTACTCGGTTTCGATGCTGGCGCCCAACGGGTCGACGCAGAACTTCTCCCCCATCGCGTCGAGCGCGTACGCCCCGCTCACCAACCTCGTGGGCGGCACCTACCAGTGGACTGTCACGGCCAGGGATGCCAGCGGGAACGCGATCGGCTCCGCCTCGTCGTCCTTCATCGTGAACAGCCAGCTGCAGGCGTCCCTCCGACCGGTCATCGAGACACCCGAGGGCACAGGGCTGGGCAAGACCCTGACCCTGAGTCCTCCCGCGTGGAGCCCGAGTGGCGTCAGCGTGGCCACGACATACCAGTGGCAGCGCGATGGCGCGAACATCACTGGAGCAACGGGAACGTCCTACACCCTGGTGAACGCCGACTTCGGCAAGTCGATCACCGTGAGGGCCACCGGCAAGGCGCCGGGCTACATCGACGGCGTCAGCACCAGCCTGCCGGTCTCGCCCACCTCGGGCGACGCAATCGCCAACGTCACGCCTCCCAGCATCACCGGATCCCCCGTGGCGGTGGGCAACCGCCTCACCGGCAACAGGGGCACATGGCCGACGTCGTACGGCACGCTGACCTACACGTACGCGTGGCTCCGCGACGGCGCACCCATCGCCGGCGCGACGACCACGTCCTACACGCCGGTGGCCGCAGACGTGGGGACGGACCTCGTCTTCCGCGTGACTGCTTCGGCGACCGGGTACACCGACGGAGTCGCGCACTCCACCCCGGTCCGCGTGGAGACCTTGAGCGCCATGGCTGGTCCCCAGGTGTCGGCCCCGTCCGGAACCGAGATCGGCGCGACGCTCGTCGGGCAGGCACCCGCATGGAACCAGCCCGACGTGACCACGACCTACCAGTGGCTGCGCAACGGGACGACGATCTCGGGTGCGACCACGACCAGCTACACGTTGACCGTCACCGACCTGGGCAAGGAGATCGCTCTCCGCGCGACCGGCAAGAAGGCCGGTTTCGAGGACACCGTCGCGCTCAGCAACGCAGTAGTGGCTACGGCCGGCGGCGCACTCCAAGCCACGGTCCAACCTGCCATCACGGGAACCGCGGTCCCAGGCAGCACCCTCAGGGTGGAACCGGGCACCTGGTCTCAATCCTCGCCGACCTTCAAGTACCAGTGGCTGCGCAACGGGGCTCCCATCCCCAGCGCCACGGGCTCGAGCTACCGCCTGACCACAGAGGACGCCGGACAGAATGTGGCCGTCACCGTCCTCGCGTCGAAGACGGGATTCGCCGACGGCTCGGCCAACGCCGCCGCGGTGGCCGTCGCCAGGCTGAAGTCGACTGCTGCGGCGGCCCTCAAAGCATCCCGCATCAAGGTCGGGGCGCGCGCGAAGCTGGCCGTCACGATCACGGTTGGTGGGCTCGCCACGCCGACCGGCGTGATCCAAGTGCTCGACAAGGGCAAAAAGATCGCTCAATTCACGATGGCACCGGTCCATAAGGGCAAGAAGACGCTGAAGCTCAAGAAGCTGCCGAAGGGCAAGCACAAGCTCCAAGTGGTCTACCTCGGGAACCCGCAGACCTTCGGGTCCAAGTCCAAGAGGATCATCCTCTACGTCGTGAAGTAGCGGTCCGGGTCACGGCGGGAGATAGTCTCCCGCCGTGAACTGGCTCGCCGACCACTGGCTCGACATCCTCGGGTGGGGCGGCAGCGCCCTGCTCGTCTACTCCCTGCTCCAGGCCAGCGTGCTCCGGCTCCGGGTGCTCAACGCGATCGCCTGCGTCCTCCTCATCGTCTTCAACGCGGCGCTGTCGGTCTGGCCCATGGTCGGCATGAACACCGTCCTGGTCGCCATCAACGCCTGGTTCATCGTCCAGCTGCTCCGCGAGCGCCACGACGAGTCGGCGTTCGAGGTGCTCGAGGTCGGTCCGGCCGACGAGTACCTGCGCCACACGCTGCGGGTGCACGGCGCCGACATCCTGAGGTTCAACCCCGGCTTCGTCCACGACCCGGCCACGACGGACCACGCGTTCCTCGTGCAGAAGGGCGACGAGACCGTCGGCGTGGTGCTCCTGCGCAGGACCGACGACACCGCCGACGTGCTGCTCGACTACGTGACGCCGCGCTACCGCGACTTCTCCCCCGGCGAGTTCGTCTGGCGCCGCAGCGGCATGCTCACCGAGCACGGCATCCGCCGCGTGGTGACCCGCCCCGGCATGGTCGGGGCCTACTACGACCGCGTCGGCTTCCGCCGCGAGGGCGACTCCTACACGCTCGGGCTCTGAGCCGTCCCGGTCGCCCGCACCCAGCGCTCGAGGGCGGCCTCCGCGGCGCCCGAGTCGATGGCCTCGCCGGCCTTCGCGACGCCCGCGGCGAGCGCGGACTCGACGTCGTCGTCGGGTGAGTCGTAGATCGCCAGCGCAGCACCGGCGTTGAGCACCACGGCGTCGCGCACCGGACCGGTCTCCCCTGCCAGCAGGCGGCGTACGACGTCCGCGTTGTGCGCCGCGTCGCCGCCCCGGAGGTCCTCGGTGGTGGCGCGCGCGATGCCGAGCGAGGCGGGGTCGACCGAGGTCTGCGAGACCTCGCCCTCGTGCACGCGCCACAGGGTGGACGAGGTGGTCGTGGTGAGCTCGTCGAGGCCGTCGTCGCCGCGGAAGACCCAGGCATCGATGCCGCGCTGAGCGAGCACGCCCGCCATGACCGGCGCCATCCGCACGTCGGCGCACCCGATGGCCTGCGCCTGCGGACGGGCCGGGTTCGTCAGGGGCCCGAGGATGTTGAAGGTCGTGGCGATGCCGAGCTCGCGGCGCGGCACTGCGGCGTGGCGCATCGCAGGGTGGAACGCGGCGGAGAAGCAGAAGGTGATGCCGGCCTCCTCGGCCACCTCGGCGACCCGCGCCGGAGGCAGGTCGAGCCGGATGCCGAGCGCCTCGAGGACGTCGGCGGACCCGGACTGCGAGGACGCGGAGCGGTTGCCGTGCTTGACGACCCGTGCCCCGGCGCCCGCGGCGACGATCGCCGCCATGGTGGAGATGTTCACCGACATCGAGCGGTCCCCGCCGGTGCCGACGATGTCGAGCAGGCGACCCGGCACGGAGATCGGGTTGGCGGCGGCGAGCATGGCCGCCGCGATGCCGGAGACCTCCTCGACCGTCTCGCCCTTGGCGCGCAGCGCGACGACGAGGCCGGCGAGCTGCACCGGGGTGGCTGCGCCGGCGAAGACCTCGTCCATCGCCCATCGCGCCTGCTCGGTCGTCAGGTCGCGTCCGGCGACCAGCGTGGAGAGGACGTCGGGCCAGGTGTGGGACATGGGATCAGGCTAGTGGCGCGCCGGGGACGGCCCGGAAGGGTGTCAGGAGGTGGCCGGGACCGAGGGGCGCAGCAGGCCGATGACGGCCTCGGCGAGCTGGATCGGGTCGATCGGGTGCGGCACGGCGGCCTCGGCGCGCGACCACGTGGCGAGCCACGCGTCCTGCGGGCGCCCGGTGAGCACGACGACCGGCGGGCACTCGTAGATCTCGTCCTTGAGCTGCTTGGCGATGCCCATGCCGCCGGCGGGGACGGCCTCGCCGTCGAGGATCGCGAGCGCGACGTCACCGGCGTCCATGTTCTGCAGCACGACCGGCTCGGTGGCGACCTCGACGTACTCGAGCTCCGGGAGGTCGGGGTGCGGACGGCGGCCCAGCGCCAGGATGACCTGCTGGCGGGTGTTCACGTCGTCGCTGTAGACCAGGACCTTCAGGGGGCGCTGTGCGTCAGTCACGGGGGCATCGTAACCGTGGTGGCCCACCCTCAGCCCCCGGGAGTGGGCGTACGCCGCTCCTCCCGGTCCAGGCGCCGGTCCTCGCGCCGGGCCTCCTGCATCGACGAGCGCACCCACTGCGTGAACAGCACGGCGAAGAACAGCACCCCGATCAGGTCGCCGCTCGCCCACAGGATGCCGCCCGCCAGGTGCTGGTCGTCGAGCACCGGCGGCAGCCACGAGCCCATCGGTCCCTCCCGAAGCGCGAGGTAGTGCTCACCGCCGATCAGGGTCTCCTGGCCCATGATCGTGACGCCGAGGAAGGCGTGGAAGGGCAGCGTCATGAGCGTGAGCAGCACCCGGAACGGGTGGCTCACCCGCCCGGGAACCGGGTCGACCCCCATGAGCGGCCAGAAGAAGAGCGTGCCGACCAGCACGAGGTGGATGTGCATCATCTGGTGGACGAACGACGAGTCCAGGCTGGCGTCGTACCAGGGACTGAAGTAGAGCGCCCACGGCGAGGCGATGTAGAGGACGAACGCCAGGGGGGCGAAGGCCAGCACCTTCGCGACGCGGGAGTGGATGACCGCGAGCAGCCAGCGGCGCGGCGCGGGAGGGAGCGTGCGCAGCGCCAGGGTGACCGGTGCGCCGAGGGCGAGCGCGAGCGGCACGACCATCGACAGCAGCATGTGCTGGACCATGTGCACGCTCAGCAGCGT
>SXGQ01756410.1_pt1 | contig 10051 bp, 6 predicted proteins | sample 3178371 | NCBI WGS metagenome assembly SXGQ01 (sample SAMN11356859, study PRJNA531348) | freshwater metagenome | isolation source: freshwater sample F1-20 | place: China: Fuxian Lake, Yuxi | collected 2017-12-25 | reverse complement strand
GGCTATTGCTCTACCATTGAGCTACACCCGCGGCTCGGGACAACCGGGCGTTGGGATTCATCGATCGGCCGGGTTGTGCGGTGGGTGGCTGCTCCGCTCGCTGCTTCTTCTCGCAGCTTCTTCTCGCTGCGTCTTCTTTTTGTCTGGCTGGCTTTAGGTCTCGCTGCTTGGTGGCTCTCGGTTCGTTCGCTGCGTGCTTGCGGTGACGATGAGATCCGGCCGAAGGTTCGTGCTGGTGCGGGATTCTGGTGGGTGTCAGGCGCAAACGCGGGTCTGCAAAGGCTGCACGTGAGTGGGGAGTGCAGGATTCGAACCTGCGAAGGAAAAATCCATCAGATTTACAGTCTGACCCCTTTGACCGCTCGGGAAACTCCCCGCGCCCGAATTGATCCAGTGCTCGAGTTGCCACCGCCCGAAAACCGCCCGACTGCAAAGCCGCCCGACTGCAATACCGCCCGACTGCAAAGCCGACCACCAGACCGCCCACCCGCCAAGGCCAACGCCCAACTGGCCGCCACGGTTTGGCGACCACGTGAGCGGTCACGCAGTGAGCTAGCGGCGGGAGTTGAACCCGCAACCTGCTGATTACAAATCAGCTGCTCTGCCAATTGAGCTACGCTAGCGACCCGGACGCCGCTGGCGACAGTCCGACTGTGGAAACCTTCCAGTGTACGGATTCGGATTGCCCGTGCAAGCCGCTCTTGAACCGCCATCGCTCCCCTGGTTGGGTGGTGTCGCTCCGGCCGTCATTCCGCTTTTTCGGGAAAAGACAGTTCCAGCATTGAAAAATCGTCGGAGAAGTCACCGCGACCGGAAACCTCGGCGATTTCTTGGAGCAGCGTGTCCAGGCGACGCTCGGCAGGAGTTGTGGGGCTGGTCATGAGGCGGAGAAATGCGTTGAAACCCCACATCGATCCGTCCGGGCGACTCACTTCGAAGGCGCCGTCGCTGTAGAGGTAGATCCGCGAACCTGGGGGCACCGCCACCTCGCGGGACTCGAAGTCGAGGCCGTCGACGGCCCCGATCAGCGGTCCATCCGACTCCAGCAGGGTCCAGGCGGGCGGTGCCCCGTCGGCGGCGGGGGGGATGAGGAGGGCGGGAGGATGGCCCCCGCCCGCCCAGGTGAGGCGGCCGGCGGCCGCATCGAGGATGCCGTACCAGACGGTGAAGAACATGTCGTTCTGCCGTTCCATCGGAAAGGCACGGTTCAGTGCCGCCAGCACACGACCCGGGTCGCGGAAATCGGTGTGCGGCAGCGCTTCCGTTCGCAGGGTGGTGAGGACCGACACGCTGAGGAGTGCCGCCCCGACACCGTGCCCGCACACGTCGAGCAGATAAACCGCCGTCCGGTGGGCGTCGATCGGGTGAAAACCGAACGCGTCGCCGCCGAGTTCGGCAGACGGACTGAAGCGCCAATCGATGTCGATCCGCTCCAGCCGTTGCGGGGCGGGCAGCAGCGAACGCACGTACCTTGCGGCCGTGGCCAGGTCGTTGGCCAGCAACTCACGGCTCGCCCGCAACGCCTCGAACGCCTCGTTCCGGTCCAGGAGGGCGATGTACCCGCGCGAATGGTGCCGCACGCGCGCCAGCAGCTCGAGGCGGTCGGGAAGCTTCACGATGTAGTCGTTGGCACCGAGCTGGAACGCCTCCGCCTTGACGGCGGGGTCCTCTTTCGTGGAGAGCACGATGATGGGGACGTCACGAAAACGATCGTCGGCGCGGAACTGACGCACCACTTCCAAGCCGTCGATGTCGGGCATCACGAGGTCAAGGAGGATCACCGTGGGCTCGACGTCGGCGGCGGCCAGAAGGGCTGCCGGCGACTCCCGGCAGTAGTGGTAGTCGATCTCCCCCTCGCCGACGAGCATCCGCCGGACAGCCTCGCCGATGATCGGCTGGTCATCCACGAGGAGCACGCAGGGTCGGCGGCTGGTGAGTGGGGGGGGTGACACGGCTGGTGGGGCAGCAAGGGATGGCGTACGACGCCCCGGCACGATCCCGGGCCTGGGTCACGAAAGTCTAGCGGGGCCAGCCGAAAGTCCGTCCGGGTGTTGCGGCTGGCAGCGGGCGAAACGTCGTTTTGCAGACGGGTGCCCCGGGCTGTCGGGGACCGCCCGGGCGTCGGCGACGGGCCGCGGGGGCGGCCGCTATCATCGTCGCGACGCAGCGTTGGCCGCGTCGATGCCCTGAACCGCCACGGCAAGCCGAGGGCCGCATGACCGAACGTCCGTCCTCCCGTCGCGCCGCTGCACCGTCACCGGTTGGTGCCATTGCCGACCCCGACATCGAGGGTCTGGGGGTCTTCTATCTGGGCCGCAGCGTCGAGGCCGACACCGGTCGGTCCGGCGCGCCTCTCCTTGTGGATGCGCGGCGATTCACCACCCACGCGGTCTGCGTCGGCATGACGGGCAGTGGAAAGACCGGCTTGCTGATCGGCCTCGTCGAGGAGGCGGCGATCGACGGGATTCCGACGCTGATCATCGATCCCAAGGGGGACCTGGCCAACATCCTCCTCACCTTTCCCGACCTTGCCCCCGAGTCGTTCCGTCCGTGGCTCGAGGAAGACGCGGCACGCCGCGACGGGATCACGATCGACGAACTGGCCGAGCGCACGGCGCGGCGGTGGCGGGAAGGGCTGGAGGCGAGCGGGCAATCGGCGGCCCGGATCGGGAAGCTGCGCGACGCGGTCGACATGGCGGTCTACACGCCGGGTAGTCGCAGCGGGCGCCCGCTGGCGATGCTGCAGAGCCTCGATCCGCCCGCCGGGGACGACGATCCAGAGGCCCGACGCGACAGGATCGACTCCCTCGTGGCCGGAATCCTGGCGCTGGCGGGGATCGATGGTGAACCCGGCCGCAGCCGGGAGCACGTCCTCCTCGCATCGATCGTCGATGCCCTGTGGCGCAGCGGCCAGCGGATCGACTTCGCGACCCTCGTCCGGTCGATTCCGGCCCCGCCGCTGGAGCGGGTCGGGTTCCTCGACCTCGAGAACTTCTACCCCGCCGGGGAGCGCTTCCAACTCGCGTCGCGCCTCAACACCGTGGCCGCCGCGCCCGGCTTCGACGCTTGGCTGCAGGGGGAGCCGCTCGACGTCGGGCGGCTCCTGTGGACGGAAACGGGGCGTCCCCGGGTGAGCGTGATCTCGATCGCCCACCTCTCCGATGCGCAGCGCATGGCCTTCGTCACCCTCCTCGCCGGGCAGGTCGTCTCCTGGATGCGGTCCCAGGGGGGCACCTCGTCGCTCAAGGCGCTGTTCATGATGGACGAGGTCTTCGGCTACATGCCCCCGACCGCGAACCCGCCGAGCAAGGGGCCGATCCTCACGCTGCTCAAGCAGGCCCGCGCCTTCGGGCTCGGGGTGGTGCTCGCCACGCAGAACCCGGTCGACCTCGACTACAAGGGGTTGTCGAATGCGGGCACCTGGTTCCTCGGTCGCCTCCAGACCGCCCGCGACAAGGCGCGCGTCCTCGACGGGCTCGAGGGGGCGGCCAGCTCCACCGGGCGCGGCTTCGACCGCGGACGTCTCGACCGCCTGCTCTCCGGCCTCGAGCAGCGGATGTTCCTCATGCACAGCGTCCACGAAGACGCGGAGACGGTGTTCCAGACGCGCTGGACCCTCTCCTACCTCCGCGGGCCGCTGCTCCGCGAAGAGATCCGCAGGCTCACGGCGGGGGGCACGCCTCCGGCCATGCACGGTGGCCAGGGGGCCGGGCCGTTGGCCGAGCGCCCGCTTGCCGAACCGCTCGCCGTCGAGATGGCGGGTGCCGATGAGGGGGGGGGTGCGACAGGATCGGCAGGTGGGCTGGCCGCGGGGCGGCCGCTGCTGCCGCCCGGCGTCCGCGAGGTGTTTCTCGCGCCGCCGGCCGCGGGGGCGGCAGGGGGGGCGGTGCGTTACCAGCCCTCGATCCTCGGGCGCGCGCGGGTGCGGTATTCCAAGTCGACGGCGCGGATCGAGGTCGATCGGGAGGTGATCTGCATCGCGCCGGCGAGCGACCAACTCGGGGAGTCGGCCTGGGACCAGGGCAGCACGCTGCCGGAGCCGCCCGAGGTGGAGATGGCACCGCGACCGGGCGCGTTCGCCCCGCTGCCCGCCTGCCTCGCCGGTCCCCGGGGTTACACCACGCTCGCCACGTCGCTGAAGGCGCATCTGGCCCGGACGTCGCGGCTGACGGTCTGGCGCGCCCCGGCCCTCGACGTGGTCTCGCGACCCGGCGAAGCGGAGGCCGACTTCCGCGTCCGCATCGCCCAGCAGGCGCGGGAGTGGCGCGACGCGGAACTCGACCGGGTGCGCTCGCGATATGCAGCCCGACTCGGCAGCCTCGACGACAAGATCGACCGCGCCCGCCAGAAGGTGGAGCGCGAACGGGCCGAGGCGAAGAACAAATCGATGCAGACCTACGTGTCGATCGGCACGGCCGTGCTCTCGGCGATCCTCGGCCGGAAGGTGGCCAACTCCACGACCGTCGGCCGGGCGGCGACCTCGATGCGTTCGGCCAGCCGCGCGGCGCGGCAGCAGTCCGACGTCGCCCACGCCGAGGAGAGCCTCGGAGTCCTCGAGGAGAAGCGGCAGGCACTGGCCGACGAGATCGACGAGGCCCTGGAGACGGTGCGGGCCGAAGCCAGTCCGGATCGGCTGCGGCTGGAGCCGATCGAGGTGCCGGCGAAGAAGACCGACATCGCCGTCGACGAGGTGGTGCTGGCCTGGGTGCCGTCGGTCAGCGCCCCGCAGCGGCCGCGCTTCGGAGGGGCGTGGTGATGGCCGATCCCGTTCCCGGCGCCGCCGATCCAGCCGCCCGTGCCGCGACCGCGGCCGACAGCGGCATCGTGCTGGTGGACTGCCCCGACGAGGTCGGCCTCATCCACCGGATCACGGGCGTGCTTTTCGCCCGTCGGCTCAACATCGAGAACAACCAGGAGTTCGTCGACACGGCCGCCAGGCACTTCTTCTTCCGCGCCGAGGTCGCCGCCGGAGTTGCCGGCCCTGCCGCCGCTGCCGGGCTGGTCGAGGATCTGAACGCGGTGCTCCCGGCCGGTGCCCGCGTGCGGGTGACGCGCGGCGGCGTCCGGCCGATCGTGATCATGGGGAGCCTCGAACCGCATTGCCTGGGGGAGCTGCTGCTCCTCGCCGCGAGTGGCGATCTGCCCTGCACGATCCGCGCGGTCGTCGGCAACCACGACCGGCTCCGCGGGCTCACGGAGCGCTTCGGGGTGCCCTTCCACCACGTGGCCGCCCCGGCCGCCGGGGCCGACGATGCGGCGCGGCTGGCCCACGAGGCGATCCTCGAGCGGGCGATCATGCCCCACGCGCCCGACTATCTCGTCCTCGCGCGCTACATGCGCGTGCTCTCCGCCGGATTCGTCGATCGTTGGGCCGGGAGGATCGTGAACATCCACCATTCGTTCCTGCCCGCCTTCGCCGGGGCGGCGCCCTATCGTCAGGCGTTCGTCCGCGGGGTGAAGCTGATCGGGGCGACGGCCCACTTCGTCACACGCGATCTCGACGAGGGGCCGATCATCGCGCAGGACGTGATCCCGGTCGACCACGGCTTCACCCCCGAGCGGATGGCACGGGCGGGGCGCGACGTGGAGAAGCTGGTCCTTGCCCGGGCGGTGCGCCTCCTGCTCGAGGAGCGTGTCTTCGTCCACGGCCGGCGGACGATCGTCTTCGCCTGATCGGTGACGGCCGTGGTCAGTCGTCGAGGCCGAGATCCTCGAGGTAGCCCTCCTGGAAGACGGCGGTCTCTTCGCGCTCGTGGGCCTGCATCGCATGGGTGAACGCCTCGAATTCCCGGGTCGTCTCCCCCCAGACGAGCGTGCCCCCCTGGGCGAGTTGGGCGACGAGGGTGTCGAGGTGGGCGAGCAGCCCATGGTGCTGGCTGATCACCGCCGTGGCCGCTCCGGCCAGCCGGGGCAGCCGCGCCACCGATTCCTCGAGCAGGCCCCCGTCCTCCTCGCGGGCGAAGTGGCAGGCCAAGTGCCGGCGCAGGTCGGTGAGGTCGGCGATCGCCGCCGCCACCGCGGCCGGAGTGGCGGCGGTCGTCGGCGACAGCTTCATGCGCACGTCACAGAGGCGGCGGAAGAGTTCCCGGTGCTCGGCCATGACATGATTCACCAGCGCCGGATCGGTGCGGTCGAGTGCCATCGCAAATGCTCCCAGGGGAATCGGTCACCACCCTCTGCAACGGTAGGCTGGAGGGGGCGGCGCCGGTCCGGACCGCGGCGGGCACCGGCGGCGCTGGTGGACAGTTGGCAGCCGCGGTGGGGCGACGATGACAGCGTCAGGTGACGGCACAGCGGCGGGAGCATCACCCCGGGGGATGCTCCAGGCGCGCGCCATGCTCGTCGGCAGTGGCATCGACATCGGTGCGCTCGGGGCGACCGAACGCACCGGCGGCGCACCCCTCGTGCTGGAGCTCGTCGGGTCGGTCACCGGCACCGCGCTACCGGGCATCGGTCGCGGCGTGGCCGTGCTGTACCGGTCCGGCGCCGTCGTCTTCTTCGATGTCTCGCCCGCCGGCATCGCCGATTGCTTGCGGCAGATCGGGCCGCAGGTGCGCCATCCGCTCGCGGATGCGGAGCGGGAGACCGAGGTCCTTGACATCCGCGTCGATGGCTCGGGGAGGGAGCTGATCGAGGGCAACACCCTCCTGCTCGCCGACGTGTCGATCGAGAAGCTGCAGATCATCGCCGACATCCTCGCCAAGAGCGTGTCGCTCGCCCACCACGAGCGCAACGTCGAACGACAGTTCGAGCGGGTGGAGCCCTTCGCCGTCGATCTCGGCCGGGGAGGGAGGAGTGGCCGGGCCGGCCGCGAGCTGCTCCAGCAGATCGGCGGCGCCCTGCTGGCCGAGCATCGGGTGGTGGCAGGCGCCCGCGTCGACGATGCCCCGGAGCTACTCTGGGACCATCCCGATTTGGAGCGGTTGTGGGGCCGGCTGCGCGACGAGTTCGAGATCCGGGAGCGGTCGCGGGCCCTCCACGAGAAGCTCGCCCTCATCTCGCGCACCGCCGAGACCGCCCTCGACCTCCTGCAAAACACGCGCAGCCTGCGGCTGGAATGGGCGGTCGTCGGCCTCATCGTCTGCGAGATTCTCCTCACGCTCCTCCAGTGGTGGCTCGGCGGCGTTCACGGTTGAAGCATCGCCCGGGTATAACCGCCGGCGGGTTCCCCCCCGGTCAGGGGCTCCAATTCCAAAGCAGGTTTCCGCATGCACAGCATCCGTTTTCCCCTCCGGTCCCCTGGGCTCGCCTCCGCTCTGCTCGCCGCCTGCCTCGGTGGCACGGCCATCGCCCAGCAGGTTGCGGTCGAGGAGTTCCGCCTCGACAACGGCATGGAGTTCCTCCTCGTGCCGCGCGGCGATCAACCGAACGTCGTGAGTGCCGGCTGGGTCGCGAAGGTGGGGAGCGTCAACGAGCGGCCGGGGATCACCGGGATCAGCCACTTTTTCGAACACATGATGTTCAAGGGCACCGACACGATCGGCACCCGCGATGCCAATCGCGATGCCGAGTACCGGCGCCAGCAGCAGGAGATCCGCGACGAGATCAATCGCCTGGTGTGGACCGGCCAATACGACCGCTATTTCCGTGGCGAGATCGCCGACCCGTGGGATCCGGCCAACGACACGCAGCCGCTGCGTGTCCTCCGTGGCCGGCTCGACGCGCTCATCAAGGCCCAGCAGGGACGCGGCGAGCAGGGGGTCGAGGCCGCCACGATCGTCAAGGACGAGTTCGACCAGGTCTACACGAAGGCCGGTGGCAGCGGCATGAACGCCTTCACCAGCCACGACCTGACCTGCTACTTCATCACCGTGCCGGCCAACAAGCTCGAGCTCTGGGCATGGATGGAGAGTGACCGTCTCCATGACAGCACGTTCCGCGAGTTCTACTCGGAGCGCGACGTGGTGCACGAGGAGCGCCGCCTGCGCACCGACAGCACCCCGACGGGCCGGTTCGAGGAGCAGTTCGACAGCATGTTCTGGGCGTCGTGCGGCTATTCCTGGCCCGTCATCGGCTGGCCCAGCGACCTCAACAGCTACACCTTCGAGCAGGCCCTCGACTACTGGAACGTCTACTACCGGCCGGGCAACCTCGTCGGCGTCGTGGTCGGTGACTTCGATCCGGTGAAGGCCAAGGAGACGATCCGCCGCTACTTCTCCCGGCTCGATCCCGGCACGCGGAAGCCGCCACCGGTGGTGACCCTCGAGGTCGAGCAACTCGCCGAGCAGCGCATGAACGCCAGCGGTGATTTCCCCCCGGCTGTCGAGATCCGCTACCACACCGTGCCTGCCGGCCATGCCGACAGCTACCCGCTCGACATGCTCGCCGAGATCCTCAACGAACGGACCGGCCGGCTCTACAGCGGCTTGGTCGAGGGCCGCGGGATCGCCGCCGGCGCGGGTGCCAGTTCCGACACGCGGAAGTACGCCGGCCTGTTCGCCTTCGAGGGGCAGACCCGCGGCGACGCGACGCCGGAGCAGCTCGAGGGGGCATGGTACGAGGAATTGGCGCGGCTCCAGGCCGAGGAGGTGCCGGAGCGCGAGTTGCGGAAGGTGAAGAACCGTGTCGCCGCCGGCAACTACCGCCGGCTCGAGAACAACATGTCGCTGCTGGTGCAGTTGGCGTTCACCGAGGCCACGCTCGACTGGCGGGAGATCAACGACGGTCCGCGGAAGTACGAGGCGGTGACGGCGGCCGACATCCGTCGCGTCGCCAACACCTACTTCTCCCCCACCAACCGCAGCGTGGCGGTGTTCCGCCGTCAGGAGGGGCCGTGATCGCCGTCCCCCACCGTCACCACCCGCCCCGTGCCGCACGCCACACCTCAGGTGCCCATGCCATGACCGGACCGCTGTTCCGCCTTGTCCCCGTCCTGACGATCGGCGCGCTGGTGGCCACGCTGCCGGCGTCGCCGGCAGCTGCCTGGCAGCCGGCCGCCGCGATTCCGGCCAGGCCGGAGGCGATCGAGTTTTCGCCGCTCGAGTTCCAGCCTCCGGAAGCGGCGCGGTTTCGCCGCACGTTGCCCGACGGCACGGCCGTGTACGTCGCCCCGAGCCACGAGTTTCCCCTGATCACGTTGTCGATCACGTTCAAGGGGGGCGCGTCGCTCGATCCCCCGGACGTGCCGGGGCTCGTGGCCGCCACGGCGCGGCTGATGCGCGAGGGGGGCACGACGACGGCGAAGCCGGCCGAGTTCGACGAGGCGCTCGATTTCCTCGCCACCGAGATCGGCGTCGGGAGCAGCGATGCCTTCACCACCGCCACGCTGAACTGCCTGGCGTCCGGCTTCGACGAGAGCCTGAAGCTGTTCGTCGACATGCTGCGGCAGCCCGGCTTCGACGCCGGGCGTCTGGAAACCGCCAAGGCCCGGCAGCTCGAGTTCCTCAAGCAGCGCAACGACGACGCCTCGTCGATCATTTCCCGCGAATGGCGCCGGCTCCTCTGGGGGGCCGACCACTTCGAAGGGCGCGATCCGACCGCGGCGAGCGTCGCCGCCATGACCCGCGAGCGGATGGTGGGGATCCACCGGCGGATCTTCCACCCGGGCAACATGATCGTGTCGGTGTCGGGCGACTTCGAGGAGAAGGAGATGCTCGGCCGCCTCGCGCGGGCGTTCGCCGGCTGGGAGAAGGGACCCCCGGTGCCCGATCCGGCCGCGCCGACGGCACAGCTCGTGCCCGGGGTTTATCACGTCGCCAAGGACATCCCCCAGGGCAAGGTCGTGATCGGCATGCGCTCGATCGCCCGCGACGACCCCGATGCGATCCCGCTGGCGATCCTCAACGACATCCTCGGCGGCAGCGGGTTCACCAGCCGGATCATGCAGCAGGTGCGCAGCAACGAGGGGCTCGCCTACTCGGCCGCCTCAGCCGTCGCTCCGAAGGTCTCCTACCCGGGGCAGTTCCAGGCCCGGTTCGAGAGCAAGAACCCCACCGTGGCGCTGGCCACGAAGATCATCGTCGATCTCATCGGCCAGGTGCGCGACGAGCCGGTGACCTACGAGGAGCTCGAGACCGCCAAGCTCGCCGCCGTGGAGACCTTCCCGCGGCAG
>SXGQ01714361.1_pt1 | contig 10053 bp, 11 predicted proteins | sample 3178371 | NCBI WGS metagenome assembly SXGQ01 (sample SAMN11356859, study PRJNA531348) | freshwater metagenome | isolation source: freshwater sample F1-20 | place: China: Fuxian Lake, Yuxi | collected 2017-12-25 | reverse complement strand
GTTGTTGAGCCGCTGCACCAGCCTGTCCAACTCCTCCGGCGAGATGACGAGGTTGATGTTATGGAGGACTTTGACGAAGTCGGCGATGGTCAGAAGGCCGCAGCCTCTCGGGTCCAGTTGTCGCATCACCCGCGCACAGTCCTGCTCGTACCTCAGAGTAGCAAACACCCGCGCAGAGATGCGCTTAAAGAGGTTGTGGTCCTGTGGCGTGGCACCCTGGAGAAAGATACGCTGCGCCTCGCTCTTTTTCCAGGGCATGAGCTGGTTCGGGCTCACAATATCTCTCACGTCTCTGCCCGTGCCCCGCACGCGTGGGCGCGGCACGCCGTGCAGAGCATCGACGACGGCGTTGGGGTCTGCGGCCAGTCCAGACGATCCCTGCGCAGGCTGAGATTCGAATACCTCGTTGAGGCATCGGGTCTAACAATCGTCATCCCGGCGCAGGCCGGGATCCAGTGTTCAACCCACCCCCCTGTCGACATTCCGTCGCCCCTCTTCCGGTGGAGTTTTTCCTCCCCCGGCAAAGCCCTGCCGATCCGACACGTCCCCTGAAAACCCGCATGTTTCCTTGAGAAAATCCTTGGCACACTGATTGCTATGAGGAAACCGTCCAATGTTTACAGAGGCAATCATCGTGACGGCTCAATTCGAAAACTCTCATCCAGCGCTGTGGCTGGATCCCAAGGCTGCGGTCGGTAGTACCGAGCGCGAGCAGCTGACTGCCGCTGGTTTGCAGCTGCTGCCGGTAACCACGCTCGACGACCTGCGCCAAGGCCTGGCCAAGGCGCGTCTGGTGGTGATTCGGCTGATGGGCGATGTCGGCCTGCTGCAAGAGGTGAAGAAGCTCACGCAGTCATTTGGTCATGATGTGCCGGTGCTGTGCCGCGTAGATCGGGGCGAGCTCTCGCTGGGTGTCGATGCAATGCGGCGCGGTGCTTATCACGTGCTGCCATCAGATGACTGGTCGGTTGATAGCTGGCGCGAAGCCCTCACGCTAACACCCAAGCGCGCTGAAGTGACCCAGCGTAGTCCGCAAACTTTTGTTTTTGTTGACCCCAATAGCCAGCACCTGCTTGAGCTTGCGCGGCGTGTCGCGCAAACCGAAGTATCTGCGCTGGTGGTTGGCCCCACTGGTGCGGGTAAAGAAGTGCTCGCCCGTGTACTGCATGATGCCTCGCCGCGTCGTAATGGTCCGTTTGTGGCCTTGAACTGCGCGGCGCTGCCTGAGCATTTAATTGAAGATTTACTGTTTGGTCATGAGAAGGGCGCGTTCACTGGTGCCTTGAAAGAACACCGCGGTTTATTCGAGCAAGCGCACGGCGGCACTATCTTCCTCGATGAAATTGCCGAGATGCCGTACCACCTGCAGACCAAGCTGCTGCGCGTGCTGCAAGAACGCAAGATCACGCGTCTGGGTGGTCATGGTTCGGTGGAGCTGGATGTAAGACTGGTTGCCGCAACCAACAAAGACTTGCGCGAAGCGATTAACAATCGCGAATTCCGCGAAGACCTTTACTTCCGCATCAGCGCATTTAAGCTGACGATTTTACCGCTGCGTGAACGTCCGGGTGATGTACTGCCGCTGGCAATGCAGTTCCTTGAAAAATTTGGCCCCGGCGATCGCAAAGTACAACTCTCGCCCACAGCCATCGAGCGACTTCAGGGTTATAGCTGGCCAGGTAATGTGCGTGAATTACAAAATGTCATTCAGCGCGCGCTGGTGCTATGTAACGATGATCTGATCACCGACGATGCGTTGATGTTCGATGAGATTGAGCAGCGTCCAACGTCACAGCCGCTACCGGTATCGACGCAATCCAATCTGATGCAGTACGGCCCGCGAGAAGTCGCGGATGCACATCAGTTGAATGGTAATGCGATGGTGGATTTATCCACGGCGGTGAAGAGCAGCGAGTACCAGGTGATTATGGCGGCGATTCAGTCGACGCGTAATCGCAATGAGGCCGCCAAAAAACTTGGTATCAGCCCACGTTCGCTGCGATACAAGATGGCGCAGTTCCGCGAACTCGGAATGGCCGCGAATCCTGCTAATCAGAACAGCGGCGGTATCAATAGCATCAATGGAATCAACAGTCTCAATGGTCTCAATGGATTAAACGGCCTGCACGGTATGCCCGGCATGGCAGCGGCGTGAGGCGATAGGAGATCAACATCATGATCAACAAGATCAACAGCCAAACCAACATCGACGCAATGCTGGCTACTCTACGCCAGCATCAGGTTGATTCGACTGGCTCGAACACCCCGCCAGTACTGACACCGCCCACACCTGAGGTGGGTAAGCCGACGTTTGGTGAGGCGATTGCGACTGCGGTAGTAGATACCAATAACCTCAGTATGCACGCTAGCGCCTTGCGTAATGCCTACGATCGTGGTGAAGAAGTACCGCTGACTGATGTGGTACTCGCGATGCAGAAATCATCGCTCGCATTCGAGGCAACGCTACAGATCAGAAACAAAGTTTTAAAAGCTTACGAAGATATTTTGAACATGCCGGTCTGATAACCCGAACGATACGAACATAAGCAGAGAGTAGAACCATGGCCGAAGCAACAATCAACCCAGGCGGTGCGCAACCGCCCACGCCACCCGGTGTACCGACACTGGCGGGTGATCCCGGTACATCCGGCGTTCTTGCAAATACCGCTGCAGGGCCGCGGCCTTTACCGACGGCGGTGCAGGGCGTTGCCAGCGGCTTCTCGTCTTTCCGCGATTGGATGGATGGCGTGTTGCGGCAGCCGGCAGTCAAGCGCGCGCTGTTACCGATCACGATACTGCTGATACTCGGTGTGACCGCGGTGGCGTTCCAGTCGACGCAGTCGGTGCCGTATCGCCCGATCATGCCTGGCATGACCGAGAACGACAAAATGGCCGCGCTCGAGGCATTGAAGGCAGGCGATTTCAAACCAAAGGTCGATACGCAAAGTGGTCAGATCACCGTTCCCGAAGGTCGCTATCACGAAGCGAGAATTTTTTTGGCGGGACAAGGTATTCCAAAAGAAGCTCAGCCGATCGGCATGGAATCCTTGAAAGACAAGTCGTCGATGACGACCAGTCAGTTCATGGAACAAGTGCAGTACAACACTGCCATCGAGCAGGAGCTGTCGCGCTCGATCATGCAGATTTCCACAATCAAAGCAGCACGCGTGCATTTGGCATTGCCAAAGCAATCGGTGTTTGTGCGCGATCGCGCCACGCCGAAAGCCTCGGTGGTGGTCACACCGCATTCCGGTCGTGGTGTTTCAACGCCGCAGGTGAAAGCGATTGTGCATTTGGTATCGTCGAGTGTGCCTTATCTCACCCCTGAGAACGTATCAGTAGTTGATGACCAGGGCAATTTGCTGACGATGGATAACCCGGTCGATGCGGCAATGGGTCTGACGGTCGCGCAAATGCAGCACAAGCAGCGTACTGAAGAAACGTACAAGAACCGCGTGACAGAGTTATTGGGTCCGGTCGTAGGTGAGGCGGCGATTCAGGCGCAAGTCAACCTGACGATGGATTACACCGTGGTCGAGACGACTACTGAAGATTTTGATGATAAAGACAAGGGCGTCAAGCCACGTTCCGAGGCATTGACCACCGAGCGTAAATACAAGCTGGATCCGGAGGGTATTCCAGGTTCGCTCACCAACTCGCCGCCGCCGGATGCTGACCTCACCAAGAACACCAATACGGATGAGAAGAAGCCGGCGACCAATGAAATCGTCACCACCCGCTCGACCCGTAACTTCGAGATGGATAGGCAGGTGCGTCACACCAAGAATTCGCCCGGTACGATCTCGCGTATCACGGTGGCTGTGGTGGTGGCTGAGCGTCCTGCGCCGCCACCGGCTGATGGCAAGCCACTGGCACCCGGCGCTCCAACGACGATTCCGTATACCCAGCAAGAGCTTGATCGTATGCTGAATCTGGTGCGTAGCGCGGTGGGTTACAACGAAGAGCGTGGCGATGTTGTTACTGTGGCACCGGCGCGTTTCGAGACGCTCGCACCTGAGCCACCTAAGCCTTGGTATGCCGATCCTGACATCCAGAACGTGATTAAAATCGCTGTAGCTGCTTTCGTGATCACCGTGTTCCTGCTGGCTGTGGTGCGTCCGATGGTGAAAGGCCCGACAATTAACCAGCAGATCATGCCGCCGTACGGCCCGACGCCGGAAGAGGTTAAGCAGCTTGAGGCCAAAGCCGCCGAAGAGGCCAAGGCCCAGCTTGAGAACCAGCTGGCGGAAGAGGCCAAGATCGCTGAGGAAGAGGCCAAGGCCGAGGAAGAAGCACAAGCAGCTGCTGAGGCGCTGGCGGCCGAGGAAGCGCGAATCGCTGAAGAAGCCGAGCAATACGCCGCTGCAGAAGCTGCTGCCGTCGCCGAGGCTGCCGCCGCTGAAGCCGAGGGCGAGGAGGGCGAAGATGGTGAATTCAATGAGGATGAAATCGAGCTGGAAGATGGCGAGAGCCTGGACGAGCTGCGTGCCCGCATGCAGGCGATGAAGCCGAAGAAACCCACCTTCTCTGCCGAGATGCTGGACACCGCCAACAGCTATGATGACAAGGTCGCGTTGATCCGTATGCTGGTGGCGCAAGAGTCTGGCCGGGTGGCGCTGGTCTTGAAGAACATGGTCCGCAACTAAAGCGGCTCACTAACCTGATACTGGAACCATCATGGCAGACGATCAAAAAGTTGAACAGAAAGCAGCAGAGCAGCCGACCGAAGATCTTGAGGCGCTAAAAAACAAGCATAAGCCGAAGAAAAAGAAGCCTACGATACCGGCCGATATGCTCTCAGATGCAAAAAGCTACGACGACAAGCTGATGCTGGTGAAGTTCCTCACCGAAAAAGAAAAGGGCCGTGTGGTTCTAATGGTGAAGAATATGCTTCGCGGTATGAGCGACGTAAAAAAGAAATAATCCGTTTGATCTCAAGGAAAGCAGCAACCGAGGTACACCATGGCAGATAACACAACACTTGCACCCATGTCGGACGAGCTCAAGCGAGAGCTGGCCGAGATAACCAACGTACAGCGCGCTGCTGTGCTGATGCTGCTGCTCGGCGAAGACCTGGCCTCCAACATCATTAGCTACCTTGATCCGAAAGAGGTACAAGAGCTGGGCGCTGCGATGGTCTCGGTGGCTGATATGTCGCAAGACGCGGTGAACGTCGTACTCGACGAATTCGTTGATATGCTGAAGAAGCAGACCAGTCTCTCGCTCGGTACCACTGAATATGTAGAGACTGTGCTCAAGCGCGCGCTCGGTCCGGATAAGGCGGCATCGGTGCTATCGCGCATCATGCCCGGCCGCGCCAGCCGTGGTTTGGAGATTTTGCAGTGGATGGATGCTCGTGCAATCGCAGAAATGATTCGTGGTGAGCATCCACAGGTAACCGCGATTATTTTGTCGGTACTCGAATCCGAAGTCGCTGCTGATGTGCTGGCTTTTTTACCGGAAGAGTCACGCGCCGAGGTAGTACAACGTGTAGCGAGTTTGGATACGGTTCAGCCTTCTGCGATGGAAGAGCTGGAAACCATTATGAAGAAGCAGTTCTCGAATAATGCTTCGGCGTCTTCGTCGAGTTTTGGTGGTGTGAAGGCGGCTGCCAAGATTATGAACTTTACTAAGGTAGAACTGGAATCTGCGATTTTGCAAGGTGTGGGTCAGATTGATGAAGAACTCGCCTTACGTATTCAAGACAACATGTTCAGCTTTGAAAATCTGGCTGCGGTGGATAACCGTGGTATCCAGGCGCTGATGCGTGCGGTTGAGCCGGATATGCTGATGATTGCCTTGAAGGGTGCAACCGAGGAAGTCAAGAACAAGTTCCTCGACAATATGTCGAGCCGTGCGCGAGGCATGTTCGTCGACGATATGGAAGGCAAGGGCCCGCTGCGTATGACCGAAGTCGAAGACGCACAGAAGAAGATTATGCGTCAGGCCAGAAAGTTGTCCGAGAAAGGCGAACTGATCTTGGCATCCGGTGGAGCCGACTTTGTCTGAGGTGCGTGCTGCGCGCAAGCGCAATGTGTGGCTGCCGAACCGCATGTTCGATCCGGCATCCAACCCATTCGCCGTTCAAAACCTGCTCGATCGAACCGCGCCGCCGTTCGTCGAGCAGCGCGATCAAATTCCCGAAGCCATATTTGGTGTCGACCCCTTGGCGGGTGGACGTATCGCTGGCGGATTTGCACGCGACCACAGCCTGGATTTGCCCGAAGACGACTTTGCGCTTGATGAGGTTATCGCCGACCCGTTTTTAGCTGATGATGATCTGCCCGCAGCGGGCTTCGCCGCAGAAGCAGCCAGCGACATCAGTACCGGGTTTGCTACCGAGCAGGATGTGCCTTTGACTACTGTGGCACGCGGTTTTGAAGCAGATGCAGATGCGGATACAGATATAGACGCCAATAGTGCCGCATTGCCCACTGATGAAGTGGTAGCCGGGCAGGTTCAACATACAGCCAGCGAGATTGAGGCATTTGCGGCCGCAACGGATGCCATGGTCGCCGAGATATCAGCTGCCGACCCGGTGAGCGAATTAGCGAATCCAAGCCTTGTCGCACCTTCCGACGAAGATGATGCGAACGCCGATAGTGATGCAGCGGCTAGTGATACAGCAGCTAGTGATACCGCGGCACCTGTTCATGCTGAGGCTGGTACGCAAGCGGCTGAGGATGACTTGGTAAAGCACACAGATACACCACCAAAGCTGGCTACCGAGCCGCACCTGCTACCAGAGACCTTGTCAGCGCAGGCTGCCGAGCTACTCGAAGATGCCTTGCTCGATAACGAAGCGGTCGCACAAAAAATTGAAGCATCACGAACTCAGGGCTATGCCGAGGGGTTGGAAGCAGGTCGTAATGAAGGTCGCGAGGCTGAGCGCCCGGTAGCGCACCAGCAAGGCTACGACGAAGGTATGACTGCTGGCCTTGAACAAGGCCGCGCCGAGACGCAGACCGATGAACAAAAACGTCAGCAAGCGGAGCATGAAGCCAAGTTGGCGCAACTGCAGTCAGTGATAGAACAGCTTCAGCAGCTGGCCTACAACCCTGACGCATTGTTCGAGCCCATGAAAAAATTCACCGTACATCTGGCTGAGCAGCTAGTGCGTGGTGAATTAACGCAAAGCCCGCAAGCGATTTCACGATTGGTCGATAACGCACTACGCGAGCTGAATGCTGCGGGTGACAAGGCCGTCATCATTCATCTGCATCCGGAAGATTTAGAGCTCTATCGGCCAACGGTAGCAAAGTACACCGACAGCTTGATTCTGCGTCCGGATAACTTGCTGGAACGCGGCAGCGTTCGCGTTTCGCTCGATGGCAGCGTGGTCGAAGACCTGATGCAGCGTCGTGTTGAAGGCGTTAAAAAATCACTCGCGCAGGCACCCACACCGAATTGGCGTACTGGCGGTAACCGCTTGTCTGATCGACTGTCTGATCGTATTCAAACCGGCCAGCCGGTGGATGACATAACCATTGTCGATAAGCCCGAGGCTGTAGCCGACAAGACCTTGGAAACGGCCGCGCCGTCGGATGGTCATGCTTGATTATGCCGATGTCGTCGATCACCTGATCGCGCACACGCGCGTGCCGCCTGCGTGCCATACAGGCACTTTGGTGCGCTTGATTGGCATGACCCTGGAAGCGCGCGGCATTATGGCGCCGCTCGGCGCCGTATGCGAAGTTGAATCGATTAGCGGTAACCATAAAGTGCAGGCTGAAGTTGTTGGTTTCAATGATCAAACCCTGTTTCTGATGCCGTTTACCGAAGCGGTAGGTATAGGGCCTGGCGCTACTGTTCGTGTACTCACTAATTCTTCCGAAGCGAGTTTGGGCCCCGAGTTGCTCGGGCGTGTGATTGATGCATTTGGCGAGCCGCTTGATGGTGGCCCCAAACCTGATTGCAAAGACAAACTCGCCTTGCTAGGCCTGCCATTAAACCCGATGGAGCGTGGGCCGATCAATCAAGTGCTTGATGTGGGCGTTAAAGCTATCAATGGTTTACTGACTATGGGGCGTGGCCAGCGTATTGGTTTGGTGGCGGGCTCGGGTGTCGGTAAGAGCTCGTTGCTCGGCATGATCACTCGCAACACCGAAGCCGATGTGGTGGTGATTGGGCTGATTGGTGAGCGTGGCCGCGAAGTGCAGGCATTTATCAATGAAGTATTGGGGCCCGAGGGTCGCGCCAAATCGGTGGTGATTGCATCCCCCGCCAATGTATCGCCGGTGATGCGATTGAAGGCAACTCACTTGACGCATGTGATCGCCGAGTATTTCCGCGACCAAGGCAAGAATGTGTTGATGTTGATGGATAGCCTCACGCGTGTCGCGCATGCACAGCGCGAGATTGGTTTAGCGATTGGTGAGCCGCCGACTGCTAAAGGCTACCCGCCCTCCGTATTTGCGCTGTTACCGAATTTGATTGAGCGCACCGGCGTGGGTCGACATGGCTATGGTGCGATCACGGCGATCTATACCGTTCTTGCTGAGGGTGATGATGCGCAAGATCCGATTGTGGATATCGCGCGTGCTTCGCTCGATGGACAGGTTATGTTGTCGCGTAAATTAGCCGACGCTGCTCATTACCCGGCGATTGACCTAAATGGTTCGATTTCACGAGTGATGCAGGGCTTGGTATCGCCGACCGATTTGAAAATGGCGAATCGTATTCGACGATTATGGTCGTTGTATCAGCAGAACCAGGATTTGATTTCTGTGGGGGCGTATGAGGCGGGCTCTAACCAGGAAATTGATCTGGCCATCGCGATGCGTGATCGTATTGAAAAATTTCTGCAGCAGGACCTGCATGATGGCGTTGGCCACGAAAAGACCTGGCAGGGTATTCGTGAACTGGTAGGCGCTTGAGCAGCGCCACAGTGAATATGAAACAAACTACCTGGACAGTACTCGCAGAAAAAGCACAAAGCGCGGTGCGTGATGCACAGCAGTTGGTGAGTGATGCGCGTCATCGCGTGAGCAAGCTTGAACAAAGCCTGGCCCACCTGGACCAACTACGTGATGATTACATTGCGCGGTATAACGAGGCGCAGAAAGAAGCGCATTCGATTTCCGACACCATTACCTACCGAAAATTTCTTGAGCATTTACGTGGTCTGCGTGGCAGGGTAGAGGGCCAGCTGCAAGACGCTAACCTCAAGCTGGCGGACGCCAAGGCTGAATTGGTCAAGGCCCTGCGCGAGCAGGCCAAAATGGACGCGATGGTTGAGCGCGATGAGCGCAATCAGGCACTGGCCATTGCCAAGCAAGAGCAGCGGGCGATGGATGAGGCGGGGCTCAGGTTGTTTAACGCGCGCTGACAGTGACGGCGGGCCTTGCCAAATTTTGCCAAATCCTCTAAATTCCGCCCTATGGCGACGATGAATATTTCCCTCCCCGAGACCCTCAAAGAGTTTGTTGATGGGCAGGTTGTAGAGCGTGGCTACGGCACCAGTAGTGAGTATGTACGTGAGCTCATTCGCAAGGAGCAAGATCGGCAACACTTGCGTGGTCTGCTACTGGCAGGAGCGTCATCTGGTGTCGGTCAGGTCGCCGACGAGGCTTACTTTGAAGCTTTACGTCAACGAGTTCGTCGCGCCAAGTCGGCGTGAAATCCAAGCGACCCATACCTCGTCCACAGGCGCAAATCGATATCGATGAGGCTGTGGATTATTACCTGCACGAGGCAGGTACCGAAGCCGCGCTAGGCTTCATCGATTCTCTGCAAAACGCTTACCTTCACCTGAGCCGATACCCTCAAACCGGGTCATCAAGATACGCTCATGAGCTGGATTTGCCCGGGCTGCGCATGTGGCCGCTGAAGCGATATCCATTTCTTGTGTTCTATTTGGAGCAGCCAGACCATCTCGATATCTGGCGGGTACTTCATAGCCAGCGAGATCTACCTGCGTGGCTCCGTGAATAATAGCCAACATAGTTTCGGACCATCCTCCTGATTTCACTGTCAACGATTACAATCCGGAATCCGAGCCATACAACAAGCCTGTTTCTTATAGTCCAAGCCCCCCTGAATGCTCTGCTCATC
>SXGQ01020526.1_pt1 | contig 10053 bp, 9 predicted proteins | sample 3178371 | NCBI WGS metagenome assembly SXGQ01 (sample SAMN11356859, study PRJNA531348) | freshwater metagenome | isolation source: freshwater sample F1-20 | place: China: Fuxian Lake, Yuxi | collected 2017-12-25 | reverse complement strand
TGATCGTCTTGCTCGTTCAACTCAAGACTTTCTTAGCATCGTTGACCACTCACAGAAGCATCACTGGCGACTTGTTCTACTTGATCTAAACCTTGACACGTCGTCGTCCGCTGGTCGTTTCGTTGTGACTATCATGTCGGCACTTGCTGAGATGGAAAGAGGCATTATTGCCTCGCGTCAAAAAGACATTCATAGGGACCGTAGGGACCGTGGTTTAGTTTGGGGTGTAGACCTTGGGCCAACCACCAAAGTGTCTCAAGACGTCATAGAGTGCATGAGAAGCCTGCGTGAGAAAGGTCTGTCATATAAGCGTATTGCTGAACAATTAAACAGTGAAAATGTAGCAACTGCCCTTGGTGGAGTGTGGCATGCTTCAACAGTTAGAAAGACGCTTACACAATTAAAAGTTTATAAATAGTAAGAGGGGCCTTTAGCTTGCGCCAAAGACCCCTCAGGATGGAACCCTCTCTCCCAAGGGAATTCCTTAATCCGTATTTGTACTATACACTAAATCTACTTGACATTAGCGATTTGGTTTCAGTGTTTCTAGACTAATTATTGACACCAAAATCGTCAAGAACCTTCTTTCCAGCTTTGGCGCCTGCGCCATAGCCTTTTGACTTCTTATATGCCACGACGGCGTCGCTTGTCACCTTATCGAACTGGCCATCGGCAGTTCCGGCGTAGAGGCCAAGTTTAGCAAGAGCCTCTTGCAGTTTAATCACACGTGGACCGTTGTCCCCTGGCTCTAGGTCACCTCCGTCGTCTTTTACAGCGCCTGCAGCCGGAACCGTTGGATTGGCTTTACCACGCGGTGTATCACCGAGGCAGTACTGCCAGTGCCATGCTTCAAACTCAGGAGACTTAGGGTCACTGCTTTGTAGGTAGAAACCATACTGCGGAGCGTTCTCACACATCCAGTCAAGACAGCCGCCGCCGATCGACTCGAGCTTGCCTTTAATTTCCATGCCAAGGTCGATAGCAAGACCAAAACCGTGGTTTGACGTTCCGGGTGTAGCTGAAGGCGCTTTGCCTTTCTTTAAATACCAGGTCTTACCTTGATACGTGCGTGTAACCTTTGGAACTCGGCCAGTGTCTTTGTCTTCGTATCTATCTTTAAACATTTCAAGTTGCGGTGCAAGTGGGCGATAGTCGCCTACGTTACGCAACTTGTGCCCTGCTGCTACTGCCGCGCTGTACATTTCATTAAACGCGTCAGCGGCTACTGTCCACATTAAACCTCCAGTGTTTACTTTTTTAAGCATCTTGCTTGTTAGATTTCCATTACCAACAGCATGTATCTCTTTAGGTACCACCAATTTTTTGTACGGATATTTTCTCATATGATCTGTCCTCCATGTGGTGCAGTCTTACAGTTACATCTACATTGTAATCATAGACGAGTATCATACTCGGATATTTTTAGCCCTAACTGAGTAGCTATATCAACTTCTAACCTTGAGCCGTTGCTAGTGCGCCAGTCAGGTAGAAGGATAACCTCTGTTGCGAAAAGTATTGTTCTTATCGACTCTCGCATATATTCTTGATAGGTCCTGTCGCCTTTTCCACCAAAGAATTCAGCAGGGTTTATCACTTGTGCGCCACTATCGCGCAACTCTTGCGAAACTTTATTAAACATTGGATAGTTAAACTGATCTATGCCAGTCATTGGTCCACTGACATAGACTATCCTAGTCAAACAGTCTTTCGTGTTGCATTTGTAATTTCGATGGGCCAAGTAGCGCAGTGCTTGCTGCAAGCTCAAGACCTGAAATAAAATGCTGGTTCATTCCGCGCTGCTGACATCTGTCAATTATGTTATGTATGTCAGCGCTAATTTCATTGCGTAAAGCTGACTGAATTTCAGTTCTAACGCGGTCGTACTGAGACCAGTCAATAGGTGGTTGGTATGTATCACTCATATCTCTCCTTTGTGTATTACTGTCTGCTTGCTCTTTGCGCAAACGACCAATCAACTTCTGCGTTTGGTACAGCGCGAGGAAGAAGTAACCGTCCAGTTATTTCTGCTTTTGAGCCAAGACCAATAACTTCAGCGCCTCTGTCACTTATCTTTCTTTGAAACGCGATTTGTGTCATTGGACGTTCGCCGCGTTCCTCTGACCAAATTCTATAAACTGCGTAAAGAGCTTTAATACTTAGGCGCGCGCCTTCAGACTCTTTTGTTTCTTCACTCAAGAAAATTCCAATACGATCTTCATTTTTACGGTAGATTTCAGACGCGTCGCTTACAGCACTGCACCAGCCTAATGCATCACGTGATCCAGAATTAAGCAGTTTTATAGCGCCTTCGACTGCCCAAGACAAGACTGCAGGTAGCGCACCTTCCGAATCAAATATGTATGACTTTAGATCTGGATCTGGATTCTCAGGAACTTTATTAAGTGGAATAGGTCTAATACGACGCCACATCGCGTCATCACTAATGATTGGTCTGTGATTTGTCGTTACCCAAAGTTTAGCACGCGACTGAAATGTGAACGGTTTTTCACCAGGTGAACGTGCAGAGATTTCAGATGAACCGGTTAGTTTCTTAACTGAGTTTTCTTTCATGCGCTCATTGTCTGGAAGTTCGTCAACCCACACCATACGGCGTCCGCGTAGCTCGGCCCAGTGGTAAAGATCTGAGCCATGCGCTTGCCCGTCTCCTTGAGCAAGAATAGAAGAGTCTAAAGGCCACGCGTACTGCTGTGTACCCATGCACTTAACAAGCGCTTCTACAAGAGTGTTCTTTCCTGAACCAGGCGGACCATAGACTAAAAACATAACGTCATACGTTCGTAATCCAGTTAGCGAATAACCGGCTGCGCGCTGTAGCCAATCTTGTAATTCTTTATCGCCGCCTGTGGCAAAGTCAATAAACTGTTCCCATCTAACGTTACGAATACCAGGGTTGTAGCCAACAGGTGCGCGTCTTGTTATGTATAAGTCAGGGCGGCCTTTTAGTAGCTCCCCAGTGCGTAAGTCAACAACACCGTTTGCAACACCTAGAAGGTGCTCATCACTATCCCAGTTTTCAACCCCAACAAGAATACGTGGGTCTGACGTCGCGGATTCAATTGAACCAGCAAGACGTGCATTTGATTTTGCTTGTTGTGCCCATTTAATAACGTCGGCTTGTTTTTCTGCGTCGTCATACTGAACTACTTCACTAGCAACAATCGGTGCAAGCTTTTTTGCAAGCTCGCGCATTTCAAGATTCTCAACGTCGGGTTTCCAGTATGTTCCGTCCCAGTGGAACCAACCAAGTCCAGGAGTGTAGCGCACTGCTGGACCAAACGCATCGACAAGACGTCGGCCGTTTCCAACATCTGATAAAGTGCGCTTTCCAGGTTCGCCGCCTTCGCCCTCACCAATTGCGTCTGGATCTTTTGGAACATCAATGTTTGACAGACTAGACGCCGACCTAAGAGAATCGCCATCTTCAAGTGAACGAGAAACTGTTCCTCCAATAGTTCCAGGCATACGCTCAGTTGGAGTAGATGAGTACGTTGCAGTCTCTACGTGTCTATTTTTAATTGTTTGTTGCGATTCTTCTTGAGATTTTTGCGCCCACTCTTGTATACCTGGCCACAGCTTTTCACTTCTTGGATTTTCAATAACGTATTGAATAGCGCGCCGCACATGCATCAGTAGTCCGCCTTGGCCTTCAAGCCCTAGTGGAGGCCGAACTTTTTCTGCGTTAAAGCGAATCATCATTGTTTCTACTGCAAGACGACCTGCTTCAGTGTTGATTGGAAACTTATTTGCAAGAGCGCACGTCATCTTATAGATATCAACAGCACGTGAACCTTCGTCAATGCCTTCCTCCAGCATCTTGTCAATGTCAACGCGCTCGCCGCTGTATTCAAGGTCTTCAAGAAAGCCCCATTCAGCTTGCCCAAGAGAAGTTTCTCGCCGTGCTCTACGACGAAGAACTTGCATAAGTTCTTCTGGAGCTTCAGCCATCTCAATTTCCCAAGGCGCGTGTCCGGGTACCCATTCATAGCAGTTTCCAGAAAAGTGACGTGACGGCGCAATTAAGACATACCCGTTGTGCTTGATGTCAATTCCATTCAAGCTGTTCTTTTTTAAGTTACCAACAAGTGATTCATTTTCATCGCACTTGTAGAATAAGTGACGTCCTCGAGCAATTCCACCTTTATGCGAGTAATTTCCAGTTACGGCTTCGACTGTCGGTGGAAGAGCTCCATCAACAAGCGTTTCAAACTTTTCAAATGACTCATGACCACCCGCGCGTGGATCTATGTCAATTACAAAGAAACCAGACGCTTGACAGTAAACAGCAACATTGTTATCTGCCCCAGAATTTTCATACCAACTTGAAACTGTTTGAGCGTCTGAAGACGCACGAGTATTCCATTCAGGCATAGACGGGTGTTTGCCAACGTCCTTAGGCTCTGCATGTGAGCTGCCACACGTACAACGACCTTCAATAATTCCGTAGCAAGGCAGAATTTTCCATCCTTGCTGTGCATACCAAACTGCTGCGTTTTGAAGACGACCTTGCGCTAGCTCCCATGCTGACATATGTTTAGGCCAGTGCTTTCTCTTGTCGTACCTCATTTATAGCCAGTGAATTAAACCATTGGTCAGCGTCTTCGTACGCCACGTAGATGCGTTGACGACCAGTTTCAGTTGTTGTTTTTACGGCAGGAAGTTCACCTTTAAGAACAGCTCGTGTAACGGTGCGAGCAGGAATTCCATACGTCATAGCAATGTTGCGAATGCTCATTCGTCTCTGCGTCTGTCTCATTAGGACCTCTCTACGTGCTTATGCAACAGTGCAAAAAACGTTTGTACTAAGGCTTCGTGAGGTGTACACGAGAGCTTTGTACTTAGACAGATGTCTGCCGTTTGTGCAGTTTGCGGAATATGTGACAGTCAAACTATAACGGGTATCTGCCTGCAATGTAAACATGAATCCCGTGTTTCTTTTAAGACAAGAGTTTGTGATTCGCACGATACTATATTCATTAACCGCTCCTGTAGTCAAGCAAGAATAGGGTACTCAATACGATGGTTGTAAGCGACTTCATTATGACCGCTGCCAGCATTTTAGGCGCTCTTGCTGTTGTTGTAGGTGGGCTATTCTCGATCTATAAAATTGCTCGCAGGGTTGATTTGGCAATTGGTGCTGACTCAGACGGTAAGACCCTATCTGACAGGCTTTCACGGGTAGAGCATCAGCTTTGGGAGAATGGTGGAACATCGTTAGCTGATCGGGTAAATCGAATTGAAGATCTATCTAAGCATACCGCAACCGAGACAAGCATCATTAAAGAAATTCTGCTAGCTTCAGTTACAGCACAACCACAGATCCCAGTTACGACTCAAAGACGCACGCGACAGAAGACAAGCAAGTAGAACTGCGTTATCTAGAGTAGTAATAGTAGCTACTTTAGACAGTAAATAAAAGCAGTTTTTTAAGCAACAACTATCTTCCTGTTTTACTCTAAAAGTATTTTTGGCTTACTTCTTTAGTATCTATTTAAGAACCTTCAATGCTGCTCATTTAAGCGTTTATATGTTATAGTTGTATATCGAGTGAAAAAACTTCATGCTCGCGTTTTTCGCGAGTGTGCACATATTTACTGGAGGCAACGTGTCGCTAGCAAAACGACTAACAGAAACAACGGCTACCGGAGCTGGTTTACCCTGCAAAGTAGGGAGTTTGCTTGCCGGAACCCAATTATCTAAGGAAGACAGAGCTAAGCTTGCTGAAGTACTTGATATCCCATATGGAACGCCAGGACGACTTCCTAACACTGCAATCGCTGCCGCGTTAAGAGAAGAAGGATTTGATGTTGGAGACGCTTCTGTAACAAAACACCGCCGCGGTTCGTGCAGGTGTTTTGGAAGTAGTCCAAAGGTATCGGTATAACGCCTATGGGACTATCTGACAAACTTAACAACTTATCTTCCCCCGGAAGGCAAGGGTCTGACCATCGCGCATTAGGGACTCCAGAGTCGTGGAAGCCTCGTATGGAAGTTGGAAGTGACGGTGGATACGTAATTTCTACTCCACGTAAGGCAGGTGAAATTCCAGACGCAAAGGAAATTCTTATTGAAGACTTTGGGCTAAATCCAGATGATTGGATTGTTACGTCTATAAGAAAATCACGATGGCAAAGCGCGCTAGGCGAGTGGCTTGAAGCTTGCCGAGTAAATCTTACTCCGGTCGGATTTCAAGAAGAAGAAGACAAAGCTGACGTTGAAAGTCTTATAAAACATATTCAAACGTGGAAGCCTAGAAAAACAAAGCAAGAAACATCTGGAAGTCTAGCCTTTATATTTGCCCCAAGTGATCAGCAGATAGGTAAAAAAGCAAATGGCGAAGGCACGCAAGAAACAGTTGAAAGAATACTCAATGCTACAGAAGGAGCAGTTCAGCGACTTAACGACCTTCGACGTCTTGGTAGAAAAATCGGCACGGCGGTTATCGCCCTTCTTGGTGATCATGTCGAAGGCACTGTTTCACAAGGTGGAACACTCCAAAGTCATGCCGCATCAGACCTTGGACTGACTGAACAAACGCGCGTTGCGCGTCGTGTTTTAATGGCGCAGATTAAAGCTTTTGCGCCGCATGTAGATAATCTTATTGTTGCCGTTGTAAATGGCAATCATGATGAAGTTACCAGACAAGTAAAAGTAGATCCGTCAGAAGGATGGAATACTGAGATTGCAAGTTCAGTGCAAGACGCTTGTGCAGAAAATGAAGCACTATCGCACGTGGCATTTAGGTATCCTGCAAAAGACCACCAAACACTCGCTCTTGATGTATGTGGAAGCATGCTTGGTCTTTTTCATGGGCATCAGTGCGGTAAGGATGTGATGAAGTATTTATCAGAACAAGCCGCTGGACAGACTGCACTTGGAAATAGCGAGATTTGGTTATCAGGGCACTATCATAACTATAAGTCAATGGATATTGGCTCTCGTTTTTGGATACAGTGCCCAACAGTCGATCCCGGTTCAGCATGGTTTAGAGATCGCCACGGGCTTGAATCAAACTCTGGAATTCTTACTTTAGTCATTGGAAAAAATCATGACCCAAGACTTGATGTTAGTGTGATTCCTGCAAGGAAAAACGCGATGTAAGTGAAAGGCGACGGGCAAACACATGATAAGTAACCGTCGACCAAACAAGGACTCGCGTAAACGCGTTCTTCGCGAGGCAGAAAACCGCGTAGTAGACCCAAAGACCGAGCAGTCCGATGACATAACCCGCATTGGCGTGGTATGGGCTGGAATCCTAGATCTTGACGATGTTATCCCCTCAACCACAGTTGCTGCGATGCTTTCCGCAAGTGAACTTGTTAAAGCAACAAGCACGTTAGATGCAGAAGAGCACTGGATTGGAGCGGCCGCATATGCCGCTCTTGGAGCATACAACGAGGTAGATGAGTCAGAGTCTGCAGAAGAAAACGTCAGTCTTTCTTCCAAGGTGGGCCTTCCAAGAATAGGGTTTACTGCACCAGATCAGTCTCACTAGCATAAGTTATTTGGTACTATTTTACGGTATGCGCCGTGCTCCCTCACTCAAGATAGTGGTACCATTAGACATGAACCGTCGTAAAATTACCACAATTTCGCAGGCGCACGGCTATTGTAACCGCGGAACGGAGTTAACATGCCTAATGTAGCTGACGAGTGGTCAGGTGATGTCATAACTCGTGTGGTCACAGGGCGCTATCTTACGGCGCGCGGGCTTCCTGCTAAAGGCAGAATAACATTTACTCCTACTGCTAGAGTAGTAGACGAAAATGATGCAGTTCTTGCTGAAGGAACAATAACAGCTACGCTCGATGATGACGGTACTTTTGAGATTGAACTTCCAACAACAGACAACACTAATCTTAAGCCCGAAGGCTGGGCGTATGAAGTCAACGTTCGACTTTACGGTGTAAAGCCAGAAAAATACTACATTTATCTTGTTGAAGGCGATGGGTCTAATTTAGACTTAAATACTGCAATTAGCAGTTCACTCGCAGTTGATGGCCCAACAGCAGGAAATCTTGCTCCTCGTGGTGCAATTGGCCCAGTTGGTGACACTGGTCCAACAGGTCCATCCGGTCCTCTTGGCCCTACAGGACCTTCAGGCGCGCCTACGGGAGCAACAGGTCCAACTGGTGTAACTGGCTCACAAGGTGTAACTGGCCCACAAGGTGTGACTGGAGCAACAGGCGCACAAGGAGTCATTGGACCAACCGGTGCACAAGGCGTTCAAGGCGTTCAAGGCGATATTGGTCCAACAGGTGCGACAGGCGCACAGGGCGCAGCTTCTAATGTCACAGGTCCAACAGGTGCGACAGGCGCGCAAGGCGAACAAGGGCTAACTGGTCCAACCGGCAGTGTCGGTGCAACAGGCGCAACAGGTGCAGCTGGAACTTCAGTAACAATTATTGGTTCACTTGCAAACATAAGTTTGCTTCCAGCAACTGGAAATCCGGGTGACGGATATTTAATCGACGGCGATCTATACGTTTGGGATAGTGTAAATACTGAGTGGGACAACGTTGGAAACATTCAAGGTCCAACAGGCGCGCAAGGTGTAACAGGCCCAACGGGTGCAAGCGTCACAGGCGCGCAAGGTGTAACAGGCCCAACGGGCGTGACAGGAGCAACCGGTGCGCAAGGCGACACTGGTTTAGCTGGAGATACAGGTGCTACTGGTCCAACAGGTGCACAAGGTCCTCAAGGTGAAGGTGGCATTCAAGGAAATCAAGGTGAGACTGGAGCAGCCGGTCCAACTGGTGCAACTGGCGACACAGGTCCAACTGGTGCTACTGGCGATACAGGTCCAACTGGTGCACAAGGAGAAGTTGGCGATACAGGTCCAACTGGTGCACAAGGAGAAGTTGGCGATACAGGTCCAACTGGTGCACAAGGAGAACAGGGATTAGCAGGTTTAGAAGGAAGTCAAGGCCCAACTGGTAATACAGGAGCAACAGGCCCGACTGGAGCAACTGGGTTAACAGGCGCTACTGGTGCTGCTGGTCCAACAGGCGCAACTGGTGCTGGTGCTCTTGATAGATACCTAGGTGAATACAACAATGGTCTTTATTACACAATAGGCGACATTGTTACATATGTAGATGGTTCTCAATATATTCGTTCTGGTAATCCAAATAATCCAGGCTATGCACCAACTTCTGGAACAAGCAATGAGTCTTGGAGTCCATATTTACTTTCACAGCAAGGTGCGACTGGTGCGACTGGTGCAACTGGTGACACAGGACCAACTGGTGCGACTGGTGCAACTGGATTAACAGGCGATACAGGTCCTACAGGTGAAACTGGACCTACAGGTGATACAGGACCGACAGGCGCAACTGGAGACACTGGACCAACTGGTACTACAGGACCGACAGGCGCAACAGGTGAACGTGGAGTTAGTGCACTTTCTTGGACATACAAAGTACAAACAAGCCTATCTAACGTTGACCCTGGTAATGATTACTTAAACTTTAATGCTGACCCTTTTACTTCGTCTACACAAATTAGAGTAGATGACAACCCTTACGGATTAAACACAACTCTTCATGATTTATTTTTAAGTATTCAGAGTGGCTATCTAACTGTAGCAGCACAAAGCGATCCTGGAATATATGCAACTTTTGAAATAGTCTCCTGTGTAGATGGCACAGCCACAAATGAGACTGAAGATGGAAGTTATGTAATCTTCAACGTATCGTTAGTTAGTACCTATGGAGTAATAAATAACGAAGATTTTGTCACACTATCTATCGGACTTGTTGGTCCTCAAGGAGATACAGGCCCTACTGGTGATACAGGGCCTACGGGTGCAACAGGTGAAACTGGACCTACAGGTGATACAGGTCCAACGGGAGATACTGGCCCTACTGGTGCGACTGGTGCAACTGGTGTAGGAGACACAGGACCGACAGGTCCACAAGGTGACACTGGCCCTACTGGTCCTACAGGTGCTCAAGGTACTGGCGTAACAATTCTTGGTTCTTATGCAACTTATGAATTACTTGTTGCAGCACACCCAACTGGAACTGCTGGTGA
>SXGQ01727070.1_pt1 | contig 10056 bp, 9 predicted proteins | sample 3178371 | NCBI WGS metagenome assembly SXGQ01 (sample SAMN11356859, study PRJNA531348) | freshwater metagenome | isolation source: freshwater sample F1-20 | place: China: Fuxian Lake, Yuxi | collected 2017-12-25 | reverse complement strand
CCTGCAGCTTGCGTGCCCAGTAATGAGCACTGCCGCACGCCTCCATTCCTATCAAGCAAGCGGGTAGATTGACGAAATACTCGTATACCTGGTCACGGCGCAATTGCTTCTTGACAACGGTCTTTCCAAACTCATCGACCCCGTGCAACTGGAGCACGTTCTTTGCCAGATCGATGCCTACTGTAGTAATCTTCATGTCGGACGCTCCTGTCTGTTTAAGTGGTTGATTTGCATCTCCACTTTGGCACATTACGATGCCGTTAGGTGGGAGCGTCCATCCCATTGCTTACGATTCAGCGCGCAATCTGGGCGTCTGCAGGCTCCAGGCTGCCGGGTTGGGAGGGCTTTGGCCGTTTCCGGCTCGCAGGATTGGACCTGGTCTCAGGGTTGAGCCTGATGTTGGCCATAGTTTGATGACACGCAACGCCCATGCAGGACGACGAAGTCGTTCGTCGTGGCTGCTGGGGCTTAGGGTCCCCTGTTCCGGGCAGGTCGGATTGAATCCGAACAGCCCCCGGTCAAATTGAAAGTGGGCAGGAGGGTCCCACGGGTCAGGATACGCGCGAATTTCAGCAAGAAATTCAAGAAAAAATCATAAAAATCTGGCGGCTGAAAATCTCGGCCTGGGCGCTGGGCTGCAGCTGAGTCGACCTTGACGAATACCTGTCAGGCGCTGGCTCGTTCGATCAGCTGGAACCCGACGTCGGTAGCTCGCCGGGAGATGCGGCGCCCATCAATTCGCGCCATCAGGAGCGCGGCAACCCGTCGCCCAATGTCCGCGCCATCGATGCGCACAGTTGTCAAAGGAGGATCGACATCGGCTGCAAAGTCTAGATCACCAAAGCCTACGATAGCCAAGTCTTTAGGTACGCAGATTCCGCGTGCGCGCGCCTCGAAAAGTGCGCCCAAGGCCACGAGATCGGTCGCGCACGAGATCGCGTCAAGAGTGGGATGTGCGGCTAGCAAGGAAGCAACTCCAGCCCTACCATGAATTAGCTTTGTCGGCGATTCGATCGTATGCATCGGCACATCCGTGACGCTTGGCGCCAGCCCCAGGGCTACAACCGCCTCAGTGAATCCGCGTGCCCGCGCCGCACCCCTAGGCTCGGTCGCTGCAATAACACCGAGTCTGCGCCGACCTCTCCCGTACAGATACTGCGCGATCGCACGCCCAACCTCCTCATGTGAGAAACCGACTAACAAATCAATAGGCGAATCAGTCATGTCCCAGGTCTCGACGACCGGAATCCCAGTAGTTGATAGTCGCCGATGGGCGGCTTCGGATTGCACCACACCCGTCAGCACAATTCCGTCAGGTCGCCTGGCGATGACCGACTCCACCAACGCCTCTTCGCGTGACACGTCGTAGCCTCGTTCGCCCAAGAGGACTTGGTAGCCTGCGCCACCGAATGCCTCCGACATGGCGTGTACCGCAACAAGAAACGCAGACCCTGAAGCAATGGTTGGCACGAGGCAGGCGATCAGGCGACTACGCTTGGACTTCAAGCCCCCGGCGAGGTAATTTGGGATATAGCCGCTCTTGAGTACAGCTTCGTGCACTCGAGCCCGTGTCGCTGGGTTGACAAGCGCAGGATTACTCAGCGCTCGAGAAGCAGTGATCGTTGAAACGCCAGCAAGTGTTGCGACGTCTGCCAAGGTGACGCCGCCAGTGCCGCGCCTCTTGGAAGGCGCAATTGGACGAGTCTTTTTATGTTCGGCCATACTCTTCATTTTGATCGAGCACCGCTTGGTTTGGCGTAGCGCTCGGTGGCCCTCTTCGGACCGGAGGGCCAGTGCTCCAGGATCAGCGACGCCCCGTTGTGCTTTTCACCATTGTGCCTCGCGGTTGACGCAGGTCGTCTTGGAAGCTCAACTCGTAGCCTGGCAGTTTCTTGTGATCGTAGGCCGCCGCCCGGTCTGCGGTGCCGTCTCAATGCGTTTCCTTCGCGTATGTGTATTTATTTCTCGCGGGCCAATGTTTCGATGGTCTTCAGCACCGTTGTCTCGAATTTCTCAATTCGCGACGGGCGTCGCGTGCAGCGCCTCAAGCGCGCGCGGATTTTTCAGGCCGCCCGATGAAGCCGATTGAGTTAGGCGTGTTGTCAGGCCCAGGCCCAGGCGATGTGGCGTTCATCATGTTCCTCCTGCGCGCGTCGTCTCGCGCACTGCCGCTCCCAGCCGCTGGGCCATTCGGCGCCGATGCACGGCGCCCGCTGGCAACCAAGTGCCCTTGGGTGCTTCGTAGGTGGCTGCTGTGGCGATTGCGGCCTCGGGCGGGCCTACTGCGCACCGTCGCGCCAAAGTCTTAAAGGGCCGGCTCCCCACGTCCTATTCCACACCGCCGCTTTGCTCGTGATATTCGCTCCTTGTGAACTCTGAACACGACAGCCAGTTTCGTCCGGTCTAGGGTTTACCCTTAGCGTGTTTTAGTATGACATCGTTATCATTTAGATAGATGACAACGATGTTAGTTACTCAAGTCGAACCATCAGATGGGCGGCAATCAATCTGCATTTCGAATGCCTTGACGTCCGCCGGGATCGGGATAACCAAATGTATTGAAGTGTTTTCTGAATCGACTACTCAAACGAATAGCGCTTCTCTTCGGCTCTGCGCCACCCTTTTATCCCTCCACTGCGGATTTACTATGAGCAGAATTGATCGAATTGAAATCCTTGACTTCGAATACCAAGTCAAGAATCTTGCTGCTGCGACCGAGCACACGCACAATCACTTTGCCTATAAAAAGGGCGCGTCGATGGCAATGAGAAAGTACGCCATCGTCATTCACGCTGACGACGGATCACGGGGCGAATACGTAACGACGTGGGGCGGCACGCGCCCCGCGTTAGCTCAGTCGATGATGCTGGCGCCCAGTCTGTTGGGGCGCGACCCAGGCATGCGCGAAGAGATCTACGACGACTGCAAGCGACTCCTTCATCACTTTGATCACATGGGCTACGGTGCCATCGACATCGCATTGTGGGACCTCGAAGGAAAACGTCTGGATGCCTCAATTCAGCGTCTATTGGATGGCTATCGGACCCGCCTCAAAGCGTACGCCAGTACGTTCCATGGTGATCGAAACGGGGGCTTGGACAGCCCCGAGGCATACGGAGAATTCGCCAGGCAATGCGTAGACACGGGCTACAAGGCCTTCAAGATCCATGGCTGGTTTGACGGCAACAAGGTCGAGGAAGCGGCAACCATCCTAGCTGCGCGCAAGGCGGTTGGCAAAGGAATTGACCTGATGTATGACGGCGCCTGCGACTTGAAGACATTTGGCGACGCTCTCTACGTCGGCAAAGCATGTGACGAAGCCGACTACTTCTGGTACGAAGATCCGTATCGAGACACGGGAGTATCGGCGTTTGCGCACAACAAGTTGCGCACCATGCTCAAAACCCCTTTGCTGATCGGCGAACATGTGAGGGGCCTCGAACCCAAAGCCGATTTCATCATGGCGGGCGGTACCGACTACGTGCGGGTCGACCCGGAATACGACATGGGAATCACCGGTGCCATAAAGACGGCGCGGCTGGCCGAGGCATTTGGCCTCGACGTCGAAATCCATGCAGTGGGACCCGCGCACAGACATGTGATGGGCGCGATTCGGAACTTAAACTACTATGAGGTCGCGCTCGTCGGACCTGACTGCCCGAATATTGTCCCGCCCGTGTATACATGCGGCTACACCGATCAGATCGACTGTATTGACGCCGATGGGACGGTTGGTGTTCCGACAGGTCCGGGCTTGGGGGTGTCGTACGACTGGGATTTCATCAAGGCTCACACCAAGGCCTCTTGGGTCTATGAACAAGCGAAGCGCTGACGAGCTTAAGACCATCCATGTCTCGACTTGCCAGGTGCGCAAGTGCTTGAACTCAAGAAATTCTGCAGGAACTCGAATATGGACATGCCAGTCAACCGACTAAAGCAGAAACTGCTCGCAGGCCAACCGCAAATCGGACTTTGGAGCAGTCTGGCGAGCTATATCACTGTCGAAGTGGTCGCCGGCGCTGGCTTCGATTGGCTATTGCTCGACACAGAGCACTCACCCAACGAACTCCACATGCTGCATAGCCAACTACAGGCCGCTGAACGGGGCACCGCAAGCCTCGTTGTGCGCCCCGCGTGGAACGACACGGTAGTCATTAAGCGGCTCCTCGATTTGGGAGTCCAGACACTGCTTGTGCCGATGGTACAGACCGCCAAGGAGGCGGCGCTCGCTGTCGCCGCGACACGCTACCCACCACTCGGTGTGCGTGGCCTTGGTACAGTGACTCGCGCCAATGACTTCGGCCGGGTTAAAGACTATCTGCAAAGATGCCAAGACGAAATCTGCGTGGTCGTGCAGTTGGAGACGCAGGCTGCACTCGACGAACTCGAGGCGATTGCAGCGATCGACGGAGTCGATGGACTATTCATCGGCCCGAGCGATCTCTCCGCCGATATGGGTTACCTGGGCAACAGCGCACATCCGAACGTAAGGGGCAAGATCGATGACGCAATCACGCGCATTGTGCGCACAGGCAAGTTCGCTGGTGTGCTGACACCCGACGAGGTGTACGCCCGCCGCTGCCTCGAACTCGGGGCGGCGTTTGTTGCGGTGGGCAGCGACTCCGGACTATTGGCCCGTCAAAGGGAAGCGCTGGCCGAACGCTTCAGAGTAGGCAAGTAGGCGTGCCGGGCTTTTCGCTGTGGCTACCCGCTAGGTTAGGACGATAGATCATGACCACTGTGTTCATCACTCACCCCGCTGACAAACTCGAGCAGTATTTCGGGGTAAAGGCGATCGCCGCGCTCAATGCGATTGCAGACGTTCGCTTCAATCCACATGAACGCGAATTGAGCACGCTTGAATTGATCGATGCCGCGCAAGGATGCGACGCACTGATAGCCTATCGCGCTACACCTGGACCGGAACAATTTTTTTCCGGCTTGCCCGGGCTGCTTGCATTCGCGCGAAATGCCATCGACATTCGAACTGTCGATCTCGACGCCGCAAACGCGCACGGCGTTTTGGTCACCCAGACCAGTGCTGGCTTCGTACCTGCCGTGGCCGAGTGGGTCGTCGCCGCGATGGTCAATCTTGGGCGAGGGTTTTGTCGATATGCCGAGGTCCATCACGCAGGCGAGGTTCCCCGTCCAGTTATGGGGAGGCAGCTTCGCGGTGCAACGCTTGGCTTGGTGGGCTACGGCCAGATTGCACGCTTGGTATCGGAATATGCGCTTGCCTTTGGCATGAGGACGCTGGTGACGACTCCCGAGGCGGTAGACCGGCCGGGAGTGAAACAAGTCCCGCTGTCGACACTGTTGGCAGAGTCTGATTTTTTGGTCTGCCTGGCAACAGCCAATGCGCAAACTGCCCACATGTTCGATGCCGCCACGTTCTCCGCCATGAAAACGGGGGCATTTTTCATCAACGCATCTCGAGGGGAGCTCGTCGACGAAGCGGCTTTGCATAAAGCTCTTGAGTCGGGTCGGCTTGCCGGGTGCGCCGTCGACGTTGGAATGGCGGCAGACCAGATGCCAACGCTCTACCTGGCGCGTCATCCACGTGTGATTGCGACTCCGCATGTCGGGGGTCTGACGCAAGAAGCGATTGACCATCAGGCACTCGTCACCGTATCTCAAATTGCCGCACTTCAGCAAGGTCATGTGCCGGCGGGCGCCGTCAACCCAACTCACGCCATTCGTTGGCGCAGAGCATGTGCCTGAACACAGTTTAGACCCCACTCTTCGGAGCTTCCATGACAGACAGACTTCCCGATGGCGCATGTGACTGTCATGTGCATATCTACGAACCCGGCTACCCGCTCGCTGCGACTGCGACCTTCGCACCGCCGACCGCTCCTGTGTCGGAGTATCGAGAACTGCGCAGCAGTCTGGGTTTGAGTCGCGTGATCGTGGTTCAACCGACGGCCTATGGATTCGACAACAGCTGTACGATCGATGCAGTGAAAAAGCTCGGCCCGCAAGCGTACGGTGTTGCGGTTGTTGCGCCTGAGACCCCCATCGAAGAATTGCACAGCCTTCATGCGGCAGGCATCCGCGGTGTTCGCTTCATGATGTTCCCAGGTGGTCTTTTGTCTTGGGATGATCTGGAGACAATCGCAATGCGCATCGAGCCATTGGGCTGGCATATCAACCTGCAGTTCAATTCCCAGGAGATGCCCGAGCGCGAGGCCCGCTTGCTCAGATTGCCTGGGAAATTGGTACTCGATCACTTGGGAACATTCTTTCCGCTTCCGGCGCCCGGCGACGAATGCTTTGCGTCGCTGAGGCGCGTGCTAGATGGTGGTCGGTGCTGGATCAAGGTCTCAGCTCCCTATCACACGTCGCCCAGAGGAGGGCCTTTGTACCTCGACGCTGGTCGTCTCGCGAAGGTGCTCATTGAATCTCATGTAGAACGTTGTCTTTGGGCAAGCAATTGGCCTCATCCAACAGTCGAACCGCGTCCCGATGATGCTGCCATGCTCCGACTGGCACTTTTCTGGATGGGCGATTCAAAGACGCAATTCAAGGTACTGGTCGAAAATCCGGTGACCGTCTATGGCTTCTAGGAATCCGATCGCAGTCAGTCCCTCACCAAAAAATACCTCCATGAAAGTCGGATTTGTTGGCCTCGGCGTCATGGGCACGCCGATGGTCTTGCACCTCATCAATGCCGGCCACACGCTATTCGTACATACGGCCGGCGCCCTGCCTGAGGCTATTCGAGCATCGAGTGCTGTCGTGCGGACTAACGCAAAGGATGTGACTCGAGCTGCCGATATCGTCTTCTTGATGGTACCCGATACCCCAGATGTCGAGGCTGTTCTTTTCGGCAGTGGAGGCGTGGCTGAGGGTCTCACGGATATCGTAGCCAGTGGTGACCGGCGCAAGGTCGTCGTCGACATGAGCTCATTCTCGCCAATCGCCACCAAGGTCTTTGCGAGGCGGATCATGGCACTAGGAGCTGATTACATGGACGCTCCCGTGTCGGGGGGAGAAGTGGGCGCGGAGAATGCTTCGTTGACGATCATGTGCGGAGGAGACGCGTCGGTGTTCGAGGAGGTTCGACCGCTTCTTGAGAGGATGGGAAAGAACATCAACTTGGTTGGCGGTCACGGCGACGGCCAAACGACAAAGGTAGCCAATCAGATCATCGTCGCCTTGAACATCGCCGCGGTGGGCGAAGCACTGCTCTTCGCAAGCAAAGCGGGCGCCGACATTGTCAAGGTGCTACAAGCGCTGATGGGAGGTTTCGCGTCCAGCCGCATTCTGGAAGTTCACGGGGAACGAATGATCAAGCGCACGTTTGAACCGGGCTTCCGGATTCGACTGCATCAGAAGGACTTGGGGCTCGCGTTGCAGGGCGCGCGCGAACTGGGCATTGCGCTGCCGCAAACGGCTAGTGCGGCACAACTCATGCAAGTATGCGCAGCCCACGGCATGGCAGATTTAGACCATTCTTCGTTGGTTAAGGCACTTGAGTTGATGGCGGGACAAGAATTGACTGCGTACTGATCCGATTGACCCATGACTGTTGCCATGAGCGCAATCGATCGTTCTGACCTGCTTCGGAAAATGTTCGCTGCTGCCGTTGCATCGGCTCAGCCCACAGTGTGTTTGCCTAGTCATCTGCCCGCGCCTCCGATCGGCCGCACGATCGTGATCGGCGCGGGCAAGGCGTCGGCGGCGATGGCCCGTGTGCTCGAAGACCATTGGAAGGCTCCGCTTGAAGGACTGGTCGTAACGCGATAAGGCTACGAGGTGCCCCGTGACCGCATCGAAGTTATTCAAGCTGCGCATCCAGTGCCTGACGCGGCAAGTCAACTTGCCGCTGACCGCATGCTAGCGATTGTTAGTGACCTGACTGCCGATGATCTCGTGATTGCATTGATGTCCGGGGGTGGTTCGTCCCTGCTGGTTGCGCCTGCCAGGGGTCTGAAACTTGGCGACAAGCAGGCGGTCAACCGGGAGTTGCTCAGGAGCGGAGCCACCATCGCGGAGATGAACTGCGTACGCCGCCATTTGTCCGCTATCAAGGGCGGCCGGCTCGGCGCGGCGTGCCATCCGGCAAAACTTCTGACGATACTTGTTTCGGACGTCCCCGGCGACTCGCCCTTGGAAATCGCTTCAGGCCCGACAGTCGGAGATCCGACAACCTGTGCAGATGCGCTGGCGATTGTCGAGCGTTACCGCTTAAAGCTACCCGAAAGGATGCGTCGCCCACTCGAACGCGGCGAACCAGAGACCATCAAGCCTGATGATCCCAGGCTCGCGCAATCTGCCGCACGACTCATTGCGACACCGCAAATGGCACTCGAGGCAGCGGCACAAGTCGCCCAAGACGCTGGCTTCGTGCCGCATATTCTCGGTGACAGCCTGGAGGGCGAGGCTCGAGATGTCGGCAGGATCCTCGCTGGCATCGCGCGACAGGTGGTTGCCCACGGACAGCCGTTTAGGCCGCCTTGCATGCTGCTTTCAGGTGGCGAGACGACCGTCACGCTAAAGGGCAAGGGTCGCGGTGGTCGTAACGTCGAGTTTTTGTTGTCTCTCGGCATTACGCTCGGTGGCTTGGCCGGCGTACACGCGGTCGCTGGTGACACCGACGGGGTCGACGGTGCTGAGGAAATCGCCGGCGCTTTGATATCACCAATGACCTTGACGCGGGCCCGGTCGAAAGGCATTGATCCGATCACTTGCCTCGATAATAACGACTGTCACAGCTTCTTCCAAGCCCTCGGAGATTCGCTGATAACTGGGCCGACGAGAACGAACGTCAATGATTTTCGTGCAATCTTTCTTGATAGATGCGAATTAGCAACTGGCTACTGTCCGTACTGTCCGAATCCGAGAAACCCGCCATGATCGAAATCCAGCAACGCCCGGCCGCCGGCCCGACCATCCGGCTGCATCCGGACGACAACGTCCTGATCGCGCGCACGCTGGTCGAGTTGGGCGCCAAACTGGACAACGGGCTGACCAGCCGCGGACAGGTGCCGTCGGGGCACAAGATCGCGTCGCGCCCGATCGCCAAGGGCGACCCGATCCGCAAGTACAACGTCACCATCGGCTTCGCATCGGTCGACATTCCGGCTGGCGCCTATGTCCACTCGCACAACATCGAGTTCCGCGAGTATCAGCGCGACTACGCGTACACCCGTGATTACAAGCCGGTCGAGATGATCCCGGAAGCTGAACGCGCGACGTTCATGGGCATCGTCCGCCCGAACGGTCAGGTGGCCACCCGCAACTTCATCGGCGTGCTGTCGACGGTGAACTGCTCGGCCACCGTTGCCCACCGCATCGCCGACTGGTTCACCCCAGAGCGCTTGGCCGAGTATCCGAACGTCGACGGCGTCGTCGCCTTCGCGCACGGCACCGGCTGCGGCATGGAGATGACCGGCGAGCCGATGGATCTGCTCCGGCGCACGATGGCCGGCTATGCGCTGCATGCCAACCTCGCTGGCGCGCTGGTCGTCGGCCTGGGCTGTGAGCGCAACCAGGTGAACAAGCTGCTCGACACCCAGGGGCTCGCCACCGGCTCACGCTTGCAAACGTTCGTGATGCAGGACGAAGGCGGCACGACGAAGACGATCGCCGCAGGTGTTGCCGCCGTGAAAGCAATGCTGCCTGAAGCGAACAAGGTCACCCGCACGCCGGTACCGGCTAGCCACATCACCGTCGGCCTGCAGTGCGGTGGGTCGGACAGCTTCTCGTCGATCACTGCCAACCCGGCACTGGGTGCTGCGATGGATCTGCTGGTGTGCCACGGCGGCACCGCGATCCTGTCCGAGACACCGGAGATCTATGGCGTCGAGCACACGCTGACCGCACGCGCCCGTTCCAAGGAAGTCGGCGAGAAGCTGATCGAACGCATCCGCTGGTGGAAGGACGAATACACGCCCGGCCGCGACACCCAGATCAACGGCGTGGTCAGCCCGGGCAACCAGTCCGGCGGTCTCGCCAATATCTTTGAGAAGTCGCTCGGCTCGTCGATGAAGGGCGGCACCGGTCCGCTGATGGAGGTCTACCGCTACGCTGAACCGGTCAAGCAGAAGGGCT
>SXGQ01422628.1_pt1 | contig 10056 bp, 8 predicted proteins | sample 3178371 | NCBI WGS metagenome assembly SXGQ01 (sample SAMN11356859, study PRJNA531348) | freshwater metagenome | isolation source: freshwater sample F1-20 | place: China: Fuxian Lake, Yuxi | collected 2017-12-25 | reverse complement strand
TTTATTACATTTATTACATTTATTGATTCATAACATTTATTACATTTATTGATTCATAACAGCAAATTTTATTTAAATAATATTGTTTTTATATATATATATATAGTTATAAATATGGCACATCCAATAGCAGATGTAATTATGCCTATAGCATCACCAACTCCATTTAGAAATCTATTATCTGAATTTGCTAAACTCATTGACAGTCAAGGTATTAGTATAGATATGTTAATAAAAAGTATAGATAATCTTAGTGAAGAGTATAAAACTTTTGAGGTAGAAGCCAACTATTTAGATGATTTTATAGCTCTTGTTCGTGATGAATTATCCAATAGAGTAAATGCACTATTTAAAAATATAACAGATAAACTTATTGCTAACAACCCCCAACTAGCACAAGTTTTTCAACTTTCTAATAATAGTGATAAAGATTTTGAAAAAATTGGAAATTTTACAATACACTTATCATATTATGATATGAAGACAAAAACAAATAAGGAAAAAGAAGTTATATTAACATATGGAGAACTGTTAACAAAATATAATACATTTAAAAATATAATTCAAAGCGCATTTTCAAATATTGAACTTATTACAAGTCAGCGCGAATTTACGGAAAGTTTTTTTAATGATGCAGTAAGTACTATAAATATGCATGTTTCAACATCTAGAGACTTCTTTGATACAGAAGATGTTTCTAAACAATGTGATACAGCCTATAGTATAAATTGGCCATATCCATTAATACCTAAAAGATTTAGTGACAGTTATTCACACAAAGAATGGAGAAACTATTGTTATATATGTGGTAAAGTAATTAATACAAATAATGGACCTTCTCAGTGTGAACATATATTACCTGTATTTCAAGCATGTACATTTAATTGCTTAATACAAGTTTCAACAGATTTAGTTAATGCAACACCGGAACGTAAGGCATTATATAAATTAGAATATGCTGGTTCACATCCTTGTTGTAATATTCTTAAAAGTAATAATTCTTTCATAAATATAGATCCAACTAAAGATCCTCCTATTAGTGTAAATTATAGTTATATACATACCCTATTAAATATTATTAACAGCAAAGCTAGTGATAATAACTCAAATTGTTACGACTTATTAATTGCTAATATTGCGGCACAAGTAAAAGTTATAGACGAGCTTTATTTAAAAGACTTAGTAGCCTACTTAAATTCTACTTTAAAAGCAAATGATGGAACATTTGCAACAAGTGGAATAATTTTACTTTTTTTAACAATAAATCAATTTATTGCATTTCAACCTGCAATAGAACAAACCATTATTGGTATATTATCTGGTGGTGTTAAAAAAATTAAAAAAATGATGCAATTTAAATTATATTCAATTGACACTTTTCTTGATAAAGAGTTATCAAAAATAATGAAGTTGGCATACGACTCAAAAGAAGTAGATACCACAAATTATTTAAATTTTATTGGTTTAGTAACCAATGAAGATGAATATAAATACCTTTTAGAATACGTCCAACGTTACGTCCAACTCTTAACCCCTGCTAGAAGATTTTTGGATGGGTCGCGAAACTCTGATTTTTTTTATACTAATATAAGAGACATGATGTCGCATATTAAACCATTTGAATATCACAAAAAATTTTTAAACACCGATAATTTTAATAATATGGAAGAAATGACAAATCCAAGCAACTATAAAGAAGTAAGTTATCCAAATGCAGGAACGAATAATCTCTTTCAAGAAAAAATAAAATATTTTTTTAAAAGTTTGGTGTATCAGTTTTATGGTGTTAAGAGTGGAGATGATGAATCATGGTTTACAACTATAAGTGACGTACAAATAAGTAAAAAAGAAAAAGATAGTCTTATTGAATTTTGTAAAGCATATATTGGTCTGGAGTTTTTATATATTATTATATATAAACTAAGTATAATAGAAATTAAATTAGAACAGCCCTTTATAGATAGACTACAAAATTGTTACGAAAAATATAAACAATGTTATATAACATTTATAAATTATTTTTTCATATACCAATCATTCTATATATTATCCACTAATGATAATATTACTATAGCTAATTTATTTCCAATAGATTCAATGGATATGAACGATGCAGAAATGAACGATGCAGAAGATCTAAAAAAAATAATAATTTATTATGCTGGAACAACATATTATAATATATGGTATATATTATTAAATAAAAACAAATCTATACTTGAACAATTTGTAACTAAAGCTGTAGAGATTATGAATACATTAGAAGAAAAAAATAAAACGATGGAAGAAACAGTGAATATAACTAATGGCGTTAACATACTAACATTGGGATTAGTAAATATACTTACTGGATTATTTGATGACCCTGAATTTAAAAGGTGTTTAACAATTTATAAAATTGATATGGGACACGCAAAACCCTTAGGAAGTGCTAAAATACATAACCCAATAAATTTAACACCCTTACCAGAATTACCACAAGCAGGTGGTGTTGTTCGTGAGGGTGTTGTTCGTGAGGGTGTTCGTGAGTCTAATAAAAATAGAAATAAACTTACTAGAGTGGATACAAAGCATCTAAGACAAGATAATGCAAGTAGAATACGGAAGGAGATTAAAGATGCAAATAGATATAAGAATAGGATGCCATTAGATAAATTAGAAACTTTTATTAAAACTTTTATTAATGATATAAAAAAGTTTGACAAAGCAAGTTTACTAACTGAATTAAGCAGCAAGAGTACACATTATAATTTAAGACAAAATCCAACTCAAATGTTACAGTTCAATATAGCGGGAACTGCAGAACAACAAATAACTACATTCCGCTCTGAAAATTTTACTATTTATGTATACGAACCAGCAATATATCTCGATATTTATAGATGTATTCTTATTGATGAATTATTTGAACAAAAAATTAAAGATATGATAAATACTAAAGCTGTTTACAGTAATGACGAAATTCTAACTGATGAGGATATAGCATTATTACAAAATGTTATCACTGGTGAATTTCCTACTTTACTAATGAATAATAAATCTTTTTTTACAACTTATCCCGAATATTTATATCTATTTACAAAATGTAATTTATTTTTATTTTATCATTCGACAAGTGGGTATATTACAGATTTGTTTGATAACAAATTATATGCTACACAAAGTATGAGCAAAGGTGGCGGCAATAAATATTATAAAAAAATAACAAAAAAAATAGTTAAAAAGACAAAAGAAAAATTAAAAACTAAGACAAGAAAACATAAATTAAGAAAACATAAATTAAGAAAACATAAATCAAAAAAACATAAATCAATAAAACATAAATCAATAAAACATAAATCAAAATTTAACAAAACTTTAAAAAAGAAAATATAAAATCCATATTATAATTATTTTATTTAAACAAAAATAATTATAATGTTATTAACATTTTTATAATTTGTGTTTTCTATATTTATGCTTTATAGATTTGTGCTTTCTTGATTTTTTATGTTTTAAAGTTACTTTTCTTAGGTGTTTTTGCCTTCTAGTTTTTTTAGGTTTAGTTTTTAATTTTTCTTGTGTCTTTTTAACCATTTTTTTTTTTAATGTAAATTTTTTTTTGCCTTTGTTATATCCTCCACGTCCCGGCCAGGCGCGAACGTCTTCATCCCTATCCCTATCCCTATTCCTATCACGCTTATCATCATCCTCATCATCATCCTCCTCCTCCTCGTCATCATCATCATCATCATCATCGTCCTTATCATATTGCATAGTGCTATTTCTATAGGTAGTTCCGGTCTTTTTAGTTATATCACGAGGCGGTCTATATCCATCGCTCCTTAAGTCTTTTTGTTTTTGTTCTATTTCTTGTATTGTTATTTTTTCCATAGCATTTAATCGGTTTAAACCAAAATCTGTTATATCTAGTAATTGTTCACTTACTAATGCATTTATAGTAATACGAACTCCGTCGGGATAACCGAGAGGAGAATATAGTGTTTTTTCAAGCTTTTCTTTAATTGATACTAAAGGATAGTAACATAAATCTGTATATTCTTTTGAAGGAACAAGAAGAATATCAGCAGGAGGCATAGTGCATTTAGAACTGTTTTGTTCATTAAAGTTAGCAATTAATTTATCTAATATGTCTTCTGAATAAAAATCTGGATAATTTAAAAAATAATTTACTATATCAGCAGCTAAGTTAGGTATCCGTTTATTGTGACATAGTATAATGTGATTAAGAGATTCAAAATTTGACCATAACGATTTATATGTTTGACGCTCTAGTTTATAGTCTTGCTGCATTTCTATATAAGCATTCATAATTATTGTAATACGTCTTATATACCTAATAATTGCTTCCGTAAAATTTTTTGCTGATGGAACTATTGCATATGTTGAGCCATCAGTATTTGATTTTTTAATAAGTCCTGTAGTCTCAAACTGTCGTGCTTGATTAATAGTCAATTGAGTAGTGTATTTAATAGTCTCTTTTTTTTTATAAAGGTGCTGCAAATGTTTCAAACAGTTACTATCGACTCCCTCTGTCTCAGCATCATGTAAATGCTTCTTGGTAATTATTTGCGGATAAAGGTTTTTGTATTTGGTCGTGCGCTGGCAAGCATTTTTAAATTCCCTTAATTGTTTATGGGTATATTCTGATTCATAATCTTTACTACAATCTATTAATGATTTTACCCTAAATAATAAAAATCCCCCTTTAAGAATGCCCAGCGGCGGACATGACGTGGTCATCGTAGGGGTCGTCGTAGGGACCATCGTAGGAGTTGACACAGTATCATCACCTATGTCCATTCGTCCTATCCATTTCATAACGGTTATTATATCACTCTCACCACTTGCACTATAAATATTAGGTGATAATTTAAAATCACAATCACTTGGCGGACTTTCAGCAATTTCCTTTAACTCTTCATACTTTTTTGGGGCACTTTCAAAATGTGCTACTATTAACCTAGCTATACCCAATCTATCTATATTTCGGATTATGGTTAATATGGTTAATAAGATCTCATTAGTCGGCATCAGTAATGAATTAAACATAGCCAAAGCAGTAGCTGCCTGTTCTGCCGTTGCTCCAACTCCACCATCGCCATATGATTCTATTATATTCATAATTAATTGAGCAAAAACTATAATTATATTGCCTCCGGCAGCTGTAACTACAATAAAATTAGTATATTGTTCCCCTCTTCCAGTTTTTCCATTTAAATAATTACAAAATGATGTAAAAAAAAATTGAAGTTCTGGAAGAGCATCACAAAACTGTAAAAAATCAAGACGCACTTGTCTCTTTACACTTTTATCATCGGGAGATTCAGATAAAATCTTTTTTAACTCTTCAATAAACTTTAACAATGGAAAATTAATGCCATATTTGAAGAGACCCTTATTATGTAAGAATCCATAAATATTATTTGTGCTTGGTATGCTTAAATCAAAGAATTCTCCTGAATAATTTTCTTGAGTAATACTCATATTATAACATAATATAATAAAAATTGAATTTATAGACTTATACTAATAAGTTATAGTTATGGCACATTCAAGTATTACTAAATTTATTAATACTATTAACAGTTGTATAACTAATCAAAAAATTATTATAAATGAAAGCAATAAAATAGTTAAATGTTTAATATGTAGGCATAAACCATTAATAACTATTAATGACTATATTAAGCGAATTTTTAAAAGCGAAATTATTGATGAGCAAAATTATGATGCCATTATTTTACATACTATAAATTTATTACATTATTTGAAAATAAAAGGAATATATCTAAATAGTCATTCAAGTCATAGAATAATTTCAACATTAATAATGTTGTCAAGTAAAATTATTGAAGAAGACCCATATTCTAATTGGTATTGGGCAACCTTATGTGGAGTTAGTTTAGAAGACATGAATAATATGGAGCGTTCGCTAATACAGATACTAGATTACAATTTACATATTGTTATTTCACAAAAACAAGCCATTAATATTTATAAAAGTATATACTGATTGTTATAATAATTTAAAAATATGTTATAATATATTATGTTATGAAGACAATTATTTATAATAATATACAATTTACACTTGGACAAAATGCGCAAGATAATTGGAATATGTTAGAGCAAGTAGAAAAAATTAATAATAATTATATAATGTTTCATTTAAATAGTTTTCCTTCATGTTATGTTATTATGCATAGTACATTTGAAGACTTGATAGATGCTAGTTACAATGATTTTTTAATTTATGGAGCACAACTTTGTAAAAACAATAGTAAATATAAAAATTTTACAAACTTAAAAATATGTTATACTTCTCTCAAACATATAAAAAAAACACAGAAAATTGGAGAGGTTAACATGTATGGAAAAAGAAACATTATAAAATTATAATATGTTGTTTTTATTTTTTTATAAAGTAAAATTTTTTTGAAAAATGGACAAAATAAATGTCCAATTTTACATTTCTAAAATACTTTATAGAATTTTCGTTGATTTACACATTTTTAAAGAAGTTATTACCTTTAAGATGTCAACTTTTAAAATCACATATGAAAAAAGTTATTACGCTAAAAATAAATAGTCTAATAAAATAATTTAGGCATTTTTTATGTAAGTATTTTATACTTACAAATGACTTACGAAATCTTGCCAAAAAATGCTAAAATATTTTATTGTGAAAATTGTGTCTTTAATACGAGCAATAAATGTAATTATTTGAAACATTTAGACACTCGAAAACACAAATTACTTACAAATACTTACAAAAATCTTGCCGAAAATGCAACATCATTGTATGAGTGCTTATGTGGTAAAAAATATAAACATAGACAGAGTTTATATTCACATAAAAAAGTATGTGCAAAAGTATGTGATAAAGTATGTGAAAAAGTATGTGCTAAAGTATGTGATAAAGTATGTGAAAATAATATTGAAACCATTGTTGATAATAGCAATGTTGATTTTAAAGAATTAGTATGTAAAATGATGACAGAAAATAATGAAATAAAAAATATGTTAATTAAAGAAAATCAAGAATTACGATCACAAATTAATGAATTAATTCCAAAAGTAGGATCACACAATAGTATAACAAATAGTAATGTAACAAATAGTGTAACAAATAATAAATTTAATATTCAAATATTTTTAAATGAACAATGCAAAGATGCTATAAATATGAAAGATTTTATTGAATCTATAAAAATTAGTTTACAACAATTAGATTTAATCCAAACTAAGGGATTAGCAGAAGGTTTAACAAACGCAATATTAGAAAATATTAGCAAGCTAAGTTTATATAAACGACCGATTCATTGTACAGATATTAAGAGAGAAACATTATACATAAAGCAAGATGATATATGGGAAAAAGACAAAACTAAAGAAAGTATTAAAAAGGCAATCAAAGAATTATGTCATAAACCTTATTACACATTAAAAGAATGGTTAGATAATAATCCTAATTATATGGATGATGAAAATAAACAACATTATTTTATACAAGCAACACGCTCATTAGGAAAAAAATGTGATAGTATTGATGATAAAGTAATCAAAAATATATGCTTTAATACCTACATTAAAGATGTATAATATTATTCCATATATTTTATATATATATATATATACATATGCTAGCAAAAAAACTATTTCAAAAACTACATTATTTACTAGTATTTATATTATTAATTATATTCTTATTATTACCATTAAAGTATATTAAATATATTGCTTGGATACCCATTGCGGTAGTAATTCAATGGTTAATTTTAAATGGTTGTATATTAGACAAATTTCACAATAAAGATCGCACCGGTAATTGTGCTTCATGTTTAAAATTATTTAATAAAAATTTAGGAAACTACATAACAAAAAACTATTTTGAAAATACAAACAGACCACTCTATGTTACTTTTTTTATTTTTTCTTCATATTTAACAATTGCTATTTATAGATTAATTTTTAATATTGATTTTCTAAATAGTGATTTTCTAAACAGTGATTTTCTAAATAGTGATTTTCTAAACAGTGATTTTCTAAAATAATATTTATTATGCTATAAACTATAACATAAAAGAACAACAAGTATAAGTATAACAAATATTTTCATTTAGTTATTAGTAACCAAATAAAAATAATCGACACTGGCGAGGTTCGAACTCGCGCGAGCAATGCTCAATGGATTAGCAATCCATCCCCTTAACCACTCGGGCACAGTGTCACAAAAACGGTGATAGCAGGGTTCGAACCTGCGCGGGCTATGCCCAACAGATTTCAAGTCTGTCTCCTTAACCGCTCGGACATACCACCTGATATGTAAAATTACATATAATATATCAAATTAATATGTTTTTAAGTCGTTTTTTATAAATGATTTAAAATAATAATAATCAATAACTATAGGTATGAGTTATGTATATTTTATAAAGTCAACGCACGGTTCTACATATATTGGAGCAACCGTTGATTTAAACAGGCGACTAAGACAACATAATAAATTAATTGTTGGAGGCGCACATGCAACATCTATGAAAGTTGCTAATGGTGAAATATGGAGTTATTATTGCTATGTGGAAAATTTCCCTACATATAATGAAGCATTAAAATTTGAATGGAGATGGAAATATATATCACGACAAATTCAAAAGGAAAATCCATCATTAAATCCAACAGAAAAAAGAATGGAAGCACTTAAACGTTTATTAGCACTACCTAAATCAACAGCAAAAGCAATCGAATATAAAAATTGGGAAAAAAGTCCAAATGTTGTTTATAGTTCTTAAAAACATAATACTCTTTTGTTAGAGTTTAAAAAAATTGATTAAATTAAGTTTTTATATATGTTATGTCCTCGGACCAAAAGCAAAGCAAAGCAAATGATCAAGGACCTCTTCAACATCTTCATAGTTTTCTGGGGCCTATGGGTGGCGTGCATCGTTATCGCGTCCGTTGAAGAGACCTTTGTTGCTTTGGATTTGTCCAAGCCCTTTCGGGAGGTTGGGGGCCTTTTGCTTTTCGTTATCGGGACCCCCACGTGGGCCTTCGTGATGTCGTGCTTGATGATAATGTAGTCATGGTTTAAAAACTAGAAACTAAAAACAGCATGGCGCTCCTTCAGAGTTTTTTTACATATTTTTTATACTTATAATTTATAAAAAAATGATTTATATTTTTACTTGATATTTTAGTTAATCAATTTTTGTTAGTGTTTTAAAAAATTGATTTGTTTAAGTTTTTATATATGTTATAGTCTCATACCGCAAAGCAAAGCAAAGCAAAGCAAATGAACACCATCTGCGTTTGCGTTCCTCGCATCAAGCTCTTCAAGTTCATGGACTACAAGTTCGTGGAGGCGGCGTTTGAAGCAGTCTATGGAAAAGACAGCGTTCGCTCAATTTCGTTCATTGGGCAGGAGATTAATGGAAGAAATTTTTACAAGCTCGAGGTGGATATAGTGTGTACAACGGAGCAGGCACTGGATATGCGAGCAAAGCTGAACGATGGGGGTTGCGTGTTCTTGGATGTCCCATTTGATAAGTACGTAGGCAAGCACTACGTTGTGAAAAAGCATGTATGGAAGCTTGTGAAGTTGAGCTTTGACAGGCAGTGGCGAAAAAAGCAAGAAGGCAACTATCATGAGTGGTCGCGGAAGCATCAATTGCTCCAACCACTACCTGCCTCTCTAGAAAAACTAGAACAACTTCTTCGTGAAACGGCAGAGTGCGCAAAACAGTGCAAAAGTGATGTTGATGGTGCACTGCTACGCGCAAAGGCATATGCTACAACACAGAAGGACTGCACACCGTCGCGTTCTACCGAGCTTCAAAGCATTGAAGCCGATTTAGTGCGAACGCAATGGCATAGTAACAGCATAGTCTTTAGTCTTGCTTCCGCTTGTGAACAGGTTCCTTACATGAAGAGTTGTCTGGACAACATCATGCATCTAACACCTAAAAGCTAGAATAGCGATAAAAAGCTAGAATAGCGATAAAAAGCTAGAATAGCGATAAAAAGCTAGAATAGCGATAAAAAGCTAGAATAGCG
>SXGQ01861158.1_pt1 | contig 10057 bp, 10 predicted proteins | sample 3178371 | NCBI WGS metagenome assembly SXGQ01 (sample SAMN11356859, study PRJNA531348) | freshwater metagenome | isolation source: freshwater sample F1-20 | place: China: Fuxian Lake, Yuxi | collected 2017-12-25 | reverse complement strand
CTCCACCTGGACCGCTGCCTGACCTGCCGCAACTGTGAAAGCACCTGCCCCTCGGGCGTGGACTACGGCCACCTGGTGGACATCGGGCGCAAGATTGTGGATGCCAAGGTGCAGCGCCCGGCGCCCGAGCGTGCGCTGCGCTGGGCCCTAAAAGAGGGACTGCCCTCGCCACTGTTTGGCCCGGCCATGAAGCTTGGGCAGCTGGTGCGCCCCCTGCTGCCGGCCGCGCTCAAGGCTAAGGTGCCGGCGCCGCAAGCCAGCGGCAGTTGGCCCAGCCGCAGCCACCCGCGCATGGTCTTGCTGCTGGCCGGCTGCGTGCAACCGGCCATGAGCCCCAATATCAACAGCGCCACCGCCCGCGTGCTCGATGCCATTGGCGTGCAGGCCGTGGTGGCGCCCAAGGCCGGTTGCTGCGGCGCAGTCAAATTTCACCTGAACGACCAGGACGGCGGCAAGGCGCAGATGCGCGCCACCATCGACGCCTGGTGGCCCCATGTGCAAGGGCAGGATGGTCAGGCCGGGGTAGAAGCCATCCTGATGAACGCCTCTGGCTGTGGCGTCACGGTCAAGGATTACGGCCACCTGCTGGCAGACGACCCGGCTTACGCGGCCAAAGCGGCGCGCATCAGTGCGCTGACTCGGGATCTGAGCGAATGGCTGCCCGAGCTCAGCGCGCAATTGAAGGGGCGCGTTAAACCCGTGGCGCAGACCATCGCCTTTCACCCGCCCTGCACGCTGCAACACGGCCAACAGCTGCGCGGCGGGGTGGAGCAGCATCTGGGCGCTTTGGGCTTTCAGATCAAGCTCACCGGCTGCGAGCCGCACCTGTGCTGTGGCTCAGCCGGCACCTACTCGGTGCTGAACCCCGAGCTGGCCTACCAGCTTCGCGACCGCAAACTCGGTCACCTGGGCCAAACCTTTGGCTCAGCCGCCACCGAGGTGATTGTTTCGGCCAACATCGGTTGCATCACCCACCTGCAAAGCGGCACGGCCACGCCGGTGCGGCATTGGGTGGAGTTGCTGGACCAGGAGCTGCAGCGTGAGGCCAGCTCTTCACTATAAAAAGAGTAGCTATCAACGACCGGCTGGTAAGGGCAAGGGGCTGTTTTGTTCTTAGTTTTCTGGCTGCAAGCGCGGGGCCTGCGCCAATCCTGACTGCCGGCCCAACGGTGGGCTAGCGGGCTCCCAACAGTGCGGGTAACCCGGTCGCCAGCATCGGCAACCACGCAATGGCCAAGGTACCCAGAAAAATAGCCAGCAAGGCCGGCAAAACCGCAACCGCCACATAGCGGACCGGCTTGTTGAACATGGCCGAGGCAAAGTAGATGTTCATGCCCGCCGGCGGGCAAAGAAAACCCATCTCCATGGCCGCCAGGAAGATGATGCCGAAGTGGATCGGGTCGATGCCGTAGCTCATGGCTACCGGCAGCAGAAGGGGCACCAGCACCACGATGGCGGCAAAAATCTCCATCAGTGCGCCCGCAAACAGCAAAAACACTGTGAGCGCCAGCAGAAACACCGCCTTGTTGGGGATCACGGCTTGCACCCATTCGATGGCCGCGTCCGGGATGCCCGCATCAATCAGGTAGTTGGTGAGCGCCAGCGCCATACCCAAAATCAATAGCACGCCTCCAATGATTTGCGCCGCCTCGCTGAAACAACGCTGCAGCAGCCGCAGCGGTAACTACCGGTGCGCCAAGGCCTGGGTCGCGATGGCGTAGGCCGCGGTCAGGGTGGCGCACTCGTTGGGCGTAGCCCAGCCGCTTACCAGCGAGCCCACCGCCACAACCGGCGCCAGCAGCTCCCACTTGGCGGCCCACGCAGCTGATGCAGAGGGCCCGGCCGCCACGATTGGTGTGGCTAATGGTGTGGTGTCTGGCGCAGTACCTGGTACGACGCGTTTGAGGTAACCCCCGACCAGCACCAGAAAAACCACCATCACCACCGCCGGCACCAGGCCCGCCAAAAACATCGTGTTGATCGGCACACGCGCAATGATGGCGTACATGATCAGCGGTACTGAGGGCGCCAGCAACACCCCCAGGGCGCTGGCGCTGGTGACCAGACTGATGCCGCGCCGCTCCGGGTAACCGGCATGGCCCAGCAGCGGCAAGAGCAGGCCGCCCAGCGCCAGAATGGTGACACCGCTACCCCCCGTGAAGGCGGTAAAAAAAAGAACAGAGCGCGGCGGTAGCCAACACCGTGCCTGTGACACCACCGCCCAGCACGGCGATGAACAATTGGCCCAAACGCGCGGCCGCACCGGTGCGAGCGAAGATCAAGCCGGCCAGCGTGAACAGGGGCAGGGCAGGCAGCGATGGGTTGACGGTGATCTGGTAGTGCGACAGCGCCACCGAAGCCAAGGGCAAACCGTCCTGCCAAAAAAGCGCCAATGCCAGGCCGCCCAGCATGGCAAAAATGGGCGCACCAGCCAGCAAAGCGCCAAACAACACAAGCAGGCCGGACCAGGCCATCAAGGACTCTCTGTCAAAGCGCCAAGCAAAGTAAAAACCTGCCACCGGGAGAGCCAGGCCCCACGCCACTTTGGGCAGCCAGGCCACGCCGCATCGTGCACCCAACTTGACACCCAAAACACCAAAGGCCAGCGGCATGCTGAGCTGGACCACCCAGGCCGGCAAGCCGTAAGCCAGGTCATTGGGCGCCAACATTTCACTAGCCACAAAGCGCCAACTGGCCAGGGCCAACACCCCGCACACCAAGGCGGCAACGGCGTCGGCAAAGTTGCCCCTGACCGATCGCGGCCCGGAGTCCGCCCCGCCGGCTTGTCCCACCAGGCTGGTCAGGTGCCCATGCCGCTCTGCGGCCAGCGCCCCGAACATGGCCAGCACCAGGCCCAGGTTTTGCACCAGCGCAGGCGCATTCGGGATGCCGCCGCCCGACAAGGGCCGCATCAGGATTTCCCATAGGGGAATCAGCACCATCAACAGCAGCGCGCCTGACGACAACAGCTCGTCAAGGCTGGTCCATCGCCTCAGGGGGCCGAGGTGCAAGCGCAGCACGCCTATTGGCCCTTGCTGGTGCGGTAGGCCTTGAGGTGGGCGAAGACCTCATCGAAGGTGTCAGCCGGCACCATCGCACCGCGTATGCGCGGGTACAGCGCTGCCGCGAAAGCCTGCCACTCGCGCAGCTGTTCGGGGCTAGGCCGGTTGACCACCAGGCCGCGCTTTTTCATGGCGTCAACGGCGTCATCGACTTCTTGCCGGGCCTTGGCACGAATCTGAACACCGGCCTCGTCACTGGTGGCGCGCACCGCGGTCTGCGCCTCCGACGACATGTCATCCCATGCTTTTTTGCTGACCACCAGGGCCCCCACGATCGGCGCCCAATTGATGTCGAGCATGTGCGGGGCTGTGTTGTAAATCTGGGTGGCCAACGCGAAATAAGGCGTGGACGGCACCACGGTGATCATGCCGGTCTGGATGGCGGGCAGGATGTCGGTGGTCTCCAGCGGCACCGGGTATAGCCCAGGTTTTTCATGATCGCCTGCTGGTCAGGCTCAGACCCCCAGGCAAAGAACTTCATTTTCTTGTAATCGTCGGGGCGCAGCGCCGCCTCTTTGGAGAAAAAACGCACCCAGCCGGCGTCGCCCCAGGCCAGCACCACAAAGCCCTTGTCCAGGAATTTTTTCTCCATGCCTGCGCGCATTTTTTCGCGCACGTAATCCAGCTCGTCCCAACTTCTGAACAGCAGGGGCATGTTTTGCAAGGCCGCCACCGAGGGCTCGATCTCGCGCAGCCCGACCACCGACATCAGGGCGCCCTGCAGTTGCCCGATACGCATGCGCCGCACCATCTCGGCCTCGCCCCCTTGGCTGCCATCCGGGTACACCAGGTGCTTGGCACCGCCACCCTGGGCGACCCGCCAGCTTTCACCGATGGCCATCAGCTGGCGGTGGTAGAGCGAATTTTTGGGCACCAGGGTGCCGATGCGCAGCTGCTTGTCGGCAGCCGTCGCCACGCCTGATTGGCCCGCGATCAGAGCCAGCGCCAGGCAGAGCGCCCCGGACCACACCCGAGACAGCTGCCGCAACGGTAGACGCAATCGCAGGCAAAAAAGTTGAAACATCATGATGGATCCCGTCAAAACAAATCGTCGGCAGTAGCCAGCAGCCATTGGGCGCGCTCGCGCATGACCTCGTTGGGCAGGTCGCGGTGTTCGGCGCTCACGCGCAAAGCCTGGCGCAGCAGGACTTCAAAGGCTGGTCGGTCGCCGGCCTTGAGCGCAATCGACTCGGCTTTGGCGACATAGGCCCCTGCGCTTTTGCCGGCACCGGCCGTGATGGCCGCGTCAAAGTAGACGCTGGCCTGCTGCGCTGAGCCGCCGGCACGTGCCGCCTCAAAACTTCCCATCAAGCTGCTCAGGTCGCCGTTGGCGTGCTTGGGCGAGACGCGCCAGGCCAGCTGCGCCAAGCGAAAAGCCACCGGCAGGTCGGCCACCACCTCGGGCAGGTCTTTGGAGAGCGAAATGTAAGCACCCCAGGATGCCGCAGCCCAATAGGCCACGCCCACCTGAGACGCCTTGAGTGTGGGCCAGCGGCTGGCATCGGGCTGGCTCAGCGCCTTGAGAAACCCTGGGTGTTGCCGCTCCAGGGCAAGCATGGCGTGACGATGGGCGCGCAGGTAAAGGCGCCTAGCCCGCTCGTTCAACACTTGGGCTGCCCGGGCGTCTTGTGACTCCAGCCGCTCGGCCTCAAAGGCGACAAAGGCGAAGGCGTATTGGGTGAAGCCAGCCGCCACGGCCTCGGCCAAAGCCAGGTTGTCCGGGGCTTCCCGCAGCAGCCCTTCGGACAGCTTCAGGTAGAAACTGCTGGCCTCACGCGCCAGGCCCAGATCGTCCTCCACGGCCTGCCCTTGCTGGGCAAGCTCGTTGGCAACGCTTTGGATGATGAGGTGCCTGGGTGAGCAGCCGGCCAAGCCCCAAACCAGCACACAGACAGCGAAAAAGCGAAAGAAAATCAAATCCCAAAAGTCATCGTCACCCAGACTCCAGCGGACGTTTTCAAAATGACTGCGCCGCGCGCAGAACCTCAGAAACTGGTTTCCGACCGGGCGTTTCTACGTCCACGATATGAAAATTAGATGACAAACAGCCGCCATTCATGCGCGACGACTAATCCAAAGCTGCAACTTACACCAACAAAACCACGGCTGAATACAGCACAGGCAGCCGCCAGCCGAGCGCCTGCGCCAAGAAGTCCCGCTCAGCTAGCGCGCCAGTTGGCGGTGGCGCAAACCCGCGGCAACCCGCTGGTCCACCTGATTCTGCGAGACAGCGGCTCTGATGCGCCGTACCCAGGGTTAATCTTGCTCCGGAAAACTTAGCGGCTCACGCCGCCAGCGCCGCCTCGATGTCCTGCAGCAGGCTGGCCGGGGTGTCGGTCGGGGCGTAGCGCTTGAGCACCTGGCCGTCGCGGCCGACCAGAAACTTGGTGAAGTTCCATTTGACCGCCCGGGTGCCCAGCAGGCCCGGAGCCTCGGCGCACAGCCACTGGTACAGGGGGTCGGCCCCCGCACCATTGACCTCCACCTTGGCCATCATCGGGAAACTAACGCCGTAATTCAGCTGGCAAAACTCGGCAATCTTGTCATTGCTGGCCGAGTCCTGTCCGCCAAACTGGTTGCAAGGAAAACCCAACACCACCAGACCGCTCTGGCCATGGCTTTTATGCAGGGCTTCAAGGCCGGCAAACTGCGGCGTGAAGCCGCAGGCGCTGGCAGTGTTAACGATCAACAGCACCCGGCCACTGAACTCACTCAGAGCCAGGGGCTGGCCATTGATTTCTTTGGTTTGGAAGTCGTAGACAGAAGACATCAAAGTTGCCCGGTTGCAAGAGTCGGATTTTTACACTTTTGAGCTGGCTTGACGAGCGCCATCGATTGGCCCCACCGGCAGCACTGCAAAAATAGACGCCAACAAAATCAGGGCGCCGCCGGCCAGAGTTTGGGCGCTGAGCTGGCCGGCGCCCAGCCACACTGACGACAAACTTGCGACCACCACCTCAGACAGCATGATGATTGAGGTGGTGCCGGCACTCAGGCGCGCCGCGCCGTATTGCAGGCCCATGTTGCCAACCAGCAGGGCCAGGCTCAAAGCCAATGCCAGCGGCAGCCAGCCAGTGCCCGACAGGCTGATGCCGGACACCACGCCAAATTGGAGTCCTAAGCCAGCAACAGCCAAGGACATGACGGCGCCGCCCAAAAACATGGCCAGCATCCGCGCCTCCTCAGGCGTGTCGTGGAGTTTGCGCAAGAGCACATTGGTGAGTGCAAAACAAAAGCCGCCCATCAGGGCCAACCAGTCGGCCAGGTTTTCAGGCACCGGCCACAGCGCGCCGGGTGTTTGCAGCACCAGCACGACGCCGGCCAATGCCAGGGCCAGCCGCAACAGGCTCGCCGCCGTGGGCCGCTCTCCCAACAAAGGCCAGGCCAGTAGCACCACCCAGGCCGGCATCAGGTAGAACAGCAACACGGCGCGCACCACATCGCCGACGGTGACCGACCAGTTGAAGCCAACATTGGTCAGACCGGCTGCCAGCACCAGCAAGTACAGCATGGGATGGCGTAGCAGGGCCGGCCACGACCTCGGATACAGGATCAGCAAACCGGCCAGACCGATCAGGTAAACCAGGGCCGTGGCCCACAGCGGGTGCAGGCCCTGCGCCTGGAGTTCGCGAAACGGCCACCACAACAGCCCATAAACAAGGGCGTTGAGCAACAGTGCCGCAACGGCCAGCAGCCCTGCGGGCATCAACCGTGCATCTTGTCGTTGCGGGCGACTTCGAGCAGCCGCTCAATCTCTTCCCGGTGCACCACGCAGTTGCGCGCGTGCCAGCGCTTGATCAGCCACATGACTGCGGCAATCACCAGACCGAAGGCCGTGATGGCAGCAAAGGTGGGCAGGCCCATGCCGGTGGAAAAACTGTAAGCGGCGCCCAGCACCAGGATGCAGGCCTGCTCGTTGAAGTTTTGCACCGCGATCGAGCGGCCGGCGCCCATGAGGTTGTGGCCGCGGTGCTGCAGCAGGGCATTCATGGGCACCACCAGAAAACCACCCAGTGCGCCAAGCAGGATCAAAAAGGGTGCGGCCAGCCAGACGTTGTCAATAAAAATCAGCAGAATAATCAACAGTCCCATGCCAATGCCCAGGGTGATGACGCGCGGCCCGTCCTCCAGGCGCATGCGCATCGATGCCACCACCGCCCCCACCGCCATGCCAATCGCCACCACCCCCTGCAGGGCCGAGGCCTGGGTGACGGAATAGCCCAAGGCCACCGAGGCCCAGGCCAGCACGATGAATCGCAAATTGCCCGCCACACCCCAGATCAGCGTGGTGGCAGCCAGCGAAATCTGCCCCAGGCGGTCGCGCCAAAGCAGTCTGTTGCAAGACCAGAAATCAGGCAGCAGGCTCCAGACTCGTTTTGGCAAGGGGCGAAGGGGTGTGCCGGTCAGCGGAATGTGGGTGTTAAACCAGGCCGCCAGCAAATAAATAAAAATCAAAACCGATATGGCCGCCTCAGGCGCTGTGTCGATGTCGGTATTGATCAAGGGCAGGTCCAGGCCAAGCAGCCATGGCGACAGCAGAGGGCCCACCAACTGCCCGCCCAGCAAAACGCCCAAGATGATGGATGCGATGGTCAGTCCTTCGATCCAGCCGTTGGCCTTGACCAGCTGAGAGGCCGGCAGCAGCTCGGTCAGGATACCGTACTTGGCCGGTGAGTAGGCCGCTGCACCCAGGCCAACCAGCGCATAGGCCATGAGGGGATGGGTGCCAAACAGCATCAGCAAACAACCCAGTACCTTGACGAAATTGCTGATCAGCATCACCCGGCCCTTGGGCATTGAGTCGGCGAGCGCACCCACAAACGGGGCCAACACCACATAAAACAATGCAAACATGGGCACCAAGGCAGCCTGCTGCCACTCGGGCGCCTGGCTGGTGCGCAGCAATTGCACTGCTGCCACAAACAAGGCGTTGTCAGCCAGCGAGCTGAAAAACTGCGCTGACATGATGGTGAAAAAGCCGCGCTTCATGAACGCCGGCCGGTCTGCACGATTGCACTTACGCCTAGTTTGAGCATAGGACTCCCGGAAGTCCCGGTTTATATCATGGGCTTGCGGTGCCAAAATAGGCACTCAGACCAGCCCCTAGCGTTCTATGCCCCGCCCCATAACTGCCACTGTTCACACCGATGCACTGCGCGCCAATTTAGAGCGCCTGCGCGCCGCTGCGCCAGATGCCAGAGTCTGGGCAGTGGTCAAGGCCAATGCCTACGGACACGGTATCGAGCGGGTTTTTGACGGTCTGCGCGGGGCCGATGGCTTTGCCTTGCTCGACCTCGAGGAGGCACAGCGGGTACGAGCCCTGGGTTGGCGCGGGCCCATCCTGCTGCTCGAGGGCGTGTTTGAACAGCGCGACCTCGAGCTTTGTTCGCGGCTGGAACTGTGGCATGTCGTGCACTGTGGCGAGCAGATCGATATGCTGGCAGCGCACAAAACCAAGCTGCCACACCGGGTTTTTTTGAAGATGAACTCAGGCATGAACCGACTGGGCTTCCCGCCCGGGCGCTACCGCGCCGCATGGAGCCGCCTCAACGCTTTGCCCCAGGTCGACGAAATATCCCTGATGACCCATTACAGTGACGCCGATGGACCGCCTGGCATTGCTGCGCAAATGGCGGTCTTTGCCGCTGCGACCCGCGACCTGCCGGGTGAGCGCAGCCTGAGCAACAGTGCGGCGAGTCTGCGTCATTCGACCAGCGCGCAGGAAGCGCATCGCCACGCCGAGTTGCACAGCGCATCAGACTGGGTACGCCCTGGCGTCGCGCTGTATGGCAGTGCGCCAGACTTCCCCGCGTACAGCGCCAGCGACTGGGGCTTGGCGCCGGCCATGACGCTGGCCTCGAAAATCATCGCCACACAGGAGCTGCTGGCCGGGCAAAGCGTGGGCTATGGCTCTGCTTTCACGGCAACAGCGCCTATGCGCATCGGCATCGTGGCCTGCGGCTATGCAGATGGTTATCCGCGCCTGTGCCCCACCGGCACGCCCGTGCTGGTGCAGGGCCTGCGCACCCGCACACTTGGTCGGGTCAGCATGGATATGCTCAGCGTCGATCTTGAGCCCCTGCTGGTGGCCGGCCAGCAGATTGCCCTGGGCAGCGAAGTGACCCTGTGGGGGTGCGCCAGCGGGGGTGCCCTGCTCAACATTGACGAGGTCGCCAGCTCTGCTGGCACACTGGGCTATGAGCTGATGTGCGCACTGGCCCAGCGGGTACCGGTGCTGGCGGCCGATTGACATCGGCAGTGGGCCATGCATTTTGTTTTTGGAGTTGCTGATGAAGACTTGGATTTGCATTGTTTGCGGTTTTATTTATGACGAGGCAGCCGGCCTGCCGGAAGAAGGTATTGCCCCGGGCACTGCTTGGGCCGATGTTCCGGCCAACTGGGCCTGCCCGGACTGTGGTGTAGCCAAGGCAGACTTCGAAGCCGTCGAGATCTAGAGCGCGGCCCGCTCTAGAGCGCGGCCCGCTGCTGGGCCAGCGCTGCTTGTGCAACTAGGCAGCTCAAGGCTTGGGTCGACCTACAATGACTTGTGGTCAGGTGACCCATCAGCTTTGGCTTGATACTGGACACCGTAGGAGACAAACATGCCAGACAACAAGCCCAACGCCGAAGACAAACACGCTCAATTGAGCCGTGCCGCGCTTGAATACCACGAATTCCCCACACCGGGCAAGATCGCCATTGCTGCGACCAAGCAGTTGGTCAATCAGCATGACCTGGCCCTGGCTTATTCGCCCGGTGTTGCAGCGCCTTGCGAGGAAATCGTCAAAGACCCGAACAAGGCCTTCCAATACACCAGCCGCGGCAATTTAGTGGCGGTGATCACCAATGGCACCGCCGTCCTCGGGCTCGGCGACATTGGGCCCCTGGCCGCCAAGCCGGTGATCGACGCGGACCTGATCGTCGCGGACAGCTCCGACGAGGCGGCGTACGTCGCGGACCTCGAGCGGGTCGGGCTGCGGCTGCGGATTCGTGAG
>SXGQ01404274.1_pt1 | contig 10058 bp, 9 predicted proteins | sample 3178371 | NCBI WGS metagenome assembly SXGQ01 (sample SAMN11356859, study PRJNA531348) | freshwater metagenome | isolation source: freshwater sample F1-20 | place: China: Fuxian Lake, Yuxi | collected 2017-12-25 | reverse complement strand
TTGGAGCACCTGGGAGGACTCGAACCTCCAACCCGCAGTTTCGAAGACTGCTATTCTATCCAATTGAACTACAGGTGCACATGGTCGGGATGACTGGATTCGAACCAGCGACCTCCTGGACCCCATCCAGGCGCCCTACCAGGCTGGGCCACACCCCGATTTATCAAAATAATAACACAATAGTCAACTTAGTCAATTTGGAAAATTTATTTAATACTTAAATCTCTTTTTTTCCTGCCCCATGTTTTTGTTTGTCTGTGACAGTTAGGACATAAAAATCTTAAATTTGTAGGAAAATTGTTTCTTTTATTTCCATCGATATGATCAATATCAAGAGTAATATCCTTACTCTTCCATTTTTTTAAACCACATTCTGAACAAGAATATCCATCACGATATGAAAGATATTTTTCCATCATAGAACGCTGTACTGCCTTACCTTTTTTTATATTAGGCAATGTTACTGTTTTATAAACGTATTCTCCTTGACATTTGTTATTACAAAATTTTCCAGTTCTACTGTAACCATATTGATTCAAACGATTACAATTTAAACAATTAGAAATTCTTTTTTTATAAGCAGTGCTATAAATTCTTTTCATAGGTAGACCTTGTTATATATTTAGTCAATTCTACCAATAGTTGGTGGGCATCGTAAGAATCGAACTTACCACCCCTTGCGTGTCGAGCAAGTGTTCTACCACTGAACTAGATGCCCATCTTTTGGTGAACCCGCCAAGAATCGAACTTGGATCTAGAGTTTAGGAAACTCCTATTCTATCCGTTGAACTACGGGTCCACGTCATGATCCATAGGCGGGATTCTGTTCTATGCCACCATTTGTCTCAGCGTCCCACCCGCAGCGTGCCTGGCCATTCACTGCCTATTTGGACTTGCACCAGCCAGGGGTGTCCCGACCTTCCTCGGCATTGCTGCCGCGGTGGCTCGATCATTCTTCATTATAGCATGGTTTAATTTTTTGTCTATGTACTTAACAATGATTTATGTTATATATTGATCAATATATGATTAGTGAATGCGATTTATCAATATTTTTTCAAAATCTCTTCTGATGAAATCAGCGTAATCTTTGTGAGCTTCGTAGTCAAAATGATACCATGCATCGGGGCTATGTCCATTTTTTAAAGAGTATTGTGTAAAACTAAGTGAAGCATCGTAGGGATTATTGCCCAACCAGATGTTGTCTGGCCAATCCAGTCTAAAGATCTTGTTCACAGTGAATTCCTTATGAGCATGAAAAAATAGATGTCTAAAATTTTTCTTTTTTAGCCAATGATGAAAGTCTAATATATCATGTTGGCATTCTATGCTGCGAGCATGATAAAACGTCCAATTGGGATCGTTCCATACTTTGTCTGTGTAATCTTTCCAATATTTTTTTAATTTTGGAATTTTGACCTCGTACAAAGGCTGCCCACATATCTGGTGCCACTGTCCATCAACATGCCATTCCGTTCTCTCAAAAGTGCTCCATCCAATCAGCACAATGGTACAATTTGGATCTGCATTTTTGAGATATTCTTTGCTTAGCCTTATAATCCTGTTATTACTGCCACCCGCCAGCGCATCATTGACGTAAGTGAGATCGAATCTCTTTGCCAACAAAGCTGAAAAACATTTTTCAAAATTTGATAAATTTTCCTGATAGGTGCCAGCGGTATGGCTGTCACCATTAACATATAAATTTATTTTGTTCATTTATTTTACAGATGAATTTATGACAAGGTATTGACCTGCTGATGTACAGCCAGTTCCTGCCGTATGATTTCCTTATCATAATTATTTAGATTAGCCAGAAGTATTTCACTTTGTCCGTAAACGTCCATTCCCGCTGTGCTAAGGGCCAATTTCTCACATGCCTCTTTGATGATCATGGCAACTGTTTTACCCGAGTCATTGATCTTGTTTTTCAACCGCACGTCTCTCAGCGCTTTCCTGGCGACACTCACAAGATCAACGTAATCTTTGACATCAGGCAAGCCCTTCAATCTCATGGCCATGTTGACTATCTCTTCGATGGCAGAATCGCTCATTGTATTGTTGTATATGGGATTTTGCTGTTCAAATCTATGCTGATAGTTGTTAAAATAATCTTTCCAGGCCTGTGTTTGTGCAGTCTTGGCCAACAAATCACGCATGGTGCTGTCAGTTGCCAATGTCTGAAAGGATATTAAATTGGTAAGAGATTGGCTGTAAGTTCTGATGCTGCCAAGATTGGTAACTTCTCTGTCAATCTGTTCTTGTATTATCGTTCGTTGCGCCACTAATGTATTCTTTTGTGACAAATATGGGGTGGTAGATAGCGTGGTGTCAAAATTATTGGCAGCTGACTCAAATGCACTAAGCAGACTGTTAAACGTGCTGGAGTCAAACGTGGTGCTGTCACCAAGAGCGTTGATGAAATCTAGAATGTTTTGCGTGGCAATTTGAAAATCAGTATCTTCAGCCAAGGTTGAAGCGGTAATTGCCTGAACCGCACCCTTGACCTCAACGAGATTGGCATTCAATATTCCTCTAAGAGTGCCATAATGATCATCCACTCCTTTGTTGGCAGTGCTTGCTTCGCTGCCATATAGAGTTAGATATGCACCCTGAATTGAGTCAACAGCGCCAAGATGTTCAAGGAAGGTAGGTGTTGTGGTGTCATTGGCAGTGACCTCACCAAGCGAACCATCTAGCAATTTGAACGTGTGATTGTCGAGATCCTGCAGATATCTTCCTATGTTAAGATAACTTTGAATGTTGAGCGAGGCACGTAAAGAGTCTTTTTGAATGTCAGTAAGTGTGCTGTTCACGTCTACAAGATAGTGCAATGTTTTATTCTTGATAACGAATCCTGTGTTGGTGTCAGTGATGGCATCTTGCACAGATTGATTACTGAAGTTAGGATTGGATTCAGCCAGCGATTTAAATCCCTGTTGTACGGTCATTTTAACTTGATATCACGTTTGGTGATCCCTGAATAACCATGGTACAGGTAGGATCTCCAACCCTGCCCAATGGTATGCCTTCCGCAAAAACTGATCGTGATCCGCGAATCAACGGAGCTGTGTGCGGGCAACAAAGCAAACATGGCCTAAGATGCGGAGTGTTGAGATGTCCCACGCCGCTCATGGGAATGCCATTTGCGAACACTGTCTTAAAATGTCCCGCTCGCTTGGGTGGCGAACAATGAGTGGCTTCTCTGTCTCCTAGTCTTGCTACTGCTGGCATGCCCATATTTATGGCAAGATATTATATGCTATTATAACTTGAACTTCTTGAAATCGTCTTTTTTGATGTCCTGTTTGATGCCACCTACTATGTAGCTTTCCACTTCGGTCTCTTGAGGAGCTACCTGCATTCCTCTGCTGCTCAACCAATGCTGGGTCCATGGCAGCGGGTTTTGGTTGCCTGGTATATCAAACTCTGCGTCGTATCCTAGGGCCTTTAATCTCTTGTTGGCGGTGTATTCCACATACTGGCCCAATAGTTTCTCATTGAGTCCTATGATTGATCCTCCGCTGAACAGATGTTTGGCCCAGGCTTTTTCCTCTTCCACGCACTTGTGGAACATTTCTATGACTTTCTTGTCCTGTCCCTTCATCACTCGCAGCATGTCCTTGTCGTCACCTTTTTGCCATGCCTTGATCACGTGTGTGGTCAGATTGAGATGTGTGGCCTCATCTCTGGCTATCAATGAAAGTATCTTAGCAGATCCTTCCATTAGCTTCAATTCGCCAAATGCAAATGTGCAGGCGAAAGAAACATAGAATCTCAATCCCTCCAACAAATTGACGTTGATCATGGCCAGATATAACTGTTTCTTCAATTCGTCCACATCGCCCTTACCATTGACTGTATATTGAAGTGCTAATTCTCCAAATGCGTCATAATTTTCTGTGACGGATACCGCTCTCTTTAAAATCTCTTTGTCATTTAATATGGTGTCAAACACTTCTGACGGATCTGAATAAACGTTCTTCATGATGTGCGTGTAGGCTCTTGAATGGATGGTCTCAAAGAAATCCCAGGTCACTATGCAGCCTTCCAGCTCGGGATTGGAACAATAGGGCAGGAAGTTCAGGCATGGTCCACGGCCCTGCACAGAATCTAACAGTGTTTGATATTTTAAGTTTGCGGTGAATATGTGTTTCTGCTCTGGACGGAAGTTGGCATAGTCCGAGCGATCCTTCTGCAGTGACACTTCTTCCGGCCTCCAGAAGTAGCCCAGCATGGTCTGGTTCAGCTTGTCGAACTGCGGATGCTTGAACACATCATATCTCTGTATGGATTGGTCCTCTCCAAAGAACATGGGTTCCTTGCTCCAATCCACTTCGTTCCTGTTGAATACTGTCTTTGTCATAATGTTATTGTAGTGTATTTAATTTATTTGTCAATTTAGATCTTGCAGGCTTCGCAGTCATCATCTTCAACTGCCTGCGTTACATTAGCATTAGCATGGCCATTGACCAGTTGCAGCTCCACGTCCTCGCCGTCCTGCTTGACGTCTATGGGATCAATGCCAGATGGCTGCAGGTCTTCCTCCTCGCCCTTGAAGTCGTATGTGTTTTGGTAGTAGGATGTCTTCCAACCGTACTTGTAGGCTGTCAACATGTCCGTGGCCATCACGCTCAGCGGCACTTCGTTGTTGGCATAGTTCAGAGGATTGTAGCTCCAGTTGCCGGATATGGCCTGGTCAAAATATTTCTGCATCATGGCGACGATCTTGATGTAGCCCTCGTTGCCGGTCATCTCCCATAACAAAGTATATGAATTTTTAAGTTTGGGGAACCCCGGCACGATCTGTTTCAGCGGCCCTTTCTTGCTCTTCTTTATGCCCAGTATGGCTCTTGGAGGTTCAATGCCGTTGGTCTCGTTGCTGACCACGCTGGAGCTCTCGCTTGGCATCTGCGCTGACAGAGTGCTGTGCCTCAAGCCATGCTTGGCGATGTCCTTTCTCAGCGATTCCCACGCCATTCTGGTCTTGTGCGGCACGATGTCGTCCACTTCCTTCTTGTATGTGTCTATCGGCAGCAGTCCATCCGCGTACTTGGTGCGGTCAAATGCCGTGCATCTGCCCTTTTCCTCTGCAAGATCACAGCTGGCCCTCAGCAGATAGTATTGAAATGCCTCTGAAAGTCTATCTACCGCTTCCCATGCCTTGGGATTTTCATATTTGAGATCCAACTTTGCAAGATAATGCGCCAGGCCGATGTAGCCTATACCCAGGCTGCGCCTTGCCTTGGTTGAAACTTCCGCTGCCTTCACAGGATATTGCTGATAGTCTATGATCTCGTCCAGTGCCCTCACGGCAAGATCGCAAACTGACTCCAGCTCGCTCAATTCATTTATGGCTCCCACGTTGATAGCGCTTAGTATGCACAGTGCTATCTCTCCATTCTCATCGTCTATGTGCTGTATGGGCTTGGTTGGCAGTGTGATCTCTTGGCAGAGATTGCTCATGTAGACCTTGTCCTTGAACGATGAGTGCGAGTTGCAGTGATCGATGTTCATGATGTAGATCCTGCCGGTTTCCGCACGCTCTTTCAATAGGTCAAAAAATAATTCCTGTGCCGCTATGATCTTCCTAGGAATGGATTTGTCGGCCTCGTACTTCTCATACAACTCGTCAAATGCGTCTGTGCCAAATGCGTCATACAATCCAGGCACTTCGTGTGGAGAGAATAAAGTGATTTCTTGTTCTCTAATAAATCTCTCGTAGAACAATTTGGATATCTGTATGCTGTAGTCCATCCTTCTCACTCGGTTATCTTCCGTGCCCTTGTTGTTCTTTAACACCAGGATGTCTTCGATCTCTGAATGCCATATGGGGAAATGCACAGTGGCATTGCCACCTCTCACTCCATTCTGCGTGCAGCACCTCACGGTGCTTTCAAATTTCTTGAGGAATGGGATCACTCCCGTGTGTTGTACTTCTCCACCTCGGATCTTGCTGTTGATTCCTCTGATCCTGCCAGCATTGATGCCAATGCCCGCACGCCTCGCAACATAAAGGCCAATGGCCATGTCACTGCTGAAAATAGAAGGGAGAGTGTCATCGCTGTCAACAAGAACACAGCTAGCAAACTGACGAATAGGAGTTCGAACGCCAGCCATGACAGGCGTAGGAATGTTGATCTTGTGCGTTGATATAGCGTCATAGTATTTCTTAACATAGGTCATCCTTTGGTTCTTTGGGTAGTCCGCAAACAGGGTGGCGGCGATCATCATGTACATGTCCTGTGGTGTCTCGTACAACTGCCCAGAGCTCCTGTCCTGCACCAGGTACTTGTCCACTATCTGCCTCAGTCCCGCATAGGTAAAGTTTAGGTCTCGGTCTCTCCTGATCCAGGTGTTGAGTTTCTTGATCTCCGTCATGTTGTACTTGTCCACTATGGCGCGGTCATACACACCATTGCGTATGTTCCTCATGATCAATTTCAGCAACGGTATGTACTCATACTGGCCATGCGCCTCCTTGCGAATGTCATAGCTCAGCAATCTCGCCGCGGCGTATTGATAGTTTGGAGCATCCAGGGAGATAAGGTCGTTGGCCGATCTGACCAGTATGTGCTGTATATCTTTAGAGCTCATGCCGTCATAAAATTGTATGTTGGCATTCATTTCGATCAAGGAAGCGGACACCCCTGGCAATGCCTCGCAGGCCTCTTCCACCACGAAATGTATCTTGTTGATGTCCAATGGCTCCAGGCGACCGTCTCTCTTCTTGACTCTGATGGTGAAAGCTGTGCCTGGCATGACTGTTTTTGTTTTTGTTTCTGATTTTGTTCTTGTTTGACTATGCATATTTAGCTTAAGAATATTTTATGTGTGTTATATTTTACAAACTAGTGTAGTATACAGGTAAAAAAAAGCATTGTCTATTGGTAAGAAATATTTTAAAATTGCAACTTTAGGTAATTTGATAGATAATTTTCAAGACACTCATATTCTCTTGCTGCATGATGATGCATAAATTTGTCAATAGCGTCTTTATGCGTGATGTTCAATGCGTCCCACATGAAATTATTGCCACAGAACTTGAAGATATCAATTATCTTTTTATTTTCCTCAATCAATTTCATTTTATCAAACCCCTGATAGTATTTGGAGCCATTGAAATCCTTAAGATCATCCTTGTTGAATTGATTGCACATATTAAACATGAGATAATTAATTTTTTTATTTTCCAAGAAAGACGATAACAATATGATGTTGGTGAAACACATATCCCAAAATGTTCTAATGTCTGGCACGCAACCATAATATAATTCAAGCAAACTTTTCAATTTGTCTGCAGACACCAGATCAGATATAAATTGCTGCTCAATGAGTGAATGTTGCATTGGATACCAGGTGCCATCTAATGCATTCTCCTGTCTGGCCACGGAAAGCTCCCAGCGGCTGACCAATGGTATGGGTATTATCACAAATTCGGGATTGCCGTATTTGGCTATCCATTCCACTGTGGTCCTTACCACTCTTTGAAAGCTGCCTGCCCTCAAGCCAAGATTTTCTACACTGTCGCATTTCAGTGTGCGTAAAAAATTTTCAGTAGGGCTCCAACATTCTGCAAAGCTGCATCCATTTAATAATAATGTGGACATCTAAATTGTTTATGATATGATTGTGGTCTGATAACTCATTGTGGCAGCTGTGCCAGAAGAAGAAGTCGTGGTGTATTTCACTGCCAGTGTTTCATTGCCACCAATCACTGTTGAATCAAGATCATCCACTTCCACGGTCAGCGTGACCCCTATGTCTGCGGACTCCACGTAGTCGTCGGAAAACTGCGGCACTGTGCCCTCTGCTCCCACTGCCGTGAGCGTGCCTGTCCTAAAATTGGTTCCACGGTCTATCTTGTACTTGACTGAAAATGCGGACCCACTCAGTGCCTTGATCCTAATGCCAGTGGTAGTGGCGGCTGCTGTGTTGTCGGCCAATGTTATCTCTTTCACGGTTCCATCCACTATGCTGATCCCCTCAACCTCTCGAGAAGGAGCAATCGAGTTTGATCGCAGCTCAGATCTCTCAAAATAATCATTGCTGCTGGTGCATTCATTTGCGGACAAGGAAAGCGTGGCAAAAATATCTGCAGGAAAATTAGTGTTGTATTCTTCAAAGTTGTTTGCTATGTCAGCAGCATAAAAATTGCCCATGCTGATGATGTTTCTCACAGATCCATTGGCGTGAACCTTGATCGCATTGCGTCCGATGTTGCTCCAGGTGTTGTGTAAAAATTGTATGTTCACAGGCCCTAAAGTCTTGCCGTCGCTGCTGCCATCAGTGGCGTAGCCAAGCCTTGCGCCGTTCAATGACTCATTGAAGTCGCAGTTGATGAATTTCACTGAGGTCACGTCTTCGCTGAAATCAATCAGCGATGAAAACTTTTTAAACTGGCAGCTGTCAAATATAATATTGCTGCATGGCAGGGCACTGGTGCTCCTTACCCTGACGCCTGCGCTGTTGTCGTTGTTGGCTCCACCTGCTGCATATGTACCCTTGAATCCGCAATTGACGAACCTCACGTTGGTGGCACAGTCTATACTGAAGCCCGCGTATGGTTCTCCGTTCCAAAACTGTATGCCCTCTATGGATATCTGTGTGGGCCTCGTCTCTGGTCCGGAAGCGATGCCACCCACGTCATAGGTGTTGCCGCCGTTGTCTTCTGTCACAGCCACTGGTGCTGCTCCACCTGATTGATAGATCACTGATCCGTCTATGCCCTCGCCCAATAATTTGGCATAGGGAGGTATCTTCAGTGACGCTGTAATGTTGTATTGGCCAGCCGGAAAAAATAATATTCTCGAAGATTGCACATCATCCTCATCCACGGAGTCAGAGTATAATTCTTCTATTGCTCTTTGCAGAGCCGCCGTGTCGTTGGTCACACCATCCCCCACTGCCCCAAAGGCCTTGACAGACACGTAGTCATCCAATCTCTCTTGTAAGGTGCGAAGCACATCCACGCCTGCTCCTGTGACTATGGGTGTAGCGTTGCCCAGATAACCCTTGTAGACATATTTTAAAGCTGACGAAAATGCTGATGATCCCGCTGTGAGGATCTCTGTGTTGCCCACGGCAGGTGCACCGTCGGCCACTGTGCCATTACCTATGAATAACTTTTGCTCGTCTATGACCCAACCCAGCTCGCCCGCTGCCAGCTGTGGGAGATCCGTGGACCTACCTCTGCGATGTTGTATCCTTGAGATCTGTACTATAGGCACTGTGATTACTCCTAAAATTTACAGTATTTATGCTAAAGGATGGCTTTGTAATATTGCTCTACTCTGTTGAACCACTTGCCAACCCATTGATCGTAGTTGTCAATCTCAAAGGTCTGGAACTCATTGTTCTGTGTGCAGATAAAGATCCTGCCGTTGCTTATCTTTGTGTCAAACAGTTTGTTGTGTGCTTCCGCATAGGCCACCAACTGCAGATAATAGTCCTCTACCCAATCCGCCTTTTTCAACTTGCGTGCCTGCTTGAAATCCATGATGGCTGGCTGTCCCTTGTACACACCGATCAAGTCCGTGGTGCCTGCATACAGTTCCGGATAGTAGAGGTTGATCTCCGACCCCCATACCTCGCTGACATCCTTCAAACCATTTTCTATGATCACATTGGCCATGGCATGTGCTTGCTGCTGTATGAGATTTGAGCCAGGCACCCGGGCCTCGCCCTTGACATGCCTCTCCAGGCTGCGATGCATAACCGTTCCTATGTTGGCAGATTCCGTCGCGATCCTCTGTGCCTCTTGCTCTCCCACTCGCTTCTTCCATGCGATGAGATGGGTCATGTCCTTGGTTTGACTCAGTATTGTTGTCACAGAAGGCACTAAGCGACCGTCTGGCGTAGTGTAGTGCCTCCGGCCCTCTGGTGATGTGCGAGTCAGTTCATTGTAAGGATATCGAGCCACATAGGTTATGCCTTGGGCCAGGAGAGTGTCGTTGGTAAACTTCATTTGTATAATTATACATTAGAATGTCATACATCACAATCAATAATATCAATAGCATCAATGCGGAACTCACAAACTACTGCAATGCGGCCTG
>SXGQ01176436.1_pt1 | contig 10058 bp, 9 predicted proteins | sample 3178371 | NCBI WGS metagenome assembly SXGQ01 (sample SAMN11356859, study PRJNA531348) | freshwater metagenome | isolation source: freshwater sample F1-20 | place: China: Fuxian Lake, Yuxi | collected 2017-12-25 | reverse complement strand
GCAGTGCATGAACAGCGCCCCGGGTTTCGCCAGCGCCATCAGGTTCTCGTTCACCTGGTAGCGCTGGAACATCTTCTTGCGGTCGGCGTACTCGACTTCCTGGCCCATCGAGGTCCAGACGTCGGTGTAGACCGCATCGACGTCCCGCACCGCCGCCTTGGGGTCGGTAAACTCGGTCAGGCCGGCGCCTTTCTGCGACACCGCGGCTGCTTGCTCCACGACCTCGTCGGGCAGCTCGTAGCTCTTCGGCGTGGCGACGTGCACCGCGATGCCCAGCATCATGGCCACGTGCACGAGCGACGTGCACACGTTGTTGCCGTCACCGACGAAGGCAATGCGGCGCCCCTCGAACGAGCTCCACTTCTCTGACAGCGTCTGCATGTCGGCCAGCGCCTGGCACGGGTGCTCCTCATTGCTGAGCGCGTTGATGACGTGAAGCTTCGGCGTGATCTCGGCAATCTGCGTCAGCCGGTCCTGCGCGAACGTGCGGATGACCACCGCGTCGACCCAGCGCTCGAGGTTGCGGGCCACGTCCTGGATCGGCTCGCGGTCGGCGTGCATCACGTCGGCCGGAATTTCGACGATGTCGCCGCCCAGTTCACGCACGCCGATGGTCATCGTGACCCGGGTCCGCAGAGATGGCTTCTCGAACAACAGCCCGACATGCTTGCCGTTGAGGGCGTTCCAGGTGGGCGCCTTCATCCCCTTGACGCGCTCGCGCTTCAGCTTGGCGGCGAGCGCCAGCACTTTCGCCAGGCGGTCGGGATCGAGATCGAGAATCGAGAGAAAATTCTGCAAGGTTTACGTCCGATACTCGGCGTTGATCTTCACGTACTCGGCCGACAAGTCGCAGGTCCACACGGTGGCCCGGTAGGCTCCGCCGGTCCCGAGGTTGACCTCGATCGCCAGGTCCTGGCCGGTCAGGTAGTCGGCAGCCTGCGGCGCCCGCTCGTCGAACGGCCGGCCGTTTTCGAACAGCACCAGCGGGCCGATCTGGACCCGCGCGCCGTCGAGCACGAAGGCCGCGCCCGATCGCCCGGCCGCGGCGACCAGGCGGCCCCAGTTGGGATCGCCGCCGTGGACGGCGGTCTTGACGAGCGGCGAATTGGCGATCGCGCGCGCGGCCATCCAGGCGTCGGCGTCGGTGGCGGCGCCAGTCGTCGTGATGGCGATGAGCTTGGTCGCGCCCTCACCGCCGCGGACGACGCCGAGCGCCAGCTCGTGGGCCACGGTGCGGAACGCCTCGAACAGCATGGGGTAGAGGTCCTCGGTAATCTCCACGCCGCTGCGGCCGTTGGCGAGCGCCAGCACGCAGTCGTTGGTCGACGGCTCCCCATCCACGGTAATCGCGTTGAACGTGAACCGGCACGCGTCGGTCAGCGCCCGCGACAGCATCACCGGGTCAACGGTCGCATCGGTCGTGAGGTAGCCCAGCATCGTCGCCATCCGCGGCTCGATCATGCCCGAGCCCTTCGCCATGCCGCCGACCCGGAACGAGCCGATGTCAGTGCGCACCTCGACGGCGTACTCCTTCGGGAACGGATCGGTCGTCATGATGCCGCGCGCGGCAGCGGCGCCGCCGTCGTCACTGAGCGCGGCGACGGCCTGCGGAATGCCGGCGCGCAGCTTGTCCATCTTCAGGTTGACGCCGATTACGCCGGTTGAGCCGACCAGCACCTCGTGCGGGTCGCAGCCGATCGCGCCAGCGGTCAGTGCTGCCATCTCGTGCGCATCGGCCAGGCCCTGCGGACCGGTGCAGGCGTTGGCGCAGCCGCTGTTGGTGACCATGGCGCGGGCCCGTCCGCCGGTCACCGCGAGGTGTTCTTCGCAGACGATCAGCGGCGCGGCCTTGGCAAGGTTGAGCGTAAAGACCCCGGCGGCCTGCGCCGTCACGTCGCTGGCCACCAGGGCGAGGTCAAACTTGCCGCTCGCCTTGATGCCGCAGTGGAGTCCGCTGGCGCGAAAGCCGGCCGGGGCGGTGATGCCGCCGGCGATCGGGTGCATGTCAGCCACGGCCGATCCCCGCTGGGGCGCGCGCTCCGGCGCCGGACTGGGCATGGGCCCGTTCCAGGTCGAGGACGATGGCGTATTGCCCGCAGTTGCGGAACAGCGGGCACGAATGGCAGTCGTGCGCGATCTTCTCGGGCACCCACGTGTGGGGGACGATCGAGAAACCCAGGCGCACGAAGAACCGCGGGTCGTGGGCGAACGCCGTCAGCCGCTCGAAGCCTTCGCGCCGCGCGCGACGGCCGAGTTCGTCGACCATGCGATAGCCGAGACCCGTCTGGCGAGCCTCGCTGCTGACCACCAGCGAGCGCACTTCGGCCACCGCCTTCGCCAGCGGGGCCAGTTCGGCGCAGCCGACGATCCGGTCGCCGGTCATGGCGACGACGAAGCGGTGCGCGTGGTCGGCCAGTTCACCGAGGGTGCGCGGCAGCAGGCGGCCTTCTTCGAGGTGCGCGGCGATCAAGGCGTGCAGCGCCGGCGCGTCGGCAGCCGTCGCCGCACGCAGCGTAATGGCCGGGGCGGCCTGCCGGCCCCGCTGGGCCGCACGGGGACGCCGCCCCTTGCCCGGTCCGTTATCAACCACCACTCGCATCGTCACGCCTTCACCTCGACCGTCGATCGCTCGACCTTGACTGACTCCAACGCGCCATCGAGCACGCCGATGGCTTCTTCAATGTCCGCCTTCGACACCGTCAGCGGCGGCAACATCCGCACCACCCGTTCGGCGGTCCGGTTCACGAGCAGCCCCGCATTCAGGGCGGCCTCGACCACTGGTTGTGCATCGACCGCGAGTTCGAGTCCGCGCATGAGGCCGGCGCCGCGCACGGCGGTGACCACCGGGTGCTTGCGCTGCAGGTCGCCCAGGCGCTGCTCGAACAGCGCGCCCATCTCGCGAATGTGCGGCGCCAGTGCGTCCAGCTGTTCCAGCACATACAGAGCTGCGCGGGTCGACAGCACGTTGCCGCCGTAGGTCGTGCCGTGGTCGCCGGCGAAGATCTGCGCGGCCACGTGTTCGCCGACCAGCGCCGCACCGATCGGGACGCCGGAGCCAATCGCCTTGCCTACCGTGACCAGGTCGGGCGTCCAGCCCAGAGCCTGGTAGTGGAACGGCCGGCCGGTGCGGCCAAGGCCACACTGGATTTCATCGGCAATCAGCAGCGTGCCGGTCTGCTTCGTGACGCGCGCGATCGCGGCCGCGAACTCGTCCGGCAATGGCCGCACGCCGCCTTCGCCCTGGATGGGCTCGGCGATGATGGCGGCGGTCGATTCGGTGACCGCCGCTTCGAGGCCGGCGATGTCGCCGGGCGCCACGAACGTGACGCCGGGGATCAGCGGTCCGAACGGGTCGCGGTAGTGGGCGTTGGCCGTCACCGACAGCGCCCCCATGGTGCGGCCCGAGAACCCGTGTTCGAGCGCGACGTAGGCCGTGCGGTTCTTGATGCCCTGCGAGTACCAGTAGCGGCGCGCAAACTTGAGGCACGCTTCGACCGCCTCGGTGCCGCTGTTGCAGAAGAACGCGCGCTGCAGGCCCGACAGGGCCGACAGGCGGGCGGCGAGCTGGCCCTGCAGCGGGTGGTAATAGAGGTTCGAGGTGTGCACCAGGGTCTTCGCCTGGTCGGCAATCACCGCCGCGAGGCCGGGATGCGCGTGCCCGAGCACGACCACGCCGATGCCCGAGATGAAATCGAGATAGGCCCGGCCGTCGGCGTCGAACAGGCGGGTGCCCTCGCCGCGCACGAACACGACCGGCTGCCGCTTGTAGGTTTGCAGCACGTGCTCGGCCTCGAGCGCGGTCACGGACTGGGTGGTCGTCACGGTCATTTCACTACCCTCGAGGTGGCGTCGGTCTTCTGCAGTGCCACGGCCTTGCCAATTCGTTTGGCATCGCGCCCGTCGATGATCACCACGCTGCTGGCGCCGGTGAGGGCGGCCTCGCAGGCGGTGAGCTTGGCGACCATGCCCGCATTCACGGTGCCCGACGTGACGAGCTTCGCGATGTGGGTGTGGTTGAGGCGCGGGATGGTCTGTCCGCGCTTGTCGAGCACGCCGGCGGTCGCGCCGGCAATCACCAGGCGCTTGGCCTGGAGCCGCGACGCCAGGCTGCCGGCCAGCGTGTCGGCATTGACGTTGAACAACTGCCCGTCCTTCGACGCGCTGACGCAGGCAATCACCGGCACGTAGCCGGCGTGACAGAGCAGCGCGAGCAACGCCGGCGTCGGGGCATTGGCTACCGGCGTCCCGACCATGCCGAGATCCACGTTGTCGCCGCTGGTTGCCTTGTGCAGCGCGGCCTTCTTCACCGGCGCCACGCCGGCATCGGCGCCGGTCAGGCCGATGGCGCGGCCGCCGGCGGCGTTGATGGCCGCCACAAACCGCGTGTTGATCGAGCCGGCCAGCACCGCGACCACGATCTCCAGCGTCTCCGGATCGGTCACGCGCAGGCCATCGACCTGGCGCTTCGGGATGCCGACCTGCGCCAGCGACGCGTCGATCTCGCGGCCGCCGCCGTGCACCACGATCAGCGGCCGGGCCCTCGCGGCCTGGTTGATGACCTTGCTGATGGCCTTCAGCCGATCCGCGCCTTCGAGCAATTCCCCGCCGAGCTTCAGGACCACCGCGCGCTTCACAGCAAGCCTGCCTTCTGGTCGAGGCCGAACATTACGTTGAAGTTCTGGATGGCCTGCCCGGCGGCGCCCTTGACCAGGTTGTCGATCACGCTCACCACGAACACGCGGCCGGTCGCTTCATCCACCTTCCAGCCGATGTCGCAGAAGTTGGTGTGCGCCACGTGCTTGATCTCCGGCAGCGCCTCGCCCGTGAGGCGGACGAACGGCGCGTCCGCGTAGGCGCGCTCGAAGGCCGCCGCGACCGCGGCGGTGGTGGTGCCCGCCACCAGCCGGGTGTAGAGGCTCGCCAGGATGCCGCGGTCGAGCGGCACCAGGTGCGGCACGAACGTGACGCCGCGCCCGAGTGCCTGCTCCATTTCCGGCGTGTGGCGATGGCCGAAGGGGTTGTAGGCGGCCACGCTGCCATGGTTCTCGGAGAAGTGCGTGCGATCGGAGGCCGCCTTGCCGGCGCCCGAAATACCGGACTTGGCGTCGATCACGACGTCGGCGCCCGGCAACAACAGCCCGGCGCGCTGCAACGGCAGCAGGCCGAGCAGCGACGCGGTGGGGTAGCAACCGGGATTGGACAACAGGCGCGCCGTGCGAATCGCCTCGGTCTCGAACTCGGTCAGGCCGTAGGCCACGCCGGCGGGCAGCGACTTGGTCGCGGGATACCAGCGCGACCGCGACGCCTCGTCGCGGAGGCGGAACGCCCCCGACAGGTCAATGATCCGCAGGCCGGCGGAGAGCAGCACCGGCGCAAGGTCGGCCGACGCCGCTTCAGGCAGTGCCAGGAACACGGCCTCGGCCTTGCCCGCGAGCGCCGCCGGATCGAGCGGCACGACGGTGCCGTCCCAAATGCGCTTCAGCGCCGGCAGGCTGCGGGGGGTGCTGGTCGCCTGCGAACCGGTGGCCGCGGCAATCGTGACATGGGGATGCCGGGCGAGCAGGCGGATCAGTTCCTGGCCGGCGAAGCCGGTGGCCCCGGCCACCGCGACGCGGATGGGGGACTGCTGTTCAGTCGAAATGTTATACGACAAGTAGGATATTTATACACAGTCCGTAGGCACTAGTCAATAAAACACCGCGACTGGTATGCATATCTATGTATAATTACTAGCTCAGACGCATAACAAATGAAAGCCCAGCGCCTCTCTGCCATTCAGGACGTCGTCGAGCACGAAGCCGTGCGCAGCCAGGAACAGCTGCGCCAGCGCCTCGCCGCGCGAGGGTTCGTGGTGACACAGGCCACCTTGTCGCGCGACATCAAGGAACTGGGACTGCTGAAGCGCTCGTCTGATGGGGCGTATCAGCCGTCGGCCGTCGCGGAGACGCCGCCGACTACGGCCCTGGGCTCGCTCGGCAAGGCGCTCACCGAGTACTTGATCAACATCGAGCCGGTCCAGCAGCTGATCGTCTTGCGCACCGGGGCGGGGCAGGCGCAGATCCTGGGCGTGGCCATCGATCGGGCGCGCCTGCCCGAGGTGGTAGGCACGATCGCCGGTGACGACACCATCCTGGTCATCGCCCGCGATGCGAAGAGCGCGCTGGCCGTCGTGAAGAAGCTGAGGGAACTGGCCAGGTGACCAAACCCATCGTGTTGGCCTACTCCGGCGGGCTGCGGTCGACGGTCGCGATCGCGTGGCTCGGCGACCAACACGCCGCCGGGGTGGTCGCCGTGACGCTCGACCTGGGGCAGCCCACCGACCTCGCCGAGATTCGGGACCGGGCCCTGGCCGCGGGCGCCGTGCGCGCGCACGTGATTGACGCGCGCGAGGAGTTTGTCCGCGACTTCGCGTGGCCCGCCCTGCGCGCCGATGCGATGGGCGAGGGCCGCCATCCGATGGCCACCGCGTTGTCGCGGCCGCTGATTGCGCGGAAGCTCATGGAGATTGCCCGCATCGAGGGCGCCACCGTCGTGGCGCATGGTGCCTCGGGCCGCGATCGCCTCCGGCTCGATCGGCCGCTCGGCACCCTCGAACCGTCGCTGGCGGCGATTGCCTGTGCCGATGACATGACGGTGGCCCAGGTGAACGAGTACGCCGGCCGCCTTGGCATGTCGACGCCGATTGACGGCGCCGAGCGGGTCGATGCCAACCTGTGGGGACGCACCGTTGGCCGGCCGGCCGATGACGGATCGGCTGAACCGCCCGAGTCGGCCTTTGCGCTCACTCGGCCGCTGGCGCAAACGCCGGGTGAGCCCGCGACGGTGGCGCTGACCTTCGAGCGCGGCACGCCCACCGGCATCAACGGCGTGACGATGACCCCGGCGGAGCTGGTCGAAAGCCTGTCCACGATTGCCGGTGAGCACGGCGTGGGCCGGTTCGACCGGGTCAAGTCCCGCGGGCATGGCTCGCGCGCCCGCGTCTTGCACGAGGCGCCGGCTGCCGCCGTCCTTCACCATGCCCGCCGAGAGCTCGAGCGGCTCGTGTCCTCCGATAGCCTGAACCGGTTCCAGCCGGCGGTGTCGGCCGCCTACGCCGGCGTGCTCGGCAGTGGCGAGTGGTTCGGGCCCCTGCGCCAGGGCCTCGATGCGTACGCGTCGGCAACGCAGGAAGGCGTCAGCGGCACCGTACGTGTAAAACTGTTCAAGGGCGACACTCACATCGTGGGCCGAATCTTGAACTCGTAACTGAAACTCTCAACCTTCAACTTTCAACTGCCATGTCCCAGCATCTCTGGTCCGGCCGCTTCGATTCGGCTCCCGATCCCGCGGCGTTTGATTTCGGCGTCTCGTTTCCGTTCGACCGCCGGTTGTTTGAAGACGATGTCACTGGCAGCATCGCGTGGGCGGAAGCGCTGGCCAACGCCGGCGTGCTCGACGCTGCCGACGCCAAGGCCATTGCCGAGGCGCTGGCCGCGATCCTCGAACAAGGCCGCAGCGACCCCGCGTGGGTCGCGGGCGACGACGAGGACGTGCACAGCTTTGTCGAGCGTCAACTCGTCGCCCGGGTGGGCGATGCCGGCCGGCGCCTGCACACCGGGCGCTCGCGCAACGAGCAGGTCTCGCTCGACCTGCGCTTGTACCTGCGCCGCCGCATTCCGCTGCTGCAGCAGAAGCTGCGGGCGGCGATCACGGCGTTTGCCGATCAGGCCGAGCGTGCCGGCGAGGCACTGATGCCGTCGTACACGCACATGCGCCGCGCCATGCCGGTGCTGGTCTCGCACTTCCTGTTGAGTCATGCCGCGGCCCTGCGCCGCGACCATCACCGCCTCGAGATCGCGCGCGAGGAGGCTAATGCGCTGCCGCTCGGGTCGGGGGCGATCGCCGGCACCGGGTACGCCGTTGACACCGCGGCACTCGCCGCGCGCCTGGGGTTTGCCCGCGTCGTGGCCAACAGCATGGACGCCTCGTCCGACCGTGACTTCGCCGTCAGCTTCCTGCACGGCGTGTCGCTGTCGATGGTCCACTTGTCGCGCATCGCCGAAGATTTCATCCTGATGACCGGCGAGGAATTCGGCTTCTTCGAGCTGGCCGATTCGTCGGCGACCGGCAGCAGCATGATGCCGCAGAAGAAGAATCCCGATCCGCTCGAGCTGGTCCGCGGCAAGGCTGGCCGGGCGATCGGCCACTTGACCGGCTTCCTGATCACCATGAAGGGACTGCCGACCGGCTACAATAAGGATCTGCAGGAAGACAAGGAACCGTTGTTCGATTCGGAAGACACGCTCGCCGTGTCACTCGATGCGACGGCCGCCGTGATCGGCAAGCTCGGCCTCAATCCCGGGCGCACCGGGCAGGCCGCATCGGGCCTGCTGCTGGCGACTGACGTCGCCGACTACCTGGTGTCGCGCGGCATGCCCTTCCGCCAATCGCACGAAGTGGTCGGTGCCATGGTTCGCCAGCTGCTGTCGGAAGGGCGCGACTTCGAGGCCCTGTCACTGCCGGAATGGCGCCAGTCGAGCGGCTTGTTCGGCGACGATGTCAAGGAGCGGGTGACGGCAGCGGCCTCGGTGCGGGCCAGGAAGACGCCGCAATCGACCCATCCCGACGCCGTGGCGGCGGCGCTGGCCGACCTGCGGTCGTGGCTTGCCCGGGGCTCGGGGCTCTGATATATTCCGGTTGCCCTGCGCCCTGCGGTCGTTCCGACCCAACAGGCGCTTCCCGCACTCAACACGACCCGGCCGCGCTCGTGTCGCGGCCCATGGACCAACGGTTCGAAGCAGTAGTAGACGATCAGCACCGACGCGGCTTGGCGGGAAGCCGATCGGGTTTTCGGGGGAGTTGCATGCAAGACCGCCGGTATCGGCCCGGCGACGTGCTGGACGACTATTGTCCGCGCGAGCGCCGCATTACCGACCATGCCATCGTGGCCATGGTTGATGTCACCATCCAACGCACGCGCTGCGGCAGTTGCGAGGCCGAGCATGAGTACAAGGAGGCCAAGGTCCCGGCGCCGCGCCGGAAGACCCAGCCCCCGGCGCTCTTTACGCAAGTGCTGGATGGCCTGCAGGCACCGGCGCCCCGTCCCCAGGCGCCGCCCCCACCGGCGTCGGCCACCCCCGCCGAAGCGACCGTTGTGCCCCTCGCCGCTGCGGCCGGCGTCGACGACCCGGCGTCCGCGCCGCCAGGCGAGAACACGGCCGGCGAAGAGCCGGCGGGCAACGATCAGGATCGCGAAGGCGGGTTCAGGCGGTCACTGATTCGAGCCACCTTTCCCAAGCTTGAAGGCGCCGTCCCCGCTCCCCGCGCCCTTCCGGAATTCACTATCCAGTCGCTCAACAATCGAGGCCGCAACAACAACGGTGGCGCGCAGCGCCATGCCGGCGGCGGCGGCAAGTCTCGCGGCCGGCGCCGGGCTGCCGGTGGCGGCAGCCAGGACAACCTCGGCCCCATGCGCTTCCGCGAACACGGCAGCGGCCCCGGCCAGCAGGGCCAGAACCGGGGCCAAGGTCAGGGGCAAGGTCAAGGTCAAGGCCAGGGCGGCGGACGCCGTCGCCGTGGCGGGAAAAAGAATCGCTGATGGCAGACTTCACCGGCAAGGTTGGACTGATCGTCGGCGTGGCGAACCACCGTTCGCTGGCCTGGGCCATTGCGCAGGCCACCGCGAACGCGGGCGCGCAACTCATCCTCACCTACCAGGGCCGCTTCGAAGAGCACGTCGGCGAACTGGCGGCCACGCTCGATCCCAAGCCGTTGGTGTTGCCGTGTGATGTCTCGAGCGACGAGCAGATCGCCGCGGTCTACGAGAAGATCGAGCAGGAGCATGGCGGGTTGGATTTCCTGGTGCACGGCGCGGCGTTCGCGGCGCGTGAGGAGATCACCGGTGGGTTCGTGAAGACCTCGCGCGCGGGCTTCAAGCAGGCGCTCGACATCAGCGCGTATTCGCTGATTGCCCTGACCCGCGGCGCGCAGCCGCTGATGGCGAAGCGTGGCGGTGGCAGCGTGCTCACCCTCACCTTCCTGGGCAGCGACCGGGTGTTCCCGAATTACAACGTCATGGG
>SXGQ01783003.1_pt1 | contig 10059 bp, 14 predicted proteins | sample 3178371 | NCBI WGS metagenome assembly SXGQ01 (sample SAMN11356859, study PRJNA531348) | freshwater metagenome | isolation source: freshwater sample F1-20 | place: China: Fuxian Lake, Yuxi | collected 2017-12-25 | reverse complement strand
TCGCCGGCGCGGCGCGCATCCGCGCCCACTACGCGGAGCTGTTTTCCGACCCGGACGCGTCGCGGCTGCACGCCACCGTGCGCAAGCGCATGGTGCAGGGCCGGTACGTCATCGACGAGGAGTACATCGTGGGCCTGCCCGCCGACGATCCCCACGTGAGCGTGATCATCTACGAGGTGGTGGGCGGCCTCATCCGCAACGTCTGGTTCGTGGAAGCGCTCTGACCGGCCTTTGCCGGGACGGATGACGGAAAGGGCCCGCCGCGCGAGGTGCGCGAGCGGGCCCTTCGTCGTTCTCCCCTCGGCGCGCCGTGGATCGTGATCTACTTCAGCACGCTGCCGATCGCACTGTTGCCGCTCCCGCCGAACACCGCGCCCACGATGCCCCCGCCCCCGGTGTCGATGTTGATGGTGTGCAGGTTCTGGACGACCTGCCGCAGCATGTCCGTCTGTACCCCGTGCTTCTCCAGCACCTTTGCGAGCGTGCCCAGCGTCAGCGCGACGTTCGTCTTGAGGAACGCGATCACGTCGTCGTCGTCAAAGGTCCCCACGGTCATGGCGCCGGGAAACTGCTTGCGTAGCGCGATCGATACCGGGTCTCCCGCCGCCACGTTGCGGATGAACGACCTGCACGCGAAGGCAATCCCCGCCGCGAAGACAAAGAGGAGCAGCATCCCCACCATCGGCTTCATTGCCAGGGTAAACGCCACGAAGCCAAACAGCGGGCCAAACCCCATGAATCCGATGGCGAGCGTCGCGAGGAGCTTCCACCCGTTGATCGACGGGACGGCGTACGAACGCACGGAGTAGAACAGGTGCTGGCCGTACGGCTGGAAGTAGGCGTAGATGGTGACCGGCGTCCCCCGCGAGGTGGTGGTGCGCGTGACGATGAATCGGCGCGGCTCCTCGTAGTGCAGTAGCGCATCGCTGAAGTCGATCACCTCCAGCCGAGCGTGCGCGAGGTTGCCGTTGGCCAGGCTGTCGTGGATCGCCGCGCGGATCTCGTCCGCGATTTCCTGGACCGGCTCCCCGTGGGGAAGCTCGTAGCTGCCGCTGAACGTGAACTCCTCCTGCGGCTCGCCCGTGCACACGAACGGGTCCTGCTGGTCGAAGAGGTGCCTGCGGAAGGTCTTCAGCAGCGACCGCAGCGACCGGGCAGGTGTCGAAGAAAGCGGAAGGACAAGAGACGTGGCGTCGCGCATGGATCACTCCTCCAGCATCAAGGGTGGACGTGGCGAAAGACTGCCGATGATCACGTGCGTGTCCTGCGAACTCCCCCGACGCATGCCCCGCTCAGGTTCCCACGGCGCCCGAGGCCGAGTTGCCGGTGCCGCCGAACACGGCGCCCACGATCTCGCCCCCGCCCGTGTTGACGTTGATGGTCTGCAGGTTCTGGATGATGGTGCGCAGAGCCTTGGTGTCGATCCCGTGGGCCTCGAGCACCTTGGAGATGGCTGCCAGCGTGAGGTCCAGATTGGTCTTGAAGAACGCCATCACGTCGTCGTCGTCGAACGAGCCCACGCCCAGTTCGCCGGGAAACTGCTTGCGCAGCGCGATGCCGACGGAATCTCCCGACAACAGGTTGCGCAGGAACTTGCGGAACACCACGGTCAGGACCAGCAGGAGGATGACGGGCGTCATGGAGAATCCACCCGAATCTCCCGAGCCGCTCTCCTGCCCGGAGTAGCCGGCGCTGCCGCTCATCCCGAGTCCCGAAGCGCTTGTCCCGCCTTGCATGGCGCCCGAGGCGAGCTTGATCACATACGGGATCAGGATGGGGCTGAGCACCAGGAACACGATCCACAGCGTGTGCAACAGCTTGGACAGGTTGAGTTTGGGGACGGTGTACGAGCGGACGGAGTAGAACAGGTGCTCGCCGTAGGGCTGAAAGTAGGCGTTGACGTTCACGGGCGTCTTTCGGGCCGTGCGCGTCCGCGTGACGACGAACCGGCGCGGCGTCTCGCCCTTCACGCGCGCGTCCTGGAAATCCACGATCTCCACCTCGGCGCCCGCTACGCAGCCCCGGACCAAGTTGGCGTGGATCTCCTCCCGGATCTCATCCGCCAGCCGCTGGGCAGACAGGCTGGGCGGCAGCTTGTAGCTCCCGCTGACGGTGAAGTCGGGCTGCCCCACGCCCGACGTCTCGAACGGGTCCTGCCGGTCCATCAGGTTGCGCCGGAACACCGTCCGAACGGCCGCGGCAGCGGGATGCGGGGCGGGCTTGGCGGAGCCGAGTTCGTTGCTCATGGAAGTTCGCGCAGGAGGGTGTCGGGGCGCCCGATGGAGCCGGCACGTCGGCTCGGCGAAGGTGGGAACGGGCACCCGGCTATCGCTCCTTAGGGGGACTACTGCAGACGATTTTCGCGGGTAGCCAGCCCGTGCCCCCGATACGGCCAGGGACCCGGACGGGCCGCCACCGCCAGCGCCGCCAGCCGAATGCCTCCCGGCGCCGTCCACTTTCATCGATACGATGCGGGACGCTCCAGGCACCGATCTCTTAAGGCCGGCGCGATCTACGTGCTGCGCACCGACACGTTCTGCGTACGCCCGGTGGCGCCTACTGATCGGGATAATAGATACGTCCCTTGTTCACGGTGATAACTTTCACACACATCCGTCTCGCTGGCTGGAATATGGCTGGACCGGAAAAGAAGACGGATCGCGCAGCCCAGCGGGGATTTGGCGTGCACACGCTGACCCCAAGGTGATGAGACGGCGTCCATCGCCACCCTGCGGCGTCCACGTTACACGCATTTCAGGACTATTGACGCGGATGTAAAAAATGGCTACTCTTGGCCTGCATTCCGGCCTACCCAGGGGATCATGCACCTTTCTAGATACTCGTTCGCCGCACTGGCCGTCCTCACCGCCTGCGGCCGCTCGGACGATGGCGCGCCCCCGCCGGCGCGGCTGTCGGGCGAGGTGGTGGCGGCGGGCGACTACCTGGACCAGCCGGGCCAGCTGGCCGTCGTGGGAGACCGGCTGGTGGTGCTGGACCGCTCCGCCCCCATGGTGCACGTGTTCGGGCTGCCGGAAGGCCGGCACCTGGGCTCGTTCGGGCAAAAGGGGGACGGGCCGGGCGAGTACCAGTCCGCCCGGCACGTACAGGCCGACGCCGGCACCCCCGGCGACGCGTGGATCTACGACCTGGGGCTGCTGCGCATGACGCGCCTGCGTTTTGGGGGTGCCGCGCTCCCGGAGCTGCGGGAGGTGGTGAACCTGCACAACGGCGGGGGCGTGTACCTTCACCCGGCCTGGCTCACGGACTCCACGCTGGTCGTCTCCGCCATCGCACCACGGCACTCAGACGGCCGCGTGCTGCTCACCGACCGCACGGGCGAGGTCCTGCGGCTGATCGGCCCGGCCCCGCGCCACCCGGGCGCGGCCTCGATCCCCACGACGGTGCTGCAGCACGCCTACGAGGGCCCCGTGACCGTGCGGCCGGACCGCGCCCGGTTCGCCATCGCCACGCGCCTGGGCGACCGGTTGGAGGTCTATGGCGCGGACGGGGCGCAGCTGGCGCAGGTGAACGGCTCCACGGGCTTTCTGCCGACGTTCTCGGTGAACGAGCGCTCCCAGGGGGTTTCCATGGCACTGGGCGACGACGCGCGCGCCGGATACGTAGCCCTGGCCTCGACGGACGATCGCATCTACGCCCTGTTCTCCGGCGCGGTGGGCATGCGCGGAGGCGACACCTTCGCCGGACGCGAGGTGCACGTGTTCGACTGGTCCGGAAAGGTCCTGTCCCGCCTGCAGTTGCCCGAGCCCGCGTGGGGCATCGCCGTGGACTCTGGCGGACGATCGATGTTCACCCTGCGGCACGACCCCGAACCCGCGGTGGTGCGGTACGCGCTCCCGTAGCCCGAGCGGGCTCGCCACCCGGGGAGAGACGAGCCCGACATCCTGTTCCCTCGACCGCGAGGTGGTGCACATGCTCAACCGGCTCGCGAGGGGGGCGCTGCTGGCGTTCGGCGGATTGCTGGGCGTACTCGCGCCCGTCTCGCTGACGCGAACACTCCGCCTGGAGGCCGCCGCGGCCGAGTGCGCGACCTGCTGTCCGCAGAAGGATGCCACCTGCGTCGTCTGCGGCACGGAGGCGTGCGTGGCCCACCCGGGCTACTACGAAGGGAAGACCGGGCCAAACGCGTGCGCGATCACGCAGACGTAGCGAATCCACCCCCATCCCGAGGCGTGCCGATGCCATTCCCCACACGCGAGGGCATGATCCTGCTCCCCGTGCTTGCGGTCGCCGCGGTGCTCGCACCCGTCCGCTTCTCGACGGACGCAATGGCGTCGTCCACGGCCGAATGTGCGACGTGCTGCACCAAGGAGGGCATGCTATGCGTGGTGTGCGCGCAAACCTGCACAACCATCCCCAACGCCTACGACCATGGCGCAGGGGAGCCCTGCCCCAGCTCCGGCGACCCGAACATCACCTGACCATGCGACACGTGCTCCTGATTGCCCTGGTGCTGGCGGGCGTGCCCGTGGCCGGCGCTGCCCAGCACGCGGCGCCCCCGCTCGACGCGCCCATTCACGAAACCGGCGTCACGCTGACGGTTTCGGCGTACCTGCGCCCCAGCCCCACGGGGCAGCTGATGCTGCCGCTCGCGTTGCTGGACCGGCTCGCGGAAGAGGCGACCCTGCTCGCCATCGACTCCGCACCGGTCGGGGGGCAGGTCGTGGTGCAGGTGCGGTTCGGTTTCCCGGATATGGCCACCTTCCGGCGCTGGTACACGGAAGACCGCAACGGCCGACTGCTCGAGGACATCCGGGCCACCACGATGGGGGGCTCCTTCGAGACGACGGTTACGTTCCGCCGTCCTCCGGCCCCGTGATCTACGCCCGGCCCCGCCGCGGGTGGGTGGGCGCGGCCGCCGCCACGATCGCAGCCGTCGTGCTGGTGCGCACGTTCCTGGTGCAGGTGTACGGCATCACCACGCCCAGCATGAGCGGCACCCTGCGCCCCGGCGACTTCGTCATCACCAGCAACGCCGCGTTCGGCGCCGCCGTGCCGGGCACCCCGTGGACGACGCCGCGCTTTCGGCATCCGCGGCACGGCGACGTGGTGGTGCACGCGCAAGCGCCCGGCGATCCGCCGGCCCGCGTCATCAAGCGGGTCATCGGGCTGCCGGGCGACACCATCCAGATGGCCGGGCGCCGCGTCGTGCGCAACGGCGTGCCGCTGGACGAGCGCTACGTCGCGCCCCCGTCCCGCGACGACGCGCCCCTGGCCTTCGACGGCCCGTACGGCGTCGCCTGGCACCGCCGGTTCCTGCCGTCCAATGCCGTGGCGAATGCGTACCGGCCCACGCGCGACAACTGGGGGCCGCTGGTGGTTCCGCCCGGCCAGTACCTGCTGCTGGGCGACAACCGCGACGAATCCACGGACTCGCGGATGGCGGGCTTCGTATCGCGCGAGCAGATCCGCGGCCGCGTGGTGGCCATCTACTACTCCGTGGCGCCCGGCTCGTCCTCCCGCCTTCCCGTGTTGACGGCCGCGCGCTGGGGACGCATCGGCGCCGTGCGCTAGCGAGGGAGATCGAACCTCGCCGGCCTCGTTCGGCAGATCTGTCATCCTGAGGGAGCGCCCTCACGCAACTTCAACGCGCACAGATGCTTGGGCGCGACCGAAGGATCTTGCCCGCAGGACGAGGGGCCAGCCTCTCGAACAGGAGGCTGGCCCCTTGGTTGTCGCGCAGAAATCCGCCGTCCGCGCCCAAGCTTGATCGTTCAAGGAAACCGCTCAGCGGCGCTCGTCCCTGCCCTGCGCGGCCTGGCGCAAGGCCTCGTAGAGCGCGATGGCGGCGGAGCTGCCCAGGTTCAGCGAGCGCGCGGCGGGCACCATGGGGATGCGCAGGCAGTGCTGCGGCGCGGCCTCCAGCAGGGGCTCCGGCAGCCCGCGCGACTCCGGCCCCAGCAGCAGCACGTCGCCCGGCGCGAAGTCTGCCTCCCAGATGGAACGCGTGGCTTTCGTCGTGAGCATCCACACCCTGCGGTCGGCCGTCGCGTCGGCGAAGTCCTCCCAGGCCACGTGCCGCCGCACGTCCACCTCGTTCCAGTAGTCCATCACGGCGCGCTTGGCCTTGGGATGCGCAAAGGAGAATCCCAGCCGGCCGACCAGGTGCAGGGGCGATCCCGTGGCCGCGCACAGCCGCGCTACGTTGCCCGCGTTGCCGGGGATCTCCGGCTCGAACAGCGCGACGTGGAACGGCTCGGACAGCGGAAGCATAGATGGGCGATCGGAAGTCGACGTTTCTACCATACGCGCGAACCAGGCGTGACCAGCGAAGGACTATACACGTGAGCCGGGTTGAAAATCATAAGATCCTTCCTCGTAAAGCACGCGATGGGATTTATGGATGAGCCGGCCAACGGGCAGGTTGTGGAACAACGAGTAGCGTTCGATCAGCATGGGAAAGTTGCCGCCCTCGTACGCCAAGCAGTTGTAGAACAGGAGCAGCATCTCGGGATGCGACAACTGCGCACCCATGAACAGCACGTAACGAATCTTATTCTGAATCGAACTCCCGTCGATAAAGCTGAAGATGTAATACAGGTTCTTGAAGTAATGCTCGGTCTGGGAACCATACTGCTCTCGAAAGGGCTGGTATCGCTCACGGATCTCGGTTTGCGTGACGGCGGGACTGTGCTTCGTCCCCATGTGCAACAGGTGGTGGCGCAACTCTTCGTACATCGATTCAAACGCATCTCGCCCGCGCTGGTCGTACCCTGGCTGCCCGATCCGAATTCCCTCTACGATCCGGTGATGCAGGTTCACGAGCTGGAAGAACGTGTTTTCGAACGACTGGTCGTGCAGCGCCTGCGTTTGCAGCGAGAGCTGCTCACGTTGCCCCGCCAGTTCACCGCGCGTTGCTTCAAGTTCCTCACGCTGCAACTGGAGTTCGCGGCGCTGAAGGAGGAAAGTGTAGATGAGGCCGCCGAATGCCAAGGCAGACATGATCGCGCTGAAGGAGCCGAATATGTCGCTGTACTCGAGAACCTCCGTGCTCGGGAGGAATTGCTCAAGGAACAGCCACCAGCCGGCGAACGTCGCGACAAGCACCGCGCACAGCCACAAGAATGGCTTGTAGCTTGTGTGTGACGATTTCTCCGTCATCAAGGATTTCGATCGCGTGAACGGAAAGAATTGGGATGCAAGAACGGATCGTGATCAGCCCCCCACCTCGGACAGGGCGCGCAGGCCGCCGGAGCCGGCGTCGGTGCCGTGCTCCAGCCAGTGGCGCTCGGGCTTGACGGACAGCGTGTGGCGCACGAGCGGCTCCAGGGGCTCGCCGCGGCGCAGGGGGTCGCGCAGGTTGGTCTGCAGGTGGCCGAACAGGCAGGGGCGCAGCTGGCCGTCGGCCGTGAGCCGCATGCGGTTGCAGCGCTCGCAGTAGTTGTGGCTCATGGGCGTGATGACGCCCACCGTCCCCGCCGCGCCGGGGAACGCAAAGTAGCGCGCGGGCCCGTTGCCCCCCGGCCCCGCCACGGGCCGCAGGTCTCCCGTCTCGCGGATGCGTCCCAGCATCTCGTCCGCAGAAACGAACTCGTCGGCCTGCACCCCCAGGTTGTCGCCCGTGGGCATCACCTCGATAAAGCGCACGTGCCAGGGCCGCTCGCGGGTGACGGCCGCGAAGTCCGCCACCTCGTCGTCGTTGCGGCCGCGCATGACCACGCAGTTGACCTTGATGGGTCCGAACCCCGCGCGCTCCGCCGCCGCCAGCCCGCGAAAGATGGCGTCCGCCGAGCCCGGCCGCCGCGAAATGGCGTCGATGCGTTCCGGCCGAAGCGAGTCCAGCGACACGTTCACCCGGTCCACGCCGGCCGCGCGCAGCTCGTCCGCCTGCTCCTCCAGCAGCACGGCGTTGGTGGACAGCGCCACGTCGTCGATCCCGGGCACGGCGCGGATCATCCGCACCAGGGCGGCCAGGTCGCGGCGCACCAGCGGCTCGCCCCCCGTCAGGCGAATGCGGCGCAGGCCCATCCCCGCCATCACCCGCACCACCTCCGCGATCTCCTCGTAGCGCAGGATCTGCTCGCGGCGCATCCACGGCAGCCCCTCCTCGGGCATGCAGTACACGCAGCGCAGGTTGCACTTGTCCGTGACGGAGATGCGCAGGTACTCGATGCGCCGCCCGAACCCGTCGGCCATGGGGCCGGACTGCGGCACGGGGCGCGTGGGCGCCACGGCCAACGGGCCCAGCTGCACGAGCGAGGTCACGGCGCCTCCGCGGATGGGACGAAGCCGGGCACCCACTCCGTCTCGCCGTCCACGTAGCCCTCGCGCTTCCACACGGGCACCCGCCGCTTGAGCTCCTCGATGACGTAGCGCGACGCGTCGTACGCCTCTGCGCGGTGCGGCGACGCCACGGCGATGGCCACGCTGGCCTCGCCCACCCGCAGCAGGCCAATGCGATGCACCACGTGGATGGCCCCCGTGCCGAACCGCGCGCGCGCCTCGCCGGCAATGCGCAGCATCTCGCGCTCGGCCATCTCCCCGTACGCCGAGTACTCCAGCGACGACACGGCGCGTCCGTCGTTCTCGTTGCGCACCACGCCCCAGAACAGCAGCGCCGCGCCGTCGTCCGGCGACACGGCGCCCAGCATCTGCCCGGGGTCGATGGGCGCGTCCGTCACGCGGGCGAGGTTCTCCACGCTCAGCCTCCCGCCACGGGGGGGATGAACGCCACCTCGTCGCCGTCGTGCAGCACGGTGGCCAGGGGGGCGTAGTCCATGTTCACGGCCGCCACGGGCGATGCGGGAAACCGCGCCCATCCGCCGCCGCGCGCGCGCAGCCCCGCCACCAGGTCCGCCACGCGGGCGCCGTCGGGAAGCTCCACGGCCAGCTCGTCGTGCCCGGCCATGTCGCGGTAGCTGGCGAAGAAGAGGGAGCGGACGATCATGGACGGCACGTGCGAAAGTGCGAAGGTGCGAAGGTGACCGCGACGGACGCCTTTGCGGCCGGTTGCACGATCGGACCTCGCTGGACTGCGAAAGATAATGCGGGGGGCGATACACCGCCGCCCCGTCCGGGTTCGGAGCGGGGCGGCGACACGGGGGATCAGCCGGCGCCGGACACGCCCGGGCCGGGCACGTTCTGGCGCACCTCCTCCGGCGGCGCCAGCGTGGTCAGGAACTGCGACAGCTCGTGGTGCATGCGGCTGGTGCTGCCCCGCACGAGCGTGCGCCCGTCCTGCGTCCCCGTGCCGATGGTGACGTCGCCCGCCTCGTTCACCAGCTTGATGTGCTGGTCGCTGGCCTCCTCGGTGAACGCGCCGTACGGCGAAAGGCGCAGCGTGAACCATTCGCGGGCCTGCTGGATGACGTCGGCCGGCGGCACGTCGGTGAGCACTTCCTGGATGAGCATCGCGTGTGGTCTCCCCTGTGAGCGGTCCGCGGCGTGGACGGGCAGGATGGGTGCCAGGGCAGCGGAACGGCGTTGGTCGGCGGGTTACGGGGTACAGGGGACGGCGGGCAACGACGGGGAATTCGTCCACGGGACGGCTCTGCTGCTCCGACTGCGGTCCGGGGGACGAGAGCGGCTGAAGCCGCCGCTGGGAAAGCGGAAAGCCCTGTCTCCGCTCGCTGCGCTCGCGGAACAGGGCTTCAACGACGTTACGGCCCGCCGACTCGCGAAGGCCGCCGCAAAGTGGCACCGGCCCGTGACGGACCCGTCCGCGCGGGCGGACTTCGTGTGGTTGTTGCGGCGAATTCATTTCATTCGCCCCGCCCTGCCGGACCTCGCGCCTATGCCCGGTCCTCCCCCTCGTCCCGCCCCATGAACAGCACCACGGCGGGTCCGTCGTCGCGGTCGCGCGGCAGGCGGCGCAGGGGCTGCTCGTAGCCGCGGCGCACGTCGTACGCGGCCTCGTAGGGGCCCAGCCGGGGTGCGTCGGGAAGCACGTCGCGGTCACGGCCAAAGCGCGACGCGGCACGGTCGGATCCATAGGGCATGTCCGGCGACTCCTGGGTGCGAGGGTACCGCACCCCGACGCAAAAACTGAGCCCGCCCCGGGTCAGGGGACGGGCGCCGTCGCAGCCCCGCCGGCGCGGGGGG
>SXGQ01191952.1_pt1 | contig 10059 bp, 11 predicted proteins | sample 3178371 | NCBI WGS metagenome assembly SXGQ01 (sample SAMN11356859, study PRJNA531348) | freshwater metagenome | isolation source: freshwater sample F1-20 | place: China: Fuxian Lake, Yuxi | collected 2017-12-25 | reverse complement strand
CTAAGTGTCGGTTCTATGGGTTCCAAAGCTACTGTTACGGCAAAGGAGCCGCTAGCAGGTACTAGATTAGCACCCAACTCGGTGCTTTGGTTAGTCTTGCATTTGTAGTTATAATTTACGTCTATCCAGGTTACTACACCTGGTATTATTCCATTCGTTCGTGCTTTGATTGTATAAGAATTAGATGAGCCAGGATTTTGTTTCAAATTTGGATCATTAAACGGAGAGCCTACAATACCCTGAACGATATTGGTAATAGTTGTTGCTTCTGCTGGAAAGGAAATTTGAGAGTAGTACTGTCTTACAGCTGTAAGAACTCTTTGAGCATCTCTTCTCCTTTGATTATTTCTGGCACTCTGCTGTAGTTGTGGCACTACTATAAACACTGCCAACATAATTATAGCCCCAACAACTAAAACAATAATAACTTCAATAATAGTAAAGCCCTTTGGTTTAGGCATAAGCTTTTTCATTGATACTATTATAGTCTAGAAAGTGCAATTAAATAAAGCTCAAGTACCAGTTAGCTATTTGCGTACCAAAAAACAAGCCAAAATAAAATCCAATTATAAGAAATGGGCCAAAAGGCACTTTAACACCGCGCTTCTTTTTGGATTTTATAATAATAAACACTCCATATACAGAACCTATTAAATAAGCTGCAAAAACACCCACCAAAAGCTGTTTAGGGGTTAATACAAGCGCCATAATGGCAGCTAGGCGAATATCCCCTGCTCCAAGCCACTGGCCTTTACTAAAGTACCAAAGAGCGACATAGGCCAGCACAAATACTGCTATAGCGATTGATTGCGGGATCATAGCAGTATACCCCTGCCATAAAATATTTAGCCCAAAATACACTACACCCAAAGCAATTGCAGGCAGCATGAATATTTCTGGTAGCTCCATATGCTTCGCGTCGTAAATATAAGCTGCAACCAGCAACATACTTATTAGCAGTATTATGCCGAGCTGTACCCAGCCCTGAATGCTAGCTGGGTTAAGCAGTAAATATGTACTCATAAAAAGTAGTCCTGTGGTGAGCTCTATCATTGGGTACTGCCTAGAAATCTTGGCCTTGCAGTACCTGCATTTGCCTTTGAGGGAGATATAACTCAGCACTGGCACCAAATCGTACCAAGCAAGCTTATGTTTGCAGTGTGGGCACATTGAACGCCCCTTAGCGACCGATAGATTATTTTCAATACGCCAAACCCAGGCGTTTATGAAGCTGCCCAATATAATTCCTAAAAATAAAAACAACAACGTAAAAATAATATTCATTGTTTAATTATGGTTTAAAAGTCTATTAAAATCAAAGCTTAATAATTATCTAAATACTTAAGGAGTAGATATGCAATAACTATCTCTTGTTGGACTTACATTAGTTTCTTGAGCTACTGCAATAGCAAATTTACCAGAAACCGCCCCCGTATTGACAAGCTTTCCATTGCTACAGCCATCATTGGTAGTAGTAGCATCATTGATATACATGCTGTTTACATTATTAATTGGTGACGTAGTAGAACTAAATGAGCGAACTACAGAATATACTCCCCCTCCAACTGCAACTCTTACGTTGCCAGTTATATCGGTTATTATCTTACAATTACTGCTAGTTGAGAGTGTACCAGAACAATTGGGTGTGGCGCCTTGTGTTATAGGGTAAGCCCCCGTTTTAGAATAAATTTCTTCAACAGCGGCCTTAACCCTTCTAGCAGCATTTTGCCTATTCGTGTTTCTTTGCGTCCTTTGCAGTTGCGGGACCACAACAAAAACTGCAATCATAATAACTGCACCGATAACTAGCACAATAATGACTTCGATGATTGTAAAGCCTTTGAATTTTGGTAGCTTCATTAAAATAATTATATCACTTATGCTTTTTTAATAAATCAAAAAGATTAACCGCTTACACACACCGTCTTATAACTCGTACCAACTATAGGCTCTATAGGATAATTGACCGAATTTGAACTTGCATCAACTTCTAAAATACCATTATTACATCTTGCACCATTGATAATAAAGATCCTGTCGAGACCAGAACCGTTTATTATTCCGCCTTGCGATATAGGGACACAGTTTCTGATATTGACTATAAAGTCACCTCCTTCGGGTCTTTTTAATTTACCGGTAATATACTCTAATTCCGTAGTGTTTGAGCCCGTAAATGTGCCGCATGCCGCCACACTGTTGTAGCCAGAAGAATATATTTTACCTTCTGATTTGAACTGGTTCATGGCTACAAGAAGTCTTCTTGCTTCACTGGCTCTTCTGCTGTTCCTTTGAGTAACTTGTAGCTGAGGTACAATTAAAAAAACTGCAATCATGATAACTGCGCCTATTACTAACACGATGATTACTTCGATGATTGTGAAGCCTTTAGATTTTATTAGTTTCATTAATTATAATTATATCACTTATGCTTTTTTATAAATCAAAAAAGACCCCCGAAGGGACCTTTTTTGATCTAAGCATTTTACTGCTTTGCTATACACCAAGTTCCAGTAGGCTCTTGCGAGACAACAACTATTAAGCTATTGTCTGTGGAAGTTGGCGAATAGGTTACCGTGCCGGTTGCTGTAGGACATGCTCCTGGTCCAATGTATACCTGGTTAGTTCCAGGTGCAGCGGTTTTTGTTGTGTAGGTATTATTGGTAGGCGACTTAATTTGCCCAGTTATCGCTGTAATATCTGTACAAACACCAGCACCAGTTGTTGCATCTAGCGTAAGGTCATTAGCGCATTTTGGATATGTGCCATTGTTACTGGAAGCAAACTGCTCGCCGGCAGTTAGAATACGTCTAGCATCATTCTGCGCACGTGTATTTCGCTGGGTTCTTTGTAGCTGTGGTACTACCAAGAATACTGCAAGCATAATAACTGCACCGATAACTAGCACAATGATGACTTCAATAATTGTGAAGCCTTCCTTTGCCCTTAATTCTTTTAGTTTATTTGACATTTAATTTCCTCCTTAAATTTATAACCAAATTTATTATTAATTTTTCCCCTTATGCTTAAATATATATTATTTTAAGCATAAGCGTCAATAGAAATTTTACATTTTATATTCCCCCTGTACCACCGGCTCCGCCACCAGGTGTGCCAATAAGACTTACTAAGCTATAAATCGGAAATAGTACAGCTACGACTATAAATAGCACCACTACACCTAAAAATACAATCATAATTGGCTCGATAATAGCCGAGAGGTTTTTGACGGTCTGATCCACCTCTTCTTCAAAAAATGTTGCAACCTTTTCCAGCATATTTCCTAAACTACCGGACTCTTCACCTACCCTAATCATTTGCGGTACTAGCTTTACAATTTCGTCGTGGCCTTCTAACGCCGAAGACAAGCTCTCGCCAGTTTTAACCTTTTCGGCAGCCTTATCGATTATATTTTGCACCACAACATTATCTACCGACTCTCCAGCTATCTTAAGTGATCGCAATAGTGGCACCCCACTATTTACAAGTGAGCTTAAGGTACGTGTAAATCTAGCTGCATAAACTTTCTTAAACAAAGGCGAAAATAATGGCACGTGTAGCTTGAAATTATCCCAAATTTTTCTACCCCTAGGTGTTTTTATACCGATTCTTAAACCAATTACCATTAGGGCCAAAAGTAGCAAGAATAAATACCAGAAATTAATAATAGCCTTAGAAACCGCTAGTAAGGCTGAGGTTAGTAAAGGAAGCTTCTGCCCTAGCTCAGTATATAAAGAGCCGACTTGTGGCAAGACAGTGGTTACCATAAAAACAACCACACCAATAATAACCACAAATACTATTGCCGGATATACAAGAGCACCACGAACCTTTCCAAGCACTGCCTGTTCCTTTTCTTGCTGGTCTGCTAGCCTTAGCAAGGATTCGTCAAGTGTCCCAGATTGCTCCCCTGCGTCTACGAGGCTAATAAAAATATGGTTAAAAAGTGCTGGGTACTGCGCAAACGAACTGGCCAAGCTTTGCCCACCCTCCACGCTGGTAGCAATCTTTTGGAGTGTGCTTTTAAACTTAGGGTTATTTACTTGCTCTATAGAAGTGTTTAAAGCCTGGGTAATAGGCAGGCCTGCTTTAACAAGGGTTGAAAGCTGGCGCGTAAAAATTACTCTGTCTTTGGCTTTTACCCCGCTTCCAAATGCAGTCTTTTTCCAAATTGGTTCTGCTTCTGAGGCAAGCTCAATCTTAATCGGATAAAGCTGCTTTTCGTTAAGTATTCCGGCGGCGGAGTTTTTGCTATCGGCGCTGATTTTGCCTTTGCGTACTTCTCCGGTTTGCTTGTCTTTGGCGGTATAAATAAAATCTATCACTGCCGGCTACCTTTGCATAAGTCTTTCGAATTCTTCAATGTTGACTGCAAAGCCTCGGGCTACTTCATAGCTAATTTTGCCTTCATGAACTAATTTAACCAAAGTTGTGTCCATTGTTTGCATACCAGCTTCGGCACCGGTCTGAATAACAGCATCGATTTGATGAGTTTTGGCATCGCGAATAATATTGCGCACCGCCGCATTGACCACAAGTATTTCTGCTGCAGCTACACGACCCCCGCCGACCATAGGTATAAGCCTTTGGCTGATTATTGCCTGCAAGACATTGCTTAGCTGAATTCTTATTTGCTGTTGTTGGTGTGGTGGGAACACGTCTATCATACGGTCAATTGATTGCGAGGCCGAATTAGTATGCAGGGTTGCAAGCACTAAGTGGCCGGTTTCGGCTAATGTTACCGCAGTAGAGATAGTCTCTAGATCGCGCATTTCACCAATTAGAATAACGTCTGGATCTTCACGTAAAGCCGAGCGTAATCCTGCCCCAAAGGTAAGCGTATCGAAGTGAACCTCACGTTGGACGATTATCGATTTTTTATGATGATGCTGGTATTCTATTGGATCTTCGATAGTAATAATATGAACTGCGCGCTCGGTGTTGATCTTGTCTATCATTGCGGCCTGGGTGGTCGACTTACCACTGCCGGTTGGGCCGGTAACCAAAACTAATCCGCGTGGATATTCTGTAAAAGTATTAATCACTGGAGGCAAGCCGAGCTCTTCTACAGTTCTAATTTTTGTAGGTATTAATCGTAGTGCAACTGCCAAGTTGCCCTTTTCGTGGAAGGCGTTGACCCTAAAGCGAGCCAAATTGCCATAGGCAAAAGAAAAGTCTAATTCTAGATCTTCCTCGAGCATCTTGCGCTGCTTTTCATCTAGAACTGAATATGCCAGAGTCCTAACATCGTTTGGCCCTAAAACTATAGGGTTTTCAACTTTTGTTAGGGCGCCGTCTATTCTAATCATTGGAGGCAAACCAACTTGCAGGTGTAAATCGGACGCATCCCTTCTCAGAACTTCGTCTAAAAGCGGTTCAATTCGAATTTGAGGCTGCTGTTGAGCAGGTTGTGCTTGGTTGTTTTGAGCTGGTGTTTGCTGTGTCTGTGTTTGATCCATATTATTATGTGTCGGTTGATACCCTCGAGACTTCTTCTAGTGTTGTTACACCTATTAAAGCTTTCATTAATCCGTCCTGTTGCATGGTTAGCATTCCTTCTTTCTGAGCCTGCTGTTGCACCACTGTCGAAGTAGTGTTTTGGCTTAATAGTAGCTTTTCCATGTTTTCGGTCATTTCGAATATTTCGTAAATGCCAATACGGCCTTTGTACCCATCTGTGCAGTCTGGGCAGCCTTCCCCCTTGTATAAAGTATAAGCGTTTTGGCTAGCAATTGGCAAATTGTCGTAGCCTAATTGTTCACCAAGTTTTTTAGACTCCTCTGGCGTCTTGGGTAGTAAATGACCAACTAAGCCGTTTATCATCTTTACCGCAGCTTCGCTTGCAGGGAAAGCTTTTCGGCACTTTTCGCAAACCTTTCGAACCAAGCGCTGGCCCATTACAGCATTAATAGTGCTGGCAATTAAAAATGGCTCGATCCCCATATCTAAAAGCCGCGGTAGCACACCTGCGGCCGAGTTGGTGTGCAAGGTAGAAAGCACCAAGTGGCCAGTCAGTGAAGATTGAACAGCCAAGTCGGCAGTTTCGTGATCGCGGATTTCCCCTACCATAATCACATTAGGGTCCTGGCGCAGAATTGAACGAAGGCCGTTTGCGAAGGTTAGGCCAACGGCATTGTTAACTTGCATCTGATTAATTCCGTCCATTTTATATTCCACCGGATCTTCTAAGGTTACGATATTAATTTTTCCGCTTTTAATGGTTTGAATTACTGCATACAGAGTTGTAGACTTACCACTTCCTGTTGGCCCAGTAGAAAGTATCATGCCGTAAGGTTTTTTGATGGCTTCTTTCAAGATTCTAGCTGAGCGGCCCCTAAAGCCAAGGCTATCGATATCTAAAATGCCTTCGGACTTATCAAGCAAACGAATTACAATCTGTTCGCCATAAGATATCGGCGCGATTGCGATACGCATATCTACAGTCTTACCTTTGGTTCGATACTGAGCTTGGCCATCTTGAGGTATGCGATGCTCATCGATTTTTAGATTAGACAAAATTTTAATTCGCGATACCAAAGCTGCTTCGGTGGTCTTAGGAAGAGTCATTATTTCTTGAAGCATGCCGTCGATTCGGAAACGAATCTTAACCGACTTTTCGCGAGGTTCGATATGTATATCTGAAGCTTGCGAGTTAATTGCATATTCAAAAATTGTATTTAATGCCCTGGTAATTGGAGCATCCTGAACGATTGTGCCAATTTTGCTCGGGTCGGTTTTTTCGAGCCTTTTTACGTCTTCGTTGAGCTTTTCTGTTTCGGCCTCTTCTTCTTCGCCTAGCGCCTGCTCTACTTGCTCGGAAAGATCAGAGGTATAGCTATTTATCCAGTGTTCTATTTGGCTTTTTGGAGCCATGTAGGCATTTATTGGATAGCCAGTTTTACGAGATAAGAAATCTATTGCCTGCAGGTTTTGTGGGTCTAAGGTTGCAACATTTAGTTTGCCATCGACCACACCAAAGGCTACCGACATAAATGATTCGGCCACTTCCCTTGGAATTATGGCTAGAACATTATTAGGAATTGTTACCTTAGACAGATCCACAAATGGCGTATTGGTGCCCATAGCCATAATTTTTGTAGCTTCGTCTTCTTTGATGCGCTGTGTATCTACCAGAAGCTGAAGAAGGCTTTTGTTTTGCTGAATAGCCTCAAGTTTAGCCTGGTCTAGTTGTTGGGGATTTAAAATATTTTGCTGGGCAATAACCTGTTCGATTTTGCGCTCGGTATCAGCCGACAAAATCATAGCTAATTACCTCCGCTAGAAGTGACGCCTGAGCTAGCTTTTTGTTGTTGCTGGTTATTAATTAAGCTTCTAAGATTTATATTTACGGTGTAGTCAACTACATCATTTTTTAGAACACCCAATTCTTCTTGATTAAAATTAGGGTTAACCTTATGAGGTATTGTAACCTGTATTCCTGAGCCTTTTGTTGGTGGGAAAATGTACCGATAAAGCAAAGCCCCTATCACTATAAAAGCAGTTACAGCGACCACAATAGTGATTATATTTTTCTTTCTCATTGTAGCTCCCTTTGAGTAGGTTGAATATTGGCTGGTGCCTGCCAGTAAATTTTGAATGTTGGAGAAACGCTAATATTACCAGTTGTGCTTCCTATACTCATGGACACAAAGTCCATTACCCTAGAAGAATTTTCGGTTGCCTTTAAAAAGGCAATAACATTATCAAAGCTACCCTCTACAGGCACTGAAACCTGTGAAGACTGAACCCCACTAGGCAGGGCGACTGCACTATTCAAAGCTGCTGCTGTACCACCCGCACCTCCTCCAGGCTTACTTAAACTAGAAACTCTAACATTAGTTTTTTGGGCCATATTTTCTATCATTCCTACAAACTCTCTAAATCCCTCGTCTGTTGGCATAGCGTTAAGTATTAAGTCAGCCTCTGATTTGCCGTTTGGCCCAGGAGTTTTTATGGCATCAAAATTCGGTTTTAATGCTGCGATATCTTGTTTTTTCTTTTCTAACAGTTCAATTGTTTCATCTTGGGCCTTGTTCTGATTAGTCTGATATACATATCGTCCAATCAGCCAATATAGTGTAGCCCCTCCAACAATTAGCATTAATAATGTAAGCGCTACCATTGCAAAAACAAAGTTTCGTGTCGCCTTATCATCCCCTAAAGATGTGTCGGTCTGAGGGATTGGGGCTGGCTTTTTATTAATAACTGGTGGTTTTGTTGCTTCTGGCATTATTTTTTGGCCTGCTTCTTTAATAGTTCCTGGTTTACTTTGAATGTCATAGTAAAGGTTGTCTTGCCAGTTTTAGTGTCTTTACTGACAGATGTAAATTCAGCATCAGTAAACACCGCTACTCTATCCAGATCTTCTTGTGGTAAATAATTCAGGTTATATTCTTCTACTAAATTTGCAAACCTAGATACATCAGCAAAGCTACCGGTATTTCCCGAAATAGTGACAGTGTTGTCTGCCGAAATTGAAACACTATCTATCTTAACGAAACTGGGCACCATCTTAAAAAAGTTTGTAAAAAATCTTGTTACATAGGTGCGGTTATTATTTAATTTATAGAAAGATGCTAAATTTGCCTGGAGAGTCGCTGCCTCTTCTTCCATGGGCTTAGAGGTTTCAAGTTCTGCATTTAATTTATTTATCCTCTCCTTGTTGGCGCCATAAGTAGCAGCTAAAAACCCCTGAAGCATCACAAAAACCACTATTGCTGCAAGTAATATACCACCAGTTAATCCAGCTATAGTTGAGTAAGTACGCTTCTTTGCTTGATTGCGCAATTTATGAATTCTTGCTTCTGGAAGTAAATTTACCTGAATGTTCATTTAACAAAATTCCTTAAAGCCAAGCCAAGCGAGGTTGCATAATTCAAACTAATACTAGCTAGAGTCTGTTGCATGTCGGCGGGGTAACTGATATTCACCCAAGGGTTACCGATTTCGACAGTTAGCTTGGCCGAATTTGCTAAATACAATGGAAGCCCAGGCAGTGCCGATGTACCACCGGTTAAGATTATTTTTTCAATCTTAGTTTTTGGGTTTCGCTCCACAAAGAAAGTAATTGATTTATTAATTTCTTCGACAATATGATCCACCACTGGTTTTAAGGTCTTAAATACTTGGCCTTCAATCTTATCTTCTTGCATACCAAACTTTTTCATAAACTGATCGGCCTGAGTTTCGTCTAGGCCTAGATTTTGCGATATAACTCTGCGCATTGCCTTAGAACCAATACCAATTGAGCGAACTATTTGCGGCACCTGGCCGGTAAAAATAGCAATATCACAGTTTGAAGTACCAATATCTACAATCATAGTCGTAGAGGCAGTTTGGGTTGGTATCGTTAAAGATCGTGCTAAAGCCAATGCATTTACTTCTAGCGCCAATAGCTCAAAGCCAGCTTTTTGGATAATATTTAGATACTTTGTAGCGACATTATTTGGTGCAGCCACCAATAGAACTGTAAGTTCATCTTCACCAGGATTATCTCCAATAACGGCCCAATCAAGCTTAACCTGGTCTATAGGCATAGGAATATACTTATCTGCCTGATAGGCAATACTTTCTCCCAATTCTTTATGGCTAAGTCTTGGGGTTTTAATAATCGAAGTGAATGACGAAGTAGAAGGCAGGGCTGCAATTACGTTTTTACTACTAACATTAGCGTCGTTAGCTAATTGTTTTACAGCTTCTGCGACTTTGTCTTGGTCTATTTGCGAATCCGAGACCATTAGATTTTCAGGTATATCAATATCGCCATAGGTCACCAATGTAGGCCTACCATGAAGTTCTCTAAGCTGGGCAACTTTAATACTACTGTTCCCCAAATCAAGACCAAAGTAATTCTGTTCCTGATCGAACGCATCCATATAACTATTTTAGCATAAGGGCTATAAAATTTTGATACTTTTTGTGCTTAAAATCTCGGATCGTATTCTGCTGAATCTAGTTTGTAACTGTCGGCGTCATCGTAGAAGTATCTTCCTTCAATTCCTGGAGGTGGGAATAGTATGTTTTGTGGGGCTAAGACTATTAGTTCTGCTGGTATTCTTTGTG
>SXGQ01402274.1_pt1 | contig 10060 bp, 14 predicted proteins | sample 3178371 | NCBI WGS metagenome assembly SXGQ01 (sample SAMN11356859, study PRJNA531348) | freshwater metagenome | isolation source: freshwater sample F1-20 | place: China: Fuxian Lake, Yuxi | collected 2017-12-25 | reverse complement strand
TGTGTGTGGGTGTGTGGGTGTGTGTGTTATTTATTGCATGGTTAATCACACTTTGTAATTAATACTTTAAGTATACCATTAGACACTGCTGGTTGGAAGGGTGGTTGTAGGATATTACATATATTTATCCCGATTTCCAAAAATTTCCCCAACACAATGCACACAAATATCCCCGTGCTAGACGCATTTAAACGGCCTATACGGCATTATTCCCCCAGCAGTGGGGGTCTCCGGCAGCAAGGGGAAAAAATAATGGCATTGAATATCAGATAGTTAGAAAAAAAGGTTGCATAAACAGTTTTTTGTTTGTATATTTCCATATATCAGATAACAAATATCTGAATTAACAAAAACAAATGTAGTATGGCAAAGTCCAAAACATGGTGTGAGCGTATCCTTAACGCTGCAAGCAAGGAGTCAGTAATTAACAATAGTACATTACGTGTACGTTTCCGTATTCCAAAGACTGAAATGTCTCAGGAAGAGTATGGTATTAGTATTGGCCGTTCGGTTTGTCACCTAGCTAAAAACAAAATGCTTAAGCGAGTAAAGCAAGGTACCTACCAAATCACTAAAAAAGGAATGAAATCCTTGGTAGCATAACATCTTATTGGTTACGTGGTTGCAGTGTTAGCCCCCTTAGTGGGGCTTTCCCTGTGTACCATGTATTGTGTTCAATACTAGCTAGTTATAACCCCTTGATTATCAGATGCATTTTTATGAAAATAATATGCTTGAATATCACATAGTTATATAACTCTCTCATAATCAAGCATATTATTTTAGCTGGGCCCGGCATGATATATGAAAAAAAGTGCTGATCTTCACTATATGAAAAGTACTAAACCCATCAAATCCAAGTCTTCCCCTGCAAAGACTAAAAAATCCCCTGCAAGGACAAATGAAAACAGAAACATGCAAGCAAAGTATTATGCTGATAAAGCTGCTGCATTTTATAATTCAGCTTCTTATTCCCCAGCAGAAACATATGGTGTGTTTAAGGCCAGTGAAAAAGAGTGGAATACAGTTGTTTCTGCTGCTGCTGCAGTAAGACATAACCGTGCATATGTTCCCCCAGCCATACCGAAATATGTAATGGTTGCTGGAGTACCACATAAAAAAGTGAATGGTAAGCTTGTTCCCCTTGCGTCTGCAGTGGAATTTTTACTTAAGAAATGCAAATAATCCCCAACCCCAATGAAGAAAACAACCAAAAACCAAATTATGAAAAAACAGAAAAACAGTAAAGGTGCTAAAAAAGCAACTCAAGTAAAAACAGGATCACCAACTATTGTAATGGTGCAATGGGGCAAAGGAGCAAAAGGATCATCAGTGCGAGGTATTAATGCAACTACTAAAGAGGATATTACTAGTACGATTACGTATGCAACACTTAAAAAGGCATATGCTAATAGTATGTGGCTTAGCAATGCATCTGGCAAGTGGCGTCAAGTAGAACCACCATTTATTGCTAATGATTCTACAAAAACCGATTTAGTAATCCCAAAATCAGCAGCTGATGTTAACATGATGAATTGGCTGGGAGATTGTGTGAGTAAACGTCCAAGCAGCTTATACTGCGAAGATTTAACATGGAAGTTTATTTGTCGCTCTGTGATGCGTGGACGTAATGTACTGCTAACTGGACCAACTGGTTGTGGTAAATCACAAACTGCTTTTGCTGTTGCAAAGGCTATGGATCGTGAGATCTTCTATGTGAACTTAGGAGCTACGCAAGACCCACGAGGTACCTTGATTGGTAACACTCACTTTTCTAAAGATGCTGGTACTTACTTTAATGAGTCTGCTTTTGTTAGGGCTATACAAACACCCAATCAGATAGTATTGTTGGATGAAGTTTCTCGAGCACACCCGGAAGCATGGAACATTTTAATGACTGTGCTAGATCCAAATCAACGTTATCTGCGACTGGATGAAGCAGTAAACTGCCCAACTATCAAAGTAGCTCAAGGTGTAAGTTTCATTGGCACAGCAAATATTGGTTCAGAGTATACTGCAGTAAGGGTGATGGATAGAGCATTGCTAGATCGATTTATCATTGCTGAGTTACCCTTCCTGAAATCTGCTGAAGAAGCTGAATTAATGTTGCAACTGTATCCTGGATTAGATGTGGAGCTTGCTAAAGCCTTGGCTTCTATTGCAGAGCAAACAAGAAATGAAATTAAGTCTGATTCAGCACGAGTACAAACACCAATATCAACACGTTCAGTGATTGAAATGGCTGGTTTAATCTGCGATGGTTTTACTCTTCCGGAATGTGCTGAGGTATCAATTTACCCACTATATTCACAGGATGGTGGATTGCAATCGGAACGTACGTTTGTTAAACAATTAGTGCAAAAGTATGTTAATGATGGAACTGCAAGTGACTTAATGGGAGATGCTAACGAACCTGATGTTAATGCGTAAAAAGAAGGCTGTCGTAACCCCAGAACAAAAGGAGTTCGCCAAGCTTAAGCGCTTTATAACTAAGCGTTTCCCTGGAGCACACACAGTGGCTAGGATGGTTAATGGTAAGATTGCATACCAAGTAGTATCCGGATCCGGGTACTCGGTATGTGATCAAGCCTTAATGCTACCACCTACCTACTCAGTACGTGCAGCCTGGACTCAAGCAAAGTATGGTGCTTGGTTCACTAACATGATAAGAAAATCTAATAATGCCTTTTCAGATGATAAAATATATAAAAAGATTGCAAGAGAAAGTGGAGATTAGTGGTCATGACAAATTGATTAAGTATGCAGAGGATCTTGGGTTTATCATGCAAACTACCAAAGGCATATCTGAAATCAACTGGTCATGGCACAATAGAAAAAAGAATAAACCACATTACATTGATGTTGATACCACGCGAAAGCCGGTGCATCAGTACTATGAGCTATTACATGAGCTTGGTCATCATGAGCTAAGATGTGATTGGAAGTTGTATAAGACAAACTATCCTGCGCAACACTTGGCTGTAATGATGGATAGTCATTCTAAATACCGGAGACGAGTTGGCTTTCGTATTGAATGTTTACAAGAGGAGTTTGATGCTTGGAATGCTGGATTGGTAGTTGCTGATAGATTAGGCTTGTCAGTTAATCGCCCAGCATACAAAGCTTATAGCAAAACATTACTCTCCAGTTATGTTAGGTATTATGGTACTTTGCTATGTGCACACAGCAATAATCTGGTGGTAATCAGAGACTTATAGTGCACTGAGTGTCAGCTAAATAAAAGTTATGAACATTCGTCAACCCAACGGAAAAAAGGGTGATCTTTATTTAAATAAAAACAACAAACTATGAGTATACCGAAAACAATGTCTAGCTGGGGAACTGGTTGGATCAAAACTGCAAGGGAAGCCTTGACAAAAAGAAACAAATTTATTGATTCTCGTGGCTTAAACACCAAGAAGAATTACTCGTATTCCTCTTTTTGGATGAGTGAAGATACAACAGTGCATAAACCAACTACAATGCTTGGTAAAAGTAGTAGTACCCTCAATAACCTAGCCAAGCTAGTAAAGCTTAGCAACTACAGACGTGCAATTGCTAACTTTGTTAAAATCGTTACCAACAAAGATATCCCAGTATTATGGGCTTCTGGTAGCTCCCGCACTGATGGTAATAAAGTGTACATAACAACTGGCATTAAAGACAGTAACTTTGATGTTATGGTTGGGCTTGCATTGCATGAAGCTTCTCACATTAAGCTGACGGATTTCACATTACCAGCTGAAATAAATGAATGTAAGCATGTGCCTACTGAAAATTTATTGGGACTATACGATACCAACACCAATTGTATGGACAAACGTTACTGGAGATCTTTTATGTTTCAGATGCTAAACTGGGTTGAGGATCGTAGAATAGATCATTACATATTTAGCACTTCTCCTGGTTACAAGGCTTATTATCACAAGCTGTATGACTATTATTGGAATGATAAAGATATACACAAAGGACTTTTGTCTAATGAGTTTTCTAATCCACAATCACCTGATGCATGGATGTTTCACATTGTTAATAGTATCAATCCATCATTCAAGCCAACAGCTATGGTGAACCTTGATAAGGTAATGGAAATCATTGATTTAAAGAACATTCAGCGACTAAAGTCAACAGAGTCAGCATATAATGTGGTATTAAGTTTCATGCCAATTATATTGAATTCTATGGATTTCACACAACCAATGCCAGAAGAAGGAACACCAAAGGAGCCTGGGGAAAGTGGTAAGCCAGATGACAACGAAACTGGTAACCAAGTAAGTCTTACACCGGATGAAGTTAAACAAATGATAAATGCATTTGATAAACAAAAAGACTTTATAAAAGGAGACATTAAGAAAAATAAAGCTAGTGGTAAATTAGCAAAAGCTTTAGATAAAGTTGCTGAGCAGGAAATTAAAGTATCTACTGTATTAGATGGAAAATCATCTGCACTTATTCAAAACTGTACCAATGAAAGGTTGTTAATTGAGCTTAAGTCCTTATCAGCCAAATTGTGGGCATGCCCATCATCAGACAGAGAAACAACCCGGCTACTACATGAACAAATCGATAATCTTAACGTAATAGATTACCTGAACCATGCTGAATTCAAGGGTAGCAATCAAACCTCCTATGTTAAGGCGTTAGATGAAGGAAAGAATATGGGAGAGCTGTTAGGTCGTAAGTTGCAACTAAGAAACGAATCTCGTGAACTAGTTAGCAATAGACTACGTAACGGTGCAATTGACAACAAAAGACTTGCAGCAGCAGGTTATGGTATAGAATCTATCTTTAACCAGGTTGTGGTTGACAAGCATAAGAAAGTTAATTTACATTTGTCTTTGGATGGATCGGGTAGTATGTCTGGTGTTAAATGGGAGGCATGTGTAAGACTAACAGCTGCCATAGCCAAAGCAGCTAAGTATTGTCAGAACATTGATGTACAGGTTTCTATTAGAGTAACCACTGGTGGTGGAGTGCAATCTGCATTAACATTATTAGTATATGATTCTAAAAAGAATTCACTAAAACATATATACAACATACTGGAATTGTTTGCACCAAGTGATGTAACACCAGAAGGCATAAGCTTTGAATCCATGATCAAGCAAAACATACTTGTTGCTGGAAGTGAGCAATTAGATTCTTACTTTTTAAACATATCAGATGGTCAGCCTTGCATGAACGGTTACCATGGTTATACAGCTCTGCAACACACAAAGAAACAAGTGGATACAATGAGATCGCAAATGAACATGAAGATCATTAGTTATTTTGTATCAGAGCGTGGTGCTGATCCAGCAACTTTCCAGCACACTCATGATGGTCGTGCATTCACTACGATGTATGGAAAAGATGCTCAATGCATTGATTCTAAAAGAGTAATGGATATAGCCAAGTCATTAAATAAAAAGTTTCTTTCACTTTCATAACATCAAGGGCATACATTAATAATATACAGCATAGTAAGAGCCTCCAACATAAGACGGGGGTTCTACTTATGTTTACTTGATAACAATATTGGGCATATACACACACAGCATGGAGTATAGTATCTAGGGGGGTATAGTATCTAGGGGAGGTAGATGAAGATGGGGGGATAGTATCTAGCACACAGCAAGTGGGGGGCAGGGGTACCCCCTATATAACCCATGTTAGAGCAGGGGGGTATCCCCCTTTTCAACAGCTGTTTTACGGGGGTTATAGGGTGTGATAAATACGTGAAAACCGGATGGGTAGGGGTGCTGGGGCTTGGGCTAGCCCAGTTCACATTTACCTGCCATTTTTTTTGCTATAGGAAATAGACACTTTAGTTACACTGCGTGTAGTGTATGTTACCAACTCTCCCATGTCACTAATAGCCCCCTCTTACACTAATAATCTATACCACTAGCAGCCTTAGTACTAGCAGGACACAAGAAAAAAAATAAAAAAATAAATTAACCTATACAAAAACAACAACAGTATGAAAAAAGCAACAACGCTATACACAACCACTAATCACTTAGGCCAAGAATGCGTGATAAACGTGCAACATGGATCTAAAAACTCCAAGACTGGTGATGGAGTGCAGATCTTCATACTCCCCATGTCGTGGATTACTAATGGCAAAGAAGAAATGTCTGATGACACTGCATCGTGCATGGATTGCATACATTCCAAGTTAAAGAATGGTTCATGTTATGTACGTAAAGGGTTTGCTGAATATGGCTTAAAGTCCAAGGTTAATTCTCTGCACAAACAGTATCTTAGTGGTGATCTTATCTTACGTTCATTGAATGAATTGATTGGTATAGAAGGCCCTAAGTTAAAGGGTAAGTTTGTGAGATTTGGTGCTTATGGAGAGCCTGTATTACTTGGTCCTCAAGTAACTAAAAAGATCTCTAATCTTGCACTAAACTTCACCGGTTACACACACCAATGGCATATTCCACAATATGAGTGGTCTAAAAAATATTTTATGGCATCCGTGGAAAGTAATGCTCTCATGGAAAAGGCAAATAGCAAGGGCTTTAGGACTTTTAGAGTACGCACTAAGCTTAATGGTTTACATGCTAGTGAGATCATATGTCCCGCAAGTAAAGAAGGAGGTCGTAAGGTAACTTGTAATAATTGTGTTCTTTGTAAAGGTGCAAGTAGTAAGGCTAAGAGCATTGTGATAATTAAACACTAAAACAAAGGTGGAAGGGTCATTTACATAAAGCATAACAGATTTCTTTTTTTTTTTTTGGATCAAGATACACAATATCTAACATCACAGAGTTTACATGTTCCCCCCTTATGCAGTAATGCAAAGGGGGTTTTTTTATGCCTCATTACAATATATTTATCATGTCACGAGATATCCATGGTTACCATGAATTTGTCGTGTTGTGGTTTTTGTTGGTGATGTATCCCGCGGGAATGGTGTTGCTTTTTCTTTTTACGTTATTGTATTCTTTTTTATTAAGTTGAAATTCTTAGATTGATTAGTAGAAACCTGTATATTTATAAATAAACAATAATGGCTTATCTTTCAACAAGTGGTATTGCAACTGGACAATTAATCCAAGCATCTACTACTACCAATATTATTAGTTCTTTAAATGGAACTGGCTTATTTGATATTAGTGCCACTGGCTCCTTTACTGGTTCTTTTAGTGGCTCTCTTAATGGGACTGCTTCCTTTGCTACAACTGCATCCTTTATAACTTTAGCACAAAGTGCAAGTTTTGTTTTACAAGCAGTAAGCGCTTCATTTGCAACAAGCTCATCAGTAGCAGTGTCTTCAAGTTATGCTTTAAGTTCATCAGTAGCGGTGTCTTCAAGTTATGCAGCAACAGCAACTTCTGCAGTTACATCTCAAACTGCTTCATATTCCACAACATTAGGTGCCAGTGTAAATAATTTTACAGATGCATCTCTTTCACTTGGTAGTGTGCAGTTAAGAAATTCAGATGGTAATAGTATATCCAACACCGGCCATTTCACAGCTTCATATGCTTTCACAGCTTCATATGCATTAAATGCTGGTGGTGGAAGTGGTTCAACACCTGGAGGATCTGATGGTCAACTGCAGTTTAACAATGCTGGAGCTTTTGGAGGAACAAATAGTATATCTACCACATATCAACTAACTGGTTCTTTAGCAATCAGTGGTTCAATTACAGGCTCTAATAATACTGTTGTCAATCTAAGTAACTTAGGAAGTGGAGGAACAGCAGGTAAATTAGTAATACCGACACAAGCACCAATGTCTCCAGTTCATGGAACAATGTATATGGACGCTCCTGGACCTGGCATTGTAACCTTATACATTTACAATGCAAATGGTGGAGCGTATAGATCAGTTACACTATCATAAACATTAAGTTGCTTTTTTATAAAATTTTTACTATGTTTATTTAGTATGATAAATATTGCCAAAAAAACTATATTAAGTAAATCAAAATACACTACCTGGATCAAGGATGAATTATCAATTACAAAAACAAAAGTAAAAAAGTGGTTAGTATGGGATGACCTTGAAAGTAGGATCTATGAAGCTTATTTTGATACTCGCTCAGTGGTAATTCCAATACCAGTTTGTGGCTGGAGTTTTTTAGTTGCATTGCATGAAATTGGACACATTAGCACTGGCGATAGAAATACTAACTATCTACGTGAATATAACGCAGAACGTTGGGCAATTAAACGAGCTAAAAAGTATAATATATCAAGCACTGGATACGTTAAGGAAGCTAAAGAATATGTAAAAAGTCACATAATACATGATATCATACACTGCAATCTTAAAGTTGAAAAAATAAAACCATACGTACTAAAGTGGCTAAACACAACTTATAAAAACATTAGTAAAGAAATAGAAGTTGCAAAATTAAAATAATATCACTATATTGTTATATGGATCAAATGTTATATAACTCATCACAAATTAATGCATGTGTAAACAGACTATCAAAAAAATTAAATTCTTTATATGATTGGGAAAATGAACACAATATCATACTTGCACCCATATTACAAGGCGCAGTCAGCTTTTTTTCAGATATAACTAAAAAACTTACTTTTGATCCATACATAGAATACATTGGCATTAGTTCATATGTCGGTACTAAACAAAAAGAATTTCATCTATATAAAATGATTGATCCAAAATTAGTTCAAAATAAAACTATTTGGCTATTTGATGACATTGCTGATTCTGGAAACACCTTACGTTTTTTAACAAACACATTAATGCAGTTTGGAGCCAAAGAAGTTAAAACTTGCGTTCTTTTAAAAAAGAAACACTGCACTTACCCAGTGGATCTAGTTGGTTTAAAAATAAATAATGAATGGGTTTTTGGTTATGGTATGGATAACGATAATGGACGAGGACGAATACTAAACGCAGTACACTATAAAACCAATTAACGGGTTGGGTGTATGAAACGTAACCTAACCACAAACTTTAATATTAAATATAACTTAATTATAATAGCACACCCGAAAACGGATTCCCACCTACACATAGGTAAATCAATTAATAAATAAAAACAAAAACAAAAACAAATGAAAAACATCATCACGATTGCAACAGCTACATTTTTTTTAACAAACTGTAGCACAACACCAACCACAGAAGCGTCAGTATCTGACACTGTATCTATTAATGTGACCGACACTACATCCACCAACGTAACTGATACTACAGTTGTAGATACAGTAAAAGTAGTTGAGTTAAAGCTCTTAAAATAAGATCACATATATTTTTTAAAATACAAAGGCTGGGTAATAATCCAGCCTTTATATTTGGCCATAGACTATTTATAATAAAATATTATGGCAGCAAAAGCTAGTTCAGGAACCACTATAAAAGTGAAATCTAAGGTTGTAAGACCTGGAGTACACGCTAAAACAAAACAAAGCAGTAATAAAAACAGTAAAAATTATTGTAAGCCGTATGTAGGTCAAGGTAAATAATTAATAAATTACCAGTCAACTGTTGCTTTTCTGGTAAATAATGTTGATATTAGAAATATAATATGCGCAAAGTATATTAATAATTAATAACAAATAACAAAAATAAAGATGATGGCAGTATTAATGATTATAACTTTATCAGCTGGTATTGGATACTTAGGCTATAAATATTATCAGCTTAGACAAACAAACAATACACTTACAATTAAATACAACTCCACAGTAGCTTTTGCAGATGCATGTGCTAAACGTATTTTAGATATTGAAAAAGATAACACAAACTTAACAAATCACATTAAGGATTCCTTAGTTGATTGGAAGTCTCCTAAAAAACGAGCAAAGTCACAACCAAAGCTAGCAGCAGTATCAACACCTTCTACTAGTATTTCAAAAACAAAGCGGAAGTGGAAAAATTGGAAACCACGTCCAGCAGATAAGAAATAAAAGCTATTATGGGCTGTTTTGATAGTTTAGTTAAATCTCACTTTATAGCAAACGCATCAATAGAATTGAAGTTGGCTCGACAAACAATTAAGTTATCGAGCCAACCCGCTTTTACAGCAGCCTTCCTATTTAATAAAGCTGAAAGACAAGCAGAATATAATAATTTTATTTATCA
>SXGQ01110593.1_pt1 | contig 10060 bp, 9 predicted proteins | sample 3178371 | NCBI WGS metagenome assembly SXGQ01 (sample SAMN11356859, study PRJNA531348) | freshwater metagenome | isolation source: freshwater sample F1-20 | place: China: Fuxian Lake, Yuxi | collected 2017-12-25 | reverse complement strand
TTGATCCGCCAAGTTTACCCGGCACATAAACGGGAGTGTTGTTATCTGCTATTAAGTCGAAAGCGCCAATACTGTCGTAAAGGTTGCCGTTAAATTTGTAGTAGTGAATGAGTGCCACGGATTAGCCCCACTTCGGTATATCGGCTCGAATATGGGCCAAGGCTTGCTCGTTAAATGGCAAGCCGATCAAATCTGTAACCGCCTGCAATTGTCCTGCCGGGTCAATCGTTGTCGCCGGGAACGCCACCTTCATTCTATCCGCTTCGGGCCAGCCGCTAAACAGGCTCTCCAAGGTTGCCACTTGGCTGGTGATTATTTCCCGCGCTTCCTCGTTGGAAAGGTCATGCCGCAGGGTTGAATAGGATGCCACCGCGGTTTCAATGCCTCGGGTGGTCCATACCAAAACCTTCCGATCCACCGGGCAGGACTCAACGAATGATTCTATCATGCCGGGAATGAACAAAAGCCGGTGGCTCTTAATGCCCCACACCGCCGGCATGGCTCGAGTTGCGAAGTATGCGTCCCACCCGGCAAACCCTTCGCCGTCAAGAATCCTGTCCTTGTAGCTGCCGGTAGGGTGCCACCCCGGCCAATCGGATTGAGCGGGCACCGGGTTCATGTCGGCGCCGGATTCATGCAAGAACCGCGCCAGCAATGAGGTGCCGGCGCGGTAGGTTCCTGCAACAATAACGCAAGTTCCCATTAGTTCTGGAAGCGTAAGGGGCTGCTAATCGTCACCGAAAACGTGCCGGCGGTGCTGGTCACGTCGGTTCCAAAATCGACATACGCCACCAATTCATCGGCGCTTGCAAGGCCGCCGCGGCTCTTGTAAATCACACCGGCGCGGGCCGTGATGGTTGCCGTAGTCCATGAGGTAATGGCAAAGGTAATATCTTCGCGATTGTTTACGTTGTCCTTGGTTGCCGTCGCCGCCGCCGCGTTACCGCCGGTGGTGTAGCCGGTGCCCGAAACCTCGTTGGTCACGTCGCTACGCTTGGCGTGAGTCTTGGCCGCGGTGTAACTAGACGTTACTAGGATCATCTTGAAAGTATCGGTATCAAAATCAATTGATCCCTTAACCGTATCATCAAGGCATGAATTGTAAATCAAGCTTGGCATGGTCGAAACCTCCCCTAGTTAATGAACGAATCTGTCACCTGGTATTGTAGTCCCTGCCCGGTAATGGCTTGAAGCTGCGGGAGCAAGTCTTGAAGCGTGTCTTTCAATCCAAGGCGCCGGTATCGTACCTCAAGCACCGCGCCATAAAAGGCGTTCCGCCTGAGCCCTACGCGCACCCTGCCCGCCGCAATAATCCCCGCAATATCTGTCGGGGCGAATGTCACGTTAGCTTGCAAGAATCCGGTGCGCTTGTTCGGGTACTCGCCCGGGCTGGAGGCGCCGGTATAGCGTACCCTGCCGTTGGCGCGCACTGCCGGCGCCGGCTTGTTAAGGCGCCGCTGGTGTTGGCTCATGAGGTAAACCGCGGCGCGGGCCAATTTGCTAGCCTGCCGTTGGTCCATTTCCTCGGTGGGCCTGCCGCCAGGCCCGGTAAGCGCCGCAAAGGCCTGAGCCACGCCGATGGACAGGTTCACGCCAAAACCTCCCCGTAGGTGAGATGCCCGCCGACATGGTGAGCGCCGTTCAAGTATAGGATCAGGTCCTCACCGACTCCGGTTTGCAGCACTGGCATTCCACCCGAGGGCCAATTGTCCCCTAAGTGAATGGCTGCGGAACTGGATGCCGACATGTGCATTTGTCCGCTCAATGCGGTGGCGCCTGATTTCCAAATGAAATAGTTTTGAGACTCTGAAAACAAAATATAAGCGTAAACACGAAACCTCTTGCCGGGAATGCCCGCCAAGATAACGTTGTCGCCGATGGTCCCTGTGTCAATGACGGCTGTTTTCATATTGGCCGCATCCGTGTGACTTTTTGGAAGGGCCCCGCTAGGCTCTGTTGCGCCGCCTGCAATTTCTGCAATTGCTCGGTGAGCATGGAAAGGTAGCTGCCCCACGATATCGACTGTCCGCCTACCGAATAGTCGGGTTTGGGCTGGGTCGTTATCTCTCGAATCTGCGCCGCCACGTTTGCGATGGCCGCGCCGATATCATCCGCCGGTGTTGGCATTGTCAGGCTCCACTACCACGATGGGGCGGGAATGGGCGAGGCTGTACATATCGCAATAGCGCCGCTTGGCGTCTACGGTATTGAAGGCTTCCACCAATCGCCGCGGCGTGAACTGCCCGGAGACTTCGTAAATGCGAAGCACCGGGGCCGCTTCTGCCGCCGGTGCTTGCTTGGTTGGCTTCGGTACCGTACTCATTAGTTCTTATTCCTGACAATGTGCCATGGGCTCCACACGGATGGTACGCCTCTCTCGTTGGCAAAATATGCCGCCACGATGCCGCGGTCCAACATTTCGTATTGGTTCGGGGCTGCCTGCGAAACCGACAAGGGGTAGTTCTGCATATAGCGGAAGGCCTTGCCGGATTCAAAGGCCCACCAATATTCGTCGGCGTTGGCTTGCGCAAGATTCAAGCCGTCCGCCGCTACGCAACGTTGTTCAAGCAATGGGGAGGTGATAATCTCCATTCCCGTATACGGCGCGCCGGGGCTTACCGAAACGTTTAAGGGGTTGCTAGTCGTCTGCGGGGTGCTTGCGCCGGCGCCGGTTCGGCGTTCGGTGCTAGTTGCCGCCATGATCAGGTTGGCGGTTGCAATGCGTGCCGGATTCACCACGATGGTGTCGGGCTTCGTCAAAATGCGCTTGCCGGTGTTTGGATCTTCCTGCCGCATGAATAACATCATGCTAGCCTGGATTGCCGTCCAGTCTGTCAACGGGTTACTGTGGTCATTCAGGTAGCCAAGGGTACGGCTTGTCTGGTAAGTGTTGTAGGCGCTTCCGCTCCAATTAAAGGAGTTGGTGGCGCCAATGAACAAGTCAATAACACGCAATTCCTTGCGGTATGCGATTTCGTCACCCACTGCCGCCGCGGATTGCAATACCTGGCCGCTGAGGTCGTAGAAGACGGCTTCCTTGGAGACTTCAACCGCAAGGGCAAATTCCGCGGTTTCCGGGGTCTGCACCCATTTCTCGCCAAACTGGGCGCGTGGGTGAGGCTCTCCAGGCTTGCGTTCTTTGGCCTTGTCGCCGATGCGGGCAATGCCGATGATTTTCTGTCCGTTAAGCTTGGTTGGCTCCGCGGGCATAAGCTTATCGGCAATCAGGCTTGGGTTGCTGAATGCCTCGAGAATCTTCACCTCGACAAGCCCACCAACCACGCTGGTGAAGGTGTTGATATTCAAAAACGCGGTTGGGTCGATGCCCACGCCGGTATTTTCCAACAGGTTCCGCGGGTCGCCGGTGTCGAGCAGGGCGCGGGCTGTGGTGTAGCGGTTTAAGGCCTGACTGTCCGGCGCAAACAAGCTGCGCCACGATGGGCCTACAATGCCTTCCGCCAATTCTGAAAGGCTGAATGATTCGGGGCGAAGGGCTCGCTCTTTCAAAATGCGGTTGCCTGCAAGATCCCGGTGGTCATTGCCGTTGGCGTCGCACAATCCGAGACCTTGCTTCATTTCCGTAAGGAAACGCCACCGGCCATTGCTCTGTTTTGAGCGGGATTCAAACAAACTGCGGATCTTAACAGGATTCATGGGTGTACTCCGTTGGTTTCGTTATTGATCAAAATACTTGGCGGGCCGCTTTGCCGTAGATTCGGCAACGTACGGTTGTGGTGGCGCTTGCGTAGTTGGCCACAACCACGCCGATGGCTTCGCTGGTCAAGGCGGTGGCGTCTACCTTCTGATCTTGGATTGCTCCGGCTGCCGCTGTGCCGGAACTGAATGCGGTAACAAGAGCACCCGCTACCCATGTTTGGCTTGCGCAATCGGCTTCATAAATGCAGTCGGTTTCAACCGTCACCGTGCCGTCGGTAGTTTGCTGTGCAATCCTTCCGGAGCGCGCCACGCCAATAATGTTGTCGTGGACGAAAACTTGGTCGGTGTTAACGGTGCCGCTTGCCACCTTGGAGCTGAGCGGCTTGGCGTAACCGTCGCCCGAATCCAAATACAATAGGTCGCCCACGCCAATGGCGATACCGCCCTTGGCTGCATATACCACCGTGCGCGTCATGGTGGGCTGACTGAATCGCGATCCTGCAAATGCTCCCATGGTCGAAACTCCCCTTGGTTGTTTGTGTTAGTTGGCGAGCCAGGTAAACAATGCGGGCCCGGTTGGAATGCCGGTGTTGTCGGTGGCGCCGTTGGTGCGTCCTTCCGTCATATAGCTGCCACTTCTGGGCGCCCGGGCCTTCTGCGCCAATGCAAGGCGCTGCACTTGGCGGGCTGCTGTTTCCCTTGGCATGCTCGCAAGGTCTTGGAGCAGGTCGCGGGAGGCTTTCAGGCCCACGGCTTCGCACAATTTGCGAGCGTTGCGAATGGCTTTGGTTTGGCGGGCTTCCATGGCTGGTTTTTCCTTGTCGTTTTCTTCGGGATCGCCGTAGGCTTCCGTCGCTTGTTTTTTCCCGCTCATCCTGGCGGTTCGCTCCTTGCGCAATACGCTAAGCTGGTCGCGATAATAACCGCCGTCGTCTGAACCGGTTTCTTTGTCGATAGCGTCGGCACTTTTCAAAGTTGCCAAACAATCTGCAATGGCTCCATCAATTTGGGAATTAGACATGCGACTGACTTGATCTTCGTAATCGCTAAAGTTTAACCTTTTGCCTCGCCCCATTCCACTTCGGCCTATCACTGCCTCGGGCATGTCTTCTTCGCTTGGGTCTTCTTCCGGTATTTCGCCGTCCTCGGCTTCCATCGCCGGCTTCTCTTCTTCGCCGTCGTAAGCTTCCTCTGAAGGAACCTCTTCTTCGCCGCCAAGGCTCATTGCCAATTGGTCAAGCAGGTCCTTCAATTGCGAGACGATTTCGACTGTGTCCATCTTGGTTGCTCCTGTGGCTTCGGGCATGCCTGTAGTTGTTGGCTTGATTTTTAAGTATTTTCCGCCCTCAACTTCTGCGGGGCTCTTTGGCATTTCTGGAGGATTTCTAGTTGCCTTAATCTCAGCAACATCAGTATGGCGCGCTATAATGGCCATTGCTTTGTTCCACGCTCTCTCGCCTTCTATCGTGTGCGCGTTTGCGGCGTTTTGGCGCGCAATTGTGTAAATTCTACTCCATTCATTGAAAACAGAATAAGGGTCTTTGCTGCTGGCTTCTTCAATTGGCGCTGTTGCTTTTTTCATTTTCTTACTCTCGCTCAGGCTCTTGGTTGTTGCAGGGTCCGCTACAAGGTCCACGTGCCGCACCTCCACAATCTTGGAGACCACAAACACCCCGTCCTTATTCTCTTCACCTTCGCCCTGTGCGTTGTGACTCATCCCGAATGCGTCCGGCATGCGTTCCGCCGCTTCGCAGATCCGTTCCGCCATGGGGTGAGTTTTCAGGTACACCAGGTCCCCGTAAAGGCCTTCGCCTTCCACCCACCGAATGCGGGTGAGCTTGCCGAATCTGTCGTAGGCGCTGCGCTGTTGGTCGGGGCTGTCCTTCGGGTGGTCGATGTTAACGTGTACGCCTTCGTACAATTTCTTGGCGGCTTGGATGGCCGCAGGAAGGTACTGGCGCCCATTCTCGCTGACAAGGCCCAATATCTTTACGTTGGCAATGGTACCGGCTTCCCGATTGACTCGGATGCCGCGGCCACTCAAGACGGATTCGTGAATTGGTCTTCTCATGGGGTTCAAGTATAAACACCGGTGAGGTACTGCGCCAAAAGCTTCGCCTAGCGTGATGCCTGCCCGAAGTGCTCGGCGCTCCAATCTTACTGCCTCTTCTAGTCGTTTCTTATCTTCTGGATTCAGTCCCTTTTTACTTTTCTTGCTTCGCTTTTTAGGCTTTGGCTTTTCTGGTTCTTCTTCTTCTTCTTCTTCGCCTTCTTCTTCTTCCCACCGGCGTTCATCTTCCGCTGGTTCCGCCGCCGCGGTTTCCGTTGGGAAGTCCCAAGGATCGCCGCCACGGCTTGCCCCGGCTGGTTCCCAATTAGCGTCTGATTCCTCGTCCTCCCACCGGCGCTCGTCTTCCGGCTCCGGCTGCTCTGCCGCCAGGGGTGGCGCCACTGCGCCGCGGGCGAATGGGTCATCGTCCCACGGGTCGGCGTCCGGCGTTGCCACTGCTGCCGGCGCCGTTACCCATTCGCCCTCCTCGTCGTCCCAAACCCGTTCCGGTTCTTCCGCCGGTTGCATCGGTGGCTCTGCCGGCGCTGGGGCGTCATCGTCCCAATTAAATGGCTCGGTTGAAACAGGAACCACGGGGCGCTCGGGATCGTAGGCAAAGTTGGGATCGTCTCGAATGAGATAGATTTGGTCCTTGTAGAAACTGAGCTTGTCGGGTTTCTTGATTTCTCCCGCCTGACTCCTCATCAGGATGTCCCACAAAACGTAATTTGGGTCGGATGACTTTACGTTTTCACCTGCCGCCGCGGAAAGGTCTTCTTCGGGATTGCCAAACAGCAAACCAGACCATTCGTACCCGGTACGCATAGTCTGAACAATTTCATCGTAAAACGGGAAGTTGGTGTGATCGTCCCACACCGGTGAGTTGCGCGCCGGCCAAGGCCTTGATTCCTTCTTGCCGGTTTTGGGGTCGAATTCCCGGGAGTAAAACTTCCAGTTTTTGCGCATCTCCGCCATGACTTCTTTTTCAGCTTCATAGCGTGCCATCTCGTGCTTCCAGCCTTGTTCGGCAAAGGCTTGGAGCGCTACCGGGTCTACGCCACTGGCAATGGCTTCAACATCAATCATCTTGTCTACTGGCTGCCGCTTGATGATCTGCGCGTACAAATAGTCTCGGCGCTTTCTGGTGCCCACCAGAACATCGGGAAGTGTTGCCGGGTCAATCCCTACGTGCAACGCCACCTTGGCCAATTGCTCGCCGCTAAGCTCGCCCAAGGCGTTGAACAATGGAAGGCTTTTCGTGCCCTTGCCAAATGCCCGTTGCGCCAGGTTCACAACCTCGCCGTACCTGTCCATCGCTATATCGTCTTCGCCGTCTGGCATCGGGTTAACTTCGCCCCGCACCACGTTTACCTGTGGGGGTGGTGGTGCCGGCGCTGTCACCTGTGGCCCTGTCGGCGTCATCACATCAAGTGCCGATCCGAATCTGTCCACCTTCCCGCGGAGCTTCTTTTCTAGGCTCTCCACCTGATCTGCCACGGCTTTAATTTCTTTCTTCCAGGCTCGATGGTCAATTGGTATGTTTACTGCCCATCGCAGATTTTCGGCTTGTTTGTCGCGCCATAGGCTAAGCGCTGCTGTCTTCACGCCGCGGGTTAGCTTGGGCTCTGCTGATTCGTCGTACACCCGAAAAACAATGCCATCAACAATCCACGCCCGGTTATTGCCTTGGTCCCCCTCGGGGTGCCGTGTTGGCGGTGGGCCTTCCATCTCTCGAGTCTGGCGCCATATGTCTTCGGCTTGGTCCGCCTTCTCTTGCCATGATGCCAAGAGCTCCTTGCCGAATTGAATACGCCACGTTGCCGCGGCAATCTGGTCGTACTCGCGTACCTTGGCGGGCTTTAGCCCCATGGCCTTGGCTGCCTGTTCTGGTGTTGCGAGTAAGACTCGGGTGCCGTCTGGTGATGCGACAAGGGTTGTTTTTTCTTCGGCGTACTGAAGGTCCGCCATGGTGAGCTTGTCCTTCTCCATGAGCTCTTGCCATTCTCTTTTCAATGCCGAATCGCTTGTTTTGTCAAGCTTCGCACCAGGTCGCAAAACAGGCTTGTAAACCTCGTGCGATACCGCCACGCCGGTGGGTCCTTCAAGCTTGAACGGGAATCTGGTTGCCTGCCATTGGAAGGGAATGTATTCCGTTGGATCGGCTTTGACTGCTTCCCCTTGGAAGGCGCCGCCCTTGCCGGCTTCTCGGCTGAACTTCGCTTGCTCAGCGTCAATCCTGTCTTGCTCCACCGGCGCCGGTAGTGGCAAGGGTTCCGGCGTTGTTGGCGCTGGACTTTCCGGCGCTGTGTACGGGTGAGGCGCCGGCGGGGTGAGGTCTGCCACCGGTAACGGTTCGCCGCCGTCTTCCGCGGTGAGATACCCGAAGCGTTGCACCTGCCGGGCCAGTCGCTCCCGTTCCGCCAAGACTTCCGCCACCCTTGCCATTCGGGCTTCACGCCGCGCCGGGGTTTCCGCGGTGAGGCGCTCCAATTGAAGTAGCTGTCCGGTGGTCGGGTCGATGAAGTGAGCCCACGTCGGCGCCTGCCCGGCTGGAAGGCCTGCCGTGATTGCTGATAGACGCCGGGCGCCTACCGCCCATCGGCGCTCTTGATCCGAAGCATTGGCGAACCAATCCGAATAGACGTTGGGGTCTTGAACTAGCTTATGATCGTTGTCGACAAACAAGGCCCGGGCCGCGGGGTTCGATTCGATGTCTGGGTCCACGTCCAAAACAGGCGTAAGGTAGCACCGGCAATTATGTGCTACGGTGCCGTCCTCTTCGAGCGGGGGTCTTGGCATATGCGCCGTCGATTGCTGCCCGGGCTTGGGTCGCACATAGTAAACCGTTCCGTTCCTCGCCGCGTGATGGGGCCTTACCCGCCAGTCCATGGTCGAATGAATCTGATAGCCTGCCACCAGGTCCCCGAGGCCCGCGTAGCAATCCATCCGCGCCTCATGCGCCACCCGCATTCCCTCGGTGCGCGCCACCCGCCGCGCCGATGTTCTCACGCCCTGCACCGCGGGCAGCATATGCCGCGCCATGGCTTGGATTGTCTGCCCTTGGCTGATTCCCTGAATGACGATATTTGCCAGCTGTTCCGGTGGCGCCAGTCCGCTTTGGGCCGCGATCCGGGCTTGCCACGTTGTGCCGGCGGTTGGGCGGGTGATGATAGCGGTGGTTTCGTCATGGTCAAGGGCCGGGAATAGCTGCGCCTCGACTTGCGCCCGCTGCTCCGGGTTCAGGCGCCGGGCTTCGGTGAGATCGGGGCGCGCTGGCGCTGCCAAGGTCAAGGCGGTGGCGATGACTGCCCGCGGCGCTTCCGCCAAAACTTCCTCCCGCGCCGCGGCGTGGGCTTGCTTAACAATCTGCCGAAGTCCTTTGTCTAGCCCCTGAATGGTGAGCGTTTGAATCTCGCGCAAGATTGCGCCTAGCTGGGTGCGCACGTCCACCGGAAGGGGTTTCAGGGCGATCAACCGCAAGGCGCGCTTCCATAGCTTCACTACCTTGGCGTCAATAGCGTCCGCTACCGCGTCGGCATGCGCCAGGGTGCGGGCCTGACTCACGCCCACCCGCGCCGATATCCGGCTGTTTAGGATACTGCCCACCGGTTAGACCTTCCACAAGGGCTTGTCCGCGGCTTCCGTTTGTCCGTCTGCGGCTTCCAGTTGTTTCACAACCTTCCTTGCCCAAGCGTACCCGGCGTCGCCACCCCAACCCATCCAAGCTTGCCATCCCTTGCCCTGTTCATCCCAAGTTTCGCCTGACTTGTCGGATTCGTGCCGATCAAAATACGCCTTCATTCGTCTGACTGTTTCCGGACTGAGGTTTGTACCGTTCGCCAGGTCTCGCGCCCGGGCAATTCCTACCGGCGTCATGCCTCGCTGGCTTGCCGGTTTTTCCTTGCGCACCTCTAAGGCTCGCTTGGCGGCTTCCCTTGCGCCCTGTGGCGGCTTGAAATCTATGTGGCTGTATTTCCCGCCTTCTGCTTCCGCTACCGGCTGCTCTTCGTCATCAGGCCCAAGGCTAGCCGGGTCCGTTGGCAAGGGTCCGGCGTTGCCTGATTCCTGCTGGTACTCCTGTTGGTTGGCAAGTTCGGCTTCCCAATCAAGGCCCAATTCATGGGCGATGGTGGGCACCGACTTCACGCCCATGGTGGCATAGATTTGGTTCGCCGCGGCTTCGGCGCCTTTGTCCCTTGTTTCAAGGCTTGGCGGTGTTGCTGTCAGGTCGATGAGGTCGCAGATATTGGCGGGAAGGCGACCCGCCATGGCCGCGTTTTTCAAGGCTGCCGTAACGACTCGCAAGAAGGGCCGCTTGTAAAAGTTTTGCAATCTCAAGCAGTTGCGAAGGAA
>SXGQ01066712.1_pt1 | contig 10060 bp, 7 predicted proteins | sample 3178371 | NCBI WGS metagenome assembly SXGQ01 (sample SAMN11356859, study PRJNA531348) | freshwater metagenome | isolation source: freshwater sample F1-20 | place: China: Fuxian Lake, Yuxi | collected 2017-12-25 | reverse complement strand
TGATGGCTCCGCTCAGGATGGCTGGCACTGCTGCCCATCCCAAGCTCTTGATCACACCGATTCCGGCGACGGTCGTGAGGACGCCAACGACGATCAGCACGATGGCGAAGCCAGACGCGATGGTTCTGAACGTGCCGTAATTGGTCGTATCCCGAAGGGTCTGGAGGTTCATGGATGATCCCGGAAGTTGCGAGCGCCGCCAGCAGGAGAAGTCCTGCAGTCCTTCAAACGTACCGTCCCGACGACCGTGACGCTCCCGCTCGCGGGCGATCGCGGAGCTGCTAGCTTCCCCACGTGGCCGTCAGGCAGCCCACCCATCCTTCCGGTGCAGCACGCGTGCACGTGCATTTCGGGGGCCAAGCCAACGAGCGAAGGTTCCCGTTCGCCGAGCTCTCGACGGCGCCGCTCGTCGTCGATGCGGTCTACGAGGGCTCGGGTGGCGGGGGCTTCGAGGCCGACCCGCTCAAGGAACTCGTTCCGAACTGCACGAACCAAGGTGGCTTCCGCGCGCTCGGGGGCCGCTCGTTCGGCAAGTGCAATCTCTTGGTGCTGTCGAGTTCGGGTGAAGAGATCGACTGGCCCGACGCGCTCGACGCCGAGCGCGGGGTCTTCACGTATTTCGGCGACAATCGCAAGCCGGGACACGAGCTCCACGACACGCCGCAGGGCGGCAATCGCATGCTGCGTGACATGTTCGAGGCAGTGTCGGCGGTCCACCAGCGCCGCAAGGTGCCGCCAATCCTCGTGTTCACGAAGACCGGGGAGGGCGCGTCCACGCGCTTCCGCGGCCTTGCGGTGCCGTCGAGCGATCACGAACTGGGCCTGATTGCCGTGTGGCGGCAGACCTCGGGATCGCGCTTCCAGAACTATCGCGCCGAGTTCGAGATCCTGGATTGTCCCCAAGTGCCGCGCGAGTGGATGGAGCATGTGCGAAGGGTGGGTCCGGAGAAGGCTGTCGGCCACGCCCAGACGCCGGACGTCTGGCAGCGGTGGGTCGAGCGCGGCGAGGTGCGCCGGCTCCGTGCACCGCGGACCATTGAGTACCGCACGAAGGAGCAGCAACTGCCGGAGCCGTCAGATGCGCAGGCCATGGCGCTGCTCGCTGCGTTGCACGGGATCTTCTCCGAATCAGGCACTCGCCCGCCGCACGACTTCGAGTTCGTGGCTGCCGAACTCTTTCGGCTGATCGAGCCGCGCGTTGACAACCTCGAGATCACGCGACCCACCGCCGATGGCGGTCGCGATGCCGTGGGAAGGCTCCGCATCGGCGGCGTCGAGGGTCAAGCCGACGGGATCCATGCGGAGTTCGCTCTCGAGGCCAAGGCCTACGGGATCACCAACGGCGTCGGTGTCAAAGAACTGAGCCGGCTCATCTCGCGGCTGCGCCATCGCCAGTTCGGCGTGCTGGTCACGACCTCGTACTTGGCATCGCAGGCGTATCGTGAACTGCGCGCCGATGGCCATCCCGTGATCGTGATGTCGGGCATCGACATCGTGCGTGTGCTGCAGCGCGAGAAGGGGATCCGCACGCCGACGCAGGTCAAGGCCTGGGTGGATCGGATCCTTGCGTGAGCCCGAGGATGTCGGGGCGAGGGCGAGCGGAGTGTCTAGACTCTAGACAGGGTTTACCCGGGTAAACCGAACCGATGCTGCTTGGGGAGGAGTGTCTAAGGCTTAGACCATCGCCTCTTGCGCCGCCCCCGGCAAATGGGCCGCGCGGAGTTGAGATTCGAAGCTCTCTGGTATCGTTGAACATGTCATGACAACCAAGAAGAAGCACGGGGTCTTCCTTGAGCTCGATCTTCGAGAGCATCGCGTTGCAGCCAAGGACGTTGTGTTCTTCGTGTACCGGGGTCGCAGCACAAAGAAGGTGAAGTTCGGCGAGCTGCGTGTCTCACAGGGCGCCGTGGTGTGGCGGAGCCGCGCCGACCGGATCGGCCGCAAACTAGGCTGGACCAAGTTGAGCTTGCTTTTCGAGGCGCACGGGCTGCGTCAGGAAGTCAGGAAGCCGAACGCGAGGAAGTCGGTGTCGCCCCGCGCGAGAGGCTGAGGAGTTCCGGCTCCGGCCTGCTGCGCAACAACACATTCACTCGAGACGGCCTGCAGTTGTTCTGACCTTCCCCCTAGAACCGTAGCAAGCCGAATGTTGGTATCAGGCTCATTTCAGAAGGTCAGGTCATGCCACGGAAGCGATTCAAGGCCGAGTAGATCGTTAACGAGTTCCGGCAGGCGGACGTCGAGCTCGCCCGGGGGAGCACGGCGGCGGCGGTGTGCAAGCTGCTGGGGGTCACATCCGCAACGTACTTTCGCACTCCGCAAGCAGCATGGCGGTATGAAGGTCGACTAGGCGAAGCGCCTGAAGGCGCGCGAGGAGGAGATCGCGCGGCTGAAGCGGCCGCTGGCGGACGCGGAACTCGACAAGGCGATCCTCAAGGAGGCCGCCAAGGGGAACTTCTGAGCCCGATGCGCTGCCGGGCTGCGGTCGAGGAAGCACGGCGCGCTGCAGGAGGCGAGCGAGCGCCGGGCATGCCGCGTGCTCGTGCAGCCGCGGGCGGTGCAGCGGTACACGGCGCGGGTGCGGGACGCCCAAGGTGCCGCTGACGGGCCCGATCGTCGAGCTGGCGTCGTTGTACGGCCGATACGGGTCGCCGCGGATCACGGGCGTGGTGGAGAACAAGGGGCTGAACGGCCCGCACGCACGAGGAGCTGCAGCTGCGGCTCCTCGTGGTGTTGGACGAGTGGCCGCGGGTGCAGATCGAGCGCTGGCGTGAGCACTACAACCGCGTGCGACCTTGCAGTGCGCTCGCGTACCACCCCCTCACGAGAGGCGATCGCTGCTGGACCATCCTCCGCTTCGCTCCGGGCAGTCCAGCAGCGGCTTTCGGATCCGATGCCTACTGCTTAAACTCTGGATTCAACAGCGGAGTAAGGTCGTGGGCAAGCAGCATGGTAGCGAGGGCTACTCGGTCCCCGGGGATGAGCTGATCGGGATTGTTAGCAAGACATGGGATTCACTACCGGCTTCGCGCCGGTGATCTGGAGATGAACTATGGCTGAGTGGTATTCGTCAAAGTGGAGCATGAACGTCGGCAAGGTCCGCGAGCCGACGCTGCTCGAGTACTTCGCGACAACGGCCCTAGACACACTGGCCCAGACCCTGATCCGCGAGGCGATCCAGAACTCTTTGGATGCGGCAGTTAAGGTCAACGGGGTCCGGCTGCGGCCTGTTCGCGTGAGGATCTTCGTCTCGGGCTCAAAGGGCGCGCTGCCCGCAGCAAAGGCTGGTCGTTGGTTTGGCGGACTTTTCCCGCATCTCTGCGCGCAGAAAAAGGGCCCGCGGAACCTGCCGTCTGAGGACGAAACATGCCCCTATCTCACCTTTGAGGACTTTAACACTCGCGGCCTGTTCGGTGATTACAACCGGAACTACGCGGAGGATGGCGAGAACAACGCGTGGGTGTACTTCTTCCACAAGGAGGGAGACACCTCAAAGCAGGAGTCTGATCGGGGCCGCTGGGGTGTGGGCAAGGTCGTGTTTCCCGGCGCGAGTCGCATCCACACGTTCTTGGCCTACACCGTGCGAGAGGACGGCAAGCGCCTGATGATGGGTCAAGCCATGCTCCGATCGAGGACGGTCTCGGCTCAGAAGTACCTTCCGGATGCTTGGTACTGCGGTCCAAAGGCGGACGATCGTCCTCCCATGCCGCTGGAGGATGTGGGTTCGATCAACGCGTTCAGAGAGGCGTTCAATCTGAAGCGCGATCGTGACACGGGCCTGTCGATCGTCGTGCCCTACGTCGAGGAAGGCGATCCAGAGGGCGAGGACCCGGGCATCACCTTTGACACGGTTGCGGACGCAGTGATAGCCGACTATTTCTTGCCAATTCTCAGGGGCGATCTCGTCGTCGAGCTCGCCTCGCCGGATAGGACGATTGAGATCGACAAGGGTTCGCTGCCGAAGTTGGCCGAGGACCACCAGTCCCCGCTTGTCCTCCAGCGCCGGCACGAGATCTCTCTCGCCGTGTGGTCCGTAAACGGGTCCGTGGAACCCACTGGGATCGGCACACACTCCCTCAAGGGCGCCCTCAAGTGGGAGGACTCGCTGATCTCCGAAGATGTGAGGGATTCTCTTCGCGAGCTGTTCGAAGCCGACAAGCCGATCGCGATAAGGGTGCCTGTGCAGATCCGGTCCAGGGAAACCGGGGTCAATGACTCGTACTTTGACGTGTACCTGCAGAACACCGGCGAGCCGGCTGCCGGTCGGCCGCTTTTCATTCGTGAGGGTCTGATTATTCCTGATGTGAAGGGCGGGCGCGCCCGAGGCGTGCGATCCTTGGTCGTTGCGGAGGACGGCGGGATTGCGACTCTGCTCGGGGACGCTGAGAACCCTGCTCATACCGAGTGGCAGCCCAAGTCATCCAACTTCAAGGAGAAGTACCTCTTCGGTCCCTCGTACCTCCGATTCGTGATAGAAAGTGTTGAGGCGATCGTGCGTCGGATCGCGAATGACCCAGACGAAGAGGACTCGAGTGTGCTGCTAGACGTCTTCTCGCTGCCGGCGGAAGAAGAGGACGGGGGAAAGACCAAGCGCCGTCGATCGAAGCCGAAGGGCAATGAGTCGGGCGATCCGCCTGACCCGCCGCCGGCAAAGCCAAAGAGGTTCCGCATCGACAAGTCGAAAGGCGGCTTTGTGATTCGCCCCGGCGATTCGAATGCGGCAACACCGGGCCGACTCGTGGTTCGAGCGGCATACGACGTGCGCCGCGGGGATCCCTTCTCGAAGTGGGATCCGGAGGACTTCCGACTCGCGTCACTCGCCACCAAGTGCACCGACGCAAATCCGGTTGAATTGGACGGCAACCGTATGGTGTTCGAGATCCAGGGGCCGGAGTTCGAGATTTCGTTTGAAGGTTTCGATGAACGTCGCGATGTTCGAGTCGATGTGCGGGTAAAGGAGGTGGCCGTTGAAGCGAACGATTAACTACACCGGTCGAAAAACCATCTACCAAGAAGATGCGCGTGTCACCATTCAGGCCCGGCCGGGCGGAGGCTATACATTCGATGCAAGTCTCGACTTCGCGGAGTACCGCCTGCCAGCAGAAGCGCAGGTCTATGTTGAAGCCTATCGCCAGACTACATGGATGCGGTTTCCATGGGGAACGGTCGGCGAACTGAAGCCTTCTGTCGGTCGAGTGCTCAGTGAATTTGAGTCTCCCGAGGAAATCCTGTTCCGAGTCAAGGTCGTTTGCGACGCCCCGCATGGACAGCTCATCGCGGAGGCCGATCGAATCAGACCGCGCGATCCCGGCGATGACGATGCCGATCGCCTTCCTCTGCTTCCCGTGAAGCCCGAGGACCTAGGCGAAGAAGCTTGGAAAGTAGAAATCGAAGCACCGACCACGCGCCTTTTGATCAACTCGTCGTTTGGAGATGTGCACGCCGTCGCTCTTTCTCCCGAGTTTCGTTCACTGGTCTACCCGGCAGCACTCCGCACAATTCTTCAGCAAGCGCTGTGCGTCCGCGGCACGGACGGTGACCTGCCCTCCGCGGGCGAGCCGGACGAGTGGCAGTCAAAGTGGATTCGATTCTGCCAGCACCTTCCTGGAATCGGGGCTGGAACAGATCCCTTCGACCTTGACGATGTCGATGAGCGACAGCGGTGGATTGATGAAGCGGTTCGCGCGTTCTGTCGTCGGCAGAGGTTGAAGGAGTTTTTCCCCGCGCTCTGTAGTGGAGGACAGCAATCATGAAAGTGCGGCGTCTGAACACTGCGGGCATCGAGCAGTTCGAGCGATTCCTCGATTCACACACACAGGCGGCTCCGCTGGCAGTTCCACTTGACGCACTTACGGCACCGGAGACCTCGGAGTCGCTGGGCGTCGAGCTCGAGATCGAGAAGCGCGCATTTGCGAGCCGCATGGACCTCGGCAGCTATTTGTTCAAGAAGTTAAACGTGATCTGTGGGCTGGACATCAATGCAGACCGCGGCCTCTGGGCTTGGTTGGCGCTTTTCTACTTTGAGTCGCTTTGCCCAGCGGATCGCGTCGGCCGAAGGACCCCGGGGGAACGCGCCCGGTGGATTCTCGATCCGCACAACTTTCAGCGCTACTACCGGCACCTTCTCGCGGGACCGTATCGGATTGTCCGCGCCTACCCGGAAGACCCAGAGATCGCAATGTGCCTCCTGTGCGGCGCGCCGGATAAGCCCGGCGACCTAGTGGAGCAGCTCGCGTCACGACAGGAACTCGTCACGAATCGAGCAATCATCGCTGCCGCGACGAGACTGTACTACGACGGCGGCTCTGGCAAGCTCAAGCGAGGCGCTGGAAGCAAGGGGCGGGGCAGTCCAAGACGGCTGGTGGATGTGCTCCAGCAGTTCGACGTGACATACGACCTATACACGCTGGACGCCGGTGAGTTGTCGCAGTTGCTTCCCAAAGAGTTCAATCGTTTTCTCCAGAGAGACAACGATGAACCGGAGCAGCCGGAGGTGGTCGTCCCCTGAAGCCGTACCACGCCGGACATTTGGCTCGGGCGCATTTCAGGAGGTCAGGTCATATCAGGTAAGCGATTCAAGCCCGAGGCGATTTTCAACGAGCTCCGACAAGCGGATGTCGAGTTCGCTCGGAGGAGCACGATAGCGGACGTGCGAAAACTGCTGGGGGAAGGGATCTTCAGGGGGTTCGTAGAGTCGACTTCCTGGCTGGGGTGAGACGCAGAGTCAAGACTCGCCGTTGTCAGAAAATAACTCAGAGGTCAAACGATGTTGCTCCGTCACTAGCGGGGGAGCCTGCAATCGATCCACCAGCAGACGCTATCAGCTGCGCGTGGGACATGATCTGGCGCAGTCAGCACCATTTCGATATCCAATCTGCGCGACGTAGAGCGTCGAGTGTGGATTCAATTGGGTGCCATCGCAAGCCAGAAGCGTCGATGCCCGCGCCACCACTGCGGGTCGAGTTCTAACTTCGGGGCGCAGGTGTGCCTTGAGCAGCGATTTGGTGGGCGTCACTCGGGAGTTGACTTGCTCAAAGGGGCGTAAACGGCGTTGGACAAGCCCGCTGAATCCGGTTCATGTCCAACCTCAGACGAGGAAGCTCGGCGATACGGAAGGGATGCCTTGATAGCATGCTACCAAGTTGTCCCAGGACGGGAGTTTCAATGCCAGAGCGACAGGTTTCATTTCGGTTGAACGACGATCTCAAGGCGTGGCTTGAAGCAGCGATCCCATCGGGCGTATCCCAACGGCAATACATGGTCTCTTTGCTTAAGGCCGCGCGCACATCGAAGCTAGAGCCCACTCTCTTCGATGAGCTTCCGCGAGTGACGCCGGCAGTAAGGCCTAGCCGAATGCCGTTCACGTTCATCGATCTCTTCGCTGGTATTGGCGGATTTCGGATTGGCCTATCGCGGGTTGGTGGCAGATGTGTGTTCACGTCTGAGTGGAACAAGTATGCGCAGCAAACGTACCGAGCTTGGTTTGGTGAGCACGAGCGAATCAACGGTGATATCAACACGGTCGACATTGAACGCGAGATACCTCCACACGACGTATTAGCTGCTGGCTTTCCTTGCCAGCCTTTCTCGATTGCAGGGGTGTCGAAGAAGAATGCGCTAGGGCGTAAGCATGGCTTTGATGATGAGTCACAAGGGAACCTGTTCTTCCGCATCTGTGACATCGTTCGCATCAAGCGTCCTCCGGTACTCCTACTTGAGAATGTCAAGAATCTTCGCTCGCATGACCGCGGAAACACATGGCGTGTGATCAGGGAGTCGCTCGAGGAACTTGACTACCGAGTGTTTGCCCAAGTCATTGATGCTCGATCGTGGGTACCACAGCATCGCGAGCGAATCTTCATTGTTTGCTTCGATCGAACAATGTTTCCCGACGGACTTGACTTCTGCTTCCCCGATCCGCCAGTAACGGCGCCCCGGCTCGGAACCATCCTTGAGCCTTCCGTTGACCCGAAGTACACCCTGACGCCCCACCTGTGGAAATACCTTCAGGAGTATGCAGAGAAACACAGGGCAAAGGGCAATGGCTTTGGTTTTGGCCTAGTGGGGCCTGATGACGTCGCTCGGACGCTGAGTGCTAGGTACTACAAGGATGGTTCTGAGGTGCTTGTTCGGTGTGGTCGTGGGCGCCCGAGACGGCTAACGCCTCGTGAAGCAGCACGCCTCATGGGTTACACAGACGAAAGTGCACGGGAGTTTGGTCACGCAGCAGGTTGGCCTCAGGTTGTCTCGGACTGCCAGGCGTACAAGCAGTTCGGAAACTCTGTGGTGCCTGCCGTCGTTGAGTCGATCGCCCACCAAGTTGTTGGTGCCATGTCGTGGCTCTTCGAACAGCGTTCGCACGGATGCATGATCAAGGGGCGCTTTAGACCGCTCTCCAAGCAACTTGATTCGGCTTGATGCGGTAGCAGAGTACTCATGGACCTCAAGCGATTTCTTGAAGCACTCGCTAGCCACGGTTGTTCGCGGCTCTTCGTCAAGAGTTTGAGCCCCAACGACAACTCGAAGAACCAGGTCTATCTAGGACCTGGCTTTGACGCACTGCAGCTGCTGCCCAACCGGGGGGTTCGCCCCGACACGCGAACCGGACGAGCAAACTTCAAAGCGGCCATCGACTTGTCGTGGATCAGGCCGTGCGGCGGCGTGGAGCCTGCGCGTCATGCCACTTTGATCCTTTATCCCCAGTATCCAGAGGTTCGACTGTCTGGCTTCCTCCGGGGCTGTGGTGCGGCGCCCAACGCGCTCATGACATCTCGCCAGCTAGGGCGCATTCTCTTTCTGGCGACGACAAGCAGCGGCCGAGTCGTTGCGCATGCTGTTGCTCCGGATGATGTTCTCGCGAAGCAGTACGAATCGGTCCGTCCTACATCTAATCAGCGAATTCTGGATGAGCTGCCGCTTCTGCGAGAGGAGCCTATCTCCGCGCTCCTTCGGCGCATGAGTGAGATCCACGCCGCAGGTTGGCTCATCGGATCGCGGCTTGATTCGCAGGGACATCGAAAGGCCTGTGATTCGCGTAACTGCGCCGGATACACCCTCGAAGCAGAACTCGGGATAGCCATGAACGGCCGGGCAGAACCCGACTTCCTAGGCTGGGAGATCAAAGCCATTGTAGCTACCGGAGCGAGAAGCAGCATGTCATCGAAGCCAGTGACACTGATGACTCCCGAACCAGACGGAGGGATGTATGGTCGTCACGGCGCTCGCCGATTTGTTGTGCATTACGGATACCCCGACAAGAGTGGCGCGCCGGACCGAAGAAACTTCGGTGGGCGACATGTTGCAGATGTCCGATGCACCACATCTGGATTGATCATGCAGGTCGTTGGCTTTGATCCAGTTTCCAAGCGGATCATCGATGTAAACGGAGATCTTCGAGTAGTTGATTCCGAGGGCGAAATCGCTGTCTCTTGGTCATTTAGCAAGCTCTTGGAGCATTGGTCCAAGAAGCACAGCCGCGCGGCGTATGTGCCGTATGAGTGCAGAATCGGCGCGCATCGCGAGTATCGCTTTGCCGATCGGATCGCGCTGGGGCAGGGGACATCGCCGCCGCACTTCTTGTCGGCGGTGGCATCTGGCACCGTGTACTACGACCCTGGCTTGAAACTTATAGGCGATGCTCAGACCGGTGAGTGCAAGGCCCGAAATCAGTTCCGGATCTCTTCGCGCCATCTCGGGATGCTCTATGACAGCTTCGGTTGGCATGAGTTCAGTGTGGATTGACCACACGCCTCCGCCACTTCCCCTTGACACGCCCACACCCCGCGCTATCCTTCTCGCAGCATTCCGATCTCCGGCAGTCCTCTGAGAGCCGGATCGCAACCGAGCCCACGCCACGCGCGTGTGCCACGGTGCGGAGGACACCCCGAAAGGGGCATGCGGCGCGATGCGCAAAAACGCTTCAACTGAAGCGGTTTCCGCTCATCTCGCAACACGCCCGCGGGGCCCGCCACCAGGCGGCCGCCGCGTGATCGCCTTCGCGATCGCTCGCTGCGCGCCCACCCTGGATCCGGCACGGCCCGCGCCCGTCGCACCCGCGACCGGT
>SXGQ01376304.1_pt1 | contig 10061 bp, 7 predicted proteins | sample 3178371 | NCBI WGS metagenome assembly SXGQ01 (sample SAMN11356859, study PRJNA531348) | freshwater metagenome | isolation source: freshwater sample F1-20 | place: China: Fuxian Lake, Yuxi | collected 2017-12-25 | reverse complement strand
CCGCGGGAAGTGGGGACCTCGCGCCGCACGCGCAGCAGTGTGACGGGAATCGACCCGGCGGCGGCCGTTCCCTTCGCGCCGGAGACCGCCAGAGACCGGCGTTCCGACTCCACGATCGTCCACCCCTGGCCCACGAGACACAGCTCCGGCCGGTGGATCGAGGTGCGGTCGCGGCCGCTGAGCACGACGGAGAAAAACACCTGCCGGCGCGGATCAGCCACGGCCACGTAAGTTTTGCGCGAGTAGCCGGTGTCGGCCGGAAGGATCTCTCGCTCCACCGCGCTGACCTCGGCGCGGCGCCCCACCCACTCGGTGCCGATGAAGGACGGAAGCTCGATCGGGTCGACCCCACCACTCGCCAGCACGACCCCCGCGGCCCCTGAGGCCGGCCGCTCCGCGACTCCACGCAGAAAGACCGCCGCCAACGCCGCCAGGCCGAGAAACCCCGCGGCCACGCCCCAGCGCCTCGCGCCTGCGGCGCCACCCGGCTCCCGATTTTTGTCACCCATTACGTTACCTTGGCCCGTCGGGATGGCCCCGCGTGGGTCCCGCGCGCCGGCCGTTGCCGGGGTGGTCTCGGGGCGCAGGCGCTCGAGGAGCGAGGCCCAGCCCAGGACTCCGCCGAGGACGATGGCGAAAACCCCGTAGCCCATCACCTCGTGGGCGATGTCGCCCCAGCGCGGCCCGCCGGCCTGCGCGGCGAGGATGATCGCGACGATGCGAGCGACGTTTCCAACGTAGACCAGCGGAAAGCAGGCGGCGAAGACGAGTACACGCCGGCCCAGACCGCGAAACCGCAGGTAACCGGCGAGGAGCGACAGCGCCGCGAGCGCGGTGAGCGACCGCACGCCGGAGCAGGCCGCGGCGACGTCATAGTTGTAGGAACCGTCGGGCGCGAGAAGCTGTGTGCCATTGCGTAGCACCGCGATGCCCGCGCCGCGGGCGATGGCGGCGCTCGCGTCGACCACCCAGACGCGCAGCCAGAAGCCGACTGAATCGAGGACGTTGACCGGGATGGCGAAGACGAGGAACGCGATAGGGAACGCGGCGGCGCGACCCCAACGCGGACCTCCGCCCAGCCGCAGAACGCCCCACAGGATCACCAGAAAACCCACGATGGAGATGCGCGTCTGCTGCGCGACAAAACCAAGCACGTGCAGCGCGAGGCCGCCCGCAAGGGCGAAGGCCGCCGGCCAGACCGCGCCGAAATCGACGGCGTCAGCCGGCGTCGCCCGCACGTTGCGCCACAGGAGCCACGCACTGAACCCCAGGATGAGCCACCCATGCTCGGACTCGGAAGCGGGGTTGAGCAGCTGGAAGAACCACCATTCGAAGAGGGACGCCGTGCCGATGTAGCCGCGCACCGCGTTACCCCAAAAGTGCAGCAGAACAACGGCGACGAGCCCCACACCAAGGGCCGGGATTCGATGGCCCGGACTCGGTGGACTTCGGTCCAATTGCGCAGGCGACCTGCTTGTCATGGGACTGTGAGGAATCCTAACTCCTCCCGCTTGGCAAAGCCTTCGCCAGAACCCGGAACCCGACCGCGCCTGCTCGCGCTGGAGCTTTGGGGCATCGGGGACGTGGCGCTCGCGGTCCCTTTCCTGCGGGAAGCCTCCCGGCAAACGGAGGTCACGCTGCTGGCGAAACCCCACGCCGGGCCCATCGTGCGACACTTTGCTCCGGATGTGCACCATGTCCCGCTTGAGGCGCCGTGGACGGCCTTCACCGGAAAATACCGGCTGCTCCGTTGGCCTTGGCGGACGATTCGCCGGACTCTTTCCCTCCTAAGGGAGGGCCGTTTCGATTATGGGCTTTCGGCCCGTCCAGATCCACGGGATCACCTGGTGCTTAGTCTAGCGCACATCGATCAGAAGCTTGGTTACCCTCGGGCCGGCTCCGGCTGGCTCCTGAATCAATCCCTTGTACCCGCCGGCGCGCACCGGTCGGATTATTGGACGGGTCTCGCCCAGGCGCTCGGCTGGAAGATCGACCCGCCAGCCCCGCGCCCTCGCAAAGGTCGACGGATAGCTCTGCACCCCGGCGCGGGAAACACGGTAAGGGAATGGCCGCTCGAACGATTCGCCCAACTGGCGGAGAACCTCACCCGCGATGGATGGGAGGTCCGCTGGATGGATCCTAAGTCCCGCGATCTGGCTCAACTCATTCAGTCGATGGATGAATGCGACCGTTTCATCGGCAACGACTCCGGCCCAGGCCACTTGGCGGCACTGCTGGGCCTCCCCACCTTCACGATCTTCGGTCCGCAGTTGCCGGAGCGTTTCGCCCCGCGCCACCCCCAGGCCTCTTGGATCGAAGGCGCGGCATGCGCGTACAAGCCATGCTCTGACCTCTGTCGGTACAAGGAACCGCTTTGCCTGACGGCGCACAGCGCCGCCGTGGTCTGGCGCGCAATCACCTCGTGGTTGAATGGCAAACCAGCCTTGGGGGAAGTCCCGACTTGACCGAGCAAAACAGTCATTCACCCCGTCCGGACAGGGATGTGAGCGAAACTCCGGCCGCACTGCCGGTGCCGCTGGCTAGTTTCGGCTGGTTGTTGGCGGAGCGAATCGCCCGCGCGGCGAGTGCCGTCGCGGTGACCGGCATGGTGGCGCGCCACCTTGGGCCGTCGGAGTTCGGCCTCCTCAACCTGGCCGCATCCGCCACAACAATATTGCTTCCGCTCGCCAGCCTGTCGGCGGAGGCGGTGGTGATCAGAGAAATCGTGCGCCATCCCGAACGGGAGCGGGAAATCATCCGTACCGTGCTCGCCCTGAGGGCGATGTCGGGGGGCGTGCTGCTGGTTTCGACGCTGGCATCGATGCTCCTACCGCCAGGCGGCCGCGAGCATGCCGTTTTGGCGGGCCTGATGGGACTCGCGCTGATCTGGCAGGCAGCGGAGGCTCCGGAGACCGCGTTCCGCAGACACCAGCGGGCCCGGTTCACCGCGGTCGCGCGCTTCGGGGCCTTCGTGGCAGCATCGGCGGCCAAGCTGGCCCTCATCGCCGCGGACGCTGGCACCGGTGCTTTCGCATGCGCTTACGCGGCGGAAGGGCTGTTCTATGGAGCCGCGCTTTTAACCAGATACCATGCCGCTGGGAGGAATCTCCCGCCCGCCGTGATTAATCCAGGATTGGCCGCGAGACTGTTAAGGGAGTGCGCGGGCCCGGCGCTGGCGGCAACCATCGCCGGCCTCGCCCTGAAGCTCGATCAGCTGCTGGTCATGATCCAGCTGGGAGCGGGCGCGGCCGGGAAGTACGCGGCGGCCTGCCGGTTCACCGAACTCCATTTCTTCGTCTCTGCCACCCTCGGGATCGTCCTGTACCCCCGCCTCGCGGAATGTCATCGGCGGACCGACAAGGAGTACACCAACCGGCTGGAGCGGCACTTCGAGCTTATGCTTCTTGCAGGCTGGGGCTCGGGCCTGCTGGTCGCACTCGCGGCGGCGGCCGGCCTGCCGCTTCTCTTCGGATCTGACTCCGCCGAGGCGGTGGCGGTCGTGTGGATTCAATCCGGGGGTGCGCTCCTCCTGTTCAGCGGGGTGGCGCGCTCGCATCACGCGCTGCTGACCGGAGCCGGATGGACCCTGCTAACGAGCGCGCTGGCGACCCTCGCGGCCCAGACGGCCCTGGCATGGTGGCTGATTCCAACGCATGGCCTGACCGGCGCGGCTCTGGCCTCAGGACTAGCGGCGATCGTGGGTGGATGGTTCACGACCGCGATCCTCCCCCCGCTGCGTCCCGCGTTCTTGCACCAGACGAGGGCGTTCGCGATCCTCCTTCGGCCATGGCGCTGGAGGGCAGCGTTGAGGCTCGCACTTTGAACTGGGACTACAGCAGGCACTACAGCCGTTTCCATCCGGACACCGCCGGTGATTTCGCCGGCACGGTCGCTATCATGGACCGCTGGCTCCGGCCCCATCTTCAGGGGAAGGCCAGCCGGGTGCTCGATATCGGGTGCGGCCGCGGCTATGCTCTCGAGGCGCTGAGAACGATGGGTCTAGCCTCTGTTGAAGGTATAGATACCAGCCGGGAACAAGTGAGTTGGGCTGAGTCACGCGGACTGCCCGCCCGGCTTGTTACCGACACCGTCGCTTACCTCGCGGAGCGCCCCCAAGCCCATGATGCGATTCTGCTCATGGATGTAATCGAGCACGTGGCGCCCGCGGAGCAGAGGGCATTTCTCCGCGCGATCGCAGACAGCCTACGCCCGAGGGGTAAGCTCTTGCTATCGACGCCGAACGCCGCCTCCCGGCTAGCGGGCTACACACGGCATCTGGACTACACGCACACGTCGGCATTTACCCCGGAGAGCCTCGATTTCCTGCTAGTCCACAGCGGGTTCGATCCGGCCGCCTACGAAGAGTTGGAAGTGTATGCCCGGCCCCGTCTACTTTTCCTGGCCCCGACGCCGCGCGCGCTGCGCTGGTGGGCTTTGCGGACGCTCCGCGCCTGGCGCCGCCTCGAGCTGACCCTGGAGATCGGCCGGGAGCGCGCGGCGCGTCTCCCGCTTTCACCGGCATTTCTGGCGATCGCCACGAAATCGCCCCCCGCCCGGGCGTGAATCGCGCCGCCGAAGGAAATGACTCCTAAAGAGACGCCCGCGGTCGTCCTAATCTTCTTCCGCCGCGCCGACTGCGCCGCGCGATGCCTCGACGGTTTCCGCGGAAACCGCCCACCCCGGCTGTGGCTAGTGCAGGACGGACCAAGACCCCGGGTCAGGGACGACCGGGAGGCGTGCGCCACGGCGCGCCGGACGGTGGAGGAGGCGATCAACTGGCCGTGCGAGGTGCGAAGACTGTACGCGGAGGAGAATCTCGGGCCGTCCCGTAGGATCCAAAGTGCGCTCGACGCCGTCTTCGCCTCGGAAAACGAGGCCGTAATCCTCGAGGAGGATTGCATCCCCCACAGGGATTTCCTGCCCTTCTGCGGTCAGATGCTGGGCCGTTACGCGGAGGATGCGAGAGTGGGCCAGGTGTCGGGCTGCCAATTCGTCCCGGGTGGTTGGATACCGGCGGGCGGCGCCGACTACAGCTTCGCCCAGCTCGCCCAGATCTGGGGATGGGCCACCTGGCGCCGATGCTGGGAGCGGTTTGATCCAAGGTTGTCGGATTGGCCCTCATTCCGCCGCTCCGCGGATTTCAGCCGGGTTTTCCCGGCAGGCCGCGATCGGCGCTACTGGCGGAGCCGCCTCGACGCCGTGCACGCGGGGAAAATGGATGTCTGGGATTACCGGTGGGCGTTTACACGCTGGAGGCACGGCATGCTGGGAATCGTTCCGCGCGTGAACCTCGTGTCCTATGCAGGCTTCAGGGACGATGCCCTGCACACCAAAGGAGTGCATCCGGCAGCGGATTTGCCCTGCGCGGCGCTGCCGCCGCCCGCGATTCATCCGCCGGACGTAGTTGCGGACCGAGAGCTCGACGCGGCCACAGCCAGGATTCTTTTCTCCGAAGGCGGGTTCCCGGCCTGGTGGCGGTACCAGCGGGAGCGGAGGCTGCGGCCGCTTTGGCGCTACGTGAACGGCCAATGAATCCGCGCCCGCGCATCGTCATCCCGGTGCACAACCGACGAGAGACAACTCTCGCCTGCCTGGGGCGCCTGCGCGAGCAGGGCGTACCTCGCTGGGCGGACCCGCTCGTGGTAGACGATGGATCGCGCGACGGGACAGGCGAGGCGGTGCGGAGGCGGTTCCCGGAGGTGGAGATCATCACCGGCGACGGCGGGCTCTTCTGGACTGGCGCCACGGCGCTCGGCATGCGTCATGCGCTGGCGAGCGGCGCGAAAGCCGTATTTTGGCTTAACGACGACACGGAACCCGGGCCTGGCGCCTTGGAAAACCTGGCGCGGACCGTGGAGCGGCGTGGCGGCGCGGCAGGGGGCGTTTGCCGTCTGCCCAGGAGCGGAGCACCGGTCTACGCGGGTTTTGTCCGCCACGGGAGCGGACTCCACTTCGTGGCCGCGGAGCCCGGGCAGGAGCGGCCGTGCCATGCGCTCAACGGCAACATTGTCTGCCTAAGCCGCGCGGCGATCGAATCCGCCGGGCTGCCCGACGCCCGCGCCTTCCCCCATGCCTTCGGGGACACGGACTACACCCTTCGCCTGCACGCCTCGGGGTATCCGGTGACGCTGGTCGGTGACGCGACCGCGAAAGCGCTGCCGAACAATCCCGGTAACCATGCCTCATGGTTCGTCGGCGAGACCACCACGGGCCGCCTTTGGGGCGACCTCGGTCGAAAAACCTCCTACGCGTACCTGCCCGCCCACTGGCGTTTCTGCACCCGCCACTGGGGCTGGCGCGGGGCGGCGGCGTGCGGATGGTTGCTCGCGAAGCGGGTGCCCGCGACCGCGGTCCTACTCACGATACCGCGGTCGTGGCGACGCGCGCTGTGGGGCAAGCGCTCCTCCGCTTGGGAGACGGAGCGTCTGATCCGGGAGGAAACCGGCCGATGACGCGCCCCGTCGTGATCATTCCAGCGCACAACCGTCGCGCCACCACCCTCGCGTGCTTGGAACGGCTGGCGGCAAACGGGGACTTCGAGAATTTCGAGGTAAAAGTGATCGACGACGGCTCGACCGACGGCACATCCGAGGAAATCGCACGACGGCACTCGTGCGTCGAGGTGGAGCGGGGCGACGGAAGCCTGTACTGGGGAGGTGCGATAGCCGCGGGCATGCTTTCCGCGTTGCGAACGGGCCCGCGCGCGCTGTTCTGGCTCAACGACGATTGCCTGCCCCGACCCGGCGCGCTGCCTGCGCTGGCGGCCGCGCTGGTGTCTGATCCCAGGTCCATCGTGGTTCCCCGTTGCGTGGTCGCGAAAACCGGCGAGGCATGGCCGAACGGTTTCATCGGCCACCGGCGCGTAACCGCCGCTCCCGATCAGATCATCGCCCTCGATGGCGCCAGCGGCTATTGCGCGGGAGTCGGCCGGGAAGTCAGCTCGGCGCTGGGTGTGGTCGACGCCGGAAGGTTCCCGCATTATTACGCGGATACCGCGTACACGCTGGTTGCGAGCCAGCGCGGCTTCCGGGTACGGATGATCGGCAACGTGCAATCGGAACTGGTCGATCCCGGCCGGGAGGACCACCTGATCCGCGAACACTTTGATACACGACTGGGTCCCTGGGAGAACGCCCGGAAAATCTTTCTCGCGAGGAAGTCGCCCTTTCGCCTGCCGACGATGTTCGCCCTGCTGCAGCTTAAGCACGGTAGGGTGAAGGGAACCGTGGCGGCGGGCGTGAAGACCGCCGGTTGGTTTGGCGCGTTGCTGCTCACCGCGGCCCGCGTTCCCGGAAAAACGCGAGAGGACCGGGCAGGAAAATGAGCGGGAACGTCGTGCAAGGATGGCTGGCCGCCGCGTCGACCCTCCTCGGCATGGCGCTGGCGTACGGATTGGCGGAAGGCAATTACACCTCGGTCGTAATCGTGGCCGGTGCTCTGACCCTGATGGCCGTCGGGAGAATCAGCCCCGCACGGGTGGAGACTTGGCCATTAGCGCTGGTCCTAGTCGGCTACATCCTAGGCAACCGCAGCTTCGCGCAACTTTCGCTGACGAGCGGCCTTCCCGTGCTCCCGGCGGAAGCCGCACTCGCATGCGGCCTCGTGGTGATGGCGTATCGCGGGGCGCGAGGCGGGACCACGGGGATCGAGATGAAGCCCGTCAACCTCGCGGTCATCGCCTGGATCGGGCTGGGTTCCGCACGAATCTGGACGGACTTCCAGCAGCACGGTTTCATGGCGCTGCGGGATTTCGCGTCCGTCTATTACGCGTTGTTTTTCTTTCTGGCCCAGTCGCTTGCCGCGCATCCGCCGTCGCTCCGGCTAATGAAGCGAACGATCCTAGGCGCGCTCGCCCTGCTACCGGTGGTTTTTCTAACGCTTTCCCACCATCGAGCCGGACCCCTCATCCCCGAGTGGGCCCTGGTCTTCTACAAGGACGATATTGTGGCGGCTTTGCTGGTCGCTGGGGTCTTCCTTTCGTTCACCGTGCTCCACAGGAGGAAGTGGCTGCAGTTGGGCGCCTTGGCATCGCTGCAGGCCATCCTGCTGAGCATCCAGTCTTCTCGCGCGGCAATCGTCGCCCTCGGAGTAAGCTCTGTCTGGTGGTGCCTAGCGAGAAACTGGAACTACATCAGGGCGCAAGGGGCCCTGGCTATCTGCGGGATTCTTGTTCTCATCACTTTATCCGCGGTGAGTCCCGAGAAGGGTTCACGTGACAGGCTGGATGAAATCACACGGCGGATTGTTTCCATCGCGGACATCTCGGGACGGACCACCTATGAAAACGAGGAGCATGGTTATCTCAGCGACAACAACCGGTTCCGGATGATCTGGTGGCGGCAGGTCGCGAAGGAGGTCTTCGAGACCAGCCCGGTCGTCGGCTTGGGATTTGGACATGACCTCAGTCGTGGCTTCGTGCGCGCGTACGACCAGGCCTTTGGTGAGAACTTCAGCGCGCGGAGTCCGCATAGTATCCTGTTCACGGCGCTGGGAAGAATGGGACTGGTCGGTTTGATCGCGTGGTTGGCGATCGCCCTCTCGATGGCGTTCGCGACGTTTCGCGCCATCCGCAACCCGGGCTGGGAGGGAGTCGAGGCCCTCGGCTGGTGGAGCGCCACTTGGGCCCTGATGGTCAGCAGTTGCTTCGGCGTGGTTCTGGAGGGACCGATGGGAGCTGTGCTTTTCTGGACGCTGCTTGGCATCGCCGTCCGCATGGGCCGCGCGCCTACGACCCCGGACACGTGATCTTGCCGCCGGGGGACAACTCGGATCCCCTCGCGTCGGTCCATGCAGGTTTCGTCCTCCTCCGCCTCCTTGCAGGCTCTCCGGCCCGTCACGCGCTCCTCGTGGGACCTGGTCACGCCGGTCGCGCTAGTGCTGCTGGGGGCGATCGGGGTGGCTTTCATCTATTCCGCTCAGCTTTCGGTGCTGCAGGCCCGGGGCGCGGGTACGTCGTGGCTGCGGCAGGATTGGTTTAAACAGGTCGTGTTCCTCGGGGCGGGAGGCGTGGTGTACTATGTCGTGTCCCAGATCGACTACCGCTTCTGGCTGCGAATCGCGCACTGGTTCTACCTGGTCTGCCTCGTGCCCCTTCTGATCGTGCTGATCCCGGGTATCTCCGGCGAGGCCGCCGCGCGCTGGGGCGCCCAACGCTGGATCCCGCTCGGGCCTTTCTCATTTCAACCCTCCGAGACGGCGAAGATCGCCGTGCTCCTCATCACCGCGAGCATCCTCATGCACTCGCGGATCGGCACCGTGCGGCAGTCGCTGGGGGCGCTGGCCAAATTGGCCCTTGCGGCGGGTGTACCCATGGTCCTCATTCTGCTTCAGCCCGATCTGAAGTCCGCGATCGTGCTGCCGCCGATGGTGTTCTCGATGCTCTACGTGTCCAAGCTGTCACCCCGTTTCTTCCTGGGGGCGCTCGGCGCGTTCCTCCTCCTGGTCGGGGCCGTGGCGTGGGACACCAGCCGCTACATCGATTACATGCGGGCGAACAACAAGTCGTTCTCCCGCGACAAGGGCGCATTCGAGGACTCCACGTGGCTGCGTCTCCCGCTGCACGACTACCAGCGCAACCGCATCCTCAGCTTCATCAACCCCGACGAGTACGATCCCAGCGGCATCGGTTGGAACCAGCGCCAGTCGCTGATCTCCGTCGGCAGCGGCGGCCTCGCGGGGAAGGGTTGGACGGAGGGCACGCAGGCCCAGCTCGGCTACCTGCCGCGCTCGGTCGCGCACAACGATTTCGTCTTCGCGGTCATCGCGGAGGAAAAGGGATTTCTGGGAAGCATCACGGTCCTAGGCCTGTTTGGGGTGGTTCTGTTCAACGGCATTCGCATCGCCGGTTCCGCGAGGGACCGGCTCGGCGCCCTCATCGCCATCGGCGTGACGGCGCTGTTCACGGTGCATGTGTTCGTGAACATCGCCATGACCATCGGGCTGGTGCCCATCACGGGCATACCGCTTCCCCTCATCAGCTACGGTGGCTCCTTTGTGCTTAGTTGCTGCATGCTGCAAGGACTGGTCCAGAGCGTCTGGCGCTTCCGGAGGGAGTTCGCATG